>Ga0209341_10001268_pt1 | contig 25186 bp, 21 predicted proteins | sample RifCSP13_2_FD_184020 | JGI IMG/M metagenome (GOLD analysis project Ga0209341, IMG submission 184020) | Soil microbial communities from Rifle, Colorado - Rifle CSP2_sed 13_2 (SPAdes) (version 2) | ecosystem: Environmental > Terrestrial > Deep subsurface > Rock core/Sediment | place: Rifle... | reverse complement strand
CCCCTGATGGTACTCAGGTGCCCAATGAAAAGCTGACGCTGCCGAAGCTTAAATCCAGGTCATATGCCTTTTGTACGGATACAACTGTTTTTCCGCGACTTGTGGAAAAGTTAAAAGACATTGATATGCTTTATTTTGAGGCCACTTTTGCCAATAAAGATAAAAAACTGGCAAAGCTCACCGGTCACACCACTGCTCAGCAGGCTGCTCAGCTGGCCAGGGATGCAAATGTCGGCAAACTGCTCATCGGTCATTTTTCAACCCGGTATAAAAGTATCACCCCGTTGGTCCTTGAAGCCAGGTCAATTTTTGAAAATACTTTTGCTGTTGAGGATGGCGACAACTATCCGGTTGAACTGCAGCGCAATGCTCCGTCCGGTGATTTACCCCGGGCCGGTACTGATGTTTAGTGAATATTCCCCGGTTTTTTCGGGGAATAATTAACGTATATTTGAAAATTAATTTTTGAAACTTTAGCATCAGTGGAAGAGAAAATCATTATTCTGGATTTCGGATCACAATATACCCAGCTGATAGCCCGCAGGGTAAGGGAACTTAATGTGTACTGCGAGATATGGCCGTTTAACACAAGCAATAGTATTGACAGTACTGTTAAAGGGGTAATATTATCCGGGAGTCCTTCGTCGGTTCGTGATGCCAATGCCCCTTTTCCTGACCTTACCCGGATAAAGGCAAGGATTCCCTTGTTGGGCATCTGTTATGGTGCACAGTATCTTTCGCAACAATATGGGGGAGAAGTATTGCCCGCCAGCAACCGCGAATACGGGAGAGCCAATCTGGAGATTACCGATCCGTCATCCAGGTTGCTGAAAGATGTTACAAACGGTTCACAGGTATGGATGTCACATGGCGATACAATCATGAAAGCTCCTCCGGGTTACCGTATTATTGGTAGCACCAGGGAAGTAAAAATCGGTGCATTTGTAATTGAGGGCGAAGAAACCTATGGTATTCAGTTTCACCCCGAAGTATATCATACCACCCAAGGCCTGACAGTTCTGAAAAACTTTGTTGTTGATATTTGCGGCTGCAGGCAGAACTGGACGCCGGAATCATTTATCGACGAAACGGTAAAATCACTTCAGGCAACCCTTAAACAGGATAAAGTGGTGCTGGGACTGTCGGGAGGAGTTGATTCATCTGTTGCTGCAGTCATCCTTCATAAAGCAATCGGCAGCAATCTTACCTGCATTTTTGTAGATAACGGATTGCTCAGAAAGAATGAATTCTCACAGGTGCTGGCCTCCTATCAGCATATGGGTCTGAATGTACGCGGGATTGATGCAAGAGCGCTATTCCTGGATGATCTGCAGGGTATTTCCGATCCGGAAAAGAAAAGAAAGAGCATCGGGAAGAATTTCATCCGGATATTTGAACTTGAAGCCCTGAATATAGAAAATGTTTCCTGGCTTGCCCAGGGGACTATCTATCCCGATGTTATTGAATCAGTATCCGTTAACGGCCCTTCGGCCACCATCAAGTCGCATCACAACGTCGGAGGTTTGCCCGAAAAAATGCATCTCAGGGTGGTTGAACCGTTGAAACTCCTGTTTAAGGACGAGGTACGACGGGTGGGCCGTGCTCTCAGGATTGATCCGCTTATACTGAACCGTCATCCTTTCCCTGGTCCGGGCCTGGCGATCCGCATTGTTGGTGACATCACCCCCGAAAAGGTAGACATGCTGCAGGAAGTTGATGATATTTTTATGCAGGGCCTCAGGGAATATGACCTGTACGATAAGGTATGGCAGGCAGCCGCAATTCTGTTGCCTGTGCAGTCGGTTGGTGTTATGGGCGATGAACGGACTTACGAAAACGTGATAGCCCTTCGTGCCGTTACATCTACCGACGGAATGACTGCTGACTGGTCACACCTGCCTTATGATTTTCTCGGCCAGATTTCAAATCGCATCATTAACCGGGTTAAAGGAATTAACCGGGTCGTTTATGATATCAGTTCCAAACCACCGGCAACAATTGAATGGGAATAAACTTATTATTCGTATTTTTGTTACGTATTAAACAGTTGAAGAATTATGAAGCGAAGCGTTAGATTTTCTATCCTGATTTTTTTCTTCCTGTTTGGGAACATGGGCATGCATGCACAAATGCTCTATGAACAGGCAATTAAATTTGGTAAGGTACTGGAATGGATCGACAAGTATTATGTTGATTCGGTAAACCAGGATTTGCTGGTTGAACATGCCATTATGGAACTGTTGCAAAAGCTCGACCCGCATTCGTCCTATCTTACCAAGGAAGAAGTAGAACAGCTGAATGAACCCCTCCAGGGGAATTTTGAAGGTATCGGGGTGTCTTTCAATATTCTCAATGATACCGTGTATATAGTCTCGCCCATTTCGGGGGGGCCCTCCGACAAGGTGGGAATAATGTCGGGTGATCGTATATTGAAAGTTGACGGAACAACAATTGCAGGAGTGGGGATAACCACCGAAAAGGTTTTTTCTATGCTGCGGGGTAAAAAGGGCTCCAAAGTAAATGTGACAGTTTTGCGGAAGGATGCCGGCGATCTGATTGATTTTGAGATAATCAGGGATAAGATACCCATTTTCAGCATCGATGCCAGTTACAAGGTAAAGGACGACATCGGTTATATTAAAATTAACCGCTTTTCCATGACAACCATGGATGAATTCGAGCAGGCCATTCAGAAACTCAAGAATGAAAATATCAGTGACCTGGTGCTCGATCTCACAGGGAATGGCGGAGGATATCTTGAAGTAGCGATAAAACTGGCAGATCAATTCCTGGATGATAAAAAGCTTGTTCTGTTCACCGAGGGTATAAACAGCCCCAAAAGAGAATATTTTGCTACAAAAAACGGAAGCTTTGAAAAGGGCCACTTGATTATACTGATCGATGAAGGCTCGGCCTCAGCGAGTGAAATCGTTTCCGGGGCAATACAGGACTGGGACCGTGGTATTATCGTCGGGAGAAGATCCTACGGCAAGGGATTGGTGCAGAAGCCGCTTCTGTTGCCCGACCAGTCCATGATCAGGTTAACGGTGGCGAAATATTATACCCCAACCGGGAGGTTGATCCAGAAACCCTACAATATGAGCAGGGATGATTATGACAAGGAATTACTTAACAGGTATGTGAATGGCGAACTTGCCCACCGGGACAGCATACACCTGCCGGATTCTCTCAGGTTTTACACGCTCAGAAATACAAGGCTTGTATATGGCGGAGGTGGCATCATGCCCGATTACTTCGTATCGATCGATACCAGTTTTTATTCCGACTACTACCGCCAGCTCGTCAGAAAAGGAATCCTCAGCCAGTTTGTACTTGAATTTGTTGATGTCAATCGTCCTGAGCTGCTCAGGGCTTACCCCGAATTTGCCCGGTTCAGGAATGAATTTACCGTGAATGAAAAGCTCATGGCCCGCCTCGTAAAGTATGCCGAAGGCAAGGGTATCCGTCTGAATGATACCGATATGGCCCTGTCACGTGATCAGATTGAACTCCTGCTTAAAGCTTATATCGCGAGGGACCTATGGTCAAACAATGAGTTTTATGAGATCACAAATGAGCGGGATCCGAAATTTGAAACCGCAATTACTATCCTGGAGAACTGGGATAAATATGAGGCCATGTTACTGAATAAAAAGTAGTATTGTTTACTAGCCATGTACATTTATGCAACTGCCATGCACTGGTTGCAACTGCATTATATTGAACTGCTTGCAACCATAACAGGGTTGTTGTATGTTATTTATACCATCAGGGAAAATAACCTGCTGTGGTTATTTGGGATTATTTCTTCGGGTTTGTATGTGTACGTATTTTTTAATTCGGGAATTTTTGCCTATTCTACCCTGTACATCTATTATGTGCTGATAGGCATATACGGGTGGTACAATTGGTCGCGTAAACTCACGGATCCGGAAGGCCGGCAAGGGAATATTGTTATTCGCCGTGCATCTGTAACAATGATTATCAGCTGCCTTGCTATTTCGATCCTCTTGTCGATTCCGCTGTATTTCATCCTGAAAAAATATACGGATTCGGATATCGCATTTTTGGATGCAGTGCTCACCTCATCGGGGATGGTGGCAACCTGGATGCTAACCCAGAAAATAATCGAACAGTGGCTCTTCTGGATAGTAATTGATCTGTTGTCTTTTGGTGTGATGATCTTAAAGGGATTGTATCCGAGTTCACTTTTGTTTCTGGCCTATACTTTTCTTGCTGTAAAGGGATATTCTGAATGGAAAAAAGCACTGATACATCCGGCAGTCCGGTAATACGCGTGGCGATCACCGGTCCGGAATGTACCGGTAAAACGACCCTTTCCTTACAGTTGGCGAAACACTATAACACAATATGTGTACCTGAGTTTGCCCGTGAATATGTTGCTTCCCTGGATAGGCCGTATCATTTCCAGGATATTGTTCATATTGCAGAAACACAGATCAGGCAGGCAAATGATTATTCCAGGCACGCAAATAATCTGCTATTTCTGGACACCTATCTGATAATCACCAAGGTGTGGTTTGATGTGGTTTTTAATCATCATCCGGACTGGATTGATGATGAGCTGAAAAGAAAAACCATTGATCTCTTTTTGCTATGCAACACCGATATTCCCTGGGTTGCAGATCCTGTGCGTGAGAATGGGGGAGAGATGCGCGAAAGACTTTTTGTGATGTATAAGAAGGAACTGGATTTACTTGGATATAATTACTCGATAATCAGGGGTAACGGGAATGAAAGGTTTCAGGAAGCACTGAAAGCAGTGGAAGAATTGGTGACCCGTATTTCAAAATATTAATAATGAATCATAATTATTGCCTATGTTTGAAATGGTGGCCAAAACGCTTTTTGGCATTGAGGAAGTACTTGCTGAAGAGCTGCAAAGCCTGGGAGCGATTAATGTCCGGTTATTGAACAGGGCAATCGCCTTTTCAGGTGACAGGAAACTGCTTTACAAAGCCAATTATAACCTGCGCACGGCACTTAAGATACTCGTGCCGCTCAGTGAATCAGAGATAAGCAACGAGAACGAGCTGTACAGTTTTATCCGGACGGTTTCCTGGGATAACTACATGGGAGTGAACGATACGCTTGCCGTTGAAGCCACCCTGAAGTCCGATCTCTTTACACACTCACAATTCGTGGCCCAGCGGATCAAGGATGCCATTGTGGATCAGTTCCGTGATAAATACGGACAGAGACCTTCGGTGGACCTCGATCAACCCTCGTTACGGATCAATGCCTTTCTCAGCAACAAAATCATAAAACTTTCACTCGATAGCAGTGGTGATCCGCTTTATCGCCGCGGGTACCGGATCAGCCAGGGACCGGCTCCGCTGAATGAAGTACTGGCGGCCGGGTTGATTAAGCTTTCCGGGTGGAACGGACTCGTCCCTTTTGTTGATTTCATGTGCGGCTCAGGTACCCTGCCCATTGAGGCTGCATTAATCGCAGGAAAAATCCCTCCCGGGGCCATGGGCAGATCATACGGATTTCAAAAATGGAAGGACTATGATGCACGGTTATTCCGTGATGTGGAACAGGAAAATAAGGTTACCCCGAAAAATAAAGATGCCAGGATTTTTGCCACGGATATATCTTCCCAGGCAGTGAGCCTGGCTATCCGGCATGCCCGGCAGGCAGGTGTTGCAGATAATATTTCGTTTCAGAACTGTCATTTGAAAGACTTTGTACCTCCTTCACCGCCCGGAATGGTAGTAATAAATCCTCCCTATGGTGAACGCATCATAACCAGCGATATTGATGAACTTTATGCTCTGATTGGAAACCGTCTGAAGAAAGCCTATGCCGGATTCGATGCCTGGATCTTCAGTGGGAATGCGGAAGCATCCAAACACATTGGATTAAGGCCCTCAAGAAAGATACCCTTGTTTAACGGGCAACTCGAATGCAGGTTTTACCGGTATTCCTTGTATGAAGGGACAAAAAAAATTCACAAAACCATTCATTCGTAGCTGTCTTTTCAGCTTTGGTCAACGATACAAGGTCCATTAAGGAATTCCTGTAACCCTTGTCTGCAAAAATACGTTGAGTAGCTATGTATATTATGATATTTTATGTATATTTAAGTAAGGTTACCGCTGAAATCTAAAGTATGTCAATTCTTTAATTGTAAGGGTTAATTTTATCAAGGATTTTTTTTTATATATTTGTTGATCATTCGGAATTAGAGTTTATAAGCAACTCAGCTTTCTATGAGTTTTAATTTAAAAGAATACTACACCAATCTAAGTAAGGGGGATGTTATTCTTGCATACAAAGGCAGCATTACCTCAGATCTCATCAATGATATTCTTGAAGCTGTCGAGAAAAAGTTGGAAGAGGTAAATGCAGATAGCAGGCTTAGAAAAAAAATCTATAACGTACTTGTAGAAAGTCTCCAGAACCTGTTTCACCATATTGAAATGGTTCACGAAGGCATTGAGGAGGAACTGGACCCGAAATTCGGTATATTGGTCATTGATCGTGAAAATGAAATCTACAAAATAACAACCGGGAATTTTGTTAATGCAAAACGGATTAAATTCCTGAAGGAGAAAATAGATAAAATAAATTCCCTTACCAAGGACGAGCTCAAGGATATGTATAAATTCATACTGAACCACCAGAGATTGTCTGCCAAGGGAGGAGGGGGCCTGGGATTGGTTGATATAGCAAGGAAATCGGGGAATAAACTTGAATATGCTTTTTACAACTACAGCGACAATTACTACTTTTTTTAATTTGACAATCAGGGTATAAACAGTTTTTTGAAATCTACTAACCATTATGGAACCAATTAACATTGAGGGCACTGCAAAAACTCCGGCTATTAAGTATGATCCTGAAAATGGAATCGTTGAGATCAAGGGGAGATCTATTCCGGAAAATTCTATCGAATTCTATAAGCCTTTGGTAGATTGGCTCGAGGAGTATGCAAAACAGCCATTGAAAAAAACTCAGGTAAATATGCAGCTTGAGTATTTCAATACAAGTTCTTCAAAATGCATTCTTGATGTTTTCAAAAAGCTCGAAGCAATTCATAAGGCCAAGAACGATGTTGTGATTAACTGGTATTATGAGGAGGACGATGAAGATATGCTCGAAGCCGGTGAAGATTATGAGTCGATAATCCGGGTCCCTTTTAAAATGATAGAGATCGTAAATGAATAAGTAATTATTGGTTTAACTTTCGGGACATCATTTCCTCCAGGAAATCCAATATCCGTTTTAATACCCTGAAATACAGAAGCAGGTAGAGCAAAAGGGAAAATCCCCAGATAACGATTGTATTTATCCAGAACGTGCTGTAATACTTTCCGAAAACCATTTTGCGCGGTGTATAAAAATGCGCTTTGATGAATGATCTTTCAGGATCGAGGTATATTGGATCAATTTTCTGGTATAACCTCCCCTTATATTCAATTATCCTTACCAGTTCGTTGTTATTTTCTACAAATTCTGTGAGTTTCTCGTTGTGAAAATTTCGTTTCAGCTCAAGAAACAGGTTTTCATCCTCCGGAGTTTGTTGCAGCTGACGTATCAGATTGTCCTTATTATCATTGGCATTGTTGTAGATCCTGATATAGATCTTGTTAAGCATGCGTATAAATTCCCTGGTTTTTGCAATAACCCGCGTATTGATCCTTTCAGGAGTCAGGCTGTCGAGGTAGGGAAATTCAATCTGCTGTACATGTTGTATATGGATCTTTTTCAGGTTTGGTAACTCCCTGGTAAGTTCATTTCTCAGCAGGTTGAGATAAGCTTCATTTTTGGATTTATTTTCTGGTTGTTTCAATTCATTCTCAATGAAATCCACTTTGTTTTCCAGGTTTTTAATCCAGTAGTTCTTTTTATATTCGGCAATACTCATGGCTTTGTTAACCGGATAAAAGATATGATCATACCGGTTATTCATAGATTGTTCAACGGCCAGGGCTTCATAGCCCCATCTTGCGGTCATCATTTCTCCGTACACCGGTATCTTGCTGGGTGAGGAAATGCGTGGATTCAGTTTCTCATACTTGACAATTACACCGCTCAGGATGATCTGGGGTATAACCAGGAAAGGAATCAGGATGTAGATCGTCACCACTGTCTTGAAACTGTCTGAAATCAGTAATCCCATGATATTTGAAGATGCCCAGGCACTGAACAGGATGATCCAGTACATCCAGAACATTCCTTTTATTTCAAGTATATGGTTCCCGATGATCACAAAAGTTAATGCCTGAATTGCCGAAATGGCAAGCATAACTGTAATCTTTGACAACAAATACCCCGACCAGCTCAGGTTAAGAAAAGCTTCCCTTTTAAGTATTTTTCTGTCCTTAATGATCTCTTCAGCACTTACCGTAAGTCCCATGAATGTGGCAATGATTACCGACATGAACAGGTATACCGGAAGGTTGCTGTTCTCAACGAAAGTATAACCGCGCTCGCTGGTTTCACTGACATTGAAATATTTGATTATGAACGAAAGGATGAAAGCAAGTACAGGGGCTTCAAGAAAAGTTATGATCAGGTATTGTACATTGGCAATTTTTGACAACACATCGCGGATAACAAATATCCGGAGCTGCTTAAACATCCGGGGTATTTTAAAGGACACGCTGGGCAGCACCGAATGATTTTGTTTCAGCGTTTTTGGCGTTGGTGCCGTGTTTACAAAGAACCTGTGCCATTCGTCGGGTGAAATTTTACGGGTACGGGTTTCTTTGCCATACTCGTCAATGACCAGCGATTCAACAATGTCAAATATTTGTTCGGGATTCACATTGCCACATGTATGGCATTCACTGTTGGCCCAATTGGCATGGTGGACCTTGGACTTAAAGTAAATAATCGAATCTACCGGGTTACCGTTATAGATCAGAAATCCGCCGGTATCCAGGATAAGCAGGTTGTCAAACATCTTAAAGATGTCGGATGACGGTTGATGAATTACTACGAAGATAAGCTTACCCTTTAAGGTCAGCTCCTTAAGCAGATCCATTATATTTTCCGAATCCCTGGATGATAGTCCGGAAGTGGGTTCATCCAGGAACAGTATGGCTGGCTCCCGGATCAATTCAAGGGCAATATTTAGTCTTTTGCGTTGTCCGCCACTTATTTTTTTATTTAACGGCGAACCAACCTGGATATCTCTGATCTCATGAAGGCCAAGGTTGTGCAACATATTGTTAACTGACAGGATCAACTGTTCTTCAGTATAGTTGTCAAAGCACAGCTTTGCATTATAAAATAGGTTCTGGAATACTGAAAGTTCCTCAATGAGCAGATCATCCTGTGACACATGTCCGATCAAACCTTCTATTTTCTCTTTCTCTTTGTAAATGTCAATACCATTGATGAGCACATGACCTTCCAGGGGTGCCAGCGATCCGTTCAAAATATTCAGCAGGGTTGATTTTCCTGCTCCGCTTGATCCCATTATACCCACCAGGGTCCCTGAATCCTGGCTGAAGCTTATCCGGTGAATTCCGGTCTTCCCGGTTTTGAACCGATAACTTACATTCACCGATTCAAAGACAATCCGCGGTAATTCATGATCATCCTTAAAGATTCCAACAATATCACTGAAATACAACGGTTTAACATGATGGTTGCGAACCGATGTTCCCGTATTTAATACAAAAGTCTTTTCCTGCTGCAGGATCTGACCATTAAGAAACAGTTCACTACCGCCCAGATAACGCATGAAATACATTCCGGCAGACGGAACATGGATAACCCAGATCTGTCCGTCGAGGAATTCCGAATAAATGTGTTTATTCTCGCGATGTTGGATTTTCTTCCGGCTGTTTATCAACAGCAGGTGCCTGTTATCAGGTATGTGTTCAAATGAATTTAGTGTAAAGTCCCTGATCAGGATGAATTCATCCGTTGGGATATAAAACGAATCAGAAACAGCCGTAATAAAAGCAAATTCCTGTTCACCGATCTCTCCGCCTTCGGATTTGACAAATTCAAACAGCTGGACAAGCACGATTATCTTTTGTTTTTGTGCCAGTTCTTTGTTTATGTCATTACAGATCCGAAGCACCTTTACCGAGTCGGCACCAATTCTTTTGGTCCCTCCCCGTTCTATTTGCAGTGCAAGGTGTTTTTCGTAATATGTTTCAAATATCCGGAGATAATCCTTAACCAGTTCCTGGTTGAGCTGCCTGCTTAAAAACGAATACACAACCGAATGGCGGTCCTTACCGTTTCCATCCGGACGGGCAATTATAGCAAACAATTCCATTAAGGCCTTGAGAATTTTCTCGCTCATTACTCAGATCGGTTTTCCTGTTGTGCTTTGCTTTTCAGGTAACATTGGTTCTACGTAAAATATAGCCGGGGGTTTCATGACCGACATCTTGACACAGGATCCCGGTAATTCCCGGACATAATGGCGTAAATTAACAGGATTTACCGGTTGGTGCATTAATTGATAGGTTTATAAAAACAGGATTTATGAACTTCAATAATTATACAATACGTTCTCAGGAAGCTGTTCAGCAAGCTTTTATGCTGGCCCGTGACCGGCAGCACCAGGCTGTTGAAACCGGCCACCTGCTTAAGGCACTTCTGGGTTCAGAGGATGGTGTCGCCATGCACCTGCTGGGGAAAAACGGGGTTAATACAGGTGATGTCGATCGTGTGCTGGAACGTGTTTTGGATTCATATCCGAAGGTAACCGGAGGAGAACAGTATCTTTCTTCCAATACCAACAAAGCCCTGCAAAAGGCACTGGAATTCTCCAAATCAATGAATGACCAGTTCATTTCAGTGGAACACCTGTTGCTTGGGTTGGTCGCTGCCGGTGATCAGACAAGTCAGTTGATGAAGGATATTGGGGTTACTGAAAAGGGACTGGGATCTTCCATTAGCGAACTCAGGAAAGGATCCAAAGTACAAAGCCAGACAGCTGAAGAAACCTACAATTCACTGAACAGGTATGCCGTAAACCTGAACGAACAGGCACGGAGCGGCCGGCTCGATCCTGTGATCGGCCGGGATGATGAAATCCGTCGTGTGCTGCAGATACTCACCCGGAGGACGAAAAACAATCCTATCCTAATTGGTGAACCAGGAGTTGGAAAGACTGCCATTGCAGAGGGATTGGCATACCGGATCATTTCGGGTGATGTTCCTGAAAATCTTAAATCGAGGCAGATCTTTTCACTCGATATGGGGGCACTGATAGCAGGAGCCAAATATAAGGGTGAATTTGAAGAAAGGCTAAAATCTGTTATCAGGGAGGTTATTGCAGCGGAAGGAGAAATTATCCTGTTCATTGATGAAATTCATACCCTGGTTGGGGCGGGTAAAAGCGAAGGAGCAATGGATGCTGCCAATATTTTAAAACCGGCCCTTGCCCGGGGTGAGCTCAGGGCAATAGGTGCAACTACACTCAGTGAATACCAGAAATATTTTGAAAAGGACAAAGCTCTTGAACGCCGTTTTCAGGTAGTTATGGTTAATGAACCTGATATTCCGAGCGCAGTTTCAATATTGCGTGGACTCCGTGAACGGTACGAAAACCATCACAAAGTACGGATTAAAGATGAGGCAGTAATTGCTTCCGTGGAATTATCCAGCCGGTACATTACTGACAGGTTTCTTCCCGACAAAGCCATTGACCTGGTGGATGAGGCAGCTTCAAGATTGCGGCTGGAAATGAATTCAATCCCGCATGAAATTGATAATCTCGACAGAAAAATACAGCAACTTGAAATAGAAAGGGAAGCCATAAAGCGCGAGGGGGATGAGCAAAAGGAAAAAGTACTTGGCAGGGAAATAACCGGGCTACAGGAAGAACGGTTGAAATTAAGAGCCAAATGGCAATCGGAAAAGAAGATCATCGAGGAGATCCAGTTACAGAAACAAGACATTGAAAACCTTAAATCCGAAGCGGATCAGGCTGAACGGCAGGGTGATTACGGAAAAGTTGCGGAAATCAGATATGGCCGCATCCGTGAGTCGGAAAAGAAGATCGCTGAACTTAAGGAAAAACTGGGCAACCTTCAGCAGCATTCAGCTTTGATCAATGAAGAGGTTACCGCCGAAGATATTGCAGAAATCGTTTCAAAATGGACCGGTATACCGGTAAGCCGCATGTTGCAGGGTGAAAGGGAAAAATTGCTGAACCTGGAGCTTGAACTGCACAAAAGGGTGGTGGGGCAGGATGAGGCGATCTCAGCTGTTTCGGATGCTGTACGTCGTAGCCGGGCAGGATTACAGGATCCCAAGAGGCCTATAGGATCATTTCTTTTCCTGGGAACTACAGGTGTAGGAAAAACAGAGTTGGCGAAAGCTTTGGCAGAATTCCTATTCGATGATGAAAACCTGATGACCCGCATTGATATGTCGGAATATCAGGAAAGACATACGGTATCCCGGCTGGTTGGAGCGCCTCCGGGATATATCGGTTACGAAGAAGGGGGCCAGCTTACCGAGGCTGTCCGAAGAAAGCCCTATTCGGTGGTGCTTCTTGATGAGATTGAAAAAGCCCATCCCGATGTATTCAATGTATTGCTTCAGGTGCTGGATGACGGAAGGTTAACGGACAACAAGGGCAGGGTGGTTAACTTTAAGAATACAATCATTGTAATGACTTCCAATATCGGTTCTCAGTTAATACAGGAAAACCTGATGCGGCTGAATGAAAAAAACAGGGAGGAATTGCTGGAAAAAACCAGGAATGAAGTTTTTAATCTGCTGAAGAACACACTTCGTCCGGAGTTCCTCAACAGGGTGGATGAACTGATTATGTTTGCCCCCCTGACACAAAAGGAGATCAGGGAAATCGTAAGGTTACAGTTTGACCAGGTGGTCCGGAAGCTTTCGGAAAATGACGTGAAAATTTCCATTACCGAATCCGCTATTGACATGATCGCCCAACAGGGGTATGATCCGCAGTTTGGTGCCCGTCCGATAAAGCGACTTATACAAAAAAATATACTGAATGAAATGTCCAGGAAAATATTGGAAGGGTCGATAAAAAGGGATCAGCACGTATTAATCGACATTGGTAAGGATGGAATACTTATCACAAACCGGGAAGAAAACCGATGAGCAGGCTGTCAGTTCTTTGAGAAACTGTCCAGGCACTCATCAAGGCTATTGTATAGTGCAAAAACATTATGAAGCTGCAACAGTTTAAAAAGCTCCATTACCTCAGGTGAAATACCACATACCTTAAACTGTCCCTTGCTGTTGTTAGCAGTTTTGAGTATAGAAAGGAAAACCCCGAATCCGGAACTGTCAATATATTTAATGCCTTCGAGGTTCAGAACCAGCCTGGTTCCCGGATTGTTGAAAAAACTCTTCAGATCCTCCTTAACGGGTTCGGTTATCAGCGCATTGAACCTGTCAATGTTATCAAAACGAACAACAGTAATATTGTTAATTTTCTCGGTCTTTAACATAATTTATTTTTTAAAAATAAAGTTCGAGGTTTTCGGTTACTACATTCAATTCTTTAATGGCTTCAGCGGTTTCTTTTTTAAACAAATCAACTATCAACGGATATCCTTCCGGTTTTTTTCCTTCACGTGCATCATTTTCAAGGCTTTTCAGGGAATCTGCAAGATTGGTAAGTCCCATGATCGAAACAGATGATTTGGCCTTATGCGCCAGTTTTCCGAGTAACTCATACTCCTTGTTCCGGAGATGGGCATCCATTTCATCCGCAAATTCAACAACCTGATCCTTAAATATAGTAATCATTTCCAGGATAAGTTCCCTATTCCCGCCTGACATTTCACGAAGATATGACAAATCAGTTTTCATCCGCTTCTCTGTTATTTTTCATGTTGAAATTAAGAATTTTCTGTGAATTTACAGCAAATAATTTGAAAAAGACATTAACGGGCCCATGATCAACCATGGTAAAAATCATATTTAATTGGCCATTTTTAGCCTATTTTTGATATATATCGATACTAAAATCACCATGAATAAAACTGTGTTCAATCCAAGGCATCTGCAGCTGGGTGCACGTATGGTTGAATTTGCGGGCTATGAAATGCCGCTTGAATATGTTGGTGTAACTGCTGAGCACCTGGCAGTAAGAAATTCCGCCGGTATTTTTGATGTTTCGCACATGGGTGAAATATGGGTAACCGGTTCCAGGGCAATGGATTTGCTGCACCGGGTCCTGTCAAATGATATTTCTTTTCTTACACCCGGTAAGGCGCAGTATACCTGTTTTCCGAACGGAAAGGGCGGTATTGTTGACGATCTTATTGTTCACATGTTTGATAATAACAGGTTCCTGCTGGTTGTAAATGCTTCAAACATTGACAAAGACTGGGAATGGCTGCAATCTCAAAATCAACCCGGTGCGGATCTTGAAAATGCTTCGGGGCATATTTCACAACTTGCGGTCCAGGGTCCGCAGGCAACCCGGATACTGCAAAAGATAACACATGAAAAGCTCGATAATATTAAACCCTTTACCTTTATAACGGGGGAAATTGCCGGACATAAGAATATTATTATTACGGCTACCGGATATACCGGTTCAGGCGGATTTGAACTGTATATCGAAAGCCCGGATCCGTTGCATTTGTGGGATAGCATTGTTGAAGCCGGGAAAGAATTTGACCTTAAGCCGGTTGGCCTTGCAGCGAGGGATACATTGCGGCTTGAAATGGGCTACTGTTTGTACGGAAATGATATCGATGATACAACATCACCCATTGAAGCCGGATTGGGCTGGATCACCAGGTTCACTCCCGGCAGAAATTTTATTGATAGTGAATTACTTCAACATCAGAGGAATACAGGTGTCAGTCGAAAACTGGTTGGCTTTGAAATGATGGAACGGGGAATTCCCCGTCATCTTTACCCGCTTTTTGACACCGAGGGTATTAAAATCGGAGAGGTTACTTCCGGCACCATGTCCCCTTCACTGAAAACCGGAATTGGAATGGGCTACGTAAAAACAAATTATTCTGAACCCGGTAGCGATATCCTGGTTGGAGTAAGAGATAAAATGTTGTTGGCAAGGGTTGTACGGATGCCTTTTTACAGTGGGTAGGAATGAGATAAGAAGTTGTGGGTTGTGGGGTTGTGGGTTGTGGAGATGTGGGTTACCGGCTACCGGTTACCGATTATACAACCGGCTTCTCATTCCTTTTGTCCGATTCTACCTGCCCGTCGAGCAAACGAATAATCCGGTGGGCATGCTGAGCAATAATTTCTTCATGGGTAACCAGGATGATTGTATTACCCCTGTCGTGAATTTCCTGGAACAGGGACATAATGTCGACCGATGTTTTGGAATCAAGGTTCCCCGTTGGTTCATCGGCCAGGATAATGGCCGGATTGTTGACAAGTGCGCGGGCTACTGAAACACGCTGCTTCTGCCCGCCGGACAGTTCATTGGGTTTGTGCTCCATCCGGTCTCCAAGTCCAACACTTTCCAGTACAATTTTTGCACGGGCTATCCTTTCATGTTTTGGAACTCCTGCATACACGAGTGGCAGACAAACATTTTCAAGGGCGGAATAGCGCGGAAGAAGATTAAAAGTCTGGAAAACAAAGCCGATCTCTTTATTTCTGATCTCGGCAAGATGATTATCCACCTGTTTACTGGCATCCTTCCCGTTAAGAATATAGGTTCCCGATGTGGGGGTGTCAAGGCATCCGATTATATTCATCAGGGTTGATTTACCTGATCCCGAAGGTCCCATGATGGCAACAAATTCGTTCTTATACAAGTCAAGCGATATCGATCGTAACGCATAAACTACCTCTGATCCGGGGTAATAATTTTTAACGATCGAATTCAGATGAATGATTTTATTCATGGTGCCCTTTTTTGAAAGCATAAAATTAATATTATTAGCCGACTGCTAATAACGGACGTGAAAATTTTGTCCTGACATTCCTTCATCGCTGAAAATAATCCCCATGTAAAACAGGTCCGCCGTAAATGCATTGTTTGTCAAATCTTTAATTCTTTTCCAGGCAAGTCTCATCTCTCCCGACCAGTTAATGTCATCAAAAATAATAATGCATCCTTTGCCCCATTTTTTGCTGATCAGGTTATAATACGCCACAGTTGATTCCAGCCTGTGGTTGCCATCGATAAAAACCAGCACCCTTTCATTGGTGACTTCCGGCAAATCAGGCAGCACATCCTCGAAACGACTGTTGATCAGGATGATATTTTCTAATCCGGCTGTACAAAATTCGATTTCCGCCAAACCGGCCAATTGCGGGTTACTTTCCACCGTAATGACCCTGGCTTCGCTGTTCCCCAAGGCAAGATACAAGGTGCTTAATCCCAATGCGGTGCCCAGTTCGAGCACCAGACCCGGACGATAAAACCTGCAAATCCGGTAAAGAAGTTGTCCGTATTTTTCATTAACAGAAACACGTTTTGCGTAATCGCCTATTGTAATGTTCTTTACCGTTTTTCTCGAACCGGCGCCAAAATCCGACCTGTTCAGCAGTGTCGTATCCATCAGCAGTCGGGATCTTACCCGGCTTATGATCCTGTAATCGGGATACCCGGTTTTGTCATTTACAACATGCTGAATGAAATCTAGGGCATGAGGATGACTCCGGGAGCATGAAATTGCTTTTAACCGGTGAAGTAAGTAATATGCTGCACTTGAGATGATGCTCATGGCATTTGAAATATCGGAAGATTTAAGTCACTGTGCAAATCTTTTTTCAAACTTGCTCAAACTTTTGCGATATTTACGGATCTCTCGATTGCCATGAGCCAACTGTTAGACCAGGAAATAAAGTACCTGAAGGGTGTTGGGCCCAAGCGTGCTGAAATGCTGGGCAAGGAATTGAATATTCATACGGTAGGAGATCTTGTCTACTTCTTTCCCTATAAATATATCGACCGGTCAAAAATCTATACCATCCGGGAAATTGACTCCACCCAGGCTTATCTTCAGCTTAAAGGTAAAATTTCACATTTCAGGATCGAGGGTCAGCGTCCACGGCAGCGTTTGGTGGCAGTTTTTACCGATGGCACCGGAAATATTGAATTGGTATGGTTTCAGGGATTGCAGTGGGTAACCCGCAATTTCCAGCCTGGAATTGAATACATTGCATTTGGCAGGCCCTCGATTTACAATAACCGGATATCCATGGCTCACCCGGAACTTGAAGTGCCGGTAAAAGAGGAAGCACCATTTGCTGTTGCCCTTCAGCCCCAATACAGTACCACGGAAAAGCTGAAGTCTAATTTCATTTCATCCAGGACCCTGTTCAGGATGATAGGTCAGGTAATGATGCAACTTGGCAAGGTGGAAGATACCCTGCCGGATTACCTGTTAAAAAGGCTTAGGTTAATGGAACTGGGTGAAGCACTTCGCAACATGCACTTTCCGGAAAGTAATGAAAAGCTCCGCCATGCCACCTACCGGTTAAAATTTGAAGAGCTTTTCTATATACAGCTTAACATACTTGCACAGAAGAACAAAAGGCAGTCCTTTTACAGGGGATTTATTTTTTCCAGGGTAGGGGACAATCTGAATGTTTTTTACAGGAACCGACTTGCCTTTGAGCTCACGGAAGCGCAAAAGAGGGTTATCCGTGAGATAAGGAAGGATATGGGATCGGGAAAGCAAATGAACAGGCTGCTGCAGGGTGATGTCGGAAGCGGAAAAACACTCGTAGCACTGATGGCCATGCTTATTGCGCTCGACAACGGATATCAGGCCTGTTTGATGGCGCCTACCGAATTGCTTGCCAATCAGCATTTCAGAACGATTTCCGGTTTTGTGGATGATATGGGTATCAGTGTTCTGTTGCTCACAGGTTCAACCAGGAAAAGTGAAAGGGAATTGTTGCATGAACAACTGCGCAGTGGGGAACTTCACATACTCATTGGTACACATGCCTTGCTGGAAGATGAGGTGCAATTCAATAACCTGGGCCTGGTCATTATTGATGAGCAACACCGGTTTGGTGTGGAACAGCGAGCCCGGCTCTGGAAAAAAACCAACCAGCCACCGCATGTTCTGGTGATGACGGCCACGCCTATTCCCCGCACCCTCGCTATGACCCTGTACGGCGATCTTGATGTATCGGTTATTGATGAACTGCCCCCTGGTCGCATACCGGTTAAAACAATTCATTATTATGAGTCGAAACGCCTGGTATTGTTTGGATTCCTGCGAAACCAGATAGCAGCCGGAAGACAGGTTTATGTTGTTTATCCCCTTATCCGGGAATCGGAGAAATTGGACTACCTGGCCCTGGAAGAGGGTTACGAAGCTATTGTCAGGGCTTTTCCACCCCCGGAATATTCGGTGGTTTGCGTGCATGGACAAATGAAACCTGAAGACAAAGATGCCGGTATGCATCTGTTTATCAATGGGAAAGCACACATTTTGGTTGCCACAACAGTGATTGAGGTTGGTGTTGATATACCCAACGCCAGTGTTATGGTAATTGAAAATGCGGAACGGTTCGGATTGTCGCAGCTGCACCAGCTTCGGGGCAGGGTGGGCAGGGGAGCCGATCAGAGTTATTGTATCTTAATGACCTCTTACAAGTTAACCCGCGAAGGCCGAAAACGAATCGATACCATGGTGCAGACCAATGACGGATTCGAAATCGCTGAAATTGACCTCAAACTTCGTGGACCAGGTGATATTGAAGGAACACAGCAAAGCGGTATCCCATTCGATCTAAAAATTGCCAACCTTGGCCAGGATGGTCAGATCCTTCAATTTGCACGCGACACTGCATCACAATTGCTGGAGTCGGATCCGCAACTGGAAAAACCCGAAAATGCCTTATGCCGGAAACAGATGACTAAATTATCAAATACGGTGTTTGACTGGGGCGTAATCAGCTAAGTTATGTCGTTGGTATGAAGATCATTTCTCCTTCAATTTCCATAAGCAGGTCATCGCGACAGATATCAGCAACCACATACACCAGGGGAATATCACCGAATTTCTGCCGGCAAACTGACTTTGTGATCTCCAGATCTTCCATCTGCTTTACATAAACCCGCAACGAACTGTAAGTGAAAGATCCGGAGGGAAGTCCCGGGAAACACCGCCTGACATTTTCAGGATCTGTAAGCTTTTCAATATTGCTTATGGTACAAAGGGTTTGTTTTTCAATATCTTCTTTTCCAATGGTTTCCTGCCCGATAATGGAGGCAGTGCCGGAAATAAACAAACGGATTTGATCCCGGGATACCAGGAGTTTTGCCCTTTCAAATTCAGGCGGGTGTTTTACCTGATGTGAAAGAATGGGACTTCCAACCAACACTTGCTGCCCATATTGGTATGCATTTACCTGGCTTGGATTACTTATGCCAAAAGTATGCAGTTCCTGATCCATGGATTGAAACGCGCAGATATCAATTGTAACATGTCCAAATTTATTGCCAATGCCGGTGGCAGCCGGAAATCCCTTGGTGGTGAGGAACTTTTGAAAATATTGGTGTCTGATTTCGTTGAAAATCTGGTAATTTTGTGTCAGTGAGGTACAAATAACATTATGCTGTAATATTCCGCCTATATAATTCCATTGGCGCACAATATGGTTAAAGTTCATACCTTCTTTTTCCAGGATGGCATGTACTTCATCGAAAGCACCTTCAGCCGAGTCCTCAAATATATCCGCGTCGTTCTTCTTCCTGAGACCTGAAGCCCACAATTCACGGAATCCGGGCCATTCAAATATTACGTAATGATATTCTCCTGCACGTTGGAACAACGTCCGGCAACTGCCTCTTTTTACAAAACCTGCCTCGCACGCAACTGCAAAACCCGGTTCCGGGGTATGACAAACCAGTACAAATGAAGGGGATTTTTCCGGAAAAATCCCGTTAAGGGCATCGCTGGCATATTTCTCCCGCAGCGACAACTCTTTCTCACTTCCCGGATCCTGGAAAATTACAAGTTTGAATAAATCAGCATCCTGCTCCTGTGCTATCAGGGTAAGCAATCGTATGCAATCATCCAGTTCGGTAATGAATTCACCTGTGATACCCGGGAGAACTGTTCTATAAAAAATGTCGGGACTCGTTACTTTCATTAGTTTTTTGTTTTTTTGAAGGTGGCATCCTCTGCCTGAGACCTGATTACACGGTTCAACAGCCTCGGATCCTGCTTGATTCGGGATACAACCAATTCAGGTATGTTATATGATTTGAGTAAGTTTATGTTATGCACAGGATCTTTTTGAGGAAGTAAAAACGGTTTGGAAAACACCCCGTTTCTGTCAAAATAACTGAAATACAACCGCGTATACGTTCCATCCTCCCTGCGGCTGCTGAATACAACCCATCTTCCGCCGGAGGACCATGTATGATAGCTTTCCGCACGGGTGCTGTTAATATCCGGAACAGCTGTTGTACCTTTTTCCAGGTCGAGTAACACCAGATCGCTGTCATCATGCCAGATTGTAAAATTTCCATAACCGGTTTTGCAATACAGAAGATATTTCCCGTCCGGGGAGATACGCGGAAACGATACGCTGTAGCCATTTTTTGCGGCTGAAATCACAGTATCAATTTTTCCGAATTTTTCAGTTGAAATATCAAATGATACCCGCAACAGATCATAACGAATCTGGTCATATTCCCTGTAATCGTGGCGGGCTGCACTGCAAAAGTACAAATAACCGCCATCCGGCGACCAGCTTGGAAATGTCTCATAACTATCCGGTGAGCCAAAAACAGGATCTTTTATCACACAATTATTCTCGGCATCATAAAGGATCAGGTCAGACAGGGTATCGATGACCTCTACTTTTCTGCCTGGCAGGGCATGAAAACTCTGAACAATGTGGTTGACCGAAAAAGCAACATACCGTCCTCCGGGATGCCACGAAGGGTAAACGCCTGCAGAAATGGTGCTGTCGGTTTTAGTATTCACTTTGCTTACCTTTCCTTTCCGCATAATAATTGTGCCGGCATGCAGCGCCCGGGAGTGAATCAACATGGTCCCGCTGCTGTGTGATGAAAACGAATGACAATTCACGCAATTCCCGTCGCTCATTTCATTTACAATTACAGGACTTTCATGAAAACTCTCCAGGTTCCGCTGGTAAATACCCATCTTGTTCCATGTTTCAAACCCGGGTTCAATTAACCGGTATACCAGGTGGCTGTCGATAGAATCCGGTACTACCCGGTTGATGATTGATTCATTTCTGAACCATTGCCCGTCCCGGCGAAAATAAACATCAACCAGTAAATCACTGCCACTGGATTGCCTGAGTAAGCCTTTCCACTTTCTTTCGGGTATAACGATTTTCCCGTTATCCGATGTGATAAAAAACCCATCCCCTTTATTGCCGTGAAAATGTACCAGGTATTTCTCAGCAGAATCCACGATGTTGAAATTTAAGGGAGCAATATTTACCGGGATTGTCACATTGACATAATCGGGATATATATTTGCTTTACCCGATGGGATAGCCTGTCCGGGAGCAATATTTTTGCAGGAAGATGCCATCAGGGTTAATACTCCTGCAGCAAAAATGAAACGCTTTATTGTTAGTCTGTCCATCTCACCCGGTTTTACTGTTTCTTTCGGATTGTGATCCTTCGGAAGCAAACTGCATATAAAACCAGAAGGTATTGCCAAAGTCAACGGAGAGGGCATGGGCTGCTTTATCCATGTTATTACGGCTGGCTGCAAAGATATGTGCATAGTTCCGGAATCGTTCCCGTGTTGTATTGCTGATTTGAAATCCTGCGGGTACAATGTTGTTTTTTGTAAGACCCTGATACAACACCAGTGCTTCTTCATAATGTGTCGGGATCTTTTCGTATCCCAGGTCATTTAACCGGTAAATATTGGCTGCAAATGCATTGAGGTCTTTTTTCAATAAACACGATGCCATAAGGTATTCAAAGGCCATCCGGTTTTCCGGATGATTAACCAGCAACTGGTTTAATCCGATATTATTTACGTTTATGTCAGCAATGAAATCATTCTTCAACAGGAATTTCCGTTTTTCTCCTAGTTCATTATCCCGGTTAATCAACGTAGTGTCCATAAGGAAACGTCGCTCATCCTTGGCCCATTTCCTGTAGAACAGGGTCTGATCGAGATAGTTGAGGTATTTACCGGCCAAGGCATAGTTGCCATTGATGAGACTGGTTGCAGCAAGTCTCTTGAGTGAACGCGGATTCAGCCCCTTGGCTTCCATAGCCTCAAAGGCCCATCTGAAAGCTTCGTTGTTGTATCCGAGATGATAAAAGACCTCTCCTCCGAAAAAGGGTGCTGTTTCATTTCTTTTCCATTCAAGCCAAAGGCCTCCTGTACCTGATTGCCTGTATTGGAACATCTTGTCGGCCATATTGCCGGACTTATACAGGGCTATGTTTGTAAAGTAAAGCACCAGCTGATTATTGCCGGGATATTTATTGGACAAGTCAAGCACTTTTTCCCAGTCTGATGACTGATAACTAAAGTCAATACTAAGAAAAAGTTCATTTTTCCTATCATATGCGAAATGTATAAGCATAAAGATGGACAGGAAATAAACTGCTGCTCCGGAAATCATATACTGCCATTTCCAGGAAAAATTAAACCCCGTTTTTTTGAGGATTTGCTTACCGGTAAAGGTTAGCAGGAGAACCAGGGGAAAATATAACAACATCGGATAAAAAAAGGCTTTCACCGGGGCCGGTGAAGATAATGATACCGGTAGTAACCATGCCTGGCTGACGGGGATCAGGTAAATATACTTCCAGCCAAGCAAGGGTATTATAAAGGATAGAAAAATTGCGGCAACCATAAACCGGTACCCGCGGATCCCCTTTTTGTATAACAGTTCATAAAGAATTTCCAACCCAATGGTCAGGATCGAAAAAAAACCTGCAACAAAATACAGTAAAACAAAGGAGACAATGCCAAACCAGAATCGCAACCGGTTATTTTCGATACTGATAAATGCTGCAACACATGCCAGGGAGATAATCCATCCCAGTGACAGGAATACAGGATGGTTGTGGTTACTTTGAAGCGCAGCCAGCAGTAACAGTGGTATTAGTGAGAACAGGATGCCGTGCAGGCCGGTTTTCCTGAAAATAAATTGTGACAGCACGATGATCAGAGCCCCGATCAGGGTAAGTATTATGGCACCAGCCCAGGGAAAATGGAAAAACTGGGTTAAAAATGAACCCGCCAGGGTGATCAGGCCACCGGGAACCGAAAAGAAATCAGACAGATAATCCGCATTGTAGCGGAATAACTGATTTTGTTCAAGATAGGAAAGATGAAACCGGTTAAAAACTCCAAAATACAGGAAGAGCCCGGTTAGGCTTACAGATAAAACAATGATTCTCAGAATGCTATTAACCGGAACTATTTTCATAACACTGTAGGAAGATCTCTTGTATTGTCTTTATAGTCCCAATGCACCCAGTCCCTGCTCAAAGACAATATCAACCGGGATATCTTTATCTTCAATACGTTTTAATGCGGCTTTCAGTTCGTCATCCATGAAACCGTATTGTTCCACCATTTGAGCCGCCCTGTTGTAATCGCCATCGCCCTGTATGGTGAGAATCAGCGTTGAAAGGGAATAAATGGCCTCTTTCATACGGTCGAAATTCACACTGTATTTTCCGGTTGAATCCACCGCAAAGGCACCCTTTTCCTTGAAATAGTTTATCCGGATGAGGTTAGCCTTACCATGTGCGCTGGAAGCACCAAACCGGATAGAACGGAAAATCCCGGCAAGAAATGTAGTATATTCGTTCATCAGGTCTACCTGTATCTCACCCATTTCCTGCAACCGTGTCTCCAGGTAAAGTCCCAGTATGTCGGCCTTGCCCTCCTCGAGGGTTGTATAATGCTCTTTTATGGCTTCACGCACGGTTCCCTTTCCGTTAATTGTATTGATACATCCCAGGCCATGAGCTACCTCATGAAACATGGTATTGGAAAAAAAGGCATCGAAGGTGATGTGTTTCTGATGCTCCGGCAGGATAAGCTCACCCGCAATGGGTATCAGTATTTTGTCGAATTTTGCCTGCATGGCATTTTTCAGCTGGAGCCTGCGGCTGCCCCTGGCAAGTTGAACCTTTTCATCATTCGGAAGGTTAATGGCTATGGTCTTACTTCCTGCGTTACAATCGCCGGCATAATAAATAACTTCATAGGCACCGAGATCTGAACTGCCACCGGGCATTTCAGTCTTGTACTTTGCATCAACAGGCAATCCCTTCTGCAAAGTTGGCAACAGGGTGGAAAACCGGGCAAGCTTGTCACTCCATTCGGTATCCTTAATGAGAATATAGGCCTCATGCGATGCCTTATAACCATAGAGCTGATCTTCGTAAGTTTCAACAGGCCCGACGACAAAGTCGATCACATTGTTTTTCATATCCATCCATGCCATATCACTTATGAAATAATCATCATCAAGCAAAGCTTTTGACCGGAGGGTCAGGTATTTCTTAAGTCCCGGGTCTTCAGCCAGCATTGCAGCCTGTTCAATCAGTGCCGATGCCTTTGTAACATGATCGTTGAAGGCAACATGATAGGGAACCACCACGAGTCCACCCTGGTCATTGCGGCGGATCAGCGAATATAAACCGGTTTTATCCGGATCGGCAAGTTCGTCAAATTCTTTGGCTGTCATGTCAGCGGGATAATAATTAGCTCCTGCTGGTTTCGGTCCAAAACCGTCTATAAATGGATTGTTATCATTTAGCCTTTCCCAGGGACCGTAATTGATCATGGCTAGTTTTCTTTCTTCATCCGTTCCGATGCTGTCAAGCAGTGCATTTTTATCACCATAGGCTTCAATCCAGAAGATTTCATCCATGATCCGGGCTGCTTCTATCAGCAGGGGGATCATTTTCCTTTCATTTTCAGAAAGCTTATTGATGTCGGTGGTTAATTTGAATACGGCAAAATCATCGAGTTTTTTCATTATGGTATCATTGGTGGAAGTCTGCTGGTTATTTTTTGTGCCGCAGGCTAATGAAACAAAGCACATTAGTGCAATTATCAGGGAAGATAAAGTAATACGCATGATCTTGGATATTTTTTCCAAATATATAATTTACGACATAATAAACCTATGGTAATAATCAGTTTTCACACTGCAAAACGATCTGGCCCGCCCCATGAATTGTCAGATAATTTGGCCTTTAATGTATCTTAATTCGTCAATTCGGCAAATTCCGGCAAAAATATTGAAATCCCTTAGCGATAAT
>Ga0209341_10001266_pt1 | contig 25261 bp, 31 predicted proteins | sample RifCSP13_2_FD_184020 | JGI IMG/M metagenome (GOLD analysis project Ga0209341, IMG submission 184020) | Soil microbial communities from Rifle, Colorado - Rifle CSP2_sed 13_2 (SPAdes) (version 2) | ecosystem: Environmental > Terrestrial > Deep subsurface > Rock core/Sediment | place: Rifle... | reverse complement strand
CTTGCGTAGATATTCATCCAGGCGATCGAAGTTTTCTTCCCAGTTCTCGCGATAGCTCTCCAGCCATTGGGAGACATCCTTCAGGGGCGCGGCTTGCAGTTGCGCCGGTCGCCACTGGGCTTCGCGCCCACGCTCGATCAATCCGGCGTGTTCCAGCACCTTCAGGTGTTTGGAGATCGCCGGCATACTGATCTTGAACGGCTCAGCCAGCTCCTTTACAGTAGCCGGACCCTGTGCGAGCCGCGCCAGCATTGCCCGCCGGGTTGGGTCCGCCAGGGCGGCAAAAGTCAGGCTAAGCGTATCGTTCTCGGTCTGGATAGTCACCTAATTAGCTAATTAACTAAATAGTAAAATAAAAATAGCGAAATGTCAATTCGAGTTTTTGCCAAGCTTTTTAGGGATGGCGCAAAGCATGACTTTGGCGGGTAAGGGGATTTTTATCGCCCAGCAAAATGCGGGACATCACGTTAGGGGAGATGGACGCGCTGTGGGATGAGAGTAAGAAACAAGAATTCTAAAACCACCACAGAAACACGGAGTTTATTTTATTTCTCCGTGCCTCCGTGTCTCCGTGGTTATTTATTGTCTTGCTGGACTTAAAGACCCCTGACCAGATTTCCTAGCAGCAAAACGAACCAGGCTATGGCCATCAGGATATAAGCACCCACGCCGATAGAGATAATGCCAAAGTTCACCAATAGCGAAAGGATTCCGAAGAGAACTGAAAAGACCAAGGTGACCCGCGAGGGCGGGGTGATACTCCAGCGATAACCGCCGCCGCGGGCGGTAAGCGCCACCAGGGCGACGAACAGAATGGCGCCGATGATGGCCCAGACGATGGGGAAGGTGATGTCGCCGATGCCCAGGGAAAAGAATTCAGGCAGGCCCAGGCGCCGGGCCAGCCAGGAGCCCACGACGGCCCCGATGAAACCCAGCGCAATGGTGACCAGCAGGCTGCCGCCCCGGTAGCCGATCATGCTCTGGGCAATAAAGCCGACGATGGCGGCGATGATCAATAAAACCAGGAGATCTAGAAGCGTCATGGAAACTCCTCACTTGAAAATTGATGAAATACTTATTTAGTAAACGAAAAAGATAGGGCGGCGTTATTTTAAATTGCGACACTTTGCGCTCAAGGCGGTAACATTGAGGTCGAAAGGCTCGATTATGAAGGTTGAAAGGTGCATTGGAATTGGTTTGGCCCTAGCCCTCCTAATGTTGTCAGCCTGTTCGCAGGTTTCGCAGGATGCTGGAAACCCGACGCTGGATCCCTCGTTCGCCGAATACCGAATTTTTTATCTTTCGTCCGAACCTGGCTCCGGCCTTTTATCTCTGCAATATATGCAAGACGCCATAGGTGCCGAATTGGCGACAAGTTAGCGTCAGGTTATGGCGGCCAATGATCAGCAGCGCCTTGACGCGGTGATTATTCACTCAAGCGCAATCTTGGAGATCGAACCGAGCGAATTGACAACGATGTACGACAATGGCATTGTTGTCGCATTTTTCAATCTGTTATCTCCTGTTGTCGAAGATCTGGTGAACGATTCCAGTATTGGAGAAAATGATTGGATGGATGGAACAGCTGAACCGATGGCAGGTGACTTCTATCTCACCGTTTGGCACCTGACCTTGTGTTCAAACGGGGACATTTTCCCACCAGCTTGTCCTGGTGGGAACCAGATCGAAAGTTCCTCAGCCGGCAAGGCAGCCGAATCGCTCAATAGCAAAGCCGACTTCGAAATGTTTCGAAACGTTTTGCTATCGTACTTAGAAAGTTCAAACTGACTGTAAAGATTTGTCAAATATATACTGACAACCCAGGGGTGCCAAGTTTGGGAATTTCGACAAATTTATTCCACCTCAAATCCAATTTCTTCAACTCTTTCGGCTTCCCAATATTTTCCGGCAATTCCTTCAACAGGTTCCCCCGCAGGTCCAAGTAGTACAAATTCTGCAGATCCCCTATCGTCTCCGGCAGCTCCGTCAACCGGTTGCCGCGGGCATGCAGTTCGCGGAGTTCGCCCAGGCCGCCTATGTCTTCTGGCAGACGAGAGAGCCGGTTGTTGTAGATGCGTAGCTCTTTGAGATTCCGCAACCTGCAAACGGCTGCCGGCAGCTCGGTGAACTGGTTATCGGTCATGCTCAGGTAGATCAGACTGTCGAGGTTGCCAATTGAGTTGGGTAGGGTGCTGAGCAGGTTATCGCTAAGGTACAAGAACTGCAGTTTCTTGAAATTGCCGATCGAATTGGGAATAGAAGCCAGCTTGTTGTGGCCGAGATCCAGGATCTCTAGATCGGTCAAGGTCGTTAGCTCATCGGGCAAGCTCGCGATGGGATTATTGAACAGATAGAACTGGCGAAGCTGGCTTAGCATGCCGATGTCTGGGGGAAGCTCCGTGATTTCGTTTTCGCCCAGTGAAAGGGTCTGCAACGAAGTCAGTTCCCACAGCGCATCGGGGAGTTGCCGCAGCCCGCAGCCGCGCAGCGAAAGCGATAGCACGCGGTCATCCTCGGCCTGATATCCCACCTTTGCTATATGCAGCTCATTGGCCGGAACCTGCGGGATCCTTCTCCCCGTTTTCTCTTCAATCCTCCGGATCAAGTTGCTTGACAAAGTCCCTCAATTCCACACAATAGACGGATTTTGTTGCATTAATATGCACATGTTGGCAGAGATAAACATCACGGTTATGGCATTCATGTTGAGCCTGGAGGAGCATTCTCGGCCTTGCCCATTAGCTTCTCCTGCGTTGCAAAGCAACGCACAACACAATCGACACAACCTACACAACCGACACAATCGACATTTTCAACGTGACTGATGACATCTACTCAACCTACACAGGCCAAGGGGCATTGAATGGCAACATGACAACAATGACAACACTGACAACGCCGACAACACCGACAACAGTGACAACACCGGCAACATTGACTAGATCGACAACATGTACTGAACCACAACGGCCAATGCATCTTTCGTAGGGGCGGGAGCCTGTCCCGAGCGAGCCGCTATAGCGGCGACGAGGGATTTCCCCGCCCTCAATCACTCGGGCGAGGGAACCTCGCCCCTACCGTTATCTTGAGCCATCCCCCAGTTTCCAAAGCCGAGCCCCAAGTCAAATTCCCTTTTCCACTAACCCTTCAACGCACCGGCCATGAGACCGCGGATGAAGTAGCGGCCAAGCAGAACGTAAACAATCAAGGTGGGGATGGCCGCCAGCAATGCGCCGGCCATCTGAACGTTCCATTCGACAATCTGGCTCCCGGCCAGGTTGTTGAGTGCCACAGTGATGGGCCAGTTGGCAGGGTTGGTGAGCACCACGGCGAACAAAAATTCGTTCCAGATGTTGGTGAACTGCCAAATGATCACGACCACGAAGCCGGGCAGCGAAAGCGGAATCATGATGTAGCGGTAGATTCCCAGGAAATCGGCGCCGTCGATGCGCGCTGCAGCCATTACCTCGCCTGGAACGCTGGCGTAGTAATTGCGGAAGATGAGCGTAGTGATGGGGATGCCGTAGATGACGTGCACCAGGATCAAACCGGGTATGCCGCCATATAAGCCGAGGCGCTGCATGAACTGCACCAGCGGAATGAGCACGCTCTGGTAAGGGATGAACATGCCAAAAAGGACCAGCGTGAAAATGAGATTCGCCCCGCGGAATTTCCATTTGGAAAGGACGTAACCATTCAACGAACCGAGTATCGAAGAAATAATGGCCGCGGGAATTGTGAGAGTCAGGCTGTTGATCAGGTTGGGCAGCAATCTTTCTAGTGCGGCGGCGAAATTGTCGAACTGGATGCCGGCGGGCAAATTCCACATGGTGCGCAAATTGACCTCAGCGAAACTCTTGAGGCCGGTGATGAACATCAAATAAATGGGAAGTAGATAGAACAACATGAATCCGATCAACAGCGCGTAAACAAGAAGGGTGCCCGGGCGAGGCAGGCTGCGCGCCTTCATACGTCGATCTCCGTGCGATTGGTGTAAATGAGGTATGGCACGACGAGCAAGGCTACGCCCAATAGCATCAGGATGCCGATGGCCGCCCCGCGCGCAAAATTGTTGCCATCGAAGGTGGTCGTCCACATATAAATCGAAGGCACATCCAGGCGCAGGTCTTTGCCGCTCATCGCCACAATGAGATCGAAGATCTTGAGCGAAATGTGGCCGAGGATGATCACCGCGCTGAGCGTGACCGGATTCAGCAACGGAAGAATGATGTAGCGAAACACCTGGAATTCATTGGCGCCATCCATCTTGGCGGATTCGCGCAACTCGGCGGGGATGCTCTGGATGCCGCTGAGGTAAAGGGCCATGGTAAAGCCGGACATTTGCCAGACCGCTGGAATGACGACGAAGGCGATGCCCCAGGGCGGCGCCGTGGTATGCCAATTGTTGATCAGGAAATCAAGGCCCAGATTATCGAACAGCAGATTTAGTCCACTGATGCGGCTGCCGGTTGCCGGGTTCATCAGCCAGCGCCAGGCAACGCCGGTGACGATGAAGGACACCGCCATGGGGAATAGGAAGACGCCGCGGAAGAGATTGCCGGCCCACTTGATGCGATCGATGAGGATCGCAAGGAGCAAGCCGATGACCAGAGACGCCGCAAGGAAAAAAATAGTGAAAATGAGCGTGTTTTGGATATCGATGAGGAAACGGCGGTCCTGGAAGAGGCCGATGAAATTGCTCAGGCCCGCCCAGGTGTAATCGGGTAGCAGGCCGCGCCAGCTGCTCAGCGAAACGCGTAGGGACCAGCCGATGAACCCATAAACAAAAATACCGATGGCGATGATCGAGGGGGTGATGAAGGCAAAGGCCAGCAATTTTTCTTGTCTTGTGTTCATGCTTCGACGGCAGGTTCCAACCCGCACATACGAGGGCGACTGGTGAAACCAGTCGCCCTCATTGTACAACTCAAACTTCTACGCAGAACCTTACTGGCAGGCCCCGGAGCTGGAACAGGCGGTTGCCAGGGCGCTCTGGAAGGCGGCTACATCGCCATCAGCCAGGAAAAGGCCTAGGGCCGTATCGATCTCGGATTTCCACGCGTCATTGGCCACTACGCCGTGCGTCAGACTGCCGACTACGGTATCGGTGTTCCAATCCGCTATAGCGGATTGCAGATACGCATCGAACAGTGCAGGATCGCAGTCTGTGCGAGCGCAAATGGAACCCTTGATGGGGTTGAAGGCTTCTTGTCCTTCCTTAGAGCCTGCAACTGTCAACCAGGCTATAGCGCCTTCCGGATTCTTTGCATTGACCGGCAACACAAAGCTATCCGATAGGAACTGGAACAGGCCATCCGTACCAGGAGCTGGAGCCCATCCGAAGTCAGTTTCTGGGGTCAGGCCAAGACTGACGAAGAAACCGTCCGCCCAATCGCCCATGATAGTGAAAGCTGCATCGCCATCCACCACCAGCTGAGCCGCTTGATCCCAGCTAAGGGTTGAGGCATCGGAATTCACATAGGTCAAGACTTGCTGGAAGGTCTCGAGTGCAGCAGTTACCTCAGGGCCAGCCCAATCGGTGCTGCCGTCCCAAAGTCCGGCATAACCATCGGCGCCAAGCGATCCAAGCAGAACGGTCTCGAGCAGGTGCATGGATGTCCACTGTTCACCCATGGCCAATGGCGTAACTCCATTGGCAAGCAGCGTTTCGGCGCTGGTGAGGAATTCATCCCAAGTGGCGGGGACAGTCGCCCCGTTGGCTTCCAAAACGGCGGGGTTATACCACATCACATTGGCGCGGTGGATATTCACCGGCACCGAATAGATGTTCCCATCCTGAGAGATCAACGGGATCAGCGTCTGGGGCATCACATCCAGCCAACCATTCTGATCATAAAGATCATTGAGCGGCTCGATCTGCCCGGCGGCTACATAGGTTCCGATGAGTTCCTGACCTGCATGGCCTTGCCAGGAGCTTGGCGGGTCGCCCGCCGAAAGGCGGGTGGCCAGCACGGCGCGGGCATTGGTGCCGGCGCCGCCTGCAACGGCGGCATTCACAAAGGTCAGGTTAGGGTATTCGGCTGAGAAGACTTCTTGCATGGCAGCCAAGCCGTCGGCTTCACCGCCAGCGGTCCACCAACTGAACACTTCAACTTCACCAGTGGCGGCCTCTCCTTCAGGTGACGCAGCCGGGGCGCAAGCCGCCAGCAACATGCCTGCCAGCACAAGTAAACTAATCCATTTCAAACTCTTCATACATCTCTCCTTTTATTTATGTGACAAGGATATTAACCAATCGCTACACTGGACGTTCTTCGTGCCACCTCCTTTTCAGGGATCAGGATGTTTGCAATCATGCCGGGTTGAAAAGCATGATGGAAAACCAAAGTAGCTGCGCCAATGGCCACCACATCGTCGCCCATGTCGCTGGCGATAATCGTGACTTCTTTGCCGGCCTTAGGGATGGCGCGGGCAAGCGCCGTTTCTTGCACAGCTTGCAGCATGACCGGACCGGCGGCGACCAGGTCGCCGCCCATCACGATCAGGCCAGGATTGATCAGATTGAGCAGATTGGCAATGGCGATTCCCAAATAGCCGCCCACTTCCTGGATGATCTGGATGGCGGTCGAGTCTCCGCTAAAGGCAGCCGTAGCCAGGTCACGGACTTTGATATTACCAGGGGCCAGGCCTGGAATGGGCTGGGTTTTGATTTTGTTGGCCACGTTGGCAATGATGGCCGGGGAACCTACATAGCTCTCCATGCAACCGTGGTTGCCACAGCGGCACATCGGCCCATCTGAGTTGATCGAGGTGTGCCCGATCTCGCCGGCGGTGCCGGCGGAACCGCGGTAGATATCATCGTTGATGATTAAGCCGCTGCCAACACCTGTGCCTAATTTGATATAGGCCATGTTGGAATAGCCGCGCCCCGCGCCCCACCACTTCTCGGCCAATGCGCCTGCATTGGCGTCGTTATCTACATAGATCCGCAGGTTTTCAAGGTCACGACCGATCTCTTTTTTCAGATCGATGCCCTTCCAAGCTGGAAGGATGATCGGTGAGAGGAGGCTCAGACCCTGGCCTTCCAGCGGCGCAGGCGCGGCTATACCCACGCCCAAGATCTCGGACGCGGAAATATTCGTTTCGTCTAGCATCTCGGATAGATAAGAGCGCGCCAGTTCGATGGCCGCCTGCGGATCGCGCATGGCGTCGACGCCTACAGTACGCTTGGCCACCGTCGTGCCGCCTAGGTTGATCACCGTGCTGGTTATATGCGTTGCGCCCAAGTCGATACCCATGGCGTAGCGCGCCTGATACTTGAACTGCATCAGGATGGGTCGGCGCCCGCCGCTGGATTCGGCTTCGCCCGCTTCGCCGATCAACCCACTTTCGATCAGCACGTTGGCCAGCGCGGAAACCGTGGGAGCGCTGAGGCCGGTTTCGCGGCTGATGCTGGCGCGCGACATGGCGCCATTGCGGTGGAGGAGTTGGATCACCTCGCTGAGGTTGTGGTCGCGCACGTTAAATGTGGAGCCTGATTCGTTCTGCCGGGGAGTCATTATTGCCTGCCAGGGTTAGCCCCATAGTACGACCTTTAAACTTACTTTGTCAAGTTAAATAAGAAAGAACCCACTCATGTCCCTTTGTAACCGGGTTTCGCTTCCTTACTCTCGCCTCAACAATTCGGTGAAGGGTTTCCAGCTTGTTATCAAGTCATCGACAGGCGAGCCGAAACTCGGTCTCCGGACCTTATGGCGGAGGTAGCCGGTAGGTGGATGATTATTGGTTTTAGGGGTTGTTGTCAAGATCGCACTGCCGTGCGCAAAGCTTTATATTCCGGCAGCGCTTTCCAACTTTCTGACCAGATCATCGGTAAAACGAGCCGCGGGGACTCCATCGACTACATCATGGTCGATGAGCATGGTCAAATGGAGGATCTCCCTTTTTTGAATTTCGCCCTTGTACACTGAGGGTTGCTGATTCAGGGAACCCAGACCTAGGCAGATCGTATGCATGCCAAACGGCACGATCCATCCATTCACATGCCCGACCATTCCCACGGTCGTGATCACCACAGTGCCCATCATGTCCTTCATGCGTGCTGGGTTGTTAAATAAAAATTTGCGCGAAAGGGCCAGTCGTAACCATTGAGGAAGAGAGACCAACATTTTCATTCCCAGCGCGCTGTATTTTTCGCCAAGAATGTAATTGCTTTCATCTTCAACCCCCTCTGATTTCGCTGCCTCAATCTCCTGATGGATCTGGCTTACCGTTTTTCGCTCGGCGTCCCTAATTACGTAGGGCAATGGGACCCGTACACCGTCAACGTTCTTCTCCACGGGGAGTGAAATATCGACGTCCTTGAACAGGTTCACCTTATTTCCCTGAGGGCTTTTGTATCCGTTGACCTGCGGGTTAACAGCCACGCAATCAGCAACCGTTTTCACCAGCCAGGCGAAAAACGAAACGCTTTTATCGCTTCGCCGCATATGACGTATTCGCGTGCGCGCGTCGGTGACATCGACTTCGAGCAAGCCCAGGACGTGGTGTTTCCTACGACTAAGCTCCCCAAAATCGAAGGTGAACTGCCGGCTGGATGGAAAGGCAGATTCATAGGACTGGTCATCACGCATATTAGCCATCGATTCTAGTTAACGACTATCAGATGACATTTGCTCACTATTAGTTAACTAATTTCCCACCCAGGCTCGATATCGATATCCAACCCATCGGCTTCGCCGATAATGGCGTGGCGGAAGTAACCTGCGGCGGCGATCATGGCGGCATTATCCGTGCAAAGCACTAATGGAGGTAAGTGCACAGGCAAGTTGTTGGTTGCCAAAGACTCTCGCAGCGCCTGGTTTGCGGAAACGCCTCCTGCCACCAAGATCCCTTTGGCGCCGAGTTCTCGGGCAGCTTTTTTCGTCTTCTCCACAAGAACTTCTACGACAGCGGCTTGGAAACTGGCTGCGAGGTCTGCAACCGGCAACTCGGATCCATTTCCGAATTCCCTAACCTTGTGCAGCACAGCCGTCTTGAGGCCGCTGAAGGAAAAGTCCCAACTGTCTTCGAGCCAGGCCCGGGGGAAATCGAAGGCGGCCGGATCCCCGCCATCAGCCGCCCGCTGGAGGGCCGGCCCACCCGGGTAGCCGATGTTCAACAGGCGCGCCACTTTGTCGAAGGCTTCGCCGGCGGCGTCATCCAGTGTGCCGCCAAGCCGCTGGTAGCTGAGATGATCCTTCATCAACACCAATTCCGTGTGACCCCCCGAGACGATCAATGCTAGCAGTGGGAACTGAGGGGGTTCGATAAACGGATTAACGGATTGATCAGATCGGCCTCCATCGAGGTTCACCCACGCAGAATAGAGGTGCCCCTCGAGGTGATTAATGCCGTACATCGGCAGTCCGGAACCGAGCGCCAACCCCTTGGCCATGGTTAGTCCTACGATCAATGACCCCGGTAACCCGGGGCCGCGGGTGACCGCGATGGCATCCACGTCGGCCAGCTCGAGATGCGCTTGGGCCAGCGCCTCAGCGACTACCGTATCGATGACTTTGATGTGCTGGCGCGAAGCAACCTCAGGGAATACGCCGCCGTACTTGACGTGCAGCTCCGCTTGGGAGGCGACTACATTGGAGAGTGCCGCGCGGCCGTTCTCGACCACTGCGGCAGCGGTCTCATCGCACGAAGTCTCGATGCCGAGTATGCGCGCAGGCTGCAGCTTCTTGCGTCGGCGGGACATAGGCTAATTATAGGCGCAATAAGAGAGACGCGGATAAACGCTGATGAGAAAATCAGCGTTTATCCGCGTTCATCCGCGTTAACTCTTCAATGGAATAACCAAATCCAGCGGATACGTCGCCAAGATCTCTGGTTTGCCTTCGGGGCCGATATGAACGGCGTCCTCGATGCGCATGCCCATTCCGCGTTCGGGATAGTACAGACCGGGCTCGACAGTGATTACGTGCCCGCGGCGCAGGAAATCCTTGGCGGTCTTCGGGTCGCCGTAGAATCCGGGGCTCTCATGGACGTCCAGCCCCAGGCCATGAGCTAGCGAATGCACGTAGCCCACATTCGTGGTTGGGTCCTCGTTGACTGTGGGATGGCCACGCTGCTTGAATAATTCGCAGGTGCGCGCCTGGAAAACGGCGCAGCGCTCATCGGCATGGATCTCTGAAATCAAAGTATCGTAAACAAAGCGCACGTCATCATACAACGCCTGCGCGGCGTCGGTGGCGTAACCCAGGCACCAGGTGCGCGTGAAGTCTGACCAATAGCCGCCGCCTGCTTCCTTGGGAAAAATGTCGAACACGATGGGCTCGCCCACGCGCAGCACTGCGTCCGGGCTGCCCATGGAATGTGGTACCCCGCCTTCGGCGCCGGGCGCGAAAATGGTGCCTTCGGGATTATCCAAACCGCGCTCAGCGATCCACAGATTGATCTTGGATTTCACTTTGGCCACGGTGATTGGCTTGCCGTCCTTGTCGACCAGCACGCCGTCATTGGCGCGCTGCCTGGAAAGGAAATCGGCTACCTGGCCGACGATCTCCGTCGTTTGCTTCTGGACCGCGCGGATGCGTTCAACTTCGGCGGCATCCTTGGTGGCGCGCGCCTCCGTCAGAACGGAATCGTGAATTTCGCCGACGATCTCCAGTTCGGGCAGCAATTCGGTGATGGTGCCCAACAACCCGAACGCCTGACCCGCGTCTCGCTTGCCATAGACCGCAGCGCGGCCTTTGGTGACGCCTGCATCTGTGAGCATGCGCTGGAGCATGCGTGCGCTGGCCAGCGCGAAATCGTCATTCGATTCCTTGAGGATGTCTCGGAAACGGTAATCAGTGACCGAGCGGGTGGCAAAACCTGTGGCCGCAGCCTCATCGCGTTCCATGTTGTGGGAGAAGAGCAGCGGCTCTTCGCCGCGCTTGATCACCAGCAGCGCCTCGGTGACGTGATGGACACCGGTGAAGTACACCATGGGCGGATTATGCAGCGCATCGCCGAAGATCAGCAGCGCGTCCAGGTTGCGGGTTTTCATCAAGGCAGGTAAGTCAGATTTCATTTTGTGGCCCAGTAGTCCGTTAGTTTTGGTTAAAAAGTGTTTGCTAAATATAATCGTTTATTGAATATGGTGAATTATCTATTTTGTATAGACTCAAATTCAGCAATCAGAAACACCAATCAGCAATTGATTGCTGTCACGGCTCCCACTTTGATTTTTCCCGTAACCGTAAGAACCCTTCGATGGCGAAGAACGCCAAAGCCAGAATGACCGCCAGGGCGGTGTTAAATACCCGTCCGTACAGCAACCAGGCCAGGGCGGCGGCATAAACGCCTGCCCATAACGCCTGGCGCAGGATCACCCGCACCGTGGCGGGAGGGTCGCTGGGGAAGCGATAATTGAAAAAGGAAGTGATAGGTAGTGCGAGACCTGTGAAGGCTACCACAACCAGGAAGAAGAACAACCAACGGGGTAAAAGGAACGGCGAGGTAAAGTTGAACAGGAGGAATAATCCACCCCAGCCAATGGTAAGTAACAAGAAAGATGTGGGGAGAAATGAGAAAGGAGAAGGTGTTCCGGCCGGATTCATAGGTCAGCGGAGATTATATGTCAGAGCGGTGAAAAGAAATTTAGACATCAGAAATTTCTGCTTGACAGACGTGTCATTACCGTGTAAGCTACTCCATCTCAAAGGAGGCGCAGATTCCGTGAATACTATTCTGGTTCTCGATTGGAAGCGGCAGCAACCAGCCAGCACATCCGGTTTTGTTGCTTTGCCTTCGCGTACTGCGCCTATTGCCAGTCTGTAAGTCTCTAAGAACTCCCTGACGGCCGCGGCGCAGCACCCCGCGGTCGTTTTGTTTAAGTCCTTTTCGGCCGCGGCGATTGCCCGGCCGTTTTTGTTTGCGAGAAAGAAATAATGATAACTAAAAACATTGATGAAGTTCAAATCGCAAAGAATTGAATTAGGAGAGAAAAAGAATGTTAGCAGAAGAAAAAATCATCCGGTTGAAACCCGGTTACCACATGAAAGCTGTGGGGGTCGGGGACTTAGACGCCGTCTTGGCCACAATTCATGCGTTTTCCCAAGCCACCATGGGCATTAAGGAGATGACGCGGGCCGAGCTGAAGTCTTTCTGGCAGACGCCAGGCCTCAATATGGCTGATGACCTGCGAATCGTCGTCGATCCAAATGGGAAGGTGGCGGGCTATGTGGAATGTCTAACATTGACTTCCCCGCCCGTGCATCCATACATCTGGCTTAGCGTTCATCCCGATTCCCTCGATAGCAACGTTTCTGAAGTGCTGTTGGATTGGGCAATCGAACGCGCCAAACACGTCACGGAGACTCTGCCACAGGATCTGCGCGTTTCGATCCACATGCATAACATTGGATCGTTCAAGCCCTGGCAGCGTTTGCTCGAAAATGCCGACTTCGCTCTTACCAGACACAGCTTCATCATGCATCGTGATATCGCCGATAAACCACCTGAACCCCAGTGGCCCGCGGGAATCACGTTGCGGCCGTTCGATCCGCTGCACCATGCCGTAGATGTTTTCCTGGCAAACGATGAAGCCTTCGAGGACCACTTTGGGCACATCAAGCAACCGTTTGAACAAGGTTTTGCCTTATTCAAACATTGGCTGGAGGAACCCAGATTCGATGCAAGATTGTGGTTCGTCGCCATGGAGGGCGATGAGGTGGCCGGGGTGTCACTGTGTCGGGTCAATGAGGATGAGGAGACACCGATAGGGTGGGTGGGCGATCTTTCTGTGCGGCGGCGCTGGCGCAAGCGCGGCCTGGGCATGGCGTTGCTTCTGCATAGTTTCGGCGAGTTCTACCGCCGCGGCTACAAGAAGGTCGGCCTGGGCGTAGACGCCAGCAACCTGACCGGCGCCCTGAGACTGTATGAACGCGCCGGGATGTACGTTGCTCGGCGATACGACCGCTACGAAAAAGAATTGAGGCCTGGAAAGGAGTTGATGACCATCGAGGTAAAAGAATAGCCTCAAGAGGGACAGACTCAAAACAAGAACGCCTGCTAACCGACAGCAGGCGTTCTTGCATTTATAGATACTCCGGGTGCGTTTTTTCTTTTACTTACATTCGTGACAAACGCTGTCGATCCATTTGCAATTCTGTTAAATGCCATTGCATTGTATACTCGGTCAATCGTGAGAATCGCGACGGCTAAGGTCGGGATGAAATCCAAACTGAACTCGGCGATCGATTTCTTCTACCTTCTTGTCTTTCGCAGCTCTTATTGGGGCCTTTTTTCCTTCCTACTTCTGATCAGCATTCTTCAAAATGGAGTCTGGTATGCGCCCAACGCCCCATTCTTTCTGGAAATAGCAGAAAACATCTATATAAATCCGTTTCTTTCCAATCCCAACGCGCAATGGCAACTTTTCTCATTCTTGGGGCCAACCATTGCCTTTCTGATAGGTGCGAACCAATCATTGCTCTTGTTTTCCTTGATGCACGTTGTCTTTTTCCTGGTCTTTTTTGTCTTGTTTGCTTACTACCTGCGTCTCCAGTTTCCGGAATCCGTGGCAAGATCTGTCTTGGTGGTCTTTTTTCTGACTCCTTTGCCAAGCATATTGCTAACTTGGGTCGGCAGCCCGGATGTATTCACTGTGCTCCTTTCCACCACAATGATCTTATTCAGAAAAAAGCCAGTTGTCATTTTTTTCTCCGCTGTCTTGATGGGGATTAACCATTTTGAACAAGGGACTGCGATTCTGGTTCTTACTTCTATTTTTTTATTATTGACCGAGGGGAAAGCAACACTTCCCTATGTAGTCTCATATTTATTAGGCATCAGCTTGGGGCGCATGATTTTGGAAACTCATTTTTCCTCGTATTCATTTGACGTGACCTTTGGCAGATTTAGTTACTTCAGTGAATACGGCATTTCTCTTTTTATTGAAAACAATCTGAGGAATCCTGTTGTCCTCGTTTATTCCCTTTTTCAAATGCTTGGCGGTTTTCTCTTCATTTACGTTATGCTCAATTGGCGCGGAGGCAATTCCGCACCAGCATTTGTTTTGTGTTGCGCGGGAGCATTTGGCTTGATCCTCTTTACTCTAGATCAGACCAGAGTATTCTCCACGTTGATATTCCCTATCCTTTTGTTGTTTTTGCTTTCATCGGATCACCAACCTCTTGCCGATTCGACAAAGTTAATCCTTAATAAAGCCCTTGCTGCATCATTTGCCCTAGGCGTTCTTGTCCCGCGAATAATTGTGTGGGAGAGCAGTTTATTTGCTTCGGCATATTTATTTATCGTCGGATATTTTTCGGGGGCGATTCGCTGATCAAGAATAACGGAATTGTGGCCGCCGCAGCATGGCTTGGTTCCGCTAGTACAATACGCCGCTGATATGGCCATCAAAGCTGTCATCTGGGATATGGCAGGGTGATCATGCGCACCCAGAACCACGCGCCGCGCTTGGTACTCGCCGAACGAATCGGAGTGGACTATCGAGAAATGGGTCGGTTGATCTTCGACAGCGAAGAGAGTCGGCGAGCACAACTTGGCGAAATCCCGGCGCGATCGTTCTGGGCAGCAATGGGGTATTCGTTACTTACGATGAATTCATGGGCGAATTCTTCAGGGGCGACATTATCGATCAGGAATTGGTACAGAGCATAAGGAGGCTGCGAGCGCGTTACAAGACTGGTTTGTTATGCAATGCATTTTCAGACCTGCGTTACTGGATTTCTGAATGGAAGATCGATGATGCCTTTGACCACATGCCGATCTCTGCTGAAGTTAATCTGATGAAGCCAGATCTGGCAATCTATTCATTGGCAGCAAAGCATCTCGGAATAACACCGCAAGAAGCGATATTTATCGATGATGTGGCGGCTAACATTCAAGGTGCCCAGCAGGTTGGGATGCATGGCCGTCCAATTCACTTCCCGCGAACAAACGCTCGGCGACTTGCAAGCGCTGCTGGATGCTGAATGAATGATTTGTTTTGCTTGCGAAGGGTTGATTACTGGCGAGGTCTGCTTTGAATAAACCCTTCGCTTCGCTCAAGGCAGGCTCTTCGCAAGACTCAGTTACTCTTGGCCTAATCGCCGACACCCATGTGCCTGACCGCAGCCGGCGCCTGCACCCAGCCGTGCTGCCAGCTTTCGAGAAGGCAGGCGTAGGCCAAATCCTTCACGCTGGGGATATTAGCGTTCCGCGAATATTACGCCAGTTAGAAGAAGTTGCACCCGTGATGGCCGTGCGCGGCAACCGCGATTGGTTCGGGTTCAAGGAGTTGCCTATGCGGCGCGTCCTCCGAATTGGCGAGAAGCGCATTGGACTGACCCACGGCCACGGTAGCTGGGGGAACTACCTGCGCGACAAATTGCGCTATCTGCTGCGCGGGCCGCAAAGCTTCGAAGTAGCGCTCCAAAGAGCAATAGCAATGATCGAAGATGTGGATGTGGTAGTTTTTGGCCATAACCACGAACCGATGGTGAAAGAGATCGATGGCCTACTGGTCGTCAATCCTGGCTCAGCCTGTTGCCAAGTGCTGGCCGGCAAGCCTCCCACCGTGGGGCTGTTGCACGTTGATGGAAAAAAGATTTGGGGCGAGATTGTGAACTTAGAGTAGATCTACCAGAATCTTGATTTCCGTGCCCAAAGGCCTACACCCGTGAAGGTCGTCCCCATGAAACCAAATAGCAATGGAAGGAACCAAATGGAGAAGAAGTCGTTAAGTTGCACGCGTTCGGGGTCGGCGCGGTCGACGTAAAGCTGCACTCGCTGGCCTTGTTCATAGGAAGCCGGCCGGAGCAGATGTCCGAGTAATGGGTGTAGCTGTGTCCTCCGCTCACCGAATAGCGGATGACCGGGCAGTAAGCGTTCCCGTCTGCATAATGACGCAGGGCGACCTCAACCACGGCCCCATCCACTTTTTCCGCCTGGATACGGAACCAGGTGCCATAAAGAAAGGCGCCGCCGGCTATGGTCAGAAATAACAGACCAAGACCCACAAAGACTAAAACAAAGGCGCGCATGCTTGGAATGATACTATGCAAATAATGCTCAGCGACGCCTTGCGTTAGCCTATTTGTGATTTAGATGGTTTCCCCAATGTATCCTGATCGAGCCGCGGCGGCAGAATTGCTCGCCCATCATTTGGAAATGCTGCCTGTCGTCCGAGACACAAAACTTGGCGAAGGCGTGGTGCTCGGCATTCCCCGTGGCGGCATAGTGACCGCCAAGGCGGTTGCCGAACGCCTTGGCTGGCCGGTGGCGGCTATTGTTACTAAGAAGGTAGGCCTGCCCGGCCAGGAAGAACTGGCGATTGGCGCCATGGGCCCCGATGGCAGTGTGGCCTGGAACCAGGAGCTGCTGGCCTTGCTGCAGCTACAACCTAAGGACTTGCAATCGCAGGTGAACAAGACCCAGGCAAAGGTAGATAGTTACATGGGGAAATTCGGTTCCGGAAATTTGGATATCCGTGGAAAGACAGCGATCGTCGTAGATGACGGCGCGGCTACTGGAGCCACGATGAAAGCGGCCGTTGATTGGCTGCGCGGTAAGTGCACTGTGCTGGTGGCGCTGCCGGTTTGCTCGCAAAGAGCGGCAGCCGTACTTAAGGCTGCCGCGGATTATTTCGTTTGTTTGGAAACGCCGGAGAACTTCCAGGCAGTGGGGCAGTTCTATCGGGAGTTCAATGAGGTGAGTGATGAGGAGGCGTTGAAGATTTTACAAGGATAAAAACCCACCAGTCCCCATTCGCCCCGCTGGAGGGTAGGCTCCCGTATGGAAAGAATTATTAAGGTTAAAAGATCTCCGTGTTTCCGTGTCTCCGTGGACTCTTTTTATAACTTCTTGCGCATCACCGGGCGGCGCTCTTTGCGACGGGCGACCTCCACGAATCCAGCCTGCTCGAAGAGCGCTAGGGTGCCCGTGAAGAGCGCAGAGTCCTCGCGACGCTTACCCCTGGTGTCGATGGGGTAGGCTTCCAGGATGCCCGCCCCCTGAGAGCGAGCGAAGTCCGCCGCAGCAGATAGCAGCCGTTTACCAACTCCGTGATTGCGATACTCTTTGTCGATGAAGAAACACGCCACCGACCAGACCGGTTGGTCGTCGATGGCCTTGAACAACGGCGAGCGCTCGATGCGACCGAACTCCTCTTTTGGTCCAAGCGAAATCCAGCCAACGGGCTTGCCACCAGCGTAAGCCAGCAGCCCGGGGTTTTCATTGCGAGCCACAATGCGTCGCATAGTTTTTCGATTGCCTTTGTTGCCGTTGGCTTCGAATTCGCTGGACTTCACGCGCCAAAACATGCACCAGCAGCCGCTGTAGGCGCCGCTGGGGCCGAAGAGCTGGACGAGATCGTCCCAGCGATCACGGGTGACGGGTTTTATCTCGAAGGTTGGCACGTCCAAATCATAAACCAGCCAAAATATTAGGTCGCAATGTAAATTGCAGAATATTAATATTGTGCAATATTGATTGAACTCCGAATGAGCCACCAGATCAGGGCGATTATTGCTGCAGTGGGCCAGATCCAGAGCCAACCGCCCTGGTCTGCCGGTCCCGCGCCGATGCCGGTCGGGCGGAACCGCAACACGATGTAATCCCGGGTCAACTCGGTCAACTTCTGTTCCGTGACCTTTAGGGGATTAAGGCCGCCGAAAACAAATGCAGCAAATCCAGAGTTGATCAGCACCTGCCGCAACATGCTGCGTTTCTCTTTCACCCGCTTCACGATTTCGGCATTAGCGGAAATCGCGCCGCTGGGCAGTAACAACTCCACGTGAGGATCGCTGGTCAAGTTTTTGACCCAATGAGACATTCTGCCGAAACCTGCGGTGCAGTAAACATGGCCGTTGGCCAGGGCATAGTTCACCGGCGTGTAACGCGTCTTGCCGCTTAAGCGGCCCCGGTTCCTGATCACCATGATGTAGCCGCCAAATGGGCTTTGCAGAAGGGGTCCAAGCCCCATCCGAAAGGCGGGCACCATGAAGTACCGGTTCATGAAACGGAAACCTCTGCGCATCAAACTGTAGTTGTTTGCCATAGATTCCTTATTGCTCATTATCTAGATTTTTGCAGATTTATAGTGAACAGGAAAAAATTGCCAAAGTAATTCCTCATCGTAAACCCTGCTTGGGCAGCCATCTGTTTTACTCTGGCGGCAGATTGATAATCAGGATCGGGGAGGACTTCTGTAACGGAGAGAAAGCCTTCCGGCTTGAGTGCATTGCAAATCTCCTTGAGAGCGGGGAGCTTGTCGGGGATCTCGCCAAGGACGGTAACCAAGAGGGCACGGTCGAAGGAGTTCGCAGGCAGCCTGCCTTCACCAAGCCCTGCCCCTATGAAATCGACATTCAACAATCCAGCATCTGCAACGCGTGCCTTGGCGCGGTCGAGCATCCCCAGCTGAATATCCAGTGCCAGCACTCGCCCGGTGGGGCCGACGGCCTGTGCGATCGGCACGGTGAGCAGCCCTGGGCCGCACCCGGCGTCCAGGACACCGAGACCCGGCGCCAGCTCCAGGCGCGCCAAGATGTCGCGGTGATAGCGATGAGTAAAGGGATTATCGAGCAGAGGGATCAGCGTAGTGGGGCACGGCAGGTCGCGATGGGAGACGCGCCAAAAGACCCAGAGAAGGGAAATCAAAGCAAGGATGAATCCGATGATCGCAAGAATTTGCATGAAAGACGCTAGGATTGTGAAGCCTTTGGCGCTGGCGATTCCTGCACAACTTTGCGCCCGTAACGCTTCAAACCTTCTCCGATCTGCTCAAGGATCGCATCGAAACGCTCGTAACCGGATAACACATGTTCCGGCTGATCGCTGAACAGGCCGACGAGCACCACGCGGCTGCGCAGTTCACCAGTGAGTTGGGCGTAGGCGATATCGTTCCAGGTCATGCTCCAGTTAAACGATTTGAATAGAAAGCCGCTCTCTGAGATGCCGATTTTGTCCACGTTCAGTGTGGGTTCGCTGAGCATAAAGATGCTCAGGCCGCCGGCGGCTAACAGCACCGCGCTGGCAGAAATCTGCAGGATCAGGCAGACGATCTCATGGCCGTGAGCTTGAAAGGCGGCGGAAACAAGCCGGAGACCAATGAGCAATAACGCGAGCGCCAACAAGCGGTCTCGCCAAAGGGTCAAGCGGGTCTTATGGAAGGTCTCCATCACCAACCTCCGCGGCTATCTGCGGAATGCCGCTTTGCTGGGCGCAAGCGGGAACACGCAGTTTCTTCTTCTGCGTGAAGAATCACCAGTCGACTCAGTATAGCTTCGTTGGGATGGGTCAGGCAACGGGCGGGTAACCGCATGGCACCTGACATTTGTCCCCAATCTTCGGCCTACTTTTCTGAAGCTTTCTTCAATCCCTGGAGCTTTGTCTGCCAGAAGCCGCTGTATTTATCCAACCACTTTTCGACCTGCGATAAGGGCGCAGGGTCTAGTCGATACCAAAGCTCCCTGCCGCGGCGCTCCTGGGCGATCAGTCGCGAGCCGCGTAGCACGCGCAGGTGCTTGCTGACCGCCGGGCGGCTGATGCGGGCAAAGCGGGCGGCCAGGTCACCAGCTCGCTGAGGGCCGGCCGCGTGCAACTCGTCCAGGATACGCCGACGTGTTGGGTCGGAGATGGCGTGGGCGACGCGGTCAAGGGCAGTGGGCATGCTAGCCGGCTGCCTCAACCGCACGCTTGAGATCAGCCAGAGTTTCGGCGCGCTCCCAGCCGACGATGTGCCCTTCGTATTCGCTGCGAGCCAATTCGCCGCCCAGGGCTTCAAAGCCGGTGTGGGTTAGGGTGACCAGCGTGCCGGATTCGGTTGGTGTAAGTTTGAAGGTAACCAGTGTCGAAATTGGCCAGGAGTTTTTCCCTTTTTCGTGCTCGGTCCAGGTGAAAGCCAGCTCCCGCGGTGGATCCATTTTCACCACCTCTCCGAAGAAGGTGAAGTCGCCGTCCTCCGGAATGCTCACCTCCATTTGGAAGCGGCCGCCTTCACGGAATTCAAAGACCAGCCGTTTGCTGAACCATTCATTCATGCCGTCGAGGCTTGCGAGCTTAGCCCAGACCTTTTCAGCCGGTGCATTGATCTCGATTTCGAAATGGATTTCTAGTTTCTCCGAAATGTGATTGGCAAGCATGGGTCTCCTTAAATACGTAACTGAATGGTTACATATTACCCAATGAATAAAACCTTGTCAAGAGTTAACAATGTAAAAATAAAAACGGCCTCCAAAGATTGTTCTTGGAGGCCGTTCTAACTCGCTAGAATGACGTTACCGCACCGGAGGAAATGGAGGAATTGGATCAGGGATTTCGAAAGGAGGCGGGATGCGGGTGGGTATGGCCTGCTGTGGAAGAACAGGCATATGACCCCAAGGGAAATTCTGCGGAGCCGTCAAATTGGGAACACCGGGATAACGGTCAAAAGTTGGCGACCCTTGATCGGCGCCCGTCGTGGCAGCTATTGCCTCCGTGGGCAAGGCAAATGCCACGACAAACATGGCAACCGCGACCAATGCCATCGTAAAAAGGATCAACTCGATACCACTAGTTTTCATGTCAGCATCTCCACAGCAAACGTACAACTTTATAGCACACCTGACAGGGAGAAGTCAAACAACGTTTTTAGTTAGTTTAGGCTGCGTTGCAGGGAAAAATGAGTGCGATGACCTACAATCCGTAATCTTAAAGATCACTGTGTCTCCGGAGCTGAAGGCCATGTGCATTCTTTCACTATCAGCCTGGTCGGTGCGAAAGCTGAACTCCCTACCTCCAGAATATAGATAAATGTCAGTCGCTCCTGTTTGGCAGAGCATTATGATCTCATCGGTTGAGGACAAGTCGGTGTCATAAGGAAGCTTATTGGCGGGCCGCTGGGTTAGCGCCTCAATCCAGATCCCGCTATCGGTTCCAATGGTTTGAAATTGGCTCTTGGCCGCCGAAATCAGAAACAGAGCCTGAGTCGAAGTGTTTTCCCGAATCCATTCAAAAGCAATTTGATCATCTAAGCTGAAGTAGTTACAGCACGGGTCTGGATAAAAAAACCTCGTCTGAACATTGAGGACCAGCAACCCTGCAAGCAGGCTAACGATTATCCATTGATTAATCCCTTTGAAGCGGATTGTTCTCATTACACTCGCGAGCCCGGTTCCGGCAATTAACGAGAGGGGAATAAACAATGTCATGGCAACGAACTGCTCATCCAATAGCGGCTGAGTTTTCCCGCCGAAGGTGATTTGGCTGGCCAGGGCTATCCACAAGAAAAAAGTGAAAACAATTGTCCCAATGGATAGTTTTGTATATCTGCGGATCGCAAAAGGCAAAAGGACAAGCAGCGCCACAAAGGTCGAGATGCTCCCATAGAAATCCCTGAAAATCCCGTAAAGTGGTAGCAGCGCCACTGCCCCCAAGACTGCTAGCCTGATGGATTGGGACCAGGGCAATTCTTTTCCGACATCGATACTTTTGATAATAAAGTATGCAAGGAGGGCAAGCAACAAGACAACCAACATCCTGGAATGCATTAATGTGATCGAGAGAAAAAGAAGTGCAAACCAGATGATCACCTTCAGCTTGCGTGTATCGCTATGCTTGAGGGTTACTGTGTATGCTAGGATTGCTGGAGCCACGGCTAACGCGCTGAGCGCTGGGAATTTTCCCCAGTTGACTGCGAAAGCCGGCATTGTCCAGCCGAACGCGGCCAATAGAGATGCAAATACTGCACTAATCGTGTCCCTTGTTACTGAATATATCAAAGCAAAAATGCAAACCGGAGCAATATAGAGAAAGACTTGCCCTAGCAAAGATATCGCGTTTTCCACTGGGATATTCGCAGTAATGGCCAACCAAGCAGCCAGGCTGTGAAATCCGAAATGATAATAACGCTGCAAAATGTTGCTGAGCGATATCCCACTCAGACCTTCTGATTGACGGTTAAGCAAATCAGAAACAACTTGATAGTGGACAGGCGAGTCTGAATGAGGGGGAAGCAAGATGTATCTTAGGAAAGCCAATCTCAAAAAGAGAAACCCCATCAAAGTAATGAACACCAGAAGAAAAACGCTCCAATTGTTTATCTTATTGTTATTCATCCATATTTCACGCAGCAGCATGAAAGCAGCGATCACTAGGATTAAAAAGGCTCCGGGTATGAGTAAGTCCTGCCAAAAATAAGCTGCTGCAACAAGAGCATAGGTGACAAGGCTGGTCAGCGCGGCACCGATTCCTAAACTTGTAAATCCAACCCTTATCAAATCTTCTTCCTGTGATCCTATTCGCCTAAGGACCATAAGACCGAAAGCGGAAAACATTACGAAGAGAGCCAAAACGGCCTTCCAATAAGTCAAGAGCATAAAAACGCCGTCAATAACTAGAGTGAACATGTCAGGTCTGTGACTGACCAAGTGTACAGCCTATTTGAATCGACAAGCAAGTTGTTGAACCAGGCAGGCACCGCGCACGGCGGACTTCTTCGAAATATTTGTTCAAATAGGGATTACGATGAACCTAAGGAGCGAAAAGCGCTCGCCAACCCAGCAGCACGGCCATCCCCAACAGGATGGTCAGTAGTAAGCTTCGCGTGCGCCAGGAGATAAAGATGGCTACCAAACTAGCGATCAACGGCGCGTTGTCCACCTGAAAAGCAAGCTTGCCATCGGATAGGAGGACGATCGGTGCGATGATAGCGGAGAGAACTGCCAGCGGGACGTACTTTAACGCCCGGGCAATGCCAGGCGAAAGAAGATGAAGGCTGAGCCACCAAAGAACAGGGATACGGGTGGCCATGGTTGCGAGTGCCATGCCGGCGACCAAAAGGAATTCGTTCATGCCGCCGATTCCGTTGTGGGCCAGATGCGCTCGGCCAGGACCCCTGCCGCTATGCCGAAAAGCGCAGCTAGCAGCAACCCGAGCTGATTTGGCAAGCCATAGGTGAGTAATGCTGCGCCGCCTGCGATCAGGACCGCAGCCAGGGCAGGGCGGCCTTTCACGAGCGGAACCAACATGCCGATGAACGTGACCACCATGGCAAAGTCCAGCCCCCAGGAGCGCGGATCCTGAATAGCCTGGCCTGCCAGGATGCCGATCCAGGTCACCAGTTGCCAGTTGGCGTACATAGCAAACTCAGAACCCAGTAAGTACCAATGTTTGTGTGGAGATTGATCGGCTTCTGTGAAATGCTTGGCAGCCACGACGAAGGACTCGTCCGTGAGCCAGAATCCGAGCGGCAGCAGCCATCCGCGTGGCAGCCTGTTGAGATGCGGCGCCAGTGTGGCGGAATAAAGCATGTGGCGGAGGTTGACAATAAACGTTGTGAGAATTATGACCGCCGCCGGCGTGGATGCGGCAGACAATCCAACCGCTATGAATTGTGCGGAGCCGGCAAATACAAAGGCGGACATGGCCGCTGCTCCCCAAGGGCTGAAGCCACTGGTGACCGCCAGCGCGCCGAAGATCACTCCGAAGGGCCACGCGCCCACCAGCAGCGGGAATGTATCACGGGCGCCAGCGATCAGCGCGGCCCTGGGCGAATCGGGTGTTGATGGCACAGGTAAGTTAGTCATAAGATGAATCAAAAACCCAACTACAAATTCACAACGCATGCCCTGAACGAAGCGAAGGGAGGCAAAAGGGGATTGTAATTTAAATGTGGAATTGGAGAATGGAAATTGGAGACAACAATACTTGAATCCAATCTTTTGATTGACAGATTAATCGATTAACTGAACGTTTTCCCCTTGTGCACTTGTCTTCTTGTTTCTTGTCTGCTTACTCTATCGGCGCGAATGGATCGTTTTCCGGTGGCTCCGGAGGCCGGGGCCTTTGGATAAAGAAACTGGCCGCGGATACAGCGATGATGCTCACCAGGGCGATGCCAACCACCAAATAAACGGTTGAATTGGCCGCTTTGGCCTGCTGTTCGGCGCTGAGGTTGGATTGAGCCGCCAATTGCACGGGCGTGCCCTGAGCTTGCGCCAGTTGGTCACTAGGCCGCAATGCGCGAGTAGGTAATGGAGTAGGGGTCCACGATGGGATGGGTGTTGCATTGAGGTCGGTGGTGGGCGTCACTGTGGGAGCAGAACCTGCGGGAGCCACCGTGACTTCATCACCCGGATATATGGTTTCATTGTTCCCATTCAGCTCCATCACCTGTTCAAGCGGCACCTCATACACGGCCGCGATGGTCCACAATGTTTGACCCGTGCGCACGATGTGAACGATAGAGCCATCGGGTCGCGGATCCGCTTTTGTGACCGGGATCATGACTGGTGCGGCCGTGATTGCTGCAGCCTGCGTGGAGGAACTACTTGGCAAATAAGCGCCACCTGCCTGGTAACCGAAGTCCGCCACGTACCACCATCGTCCGTTGCCATCAGTGGCAGCCCCCGCGCCGATTTCTCGCGAGTACGTCGTCAGCATGGTGTTGTTGTGGGGCGGAGATGTTTTCCACCAGGCCAGCGCGCTGGAAGGCGTTTCATCGATTCCACCTTTGACGATCTCAGAAACGGAAATATTCTCGCCACCGCCATAGCCCGCGGCGTAAGCCCTGTCCTTGGGGCGCGAGCCGCCGGGTCCTTCGTGCACGTCACCCACAGTCCCCATGGGTTGGCTGATCAGGTAATCAGCCTGAGCCTGAGCGATATAGGACAATATCGGGTTTTCGGCTAACGCCGGCAAACCATTCTGGGCACGATAATCGTTAATCAAGGCCAGGACTTCCCCCGGAGTTCCGCGCGGTGGAATAAAAGTGTGCGCGGCCGCCAGGAACTGGCCCGATAGCGCAAGTAAAAGAAAAAAACTTCGCATTCCGAAATTGGCTGGGAGAATTTGGTGAAAATGTTACCAGAATCAAAAATAAGTTGTCTGGTTATTCATCCACTGCCTGTTGTCGAGGATGGGAGGCTTAGGCAAGATCAATCAGAGGCTTTCCAAAGTGAAAGAATGTTCGCGCCGTTTCAAGGCGCTTTTCCGTCTTTGCGAGGAGGCCGAATGTAAATGAGGCCGACGAAGCAATCCCCAAGTATCTTAAGGAAAGAAGCTTGGGATTATTTCGTCTGCTTCGCAGGCTCACAAAGACAGACATAGTAATTCGCGGCGCTTTGTTGGCTATTTGCCTGCGCCTACGAAGGCAGGTTTACGTCTTTATAGGCACCTCATGCATATGCCGCAAGACAAACACGCATTGCGGAATCTTCTGTGGGCCAGGCTGCAGCTTGGCGGTCTGTTCGACCTCGGCGCCCAGCAGTTCGTCGAGCATATTCGCGTCCATGCGACAAAGTTCCGGGTGATCGGCAATGATCGGCGCATAGGGGCAGCG
>Ga0209341_10001264_pt1 | contig 25277 bp, 20 predicted proteins | sample RifCSP13_2_FD_184020 | JGI IMG/M metagenome (GOLD analysis project Ga0209341, IMG submission 184020) | Soil microbial communities from Rifle, Colorado - Rifle CSP2_sed 13_2 (SPAdes) (version 2) | ecosystem: Environmental > Terrestrial > Deep subsurface > Rock core/Sediment | place: Rifle... | reverse complement strand
AGGAGCTTTGAAGGGGGGAAGTCTCTCTGCCCCTCGCGAAGCATCCGCAAGCGAAGCGAGCGGGCTATTCCCTATCGCGCCGCACTCCCGGTAGTGCCTCATCGCTTGAACCGCGGTGAGGTTTGTGGGGGGCAAGGGGGCCCAGTGCCTTGGCCCCCTGTGCCCCCCACACCCCCTGTTACCCCCCTCTTCGCAAACAACGTCCCAGTGCTCTTCTGGGAGCGGCCCTGTGACTTGACTCGACGGGAATGTAGCGAACGGGCCGCGACGGCAGTTTGAGGCTTCGCCGCCGCGGCTTATGAGTCGGCCTGCGTTGCATGGGTCGAGGATGCGAGACCGACGATGCTAGACAGCCGCCGCCGGCCACGCCTCTTCACGTCATCCTGAGGCCGTCCTATGCCATGTGGGCTCGTCCCAAGTCTACGGAGGCCGAAGGATCTCGTTGCCGCATGTGGGGCTTCCATCTGTGACAACGAGATCCATCGCCCCTCCTGTCTTCTGGCGATGGTCGCGCCGGAGCTGCTACGGGGCTCAGGATGACATTAACCAGGAAGGTTCTGCCTGATGTTGTTCCGAGTGTGCGGGGACGGTGCGAGCGCGGGTTTGGCACACTCAGGTCCTGCGCTGCCTCAAAACGATATCCAGCCGCGAAGCCGCGAGCGACAAGTGGAGTATGATGGAATCGGAAAGAGGCATTGCATGCCCCGACCCCTCGCCCTGCCCGGCAAGCCCCGGCCCTATGTCATGGCCCACCGGGGCAACCGCGTCGCCTGCCCGGAGAACACACTCGCCTCCTTCCGGCGCGCCATCGCCGACGGGGCCGACATCCTGGAGACGGACCTGCACCTCACCTCCGATGGCGCCTTCGTCTGCATCCACGATGGGACCGTCGATCGGACGACCGACCGCCACGGCGCCGTGGCCGAGATGACGCTGGAGCAGATCAAGCGCCTGAGCGCCTCTTACGGGCGGCCGGAGTTCGCCGGCGAGCGGGTGCCGACGCTTCATGAACTAGCGCATCTCTTGCCGGCCGATGTCGCCCTGGCCCTCGAGCTGAAGACCGACCGGTTCTTGGAGCCGGAGATCTGTCGCCGGCTGGTGGATGAGCTGCGCGCCGCGAATGTTCTGGAACGGACGGTGGTTCTCTCGTTCCATCTGCCCCGGGTTCAGGCCGTGCGGGCCGTGGAGCCGGAGATGCCGATCGGGTGGATCACCCTCTCAAGGGCATGGCCGATGGCGGGCGTGGAGATGCTCGGCCCTCTGTGGCCTCTCCTGCTCCTCAATCCGCTTTATGCGGCCCTGGCTCGCCGGCGGGGCCAGGCCGTATGCCCGCTCGATCCTCTGCCCGACGGCCGCCTGTGGCTCTACCGCCTCCTGGGCTGCGACGCCGTCCTCACCGACAATCCCGACTCCACCTGCCGCGCGTTGGGGAGGCGCTGACGCCGTGAGAGGGATCATCTGGAGAGGGGCTCGCCTGTCGCACACAAAGATCATCTGCACCCTGGGCCCGGCGAGCGAAGAGCCCGATGTGCTGCGGGAGATGATCCGCGCCGGGATGGATGTGGGCCGGGTGAACTTCTCGCATGGGGAGCAGGCTTCGCATGCCCGGAGGATCGAGCTCGTCCGCCGGCTGGCCGAGGAGGAGGGCAGGCCGGTGGCGATCTTGGGGGATCTCGCTGGCCCGAAGTTGCGTCTGGGCGAAATCCCCGGGGGTGAGATGTTGGTCCTGGCCGGGAGCGTGGTCTCGCTGAGCGCGGACGAGCGAGGTGGGGCGATCCACTTCCCGCATCCGGACATCCTGCACCAGCTCCGGCGCGGGCAGCGCCTGCTGCTCGACGATGGGGCTATTGAGCTGGCGGTAGAAAAGAACGAGGGCGGGCGGCCGGAGGCGCGGGTGGTCAACGGCGGCCGCCTGCGCTCGCGGGCCGGGGTCGTGGCGCCGGGCGCGGCGCTGCCGCTGCCCTCCTTGGGCGAGAAGGATCGCGCCGACGTCGGCTTCGCCGTGGAGCAAGAGGCCGACTACCTCGCCCTCTCCTTTGTCCGCTCCGCGGCGGACGTCGAGGGGCTGCGGCAGCTCCTCGGGAGCCTGGGCGCTCAGATTCCGATCATTGCCAAGATCGAGCTGGCCGAAGGGGTGGCGGCGTTCGACGAGATCCTTGCCGCTGCGGATGGGGTGATGGTGGCGCGCGGCGATCTGGGGGTCAACACGCCGCCGGAGGAGGTGCCCTTCCACCAGAAGCGGATTCTGCTGGCCTGCAATCGCCTCGGCAAGCCCTCGATCACCGCCACCCAGATGCTGCAGTCGATGATCTCCAGCCCGCGGCCCACGCGCGCCGAAGCGAGCGACGTGGCCAACGCCGTTCTCGATGGCACCGACGCGGTGATGCTCTCCGGGGAGACGGCGATCGGCGACTACCCGGTGGAAGCGGTCCGGACGATGGACCAGGTGGCCAGGCGGGCGGAAGAGGCTCTCGATCCCGAAGAGTGCATGCGGAGAGTGGGAACGGTGAGCGAGCCCTCGCAAGCCATCGCCCGGGCGACGGTGGAGATCGCCCAGGAGCTAGGGGTGGGGGCGATCATCACCTCGACCATCAGCGGGCACACCGCCCGAATGGTGTCCCGCTTCCGCCCACGCGTCCCCGTGATAGCGGCGACGCCCAACCCGGCGACGTGGCGCCGGATGGCGCTGATCTGGGGCGTCGTCCCCCTGCTCGTCCCTCGCTATGAGACGGTGGAGGAGATGCTCGCCCTGACGACCTCGGCCGCCCGCGAGGCCGGTTTGGTCCGTGCCGGCGATCGGGTGGTCGTGACGGCCGGCATGCCGGCCGGCGGGGAGGGGCGCACCAACATGCTCAAGGTGCACACGGTGTAGGCGGGGCCTGAAGTCACCTTGAGGGGCGGCCCGACCGTATCACCGTATGCGCGCCTTTCTCCGAGATTTCATCCTGAGGGCCGTAAGTCGTACCTAGACCCTTCTCCGCATTCTGGAGGCCCGACACCTGCGCCCCCCGCACCTGTGGTTCGGGGCAGGTGTGCAGTTGCGCCGGAGGCGCAGGTTCAGCGGAGGATCTCGTTGCCACACCTGACGACGTCAACACGGTGAACGAGATCCTTCGGCCTCCCAAGAGCCGATGCGGGCTGGCGTACCGAGGTACGGCCTCAGGATGACGTTGCGGGCGAAGGGGGAGAAGACGAGGGTCGGGTGACGAGATGCAACGCGGGCGCTCCGCTCCGCCCGGGTGGGATGATCCACCAGGTATCAATGCACGGTCCGACGGATGGCCTCGTCGAACGCCTCCACGACGCGGCCGATCTGGGCCGCATCGATGGAGAGTACAGGCTGGAAACGGTAGACATTTCCTTTCGGCCCCGAGTAGGTGGCCATCACACCGAGCTTGAGAAGCTCTTGCTTGATGCCGGCCATCTCTTTGCCGGTGAAGGGCTGCTTGGTCTCCTTGTCGTGGACGAGTTCAGGCCCGCCCATCAGGCCTTGCAGGCGGACGTCGCCGACGTAGCGGGAGGTGGACATGGCGCGAAAGCCGTCCCCCATCCGCGTGCCCATGGCGGCGGCGTTCTCCCAGAGGCGCCCTTCCACCAGCACTCGCGTGGCGGCCATCCCGGCGGCGCAGGCCATGACGTTGCCGGCGAAAGTGGGCGCGGCGGAGGTGTAGAACTTCTCGGCGATCTCAGCCCGGGTGAGCACTCCGCCCTGAGGGATGCCGCCGCCGAGGTTCTTGGCGATCGGTAGGATATCCGGCACGACGTTCTCGTGGTTGCAGGTCCACATCGCGCCGGTGCGCCCGAAGCCCGCCTGCACCTCGTCGTCGATCAGTAGCACGTGGTTGCGGGTGCAGATCTCGCGCACGCGCGTCATCCAGCCCGGAGGCGGGACGATCCCTCCGCGGCATTGGAGCGGCTCGATCAGAACGGCCGCCACGCTGCCTTCTGAGACGGCGGAGATCCCGTCACCCTGGATGATGTTCTCGATCTCGTCGGCGCAGCGCAGCCCGCAGTCGGGATACGTCAGCCCGAAGGGGCAGCGGTAGCAGTAGGGCGACGGAGCGTGCAGGACGCCATGTTCCAGGGGCCCGAACGACTTCTTGTATGAGGTGGAGCCGCTGGCGGCCAGGCCCGTGCCGGTGAGGCCGTGGTAGGAGTTCTTCAGGGCGATGATCTCATACTTCCCCGTGTAGGCGCGGGCCATCTTGACGGCGACGTTCACCGACTCGGTCCCACCGGAGGTGAAGTAGATCTTCTTCAGGTCCCCTGGCGCCAGCCCGGCGATCATCTCGGCGTACTCGGCATTGATCTCTGTCGTCTGGTGCGCGCCCAACTGCATGACCTTGGTCACCTGCTCCTGGACGGCCTTGATCACCGCCGGATGGCTGTAGCCGATGTTCACGCAAAACTGGCCGGAATTGCAGTCGATGTATTCGTTGCCCTCGTAATCCCAAACAAGGGCGCCCTCTCCGCGTGAGATGGGCACGGGCTCGGCAACAGTGCTCCAGGCGCGGATGACGTATTTGGAGTCTCGGGCCAGAATGTCGGCGTTCTTTCCCATAGGGACACCTCCGGTTGAAGTGATGGGTGATCGGTTACTCGGTGATCGGTGAACGGTGACGGGTGGTCGGTCGTAAGGGGGCGCCCAGGCACCCGGACAACATGGCGCCACGAGGCCGAGAGGCCAAGTGCCCCGGTGCCCAAGCCCCCATGCGCCCAAGTGCCCGAGTGCGCGCCCACCGATCACTGATCACCGATCACCTTCCTCGCGCGCGCGCGCACTCTCGCGCGCTCGTCTCCTGGTCGCCTATCCCGCCTCCGCTATCTCCCTCGCAATCTTCGCTCCGCTGCTCGTTCCAAGGCGCGTGGCGCCGGCGGCGATCAGCGCCCGGGAATCGGCCAGGGTTCGGATTCCCCCCGCCGCCTTCACGCCGATATTGGCCCCGACGATGCTTCGCATCAGCGCCACGTTTTCCACCGTCGCCCCCAGCGGGGCGAATCCGGTGGAATCCTTGACGAAATCGGCCCCGGCCTCCAATACCGCCAGGCAGCCGGCCACCATTTGTCGCAGGTCGAGGTAGCCGGGCTCGATGATCACTTTCACTCGAACCCCGGCAGCATGCGCCTCCCGGACCACGGTAAGGATGTCGAGGACCACGTTTCGGTAGTTCCCGGCCCGCAGCTCACCGATCGGGAGCACCATATCGATCTCGCGGGCGCCGTCCTGGACGGCCTGGCGCGCCTCGCGAGCCTTGGCCGCAAGCGGGGAGGCGCCGAAGGGGAAGGCCACGACGCCGACCGGCCCCACATCGCTTCCCGCCACCAGCTCGGCCGCCAGCGGCAGATAGATCGGGTTTGCCAGGACGTATCCGAACCCATACTCTCGCGCCTGCGCGCACATCTCTTCGATGTCGGATGGCGTGGCGTCCGGCTTGAGGCGGGATTCGTCAATGAGCCGGAGGATGCCCTCGTCGGGAGTTGAGGCGGGGAGAGTGGCTTCCTCGGGCCGGATGAGGCGACCGGGGAAACCGCCGAGCTTCTCCACGATGCCTCGGATTACCGGTTGAAGCTCTTGAATGAGACGGCGGACGTCGGCGGCGTTGGTTGTGCGTTGGCTGTTCACGGTCTTGGGCGCAAGCTCCATTCACCTCCGTGGCTTGAACCGTCGGTCTTCTCAAGGGGCGGCCATGGCACGGCGGAGGTCGTTGAGGTTTTCTGTGATGCGGCCTTCCCGGAACGCCGATCGGCCGATCACGAGGGTGTCGGCTCCCGCTTGCACCGCCTGGCGGATGTTCTCGGGCTTCAGTCCCCCGTCGGCCACCCACTCGATCGCTTCCATTCCGGGCGTCTGCTTCCCTCGCCGGATCTTCTCCAGGGCCTGGGGCAGAAACCCCGGATCGGGCACTTCGGGTTCCGTCGTCAGGATTACGACGAAGGCCAGGTGGGGCAGGAGATCGGCGAGATCGGGAAGCGGTGTCGCCGGGTTGAAGGCCAGGCCTGCCTCGGCCCCGGCCTCGGCGATCATGCGCAGGGTCCGGCGCGGGTAGGGGCAGGCTTCGAAGTGGACTGAGATCCGGTTGGCGCCGTCGCGGGCCAGCTGGGGGATGATCCACTCGGGGTGGACCATCATCAGGTGGACGTCGAAGGGGCGCCGGGTGAGCGGGCGAAGGTCGGCGATGATCTTCGTACCCAGGGTCATCACAGGAACAAAGCTGCCGTCCTCCACGTCGAAGTGGATCAGGTCGGCGCCGGCCTCATCCAGGATGTGGACGACCTCGCCCAGGCGATCCAACGGCGCGGCGGCGAGTGAGGGGGCGAGACGGGGCATCCGGCTAAGGCCTCGCCTGGCCGCGGGCTTCTTTCGCCAGCGCCATGAACGAGCGGACGCGCTCCCGATCGACCGGGTTCCATATGTGGCCATCTTGCTTGAGCGCCGTCCCGATCACAACGCCATCGGCAATGGCGAGTTGCTCGCGCACGTTCGCGTGCCGAACGCCGGTGTTGGCGAAGACGGGGGTATCGGGCACGTCCTCCTTAACGATCTGGAGCGTCTGCGAGGAGGTCTCGCTGCCGGCGATGAGGCCCGAGACGCACAGAGCATCGGGCCGGGTGTTGAACACGGTGGAGCGGGCGATGTCGGCGACATGACGGGCGCCCAGGTAGCTGGCGGCTTCCGGGACGATATTGAAGAGCAGCCTCACCGATTGGGCGCCGATGGCGTGTTGATGGCGGATGACCTTGCCGCAGTTGGTGTCCCACAGGCCGAAATCGCTAGCGTAGACGCCGGTGAAGATCTCACGGACGAAGGAGGCGCCGGTGGCCACCGCCAAGTCCAGCGAGGCTATCGGGTCCCACAGGACATTCACCCCGAAGGGGAGGCGCACCTCGGCGCGGAGCTCGGCGACGACCCGGGCCATCGCAGCGACGGTGACGGTCTCTACCTTCGTGAGATAGGGAAGGCTGGCCTCGTTGGAGAACATCACCGCGTCGACGCCGCCGTCCTGGAGGGCATCCAGATCGGCCCGGGCCTGTTCCACCACCCAGCCCATGCCTTGCCCGAAGTCGTAGTCGGGGTCGCCGGGGAGCGCCTTGAGGTGGCACATGGCGATGATCGGCTTGGCGGTGCCGAAGAGTGAGAGCAGCCAGTCGTTCACAGGATTCCTCCAGGAGGCCGCTTGTGCCACCGACCTTTCGGGGTTGGCGCCGACCCGCCCGAGGGGGAGCGGCTCTGCATTTCCCGAGCGGGCGATGCGGGGGGAGGGCGGTCCTCCGCCTTAGGATGCGTCCGGGGGCGCGGCCCCCTGGATCCTCTCCAGAAGCCTGGGGAGCGGGCTCATTCGGTCGATCTCGCCCGGGCGGGAGAGACGAGGGAACCAATGATTGGGGCCGGCGACGAACGGGAAGAAGGACGATTGCCGGATAATGTCAGTCCACGAGAATCCCGCCGGGAGGCCGGTGAGGGCGGCTGCCTGTTCGAAGGGCACGCGGGCCTTGAGCTCCTCGACGGCGCGGGCCTCGATGCGCTGCAAGTTGCGCCGGGCCAGGAGCAGGACAAGCGCGTAGATGACCACGATCCCGTTGATCACGGCGCTGTGGGCGATGTAGAACTCGAGCACCTCTCGGCCCAGCGGCCCGAGCAGGTAGAGCACCATCCGTCGGATCATGTCCGTCCTCGGCCGCCTCCGGGTGCCGGGGGATCCGAAGGAGGGATCCCCCGGCCTCCACGAGGGTGGGATTGGTCGCCCGGGGTGGGCGTATCCAGGCTAGGTGGGAGGAGCGCCGCCCATCTCCTCTTCGGTGAAGATCTTCTCTCCCATCACCAACTTCGTCTTGAGGAAGTAGAGGGCGACGAGGCCGACGAGGCTGATGATCAGGGCCACCCCCACCGGCGTCTGGAAGACGTAGTACAACGCGTAGATGGGCGGGATGGCGGCGTCGCTCATCACGGTGTAGGCCGCGTAGCCGGTCGGGAGGTCGATGGCGATCGATCCCGACGCCACCATGGCAGTGACCGCCGGCGCCATGAGCGTCGTGAAGATCAGCCCGACGCCCATGACGATGGCGCCCAGGATCAGCGTGAGCAAGACGTCGCCGGCGACGAGTGGGGCAAGCATGGCGGTGACGAACACGCCGTCCGCCAGGTCGATGAAGGGCAGGGTGCGATTACCCAGCGGGGCGAGCAGCAGGGCGAAGCCGATCTCCACCGGGATCATCAGCAGGCCGGCGGCGATCACCGTCGGGTTGCCGATCAGGATCGCCGAGTCCATCCCGATGTAGAACTTGCGCCCGGCGAAGCGCTTGGTCATGAAGTTGCGGGCGGCGTCGGCCACCGGCGTCAGGCCTTCCATCAGGATGCCCACCATGCGCGGGATGAGCACCATCACCGCCGCGATGTTGATCCCGATGATGAGCGTATCGTAGGCGGTCTGCCCGGCCAGAGCGGCCAGGACGACCCCGATGATCAGGCCGAGGACGATTGGCTCGCCCAGGACGCCCAGGCGCTTGCGGATCGTATCGGGATTGAGATTGAGCTTCCGCAAGAACGTGATCTTGTTGAGGATCCAGGCGAAGGGCGCAGCCAGCAGCATGTAGCCGTTGGACTGGAGATGTGGCCAGGAAAGCCCGGGAAACTTGAAGTACTTCTGCATCAGTGGCGCCGACCAGTCGGCCAGGAAGAGCGCGATCACGACGCCGATGGCCGAGGCCACCAGGCCGAGGACAAAGCTGCCGGTCACGAACTGGACGGCGGCTCCGAGAAAGGCCATATGCCAGAAGTTCCAGATGTCGATATTGAGCGTCTGGGTGAGGCCGATCACCAGGAGGAGGATGTTGAGGGCGATGCCGATGGGGATGGTGAGATTGCCCACGGGTGTGGCGAAGGCAAGCGCCGAGGCGGCCGGCCAGCCGATGTCGATGATGTCGAGGCCGGTGCCCGTCCGCTCGGCGAACGCCTGGCCGATCGTGCTCACCTTCTCGCCCAGCAGGCCGACCGTGAGGAAGATGCCGACAAAGGCGACGGCGGTCGTCAGCCCGCTGCGGAATGCCCGATCCCAGCGTAGGCCAAGGATGAGGCCGAGCAGCATGACCACGATGGGCAGAACGATGAGCGGTCCGAGGGTGTTGAGGAAACTTCCAATCTGTTCGAGGATGGCTTCCATGGGTGAGGCTCTCCCTTTCTAACTCTTGGCTCTTAGGATTTCGAGCACCTTCTGGAGGGCTTCCTGTTCCCCGATCCCGGTGATCAAGGGGATCCCGTCGACGACGGGAGCTTTCTCTTGAATCTCAGGAGGAATGGCAGTGGTGGAGACGATCACATCGGCATCGATGAACCCTGGGTTGAGCTCCGCCACCCGGAGTTGCCGGACGGTCGCCTGCACGTTGTGATCGTCCAGGTACTCTTCGATCTTTACGCGCAAGATCGCTGAGGTGGCGATGCCCGTTCCACAAACCAGATAGACCTTCTTCATCCTTCCTCCTCCCCGCATGCCGCAAGGTGACCATCGGCGCGGCGCACCCAGGCGCCGAGCGGCCGGAGCCTTGCGGCCCGGAACCTTCCCCTCGTGGATGGATGAGCGGATCCAATCGATTGGGCTCGGAGGACCTCCTTTCGGGATTGCTGAACCCATCGCCCGCGGGCGCGCCGCCGGCGATGCTGGAGGGCCTTCGGCCTCTCCAGGCGCGGGAACGTCTCGGTGAAAGATCGACGAAGATCCTTGGAGTCTCTGAGGCGCCAGGCACGAAGAGCCCAAGGCGCGCGCCCTTCAGGCCCGGAGCCCGCCGGCTCATTCGGCGCCAACGGTGGGAAAGCGCCCGGACTCATTCTACGGGCGCCTCATCGCGCGCGGACCCGCGTATCGGCGATTTCCGAGCGATAGGTCGGAATGGAAATGCGACAACTCGAGTTCTCCACGCCGGTTCGGTCCGAAACGGGATCACGGGCGCCGCCGGCGAGCCCAGTGCGGGAGATCCGCAGGCATCTCTTGCCGAAGCCTCATGACGACCCCGGTGAGGCGCGGTCGGCGCCCCCGGCGGGGCCCTTCCGGTGCGGCTCGGCGAAATCGGAACGGATCAAGATGCTCAGCGCCTGGGTCGCCTCCGCCTCATCGGGGCCTTCGATCTGAAGATCGATCTCGTGCCCTTTCTCCACTCCCAGAACCAGCACCCCTAGAATGCTCTTCCCGTCCACCCAGTCGCTCGACGTCGTAAGATTGCGGACCAAGACGGATGCCTGAAATGATGAGGCCAGGTTCACAAAGAGGGCGGCCGGCCTGGCATGCAGGCCCACTTCGTTGATCACCGTCAGGTGTTCCGCCTGCATCAAGCCTCCTCATCGAGTGTTAACCCCATCCGGCCCCAAAGGCGTTCAGTTCCTTGGACCGGGCGCCAGGAGGCGCTCGTTCAGGATGAGGGCCACCTCCCCGGGCGAGTGAGCGGCCGTGAGCAGCTGCAGATGGTCGGCTTGCTGGAAGAACTGCACCAGCCTGCCGAGCCAGCCCACCTGGGCCTGGGGGTTGGTGATCGAGAGCAAGAAGACGATGCCCACCTGGAGCTCGCCGCCGTGACCCATGGCCTGGAAACCGACCGGCTTCCTCAATGTGGCCACGGCCACCGCCGCCTTGAGGCAGTGCTCGACGTCGGTATGCGGGATGGCCACCGGCGGGTGGGTGGGTAGCCCGGTGGGGAAGGTTTTCTCCCGGGCGATGACGGCCTCGGCAAAGGTTGGACGCACGTAGCCGCCCTGCTCGAGCCGCTGGCTGAGGGCGCGGATGGCGTCTTCAGGCGTCGCTGCCTCGATGCCGAGCAAGATCAGGTCCTCGTTGCAGGCGACATCGGCCATGGTGTGAGGTTCCGGCATTCCAGATCCCCTCCGGTCGGGAGAATCCGGACGACGTGATCGGGTCTTGAAGACCTCAGCCACCTCAATCGCCAGCTCCTCCTCAGCTGGCGAGATCCAGTCTTCGGCGGATTCGATCGACATCCTGCGCGGTCACCAGCGGGCTCACCGTGATGACCGGCAGTGGACAGGAGCTCAGCTCGGCCGTGCTGATTACCGCGTCGGCCGACTTGTGGTCGAACTTCCCCAGGTAGCGGAGCGACATCACATCCACAACCTCCAGCTGGGGGAGCTCGCTCTTCAGCCGAGAAAGGAGCATCCATGCCGTCACGCCCCCGCTCGGGCAGACGATCACCACCCTCCGGCCCACGTTTCGTTCCAACCGGCGGCGCAGCTCGAGGGCCATCCCCATGTACATTGTGATGTAGGCGATCTCCTCTGGCGGAAGTGCCGCCTTGAGATCCTCCGCCAATCCCAGAGCCGCCTGCGTCGTGGCGTCCCACAGGGCCGGATACGCCCGGCGCACTTCCGAGGTGAGCGGATTGCGGATCGGCAGCCCGTGATGCACTCGGGTGACCGACCGCGAGAGGTGTTCCGCCAATCGCGCCAGCATCTCAGGCTGGGCCAGATCCGCTTCCATCCGCTTCCCGATCTCCTGCGCCAGGCGGAGCGCCAGGCGGTAGTATTCGTGGCTCGCCGACGCGGTGAGCGCCTCCGGCTGCGCTCCCTCCGGCGGCCGTGACGAGGTGAGCACTTCGAGAGTGAGCTGGGCCTCCTCGCCCGCCGGCAGCCGGAGCCCCGTCTCCCTCCGCAAGACCTCGGCGGCAGAGTGAACCGCCTGATACTCCGGCAGGCGGCGTTGAGCCTCAATCAGCCCCTCGGGGAGGCTGATCGTGTGCCCAGCCAACACTCGCTGCACCATCACCGCCCAATACAAGGCCAGGGTGAGATGATCGCGGTCGGCAAATGATCCGATGAGCCCGCTCTCGATGCAGCTGATACACCGCCACGCGTCGTCAAGCTCCCAGGCACTAATCCGCTCCATGATCTGCTGCTGGGCCGGACGCTTCAGGTTGTCGGCCTTTCCGCCCGGCTTCTTCCCCCAGAGACAGAGATCGAGAAGCGAGGCCTCACTGCCCGATTCCAGGATCAGCGAGACCAGGGCGTGGCGCAGGTCGTCTTCCCGCCCCACGAGCAATGTGCGGAGCCGGGGACGTCGCTGGAGGTAAAGACTGTAGCCCCGGAGCCAGTCCTCCGCGGTGGTGAGGTCCCGCGAGAGTGTTGCCCGAGAGGATGCGATCCGGTGCCGCAGATCGCCGTCCTCCAGATCACCTTCGCGGGTGAAGAGTTCAAAAAGAAGGAGTTGCCGGCGCTCTTGGGGGGTGAGGATCAGCGGGCGGGAATCCGAGGCGGCCAGTTGCCGGGCGACGGTTTGTCGGGCGGAGGCCGTGGCCTGTACAGTAAACCCCGTCCGCCGCTCAACGCTGAGCGCGATCTCCCTGGCGCTCAGCCATCGCCGGACCAGAGAGAGATTGTAACGAACGACTCTCGCCGAAAGACCGACCTTCCGCCCCAGATGGGCAGCCGAAATTGGCCCCTGGCTTTCGAGAAGGGCGACGGCGATCGCCGCCTGGCGGGAGTTGAGCGTGGCCACTCCGGGGAGCTCGTACCTGCGTACTATTCTACTTCGCCTTGACTTCGGCCAGACGTCGCATCCTGCAATAACCACCCACCTCCGCCACCGACAATGTGACAACCTGAGCAGGACATTCACCCTGTGCCTCTGGACCTCCGGCAGGACGCCTGCGGTGGCCTTCGGACCGCCAGGCCGAGCGCCCGGCCCTGACATCTTCGCCGGAGTCTCGGATCGGAAGCGAGAGAGAGTTGTCACTCACCCGCCACAACGGAACGGACAGGAGGCGCAGAAGGGGCCGGACGGCGAGGACGATTTCTGGCATACTTACCCACAAACGAGCGGCTCGATCCCGACAAGCGCGAGAATGGGCCCCGTCTGACGCCGGCAAGGACCCGCCGAGACATTGAGGAGAGCGCTGCATGAAGTCCGCCCACATCTATGGCGTTCGCGATGTCCGGGTCCAGGACGACCCCATGCCCGATCTCGCTGCCGGGGAGGCTCTCATCCAGGTTAGATCCGTCGGCGTCTGTGGGTCCGACCTGCACTGGTTCGAGGAGGCGGGGATCGGCGACGCGGTCCTGGAGACGTCGCTGGTCCCGGGGCATGAGTTCGCCGGAATGGTGGTGACCGGCGACTTGCAGGGCGCTCGCGTGGCGGTCGATCCCTCCATCCCCTGCGGCGTGTGTGAGTTCTGCCGCGAGGGAAATCCCAATTTCTGCCAGCGCGGGCGTTTTGCGGGATTTGGGCCCACCCACGGGGCCATGCGTGAATACATCGCCTGGCCCAGGGCCAACTTGTATGCCTTGCCGGACCGCATGTCCTTCGCCGACGGGGCGATGCTTGAGCCTCTGGGAACCGCGATGCACGCCATCGACCTTGCCCACCTGCGCCTCGGCTCCGACGTGGGGGTCTTCGGCTGCGGCCCGATCGGGCTTCTGGCGGTGCAGCTCTTGCGATCGATGGGGGCGGCGCGGATCTTCGCCACCGACTTGCTCCCCCACCGGCTCGAGGCGGCCCGCGCCTGGGGAGCGACCGACGTCTTCCTGGCGGAGGGCGGCAAAGAGGCTCAGCAGATCCTGGCGGCGACGGGAGGCCGCGGGCTCGATGCGGCATTGGAGATCTCCAATCACGGCGCCGCCGTAGAGGCGGCGATCGACGCCGCCAAGCCGGGGGCCGCCGTGATCCTGGTCGGGATACCCGACGATGACCGCACCTCCTTTCGCGCTTCCACCGCCCGCCGGAAAGGCCTCACGCTGCGGCTGAGCCGGAGAATGAAGCACACCTACCGCCGCGCCATTGCCCTGGTCGAGGACGGGCGGGTCGACGTGCGCGCCCTGGTGAGCCACACCTTTCCCCTCGAGGACTCCCAACAGGCGTTCACGGTGGCGGCCCAGCGTGATGGTCTCAAGGTCGTGATCGAGCCCTAGCCCGGCCGACTTCCCCAGCTCGGCCACGAGCTGCGGCAGGATTGGGCAGGCCGTTGAACCCCGCTCTCGGGGTTGCATCACCTCTAACGTGTCATCCCGAGAGCTTGTGAACACATCAGATCAGAGTGAAAGCATGCCTGCAGTCGATACATTCCTAGCGCCCAACGGCCTCCATCTTTCACACACTTCGGCCTCACCCCCCGTCCCCCCTCTCCGCTTGCCACGCCTCTTCCCGCGCTCGGATCGAAAGCGGAGAGGGGGGACGAGGTCTAAGGAGGTAGGGGGCGGCCAAGCCGCCCCCTACCTCCCTAGTTCAACCTCCCCTCCCCCGGCACGTCCCTCCTCAGATTGTTGAATTCGAGCAACTGCCGGGGGAGGGGCAGGGGTGGGGGCAATCCAGGATGTCTCAACCACGGAGAAGGATCCGAAAGGATCGCTCGGAGATACGTGCACAACCTCTGAGGGCCTCCGCGGGCGATCGGGGAGCCTCCTGCATAAGGAACGGCCCCCGGGTGACACGTTGTATTGCATAGCCGCCCAACCTCGGCTCGAAGGTGACCTTTTGCTGGCGCACGCCCAGCGGCATGCGATCCTGCTTGTGAGACCGGTCTTCCCACACTAGAATGGTCTTCACGCGCCGGCCGGGCGCTGTCTCGCCCGCCGCCACCCCGTGTCGGCCTGACAGGATCCTGAGGAGTCCAAGATGACCGTAGTATTGGATGGCTCCGGCCTCACCATCGACAAGCTTGTCCGCATCGCGCGGGAAGGGGAGAGGGTGGAGCTGGCGCCCGCGGCGCTCGAGCGCATCCGGGTTTGCCGGGCGATGCTGGAAGAGAAGATCCAGGCGCGCGAGATCATGTATGGGGTCAACACCGGGATCGGAGAGTTCTCCGAGGTGGTGCTCACCGACGAGCAGGTTCAACAGTTCCAGCGCTACCTGATCTACAACCATGCCGCGGGCATCGGCGATCCTGCGCCGATTGAGCATGTGCGCGGCGCCATGGCCAGCCGGACCAATGTCCTGGCGCATGGCAATTCCGGCTGCCGCCCCGAGATCGCCCTCACCTACGTGGAGATGCTCAACCGCGGCCTCACGCCCGTCGTCTGCCAGAAGGGCTCGGTGGGTGCCTGCGGGGACCTGGCGCCCATGGCTCAACTCGCGCTGCTGCTGATGGGCGAGGGCGAGGCTTTCTATCAGGGTGAGCGCCTGCCCGGCGCGGAAGCGATGCGCAAGGCAGGCATCCCCGTTCCCGACCTGCACGCTCGCGACGGGCTGGCGGCCATCAATGGCTCCAACCTGCTCACCGCCATGAGCGCCCTCTTTCTCTTTGACATGAACCGCTGGCTCAAGCAGGCCGAGATCGCCTGCGCCATGAGCCTGGAGGCGCTCTACGCGAACATGCAGCCCTACGACACCCGCCTCCACGAGCTGAGAGGATTCCCGGGCGCCATCCGGTCGGCGAAGTCCATCATGAAGTGCATCGCGGGCAGCGATCTCGTGACGGGAAAGATGAAGACCAAAGTGCAGGACGCCTACTCGATGCGATCCTCGCCCCAGGTGATCGGCGCGGCCCACGACGCCGTCGGCTTTGCCCGAAGCCAGGTGGAGATCGAGCTCAACGGAGTCGGCGACAATCCCATCTTCCTCCCCGAGGCCAGGCTTACCCTCACCGGCGCCAACTTCCAGGGGTCTCCCGTCTCCCTTCCGATGGATTTCGCCGGCGTTGCCATGACCATGGTGTGCGTGCTCTCGGAGCGTCGGCTCAACCGCCTCACCAACCCCGCCCTCAGCGTCGGCCTGCCGGCTTTCCTCACCAAGGGAGCGGGGATGTTTTCCGGAATGATGCTCAGCCAATACACGGCCGACAGCCTGATCGTGGAGCAACGGATCCTTTCGGCGCCCGCCAGCATCGGCTCCATCCCGGCCGCTGCCGACCAGGAAGACTTCGTTTCGATGGGAATGAACACCGCCTTGAAGAACCAGCAAATCCTCGAGAACGCCTACGGCGTGCTTGGCATCGAGCTCATGGCGGGGGCCCAGGCGCTCGACTTCCGCGCCTTCACCCCCGGCCGTGGCGTCCAGGCGGCGAAAGCGGCCGTCCGCAAGCACGTGGACCGCCTCGATGAAGATCGTCCTCTCTACCCGGACCATAATCGGATGAGAGACCTCGTTCGGTCGTGCGAGATCCTCGAGGTGGTGGAGCGGGAAGTGGGAAGCCTCGAGTAGAGGAAGCCGACTCGCCGGGCCGGCAGGCATAGGCCTTGGAGCCGGGAGGCTCCTCCGCCAAGGAGCCGCCGGACTGGCCCGTGACGACGAGGCTCCGTCATGGGCTGCCCACTAGGCGGGAAAGGAGCGGGACTCCGTGCCACTTGCCGTCTTCTTTATCGCTCTCGCGATGGTTGTGCTCTTCGCAATCGGGTGGCCTCGGATTCGAATTCCCCGAGCGCCCGGCCCGGAGGGGATCGAGGATCCCCAGGTGGCGCGGGCCTATGATCGCATCAGCCGGATGCCGCAGTTTCAGGCGTTGCGCCGGATCATCGTCTCGAAATTGTCTGAGCGACCCCCATGCGGGGTCCTCGCTGATATCGGCTGCGGCCCGGGTCTGCTCACCGCTCTTGTCGCCCTCCGGTATCCGGAGCTCAAAGTCCTAGGGATCGATACCTCGCAGGAGATGGTGAAAGCAGCCGCTTCGAACGCCTCGGCTCTGGGCCTCTCCTCGCGCCTTGAATTCCGAGAGGGCGATATCGCCCGCCTTCCGCTCCCAGAGGCATCTCTCGATGTCGCCCTGAGCACCCTTTCTCTTCACCACTGGTCAGACCCGGGCCAGGCCCTCGCCGAGGTTCATCGGGTCCTCAAGCCAGGCGGGCGGTTCTTGCTCTTCGACCTGAGAAGAGACGCCAGGCGGCTGTTCTACTTCCTCATGGTGTTCGCTCAAACCTTCATCGTCCCAAGGCAGCTGAGGCGCGTAGGAGAGCCTCTCGGATCGCTGAGGGCCTCCTACACGCGTGCGGAGGTCGAAGACCTCCTCAGGCGGTCTCCATTCCAGGGCGGCGATGTCGATGGCGGGATTGCGTGGCTTTTCGTGTGGGGTGTCAAGAGGGCGAGGCAACCGTGAGTGCTGGTTCATCTGGGGCCCTGGGCTGGCGGTGTCCCTTGCAAGTCGAAGGCGTTTGAGGCAGGGATGCCGTGGAAACAAGCGGGCGCACTTGTATTCTCGGAAAACAAGTGGTGTAAGTTGTATCCGCCCCTCCGTATCCACGGCAGTAAGATTGCTGGACATGAGAATACGCAAAGACAGTTACTACGCAGTTGTGACGGGGGATATTGTGGGCTCATCGCAACTCTCTCTTGGCCGACGAGCCAATCTCCCCAGGATCATACTTCGCGGATCCAATGAGCTTCGATCCCGCTTTCCTGGGCTCATCCCGACTGACGTGGAGATCTTCAGGGGGGACAGCTGGCAGTTCGTTGTTTCTCAACCATCGCAATCGGCATAGGCAACATCGCGTTCATTCCCAAGGGGCGACCGGCCGTCGGAGACGGAGAGGCTTTCCGGCTATCGGGTCTCGCACTCGACAAGATGGGGCGGTCAAGGCGAATGGCCTTCGGCGCACCCGCCAACCTCGCCCGCCTCGACGTCGAAACGGTCAATGTGTTGCTGCAGTTGATCGACGTTCTGGCGAAAGGCTGGACGGATCGCCAGGCATACGCCGTTTGCGGGAAGCTGCTAGACTGGAGCCAAGTCAAGATCTCCACCCAATGGTTCCGGCGCAGTGCAAGCCAACAGGCAGTTGCGCAGCATCTGGATCGCGCCGGGTGGAACGCGATCCACGCTGCTCTAGTGTTGTTCGAGCGGAGCGCACGGGAGTACGACCGACCAGCCTCAGTGAAGACCTAGTGGTGGTTACATGCTACCGGACTTGTGAACAAAGAGTACAAGTTGACAGCCTTGTTTCCCCCTAGGCGCCGTGGATAGACCTACATATGACCGCTACACTCCAATCGCACGCCCTTGCTTCACTGACCTTCGCCCATATCGTGTCGGACTTTCTCCTCCAAACTGATCGCGACGTCCAGCAGAAGGGACGGGTTGCCATCCTGTTGAAGCACTCCGGCGTGGCGGCTGCGCTCAGCTATGCGGCGGTTGGACTCTGGCTCGAATGGTATGTGCCTATCGTGATGCTCATAACCCACTTCGCCATTGACTTCACGAAGCATTCTCGCTTTCGGCGTTCATTGGCTTTCTCCTTGCAGCAAAGTCCCTGCTCCGGTTCGGCGACATCGGCGCAGGCGCCAGCCGGAAGGAGGTCGAATACGTGATTGTCGGGACCTTGCTCAGCTTTCTCTTTGGTCTCGCGGCATCCTACCTCACGAGCTACCTGGTCAGTACCCTCACTTGAGCGTGCCGTTCGGAGGCGATACCCGGCGCGGTCTCCTTGCGGTCTACGTCCATGGCGGCATTGGGCGGCCCGGCCCATATTCCACTGCATGCGCGCACAGAGGTGGTCTTGGACGCCGACGGCGGGCCGGTTGGGCTGAAAGCCGGCGAGCCAGACGCGCCCCTCGAGCGCCGTCGTGATCGGCCGGCGGTCGGCGCCAGCGAGCACCACCCCCGCAGCTCCCAGCCCCAGAGCGCGGCCTACGGCCTCGCCGGCCGTCCCGGCGGGCCGAGCAGAGCCGCCAGCTGCGAGAGCGCCGAGCCGTGCACCAGGGCGAGCACTTCGTCCACCGGCTGAAACACGGTGTCCCCATGGGGCACGATCAACTCCCCCTTGCGGATCACCGCGATCAGGGTGCAGTCCTTGGGGAGCACCACCTCGCTCACGGTCTTTCCCACGACGGCCGCCCGGGGATCCACCTTCTCTTCGACGACGGAATACTCGCCCTTGCGAAGCTTGAGGAGAGTCATCATGTCGCCCAGCGACATCTCCTCGGCGATGAGCTTCGCCAGGAGGTCGGCTTGATTGATGGCGACGTCGACGCCCATCTCCGGCGTGAAGAGCCAGGCGTTCTTCGGATTGTTCACCCGGGCGATCACCCGCGGCACGCCGAATTCAAACCGGGCGATCGTCGTGATCACCAGGTTGGCATCGTCATCGCCGGTGACCGCGGCGAGCACCTGGGCGCCCTCAATTCCCGCAGCCTCGAGGATGCTCGGCGACGAGCCGTCGCCTTCGAGGACGACCCCCTCGGGGAGCTCGTGCCGCAATCGTTCGACGACCGCCGGCCGGTCGTCGACGACTCTCACCTCATGACCTTCGCCCAGAAGCTGGGCAGCGAGCTGCGAGCCCGTCTTGCCTCCCCCGACAACGATCACTTTCATGGCTACGCTCCCTCCCCGAGGCCGAGGAGCATCTCAAACCGGCTCATGGCCCTGGCGTGGACGGCGAAGTGCAGCCGGTCGCCCTCGCGGAACTCCGATCCGAGGACGGGGATCTGGGCTTCTCCCTGGCGAGTGATCGCCACGACACTGATCTCGCCGGGGATGGTGACCTGATTCACCATCCGGCCGACCAGCCGCGGGGGAGCCTCGATTTCGATGAGCGCCACCTCCCCCTGGCCGAAGGTCTGGACGGCGTCGAGATCGGCGTGCGTGATCAGCTCGTAGATCCGCTCCGCGCCCCAGTTCGTAGACGAGATCGTCACCAGGCCCAGGCGCTGGTAGATCTCCGCTCGGCGAGGATCGAAGAGGCGGGCCACAACTCGAGGGACGTGGTAGATGTTGCGGGCGATGCGGGCGGCGATGATGTTGGCGTTATCGGAAGAACTGGTGGCGGCGAAGGCGTCGGCGTTCTCGATCCCGGCCCGCAGCAAGACCTCTCGATCGAAGCCCACCCCCACCACGACCTCGCCGCGGAACTTCGGGCCCAGCCGATCCCGCGCTCTCTCGTCGGCGTCGATGACGACCACGTGATGACCCTTCTCATCCATTCTCCGGCTCACCTGCTCGCCCACGCGCCCGCAACCCATAATGATGACCCGCATGCCTGCTACCCTCCTGCGGGGGCCCGCGAGGGGCGGAGCCCGCGCCAGATGAATCGACCTAGCCGGTCGACAAAGTAGAGCGTCGGCGCGAAGAGCACCAGACCGGCCCAATATGCCGGCGGAATCGGGTGGAGCTCGAACAGCTCTCTCACAGGTTCGAGGTAGATGATCGCCAGGAGCAGAACGATCTCCGCCGCGATCCCCGCGAGTAGAAATCGATTGCTGAGGAGCCGGTGGCCCCGGCCGTTCCCGTTCTGCCGGCGACAGGCGAAGGCGTTGCCCACCTGAGCGAGCACGACCCCCGCCAGGAAGACCGTTGTAGCCAGGCGGTGCACTTCGCCGAGGTCGAGGCGGAGGGGGTTGGCCGCTTGCAGCCAGGGGAGAGCGGGAAGGTGGATCACCTCGCCAAACCCGAAGGCGAGATAGGTCAGGCTGTAGCCGAGGTAGCAGAGGGCAGCCTCGAGCAGGCCGAGCCAGAGGAAGGCGCGTCCCAGGAGCGCGCCGTCGAGCAGGGGCCGGCCGCGGCGGCGGGGAGGCCGATTCATCACATCAGGCTCCGGGCGTTCGGCGCCCAGCGCGAGGGCCGGGAGGAGATCGGTGCCGAGATCGATGGCCAGCACGTGGCTCACTGAAAGGGCCAGCGGGATCTCGAGCGCGGCAGTGAGAAGGAAAGGGATGATCTCGGGGACATTGCTGGCGAAGATGTAGGTGATGAACTTGCGCAGGTTGGCGAAGACGGCCCGGCCCTCTTCCACCGCGCTGGGGATGGCGGCGAAGTTGTCGTCGGTCAGGATGATATCGGCGGCCTCTTTGGCTACGTCGGTGCCGATCTTTCCCATCGCGATCCCGATGTCGGCCTTGCGAAGCGCCGGAGCGTCATTCACTCCATCGCCGATGACCGCCACCACCTCCCCGCGCGCCTGCAGGCAGTCGACCAGCCTCAGTTTGTGATCGGGGGCCATGCGGGCGAAGATCACCTCCGGGGTCTCGAGCTTGGCCGAGAGCTCACCATCGCTCATCGCCTCCACCTCGGCGCCGGTGAGGATCAGCGGCTGCGGGCCGGTCACCATCCCGATGCGGCGCGCCACCGACTCGGCCGTCAGGCCATAGTCCCCCGTGATCATGATCAAGCGAACGCCCGCACTGCGGAACCGCTCGATGGCCCCGGCGACCTCGGGGCGCGCCGGATCCATCATTCCCACGAGACCGAGAAAGGTGAGATCCTGTTCCACCCGTTCGGCCGTAAAGCCGCCGGGGGTGCGGGGAGGCAGATCTCGCCGGGCCAAAGCGAGAACTCGCAACGCCCCGCGAGCGTATTCGTCGTGGACGCGCAGGATTTCGCGGCGCACGCCTTCCTCAAAGGGGACGACCTGCCCGTCGATCTGAATGCTCGAGCACAGGCCCACCATCTCCCGCGGAGCCCCTTTGACGAATGCGGTCGTCCCCACCTCGTTGCGGTGGATGGTGCTCATCCGCTTCCGCCGGGCCTCAAAGGGGATCTCGTGGATGCGCGGGTAGGCGGCAACCGCTGCGGTTTCCTGGATGCCTCCCTTCATCGCCAGAGCGCGCATCGCCGCTTCCGTCTGATCGCCCAGGCAAGTCCAGGTGGGGCGCTCCGGGGTGGGCGGGATCAGGCGAGAGTTGTTGCAGAGCATGGCTGCGGTGAGCAGAGCATCCACGTCGGCCTGAGAAGGCCCGCCGTGGAGGTCGGGCGTGAACGAGCCTTTCGGCTCGTAGCCGGTGCCGCTGACGTGAATACGCTCGCCTCCCGCCCAGATCTCTCGGATCGTCATCTGGTTTTCGGTGAGCGTCCCGCTCTTGTCGGTGCAGATCACGGAGAGATCGCCGAGCGTCTCGACGATGGCCAGCCTCTTGACGAAGACAGACTTCTGGGCGAGGCGCTGGACGGCGATGGCCAGAGAAAGCGTGATCGTCGGCGCCAGGCCTTCGGGGACGGCCGCAACAATGATCCCGATAGCCAGAAGGAAGGCCTGGAACCTGGAGAAGGCCAGCTCGAGGCCGGCGAGGGCGAATACGGCCACCCCGACGGCGACGGCGACAATCGAGATGCGCCGTGTCACCCGCCGCATTTCTTTCTGCAGCGCGCTGGGTTCCTCGCGCACGGCCTGCGTGAGGTGGACGATCCGGCCAAACTGGGTGGTCATGCCGGTCGAGTGGACGACGGCCCGGCCGGTTCCCGAGACCACCGAGGTGCCGGCGAAGACCAGGTTTGGCTGCTCGAGGGCGGAAAGATCGTGGCGCAGGGAGGCTTCGGCAGAGCGCCTGGCCGGCATGGCCTCGCCGGTGAGGGTCGTGTTGTTGACGCGGAGCCCGAACTCCTCCACCACGCGGGCGTCGGCGGGGATGTTGTCCCCCTCCGCCAACACCAACACGTCGCCGGGGACGACCTCGGCGGCCAGGACCTGGCTCTCCTTGCTATCCCGCAGGACTCGGGCGTAATGGGGGAGGAGATGGCGCAGGGCTTCGAGCGCTTTCTGGGCCCTGTACTCCTGCCAGAACGAGAAGACCGCGTTGACCAGCACAACACCCCAGATGGCCAGGCCGAGGACGGGCTGCCGGCTGATGAGGGCGAGGGCGCGGGCGGCGAGGAGAAGGAGCGCCATAAGGTGGGTGAGCTGCCCGAGCAGGGCGCGCCAAACCGGGATAGACGGAGCTTCGCTCAGGGTGTTGGGGCCGTAGAGGCGAAGGCGTTCCGCCGCCTGCTGGTTGGTCAGACCCGACGGAGTCGTCTCGAGGTTGTCGTAGACCTCGGCCGAACGAAGTGCGTGGAGGGGGTGGGAATTCATGCCTAACCGCGCCTGAGGGCTCTCGAGCTTGATAGATCGCCAGTCGGCGCGGTCCCCTTATCTATTCCTTGGGCGGGGCCTTTGTCTCTTTCGGGGGCCCGCCCAGGCGCGGTTTGCTGTCCTCGCGGGCGGCGAGGTAGAGATCGAGAGGAGTCTGTCTCTCACCAGACGCGGTCTGGATCGCCTCCTCGTACTGGCCGGCCGCCAGAGGCTTCTCATAGCGTACGGGGCGGCGGACGCCAAACAGCTCCCAGAAGCGGGAGATGGCGACGAGAAGCGCATAGCGATACTCCTGGGCTCGGAGGGACTGCCACTCCACAATCGAGCCCATGGTCCCCCGAACTCTGGCCTTCTCGCGGATGATGCGGCGGATCTGGCCCGGCTCGCGGTAGCCGATCGGAGAAAGGAGGATGGCATGTGCCATGAGGATCAGCAGGCTGAGCGAAACCAGGACAAGCCAACCTCCCTCAGCCCACTTCCCGATAATCTGCCCTAAGAAGACCGCCACGCCGAGGGTCAGGGCCAACGTCGCGCCAGCGAGGCCAACGCTTCGCCTCCATCCCGGGCTCTGCCCCTGGATGTGGCGCCGGATCGCCCAGGCCATCGCAGAGATGGGAAGGAACACTCCGACGCCGTAGTAGGGCATGGCCAGCGATGTGCGGCCGCGGACGAGAAGCTGAATGGCCACCGCGGCAATGAAGGCGGCCGTGACGGGCCGGGTGAACGTCCCTTTCGGATTGCGGTAGACGACGACCTCGGGGATCTCGCCAATGGCTACGTTGCGCCAGCCCATGGCCTGTAGATCCTGATAGGCCGTCATGGAGGCAGCGGCGAGCATGGCTACCGCCAGGATCTGGTAGGCCCAGTACAGGACCGTCCCACCGGGGATCTCGCCGAAACCGATGAAAGCCAGGTTGGCGACGAGCGACCGCCCGAGCGTGCCGTCGTAGGCGTTGAAGTGGATGGCGAACCCGGCCAGGAAGAGCGTTGTCAACCCGCCGTAGAAGAGGAACGCTGTCTGGACCATCCGCCCGATCCCGGATCTTCCGCTGTAGAAGTGCCACAGCCCTTCGAGGCGGTGAAGATGCTTCTTCCCCCATCGGATCAGCCGGGTATCATCATCGATCACGAACTGGATCCCGTTCGACATCGCCTCGAGGCCGCTCAGGGCCACCATACCCTTCATCGATGCCGTGAGCATGTGGTAGAGGGCCTGAAGGGGTGTTGCCGGCAAGACGGGGTCCACGGTTGCAACCGGAGGGACGTGCCTTGTCAGCGCCACGAACAGTCCGACAGCCATCGTGAGGGTGAGGAAAAGGAACACTCCCAGGAGCGTGAACACCACCCGCGCGGATTCCCCCCGGCCTCGGATGGTGAGGTACCAGGTGGTGAGGGCCAGGAGAGCCCCAAGCCCGAAGTGCCAAACCCAGTCGATCCCATAGGCGTTGGCGAGCGAGAGCAACTGGTCGACGCCGGAGAGGCTCGAGACGACGATCGTGAGGACGTAGTCCTGAATCAGGACGACGGCGACGATCAGGCTGATGCTCGGCCCGAGGTAACGCATGGAGGCTGCAAACGAACCGCCCCCTTCATTGAAGATCCCGAGGGAATACATGTAGAGGGCGCCGAAGACGAGGTTGGCGAGGGCGATCACTGCAACGGCGATGAACCCGTAGCGCTGCAGCCCATACGGGTGCAGCGCGCTCATCAGCTCCCCGGTGGCGTAGTAGTACGACGTGAAATAGTCGACGCCAAAGAGGGCGACGGCGGCGGCGAGGCCGATCTGCCCGGCGCCGTGGATGTGGGCATCTTCCTCCCGCTCCCGCGGCGCCGCCCGGTAGGCGATATATGCGAAGGCAATCAGAAGGAAAACCGACAGCATGGGGATGACCGATCCTACCGGGAGGCCCCTGACCGGGACGGATCGAGGAAGGCCGCTTCCAGCATCCCGAGCTCTTCCGCCAGGTGAGCGCGGGACGAAGGGCTGAGGCGGGTGTCCTGGGCGACCTTGGCCTGTTCCTCATGCGCCGCGCGCACGACGAAGGCGGGCACGAACATGATCCGCCCGGCGGGTATCACCTCGAAATCGCGCGTTCGCACCACCAGGTCCTGATCGTCGAAGTAGGGCAGGCTCAGGCTGAGGCCGCGGTTGAGGTCGCCGGCGCGGGCGCGACGTTGAATAGTGCGGATGATCTCGCGTGTCTCGTAGCGGGCGAATGCCCGGCCTTGATTGACCAGCTGGCCGAGCATGCCGTACCGCTTGCGTTGATATTCGCCGTCGGCGACGATGTACGGGGCGAGGGAGACGGCCGCGTGGAGGATGGAAAGGAAACGCTGCGTCGAGGCGATGTGCGCCTCGGCCTCGGCCAGCGAGCCCACCAGGAGGCGGTCGTCCTCGTCGAACGCCACCCACTGAGGCAGGTAGAAGCGCCGCGCCGCGGGAACGTAGGGGACGAGCAGCTCGCCGCGGCCTGCCTCCTCCGCCCCCTCCTCGACGATGGCGTCGGTGCTGGCGGTGATGGCCGACTCCGGCTCAAGCCCCTCATCCACCGGTTCGTTGGGAATGCCTCCGTCCGCAGGCTCGTGG
>Ga0209341_10001263_pt1 | contig 25284 bp, 19 predicted proteins | sample RifCSP13_2_FD_184020 | JGI IMG/M metagenome (GOLD analysis project Ga0209341, IMG submission 184020) | Soil microbial communities from Rifle, Colorado - Rifle CSP2_sed 13_2 (SPAdes) (version 2) | ecosystem: Environmental > Terrestrial > Deep subsurface > Rock core/Sediment | place: Rifle... | reverse complement strand
GACGAATACGTCTCGGTCGGGCCGCCCGCACCAGCCTTCGACCCCTCGAATTCCAGCCAGGCCGTCGCTAGGCGCCCTTGGCGCCACTCGCCCCCCCGAATTCCAGCCACGCTGTCGCTACAGGGCCCTTGGCCCGCCATCCGAGCTGGGCCGCGACCGCCGAACCCGCTTCCGGGGCGCGAGATGCTGCATAGCGCTGGTCTCACGAGAGTTGGAGAGGAAGAACAGCGCCAGCTGCCGTCGATCCGGGTCAAGACCCCATCGTCGAGCGGCGTGGCCGTCATCGGGGAACGCCGACCGCAGCAGCGGGTCCAGCGCCTGGACCCGCCGTCGGTTCATGGCTGAGTCGGCGAACACGACCCACGCGCTGACGGTGTCCGGCGCTGGCCAGCCGCGACCTTCCGCGATCTGGCGCGCCAGACGAAGCCGACGGTCCATGGTCCCGAGCAGCTCGTTCGCGTCCACGAGCTCGGTCTTGAGCTCGACGATCAGGAGTGCCCGGCGAGCGGGATGCCACGCCAGGATGTCGATGACCCCGCGCTCGCCGAAGTGATTGAACGATGCCTCGGGCACGATCTCCCAGCCGACGCCTGTCAGGCGCCGGACGAGGAGCGCGCCCATCGCGGCGTGCCGTCCGTGGACGAGCCGGTCGAGGTCACCGCCTCGCCAGCGAACGACGAAGTCGAGCTTGACTTCCAGCGCCTCGCAGGCTCGCCTCAGCGTCCCGACACTGACCTGGTCAAGGTGGCCACGCTCAATAATCGAGAACGTTGCCCTCGAGATTCCGGCGCGCTCCGCGACATCCTGCTGCCGCTCGTTGCGTTTGAGTCGAACTCGCCGCAGCGCCTGGCCGACCGCGACCCCATCCATGGCCCCAAGGGTGGCGGCCGACGCTTACCTGCCGCTTACCGCTCCGGGAGCGCGTGCGGCTCGAGGACGACGTCCCAGTGGGCCTCGAGGAGCGAGAAACGGCGCTGTTCGTCGGCCTTGAACGTCGCCTGGTCCGGGTAGAGGCGGCGCGCGATCTCCGCGTCGGAGTGCTCCTCGACGGCGGCCCAGTCGCGGTACGTGATCGTGACGAGGAAGTCCCAGTCGGCCCGGCCGTCGCCATGGAAGCGCGGCTTCGATGCCGTGACGTCGAGGAAGCGTCCTTCGGCGAGCTGCTTGCGCAGGATCGGCCAATGGTTGCGGTCGAACAGCCCGACGAACTCGTCGTGGGCGCCCCACTTCGTCCGGTAGTAGTAGGCGATCGTCACCGGTCCGTCGCTGGCCATGGCGGCCTCCTCATCTTGCGTCTCGGTCAATCGCCCGCGCCCTCGCGCTCGACGAAGCGACCATAGCCTCGATCGCCGACAAACGCGCCATCGCGGATGACCGTGCGGCCACGGACGAACACGGACCGGACGGTGCCGGCGACCTCGAAGCCCTCGTACGGCGTGTAGTCGCTCGTGTGGTGGAGGTCGGCGGCCCAAATCGCCCGCCGCGCGGAGGCATCGAAGAGGACGAGATCGGCGTCCCTCCCGACCTCGATGGCGCCTTTCCGTGCCAGGCCGAATCGCCGGGCTGGCGTCGTCGCGAGCACGTCGACCAGGCGCTCGACAGTGAGCCGCCCGCGAGCGACGCCTTCGGCATACGCGATCGCGAGCAGCGTCTCGATGCCCGGGGCGCCGTTGCTGATCCGGTCGAAGGCCACGCCACGGAGCGCGTCGCCCTTCTCGACTGCCGCTCGATCGGGGACGTGATCCGTGGCGATCAGGTCGAGGTCGCCGGCAGCGAGCCCCGCCCACATGGCGTCGCGGTCCGCGGCCGTCCGCAGAGGCGGCGAAATGACGACCTTTGCGACCTCGAGCTCGTCGGACGCCTCGTATCGCTCCTCGGTCAGGGCCAGGTAGTGCGGGCACGTCTCCGCGGACACCGGCAGGCCGAGCGCCTTCGCCTCGCGAACGTGCCGGAGGGCGTCGGCTGACGAGAGGTGGACGACGTGAACTGGCGCATCGGCCGCGCGTGCGAAAGCCATCGCCCGCGCCGTCGCCACGCCCTCGGCGTAGGCCGGCCGTGATGTCGCGTGGTAACGCGCTGCCGTGTTACCACGGTGCAACGCTGAAGCGACGGCGGCGTCGATGATGACCGGGTCCTCGCAGTGGACCTGGAGCATCCCGCCGCGTCGAGCGAGGACGCCCATCGCCTCGAACAGCCGGACGTCGTCGAGCCGAAAGTCGAAGACCATGAACGCCTTGGCCGTCGAAACGCCCGCGTCGACCATCGCCGGGAGCTCGGCGACCGGGTCGTCCATCCGGCCCGAGATCGCGACGCTCACGGCGTAGTCGATCGCGCTGTCGTGCTCCGTCGCCGCCCGCCACTCGCGCAGGCCCGCCATGAGCGATCGCTCGGCCGCGGGCGACGAGCCCGTGCCCGGGTTGTTGAAGGCCAGGAACGTCGTCGTCCCGCCGAACGCCGCGGCGACCGAATCCTGGAAGAAGCGATCGGGTTCGGCGTCCGTCGCGACGCGGGTGTGGGTATGGACGTCCACCATGCCCGGCAGCACGAGCAGTCCCGTGGCGTCGACGACCTCGGTGGAGGCGGCCAGACCCGAGAGATCGGCCTCGATCGCCTCGATCCGCCCCCCGTCGATTGCGACGTCCGCGCGGCTCGATCCGCCCGCCGTGACGACGGTGCCGCCGACGATCAGGAGGTTGCTCACCTAGTCGTCGCTGCCACCGTCGTCGCTGCCGCCGTCGTCGCTGCCACCGTCGTCATCGTCAGCTTCGTCGCGATCATCCGGCGAACCGGATGCGTTCATCGGCCCCGAGTCGTCCCGCACGCCAGCAGCCATGGTGTCCTCGACCGGCCGCCGATCGTCGTCCCGGTCGTCGGACCCACCGCCGAACAGGACCCCCAGGATCCGCCGCAACCAGTCCACCTAGGCCACCTCCTCGATTCGCACCCGCTGGGCACCTTCCCAGAGCGCTCGGCGGCCGACCTCGCGGAGGCGATCCTGCCAGCCGTCGTCCGGGACGATCGAGGCGAAGTGGTTGGCCGCCAGCTGGCCGACCTTCGATGACGTCGTGCAGGCGCCGTACGGGAAGAAGATCTCGCACTCGCTGATCCCGCCCGGGTACAAGGCGAGCATCCCGGGCGAGGGGTGCGAGGTGTGGTTCTCGAAGTCGATCCCCGGACGGAAGTCTCCGTACGGGATCCAGGTCGACTCGCCCGACCAGCGGCAGTGGATCAGGCGCGAGTCGATCGGCAGCATCCGCCGGATGGCCTCGATCGTCGCCGGCGCGGCGGGCTCCCAGCGGGCGGTAAAGTGGAGGTCGTCGCCGACCGTGATCTCCAGCACTCCCATGTCCGGAGGATACGTGGCCAGCAGCGGCCCGGATACACCCGACCTGCCCCAGACCGCGTCGTCCGACATCCCGACGATGCCGACGATCTCGACCCACGTCCTCGACACCGAGGCGGGCGCGCCGGCCCGTGGCGTCCACGTGAGCCTCTACAAGCTCGGCGAGGACGACCGGCCGATTCGCCTGACCCAGGCCCTGACCGACGACGACGGCCGGATCCGCGATCTCCTTGGGCGGCCGATGTCGACGGGCATCTACCGGCTCGAGTTCAACCTCGCCGGCACCCGCGGGCCGGGCACGGGCGGCGATCGCTTCTTCCGGCGCCTGACGCTCGAGCTCCGGGTGGACGACGTCGCCCGCTCGTACCACGTGCCGCTGCTCCTCGCCCCGTTCGCCCTCACGACCTATCGCGGTACCTGAATCGGTCGTGCCACGCTAGGTGGCACGGGGTCGGCCGAGGATCCGCGCCATGGAAGCCCGCAGCCTCTCCGAGCCCCGCCTCGTGGCCCTCCCGAATCGCGCCGAGCCGACCGTCCGGGTCGCCCCGGACCGCATCACGATCGAGCAGCTCGTGGTCGCGGACGCGGGGCTCGCCGCGTGGCTGGCCGACCAGCCGATGGACGATCACGCGATCCTCGTAGAGCGGGCCATGCGGATCGGGCTGATGGCGATCCAGAGCGTCGGGGTGACCCTCAACGTCGACGCCGTCCGGGCCGAGTTCGAGCGTCTCGCCGACGGCCAACGGGTCATGACCGAGCGGGCGGCCGAGGCCCTCGAGCAGACCCTCCGGGCCAACTTCGCCGACGGCGAGGGCCGCCTGCCTCGGACGCTGGAGGCGTTCCTCGGCGATCGGGGCAAGCTCCAGGCGACGGTCCGCGAGCTCTTCGACCCCGAGCGCAAGGACTCGGCCCTCGGCCGGCTCTCGAGGATGCTCGAGGCCTACTTCGACGGCGACGCCTCGCGACTGGCGACGCTGCTCGACCCGACCCGGATGGGCTCGCCGCTCCACCAGTTCCGGAGCGAGATGGCGGCCGGCTTCAAGGCCATTGAGGAGAAGCTCGTCGCGATCGAGGCCGCGGCCACGGCGCGCGCCGGCGAGCGAGCGAAGTCCGCGGCCAAGGGCGGCGACTTCGAGGCGCTCCTCGAGGACCTCCTGGCGGAGATCGCCCGCGGCGCCAACGATCTCCTCGACCGGACAGCGACGGACGCCGGTGACAAGGGCCGGTCCAAGAAGGGCGACTTCGTCCTCACCCTCGACCCGAACCTCACCCACGGCGCCGACCTGCGGGTCGTGATCGAGGCGAAAGACCGCCGGATGTCGGGCCGCGAGATGCGCGATGAGCTCCGCGAGGCCCGCACCAACCGCGACGCGGCCGTCGGGCTCGTCGTCTTCACCCCCGACCATGCCCCGGCCGGCATCGCCCCCTTCGACGTTCGAGCCGGCGATGTCTACTGTGTTATCGACCCGATCGCGCCCGACGCAGCCACCCTTGAGGCCGCGGTCCGGCTTGCCAGGCTCCTCGCCCTGGCGAGCCTCCGGGAGCGCCAGGCCGAGGTCGACGCGGCGGCGATCGGCGAGGCCCTCATCGCGATCTGCGAGCAGCTCGAGCCGATCCGCGGCATGAAGGTCCAGCTGACCTCGATCGGGACGACCGCCGGCCAGGTCGCGGCCGCGCTCGACAGGCTCCGGGACGGGATCCTCGCCCAGATCCGGGCGGCGGAACGGGAGATCGCCGCAGTTCGCTGACGCGTGTCCGGCCGCAACGCCGCGACGGTCGCTGTTGTCGGCCCGATTGCGATCGGGTGGTATCGTCCTGTCCCGGCTCCGCCGTCCATGGGAGCCGCTGAGCACGAGGACCTGCCGTGGCGCGCTCGATGTGGAAGGGGGCCATCCAGTTCGGCCTCGTCACCATCCCGGTCAAGCTCTACGTCGCCACCGAGTCACGGGCCGGGGTGAGCTTCAACATGCTCCACGCCGAGGACCTGTCCAGGATCCAGATGAAGATCTTCTGTCCGGTCGAGGAGGAGATCATCTCCCGGGCCGACACGGTCAAGGGCTTCGAGTACGCGCCGGGCGAGTACGTCGTCATCACCGACGAGGACCTCGAGTCGCTGCCCCTCAAGACCGTCCGCTCGATCGAGATCGAGCAGTTCGTCGAATCCGAGGCGGCGGCAACGCACACCAAGTTCGTGAAGCAGGCCTACTACATCGAGCCCGACAAGATCGGCCGCAAGGCGTTCGCACTCCTGAAGGCGGTGCTCCAGGACAAGGGCCTCACCGCGATCTGCAAGGTCGTCATCAAGGACCGTGAGGCCCTCGCCGCGCTCGATCCGTACGAGAACACGATGGTCCTCTCGACGCTCTACTGGCCGGACGAGATCCGGGCCTTGGGCGAGCTCGACCTGCCCGAGGAGGAGCCCGAGGTCAAGGCGGCCGAGAAGGCGATGGCCGAACAGCTCGTCGGCTCGATGACCGGCGAGTTCGACCCGGCCGGCTATCAGGACGAGTATCGGACCGCGCTCATGCAGATCATCGAGTCGAAGGTCGAGGGCAAGGAAGTAGTCGCCGTCCCGGCAGCCGAGGAGCCGTCCAACCTCGTCGACCTCATGGCCGCCCTCGAGGCCAGCGTCAAGGCCGCCAAGGCCGCTCGCGAAGCGGGCACGCCGCCGCCGACCTCGGTGGCCGAGGCGAAGGCCAAGAAGGCCGACTCGGCGAAGGGCCGGGCGAGCGCCCCGGCCGAGGAGGCCGAGGAGGCCAAGCCCGCCCGCCGCCGGAAGAGCGCCTGACGCCCCACCCGGGGCCCTCGCCACGCCGGATGCCGCTCCAGGAGTACCGGCGCAAGCGGAACTTCGGGCGGACGCCGGAGCCGGCCGGAGATGCCGCTCCATCCGCGGGTGGCGCCTCAGCGTCGCGCGGCCGCTTCGTCGTCCAGCGCCATCGGGCCACCCGCCTCCACTACGACTTCCGCCTCGAGATCGACGGCGTCCTCGTCTCCTGGGCAGTGCCCCGCGGTCCCACTCTGGACCCGAAGGCCCGCCGGATGGCCGTCCACGTCGAGGACCACCCGATCGAGTACCTCGACTTCGAAGGCGTCATCCCGAGGGGCCAATACGGTGCCGGTGACGTCATCGTCTGGGACTGGGGCACCTGGCAGGCCGAGGCGGAGACTCCCGACGGGCGGCGGGGCGTCACCGACGGTGAGCTCAAGTTCAGCCTCGAGGGACAGAAGCTCAAGGGCCGCTTCACGATCGTCCGGACGAGCGGGCGCGGCCGGGGTGGCGCCGGGCGCGCCGACGACCCCTCCGCCCGGCCCTTCGAGGATGACGAGGCCGAGCAGTGGCTCCTCATCCACAAGCGCGGCGAGACGTCGAGCCCCGGCTGGGACGCCGAAGACCACCCCCAGAGCGTCAAGACCGGCCGGACGAATGACGAGGTCCTCGCCAATCGCGACGCGGTCTGGGTCAGCGAGGCGCCGGCCGCGACCGCCCGGATCGACCTCGCGAACGCGATCGAGGCGCCGATGCCCGCCTTCATCGAGCCGATGGCCGCGACGCTCGCCGACCGGCCGTTCCGTGACGGAGACTGGCTGTTCGAGGTCAAGTGGGACGGCTACCGCCTCCAGGCCGTGGTCCGCGACGGCAAGGTCCGGACGTACACCCGCAACGGCAAGGACGGCGAGACGTACTTCCCCCGGCTCCTCGTCCCGCCGACCTGGATCGAGGCTCGCGAGGCGATCGTCGACGGCGAGGTCATCGCCGTGGACGAGGCCGGCCGCCCGGCCTTCTCGCTCCTCCAGGAGCGCCTCGGGACGAAGGGGCCGGGCGGCGGGGCCGCAGCGGGTCTCGTCTACCAGGCCTTCGACCTCCTCTACCACGACGGCCGGTCGCTCCTGCGCGTGCCCCTCGAGGATCGCAAGCGGCTCCTCCGCGCGGTCCTTCGCGAGGATCGCCGGGTCCGCTACGCGAGCCACGTCGAGACCGAGGGCATTGCCTTCCTCGAGGCAGTCGCCGCCCAGGAGCTGGAGGGAGCGATCGCCAAGCACCGCCGCTCGGTCTACGAGCCGGGCACCCGCTCGCGGGCATGGCTGAAGCTCAAGATCCGGCCCGAGCAGGAGCTCGTGGTTGGTGGCTGGACGCCGGGCGAGGGGAACGCGAAGGACCTCGGCGCGCTCGTCGTCGGGTACTACGAGCGCGACGGCGACGGTGCGCGCGGCACCGGCACGGACGGCGCGGCCGGCACGGAACGTGCGGGGACGCCCCGCCTCCGGTTTGCCGGCAAGGTCGGGTCCGGCTTCACCGGCAAGACCCGGGCCGACCTCCGTCGCCGCCTCGCGGACCTCCAGACGGCGAGCCTGCCGTTCGACCCGCCGCCGCCGAAGGACTATCGCGGCCGCTGGGGCGGCGATCTCGCCGGCGTGACCTGGGTCCGCCCAGAGCTCGTCATCCGCGCCGAGCTCGGCGGCTGGACCCGCGAGGGCATCGTCCGCCAGGCCGCCTTCAAGGGGATCGAGGCGGGCAGGGACCCACTCGAGGTCACGCGCGAACGCGCGGTCGCCACGTCCGCGACGGTCCGGGAGGTCGAATCCCAACTGCCGGCGACGGAACCGGCGACCATTGGCGCCATGGCCGACACCCACCTCCACCCCTGGGCAGCCACGGACACCGAGCTCGACGCCCTGGCGAAGCTCGGCAGGGAAGGCCTCTGGCGGATCGGGGGGGAGGATCTCAAGCTGACGAACCTCGAGAAGCCGCTCTTCCCGGCGGTCGAGGGCGACGAGGCGGCCGGCCCGATCACGAAGCGGGAGCTCATCGGTTACTTCGCCCGGATCGCGCCGGTCATGCTGCCCCACCTCGCCGAGCGACCCCTGAACCTCCATCGATTCCCGGACGGGGCCGCCGGCGGCGGCTTCTGGCAGAAGGACCTCAAGCCCACCGACCCGTCCTGGCTCCGACGCTGGCGCGAGGTCGGGGTCGAGGCCCGCGAGGCCAACGAGCACGTCGTCGCCGACCGGGTCGCGACGCTCTGCTGGCTCGCCAACCAGGCGGCCTTCGAGGTCCACGCCTGGACGTCACGCCTCGATGCGCCCTTCCGGCCCACGTTCGCGCTCATCGACATCGATCCCGGGACGAGCACGACCTGGGACGAGACGTTGACCCTGGCCCGACTCTTCCGGACGGCCCTCGGCCACCTGGGCGTCCGCGGCTACCCCAAGGTCACGGGCCAGCGCGGGATCCAGGTCTGGGTCCCGATCGTCCCGAAGTACGACCACGGCCAGACGACTGATTGGGTCGAGAAGGTGTCGCGGGCGGTGGGCGCGGTCGTCCCGGACCTGGTGTCGTGGGAGTGGTCGAAGCGCAACCGCGGCGGCCGGGCCCGCCTCGACTACACCCAGAACTCGCCGATCAAGACCCTCGTTTCGCCGTACGCCGTGCGACCGGCCCCGGGCGGCCCCGTCTCGGCGCCGATCGCCTGGGAGGAGCTCGACGACCCCGACCTCAAGCCGAACTCCTGGACGATCCGGACGATGCTGGACCGGGTTGCGACCGTGGGCGACCTCTTCGCCGGCGCCCAGACGGACCTCCAGGAGCTGCCGCCGGTCTGAACCACGGCGCCATCGCCGACCTCAGACAGTCGCCACCCGTGTGGTCGACACGCCGGCGCCCGAGCGCTGCGCCTCCCGCGTCATGAGCACGACCACGGCCAGGAACCACGCGACGAACAGCACGCCCCCGATCGGGATGATGGCCTCGGGCACAGGCGCGACGGGCACGAAGGCCTTGATCCAGCGGGAGATCATGACGAGCACGCCGAGCCAGCCGAGCCAACGCGGCAGCGACCCGCCGAGGGCCGCGATGGAGAACGCACCGATCCATGCGCCTTCGAGGACGTCGGCCCCGCCGTTGTAGATCAGGTCGTACAGCCGGAACAGCGTCGCGAACGTAGCGGGATCGCCGTCGGCGGCCTGCACGAGCATGGCCCCCAGCGCCCCCGAGACGAGGTAGACGGGCGCCGTCACGATGAGCACCATCAGTCCGAGATCCGCGAAGGTCCGGGCGCGAGCGTCGCCGCCCGAAACGAGGACGGATCGGAGGCCGTAGGCGAAGGCCAGGATCGCCAGGATCCCGACGAACACGGCGAGCACGCCGTTGATGAGGGCGAATTCGGGATGCCTGAAGTAGGCCATGACGACAGCGGGGTCGGTGAGCACGGTCGGGGGCTGTCCCGCGAGCGCCATCGGGACGACGATCAACGCGACCGTCACACCGATGAAAGCGATCCAGCCGGCCACGGCGCCAAGTCGCACCTCGAACGAGGCTCCCAACTCGCACCTCCTGCCCCAGCGACCGTTGGTAGAATGGCGTTCTTATAGCAGAATGGCATTCTACCTGTCAATATCGTGTCCATGACAGACGGGCCATCCCAGACCGGGGAGAGTCGACGGGCTGCCGGTCGTGCTGAGACGCGAGCGCGAATCCTCGCGGCCGCACAGGAGCTCATCCCAACCGCGGAGACCTCGCTTCCGGTCAGCGCGATCGCCCGACATGCCGGCGTCGCCATCCAGACGGTCTATGACCAGTTCGGCTCGAAGGGCGGCCTGTTGATCGCCGTTGTGAACCAGATCCAGCAATCTCGCGGGCTGTTCAAGGCGTTCGGGGAGGTCTTCCGGAGCCCGGACGGTGAGACGGCGATGCGGCGCATGATCGAGGCGACGGTCTCGTTCTGGGATGGCGCCTGGCCGTACGTCGAGTTTCTGCTCCGGTCGCGGAGGATCGATCCCGTTGTGGCGCGGGAGATGGACTTCATCGACCGCCTCCGGCATGCGCATTACTGGGCGATCGTCAGGCAGCTCGAGGCTGAAGGACGGCTCCGGGCCGGACAGACCGCTGACATGGCCGCTGATCAGGCATTCGCGCTCACGACACCGACGATCTATGAGGAGCTCGCAGTCCGGCGGGAGGGGACGGCCCACGACGCCGTCGAGACGACGACGCGCGCCGTCCTCGGGGCGATCCTCGAGCCGGGACTCGCGGTTGCGCCGATCGTGCAGCCGCCAGACTGGGCTGCGCTGGAGCAGGCAGCGGCGGCACGCGCCAGGGAGGCGGGCTCGGATCCGGCGCGTCTCTCATCTGAATGGGCGGGCAGCGGTCCGACGATACGTCCAAGCGGACACGGCTCCGAGGCTAGCTAGACCAGCGGAACGACCTCGCGCATAAATGCCTCTGCGTCGCGGGCGAGCGGTTCCGGCTCGCGGGTCGGGAACGTCAGTGCCAGGTGGCCCACGCCGAGAGCAGCGAACGTCCGGACCTCGGACGCGACCTCCTCGGGCGTTCCGCGCATGGCGTAGCCGTCGTCCGGCTCGTTCGAGTTCAGGCGGACCCGGACCCGGGCGGACAGGGCCGGCATCGGCCGGTCGGCCTCCTCGGCGGCCGCCCGGATGACCGCCAGCCGGGGCTCGTACGCGGACGGGCTCGTGGCCGACGAGTGGTACGTATCCGCCAGGCGGCCGACCCGTCGAAGGGCCGCCTCCTGGCGGCCGCCGATCCAGATCGGCACATGGCCACCCTGCTCCGGCAGCGGCCCGAAGACGAAATCGTCGAAGGTATGGAATCTGCCGTGGAAGGGCCAGTCAGCGCCGGACCAGAGATGGCGCCACAGCCGGATCGTCTCGTCCGTGTAGACGCCGCGGACCTCGAAGCGCTCGGCGACACCGACGTTCGCGAACTCGGCCCGGCTCCAGCCCACGCCGACGCCGACGATGAGCCGGCCGTGCGACAGGTTGTCGATCGTCGCCAGCTCCTTGGCCAGGACCACGGCGTTGCGCATCGGGACGACCACGACGCTCGCCCCGAGGCGGACGGTCGACGTCCGCCCGGCGAGGTAGGCGAGGGTGGTGACCGCCTCGAAGATCGTCCCGTAGTCCTCGGCCGCGCTCGCGTCGACGAGGAGGTGGTCGGTCGTCCAGACGTCGGTGAAGCCGAGGCGCTCGGCGATCTCGCCGGCGGCATCGATGCCCTCGCGGGTGGCGTCGTCGCCGAGGGAGGGGAGGATCAGCCCATAGTCCATCACCTCGGATGCTACGACGAGCGCCCGGCCGGAGCCGGCGGCACGCCGAGCCTGCCATAACGTTTACGTAAACGGCAAGGTTGTAGTAGGATGCGGCCGTGAGCATCGAGGTCGAAACTCCCACCGGCGCTCGCCTCCTGAAGATCAACGAGGTGGCCACCGAGGTCGGCCTGACGGCCCGCTCGATTCGCTACTACGAGGAGCTCGGGCTCCTGAAGCCGGCGGCTCGCTCGGAGGGCGCCTACCGTCTCTACGACGCCGACGACGTCGAGCGGCTGCGATTCATCCGGGCCCTCCGCGACGACGCAGGGTTCAGCCTGGCCGAGATCGGGCGGTTGCTCGAGGACGAGGCGGCGCGGGCTCGCAACCGGGAGCGCTTCAGGACCGCGACAGACCCTGCCGAGCGCCGCGCCGCGCTGGCCGACGCCCTGGTCCGGATCGACGACCAGGTCGCGATCCTGCGCGAGAAAGAGGGTCGTCTCCGGGCCATGATCGCGGAGGCCGAGGGGCGCCGCCGTCATATCGCGGAGCACCTCGCCGACCTCGACGCCGGCCGTGAGCCTCGCCACGTGCACGAATCCGGCGGTGTAGCGCGATGACGATCGGGCGGCCCACCCGCGCCGCCATCCTCGGCTTCCGTGGCTGGCGGGCCCTCCGCCACCGCAACTTCCGGCTCTTCTTCGCCGGCCAGCTCGTGTCGCTCATCGGGACCTGGATGCAGTCCGTCGCCCAGGCCTGGCTGGTCCTGCAGCTGACCGGCAGCCCCTTCTACCTCGGGCTCCTCGCGGCCGCCCAGTTCGGGCCGGTCCTCGTCCTCGGGCTCTTTGGCGGGCTCATCGCCGACGGCCTGCCGAAGCGTCAGACGCTCATCGCCACCCAGACGATCTCGATGATCCTCGCCTTCGTCCTCTTCGGGCTGACCGCGACGCACGCCGTCCACGTCAACCACATCCTCGTCCTGGCCCTCCTGCTCGGCTGCGTCAACGCGATCGACATGCCGACCCGCCAGGCGTTCGCCGTGGAGATGGTAGGTCGCGGGGACATCGGCAATGCCGTCGCCCTGAACTCGGCCGTCTTCAACGGCGCCCGGGTCCTCGGTCCGGCGATTGCCGGCATCACGATCGGCCTGACCGACATCTCCGTCGCCTTCCTCATCAACGGCCTGAGCTTCCTCGCCGTGATCGCGGCGTACGTCGTCATGGACGAGCGGGCCATCGCGATGTCGCCCCGGCTGGCCCGGCCCACGACCGTCGGCGGGGTCGTCGCGGACCTCGGCGAGGGGCTTCGCTACGTCCGGACGACGCCGTTCGTACTCCTGCCGATCCTCGTCCTCGGGCTCGTGGCGACCTTCGGGATGAACTTCTCGGTCGTCGTGCCGGCCCTGGCCCGGGACATCCTCCACGTCGGCGCGTCCGGCTTCGGGTTCCTCATGGCTGCGAGCGGGGTGGGCTCGCTCATCGTCGCCCTGGCGATCGCCTTCGGTCGCCGGACCCGGCCGGCGCTCATCGGCCTCGGTGGCGCGGCGCTGGGGATCGCCGAGCTCGTGCTCGCGTTCTCGGGCTCGTACGGCCTGTCTCTCGTCGCCATGTTCGTCGTCGGCCTCGGCGGCATCGGCATGGCCGCGACGGCGAACACGACGATCCAGCTCAACGTGCCCGACCAGCTCCGGGGCCGGGTCATGAGCGTCTACACGACGGTCTTCGCGGGCTCCACGCCGGTCGGTGGGCTCATCGCCGGCGGCCTCGCGGCGGCCTTCGGCGTGCCGATCGCCGTCGCCGTCGGCGGCGCGCTGAGCGTCGTCGCCGGCCTGGCGGGCTACGCCTGGTACCGGCGGATCCGGACGGCCTTTCGCCCGGCGTCGATGGCGCCCGCCGTGTCCGACGAGCTCGTCGTGCCGGCCGATCTGGCGGTGCCCCCCGAGCTCGCAGTGCCGGTCGAGCCCGCGTCGCCGGCGGACCCTGTGGTCATCCCGGGGCGGGGCGGTACGGTAGCCGAAGGAGCGCCAGAAGGGGCTCGCCGGTCGTCTGCGCCAGGCTGACTGGGCCCGCGTTGGCAGCCGGGCCTGCGGTGGCCTGGGCAGGGACGTCCCGCGTCGCCAGGCCAGCGATCCGGAGCTCGATCGAGACGTCGTCGCGTCCCGGGTGGTTGGGGTCGTAGATCCGGATCGTCGCCCGGGCCGGCCCCGCCTCGTAGGCGAAGCCGAGCACCTGGTGGTTCTTCGTCAGCGCGAACGGGTTGACCGCGGCAGAGCGGACGAGGCCGAGCATCGCCGGCCGTCCGGCATCGAGGTCGGCGCGGATCGCCCGCCATGCCCGAACCTGGTCGCCGGCTGACCAGAGCCCGGCCCCGCAGCGCGCGGCCGCCCACCAGAATCGCAGCGGCGTCCGGCCCAGCTCGAGCGAGACCAGCTGGCGCCACGCGATCTCATCGAACAGCGGCGTCCCCTGCGCCGGCGGCGCGGCGTCCGCGGGCGGCAGCTCACCGCGGAGGAACCGGTCGGCGGCGGCGAAGCACATCCCGCCGCACAGGCCCTCGGCGACCTCGCCGATCCCCACGCGGAGGTAGCGAGCCCGGAGCTCGAAGGCCGGCCCCGCCGGCCAGCGGTTCTGGAAGGCGAACCCGTTCCGCGAGGGGAGGAAACCGGGGACGGCCGTGGATCGCATGCGCTCACGGTACCGCGATCGGGCGATCCGGCGATCGGGCGACTCGGGATCTGGCGGGCTGGCGGGCTGGCGGGCTGGCGGGCTGGCGGGCTGGCATACCATCGGCCCATGTCCGAGCCGGCGTCCCTACCCGAGCCGCGCCACACGAACCGCCTGGCCGGCGAGACCAGCCCCTATCTCCTCCAGCACGCCCACAACCCGGTCGACTGGTCGCCGTGGGGCCCGGACGCGCTCGCCAGGGCGAAGCTCCTCGACCGCCCGATCTTCCTGTCGATCGGCTACGCCGCCTGCCACTGGTGCCACGTCATGGAGCGCGAATCGTTCGAGGACGAGGACCTCGCGGCGTACCTGAACGGCCGGTTCGTCCCGATCAAGGTCGACCGCGAGGAGCGCCCCGACCTCGACCAGGTGTACATGGGCGCCGTCCAGGCCATGACCGGCGGCGGTGGCTGGCCGATGTCGGTGTTCCTCACGCCCGAGGGCCGGCCGTTCTACGGCGGCACGTACTTCCCGCCCGAGCCGAGGCACGGCCTGCCGAGCTTCCGCCAGGTCCTCGAGGGTGTCGACCGGGCGTGGCGCGAGGACCGCGACGGTGTGGAGGGGTCGGGATCGCGGCTCGTGGCCGCGCTTGCCGATCAGGCGAAGCTGCCGGCCGAAGGGGCTCCCACGCCCGACCTCCTCGACACCGCCGTCCTGCTCATCGAGCGGGGCTTCGACGCGGCGACCGGGGGCTGGGGCGGCGCTCCGAAGTTCCCCCAGCCGATGACGGTCGAGTTCCTGCTCGGCCGTGCGGCGGCGACCGGCGACCCACGGCCGCTCGCGATCGCCCGCCGGACCCTCGACGCCATGGCCGACGGCGGGATCCACGACCAGCTCGGGGGCGGGTTCCATCGCTACGCGACCGACGCTCGCTGGCTCGTGCCGCACTTCGAGCAGATGCTCTACGACAACGCCCAGCTGGCCCGGGTCTATCTGCTCGCCTGGGGCCTCACCGGCGACGAGCGGTACCGGTCGGTTGGCGAGGGCGTGCTGGGGTTCATTCGCGGTTCGCTCCGGACGGAGGACTGCGCCTTCGCCGCCAGCCTCGACGCCGACACCGAAGGCGTCGAGGGGGCCACGTTCACGTGGACCGCCGACGAGCTTCGGGAGGTCCTCGGGTTCGAGCCCTGGTTCCGGCTCGTCGAGGCGGCCTTCGGCGTGACCGAACGGGGCAACTGGGAGCGCCGGACGATCCTGGAGCGGGTCCGGACGAACGAGGAAGTCGCGAGGATCCTCGGGCTCGGCGTCGACGAGGTCCGGACCCAGCTCGGTGGCGCGCTCGAGGCGCTTGCCGAGCACCGGGCCACCCGGCCCCAGCCGGCGCGGGACGACAAGGCGCTGGCGGCCTGGAACGGACTCGCGATCGGGGCGTACGCCGAGGCAATCAGGCTGTTCAGGGCGCGTCCGAGCCCGATCAACGAGGGCATGGCCGAGGCGTACACCCAGATCGTCACGGCTGCGTCGGAGGCGATCCTCGGCGGGCTCCACGCCGACGGTCGCGTGAAGCGCTCCTGGAAGGACGGCCGGGCGACCGGGGACGGCGTCCTCGAGGACTACGCCTGCCTGGCCGACGGGCTCCTGGCCCTCTACGAGGCGACGTTCGAGGAGCGCTGGTTCAAGGCCGCCCGCGAGCTCATGGACGTCGTCCTGGAGCGGTTCGCGGATCCCGCGGGCGGGTTCTTCGACACGGCCGACGACCACGAGCGCCTGATCACCCGGCCGAAGGACGTCCAGGACAACGCCACGCCCTCGGGCGGGGCCATGGCGACCCTCGTTCTGCTCCGTCTCGCGGCGCTCACCGGCGAGCGCCGCTACCGGAGCGCCGCCGAGCGGGCGATCGCCGCGGTCGCGCCGCTCGCGGCGCGCTACCCGACGGCCTTCGCGAAGTGGCTCGTCGCGATCGACCTGTCCCTCGCCGACATCGTCGAGATCGCGATCGCGGGGGCGCCCGATGAACCCGGCACTCGCGAGCTCCTCGCGGTCGCCGCGCGCGGTTTCCACCCGGGACGCGTCGTGGCGCTGTCCGCGGATCCAGGCTCGAGCGTCGTGCCGCTTCTCGAGGGCCGGACGCGGATCGGGGACCGGCCGACCGCCTACGTCTGCCGGAACTTCGCCTGCCAGGCGCCGGTCACCGACGCCGACGCCCTCGCCGCGCAGTTCGACGAGCGGGCCGCCGCCCTGTGAGTCCGCGCCCGGCCCCCGACCGGCGATCACCCGACGAAGATCACCCGCCGAGATGGCCGGCACCGCCGACACCGCCGGCCCTCCCGATGCCGGCGGCGACGGTCGTCCTGCTCCGGCCCGGCTCCGGCGGTCTCGAGGTCCTCCTGACTCGCCGCCCGGCATCGATGGCCTTCGGGCCGGACATTCACGTCTTCCCGGGCGGCCGCGTCGACGCCGCCGACGCGGACCCTGCCGCCCTCGACGCCGCCGGCATCTCCGAGGCCGAAGCCGCCGCGAATCTTGGCATTGGCCTCGCCCCGGACGGCGGGCTGATGCCGCGCGACGCGCTCGCCCACCACGTCGCCGCTGTCCGGGAGACGGCCGAGGAGACCGGGATCGTGATCCGTGCCGCGGACCTCATCCCCCTGACCCGCTGGGTCACCCCGGCCTCGCTCAGCCGCCGCTTCGACGTTCGGTTCTTCGCCGCCTTCGTCCCGGGGGAAACGGAGATCCGGGGCGACTTCGACGAGGTCGCCGATGCCTCCTGGCTCGGCCCGCGGGAGGCGCTCGCCGCCGCCGCTCGCGGCGAGATTGAGATCTGGCAGCCGACGTTCGTGACGCTCCAGCAGCTCGATCGCCTTGGCGAGCGGGCCGACCTTGACGATGTCCGTGCCGCGTTCGCTCCCGGAACCGATGCCGGTGGGCCCCTCATCGAGCGGCTCCGCGACGATCTCGCCCGGGTGGATGCGCCGTGGGCCGCCGGGATCCCGGGCCGGCGGGCCCGTGGCTGGCTGGCCGGGACGGCCGAGGTGGTCGTCGTGGACCCCACCGACCCCACGGGCGCGACGAGCGACGCCATCGGCGTCGAGGTCGCGGCGCGTGGCGCGCGGCTCGCCGGGGCCGTGATCACGAGTCTCGCGCCTGAGCGCCACGCCGGGGTCGAGATGCTCGCCCACGGCCTCGGCCTGCCGGTCGCGGCGGCCCGGGGGACCGTGCCCTGGGCGCCCTATCCCGTCGTCGAGGTCGGGCCGGGCGATTCGCTGCCGTTCGGGGCGCCCGGCTTCACGATCGAGGCCCTTCGGTCGCTCGGCTGATCCGGCGTCCGGCCGAGGCCATCAAGGGTCGGGCTTCCGCCAGGCGCGCATCTCGGAGAACCACCGCCGGTGGCGGGCAAGGATCAGGGCCGCGAGGGCGTGGCCGAGGACGAGCATGAGCATGAGGGGGCGGCCGGCCGCCGGCAGGTAGAGGAGCGCCACGAGGAGCGCGAAGTTGAGGGCCGCCAGCCAGCCGCGGCCGACCCTGATGAGGACGCCGAGGGCGATCGAGACCGCGTAGGCGATGAACGCGACCCCGAGGATCGGATCCTTCGCCGGGAGGCTGCCGGTCACGACGTACGCACCGACGGCCAGCTGGCTGAATCCGAGGAGGCCCCCGAAGACCAGGATGGCCGCGGCGAGATCGACGGCCGCCGGGCGGAACGGGGGCGGGCGATCGCCCGGCCGCATCAGGCGCCGGGCGGCCTGCCCACGTCGCCCCCGCTGCCCGCGTCGGCCCCGCTGCCCGCATCGCTCCCATCGCCGCGGTCGCCGCGGTCGGAGCGGATCTGGTTCGCCTCCTCGCGAGCGGCCCGGACACCGCGGCCGAGCATCGCCCCGATCTGCGGGATCGTCCTGGGACCCCGCCAGATGACGACAAGGACGAGGATGACGATCAGGACCACGAGGAGGTCTGGCACGTCACGATGGTACTCGACCGCCCGGGCGCGCCCACGACCCGTCGGCAAGGGCAGCGTATCGTCCGAACGGTGGATCCCATCCTCGTCTTCGGCCCGTGGTCCGAGCGCTACGATCTGGGGCCCGGCCACCCGCTGACGCCGCGCCGGTTCGGGCCGGGGATCGATCTCATCCGGGCGGTCACGGCCGCCGCCGGCGGCGGCCCGATCCGGGAGCTGGCGCCCGAGCCGGCCTCGGACGACGAGCTGCGCCGGGTCCACGACGCCCACTACATCGATGTCGTCCGGCGGTTCTCGGAGCAGCCGCTCGGCGGCTGGGAGGCGGGTCTCGGGCCAGGCGACACGCCGGCGTTCGCTGGGATGCACGAGGCCGCCGCGGCGGTCGCCGGCGGATCGATCCGGGCGATGGAGGCGATCCTCCGCGGCGAGGCCGGTCACGCCCTCCACCCCGGCGGGGGACTCCATCACGCGATGCCCGATCGAGCGTCCGGCTTCTGCGTCTACGACGACCCGGCCCTCGCGATCGCCCGTGCGCGCCGGGACGGCCTTCGGGTGCTCTACGTCGACCTCGACGTCCACCACGGCGACGGGGTCCAGGCCATCCACGGCGACGACCCCGGCGTCGTCACGCTCTCCATCCACCAGACGGGCCGGACGCTCTTCCCGGGGACGGGCTTCGTCGCCGAGCTCGGCGAGGGAACGGCCGCGGGGACGTCGCTCAACCTGCCACTGGACCCGGGAACGGGCGAGCGCGGCTGGCTGGCTGCGCTCCGAAGCGTCCTGCCCGAGGTCGCCGCAACCTTCCGGCCCGACGTCGTCGTCTCGCAACACGGCGCCGACGCCCATGCCTGGGACCCGCTGGCGGATCTGCGGGTCACGACGACGGCGATGGGCGCGGCCGCCCGCCTCGTCCACTCGATCGCCCACCGCTGGGCGGGCGGCCGCTGGCTGGCCACGGGTGGTGGCGGCTACGACGCCTACCGGGTCGTGCCGCGCGCCTGGTCGCTCGTGTGGCTCGCGGCATCGCACCTCGACGCTCCGGCGGCCGTGCCCACCGCCTGGCGCGAGCGCTGGGCCGGCGAGGCCGAGCGGTACGGCCAGGCGCCCCTCCCGGATTGGCTCGACGACGAGCCCAACGCCGGCCTGCGCCTGGACGGAACGCAGGAAGCCGCGGACCGGCGGGCGGTTGAGACCGCCGGCCTCCTCCGAGAGCTCGCGGTGCCGGCGCTCGTGCGGGCCGCCACTGACCTCGGTTGGTGGTCGGCCCTCGACGACCTGCAGCCGGACGGGATCGGGCCAGCCTCCGCCGGCGTCGCCCAATCGGCCCGAACGGCGGGCGTCCGGACCCCCGCGCCGGCGGACCACCCGGAGATCCTCGATGCCGTCGACGCGGCCACGTGGGCGGGTCTCGGCCTGGCCGACCGGGTGATCCCGCCCGGCGAGCCCGTCGCCGCGCATGCTCTCGTCCTCGCCGCACTCCGAGGCGGGCGCGAGGTCCGGGTGACGGCAGGCGTGGCCGGCGGCTTGATCGTCGGGGCGGTGGTCTCGGCCGTGCCGGAGGGCCGGCGGCTGCTGCTCGGCCTCGGGGTCGCGCCCGATCGGCGCCACCGCGGCCTGGGCGCGGAGCTGCTTCGCCGGCACATCGAGCGCGGCGGCGGCGTCCCTGGCGCGGCCGGCTCGGAAAGGCCGGCCGGCTCGGCCGCGGCCATCGAGCCATGGGCGGCGGCGGTCACCGTCGCGGAGCGCGATCCGGCCGAGCCCCTGGCCCGTGCCATGCGCGAGGCGATCGCTCGCCGCCTGCTCGAGCGCGTCGGCTTCCGAATCGAGCGGGCGGCCGGGCTCGTCGGGGCCGCCGACCCCGGCGCCATCACCGCGCGTCGCGGCTGATCCAGCGCGTCACGCGCGGCGGCTTCTTCGCCCGCCCCGGAAAAGGGCGAACGACCCGGGTGGGGGGATCCCGGGTCGTTCGTCGTGGGGGTGAGCTCCGGGCGGTGGGAGGCTGGGGGGCCCGCCCGAGCTCGGTAGGTTCAGCTGATGGACTGGGCCGGCGGGTGCGTCGACACCCTCGCCCGCCAGGGCGTCCCGAGCATCGGCAGGAGGTAGCGGTCGACGCCGTAGTAGCCGGCGACCCGCCAGGCGAGGATGAGCCCGATGGCGAAGGTGAACAGGACCGGGTTCGTGGAGGCCGAGCCCGCGAGCAGGAACGACATGTTCATGAGGGCTCCGAAGAAGGCGGCGACCCCGGTCAGGAGGCCGATGAGCAGCCCGATCCCGACGGCGATCTCGCCGAAGGTGATGAGCCACGCGAACCAGGTCTCGGCGTTGTTGTCCAGGAGCAGCTTGATGAAGTCGCGGTACCACTCGAACGAGATCGGCGGCCGCCCCTCCTCGGGGATCGAGGCCGCGCGCTCCCAGTAGCCGCGGAGGGCGGCGCCGCCGCCGAGCCAGGCGTTATCAGGGTTCAGGGCCTTGCCGAGGCCCGACTCGAGCCACGAGAAGCCGAGGAAGATCCGGATCGGCAGCCAGAACAGGCCGGCTCGCGTGTTTCCGAACAGGAACCGGGTGAAGGCCGGGCCCTCGACCTCGACCACGTCGGCGTCGGCCGCGTTCCGGTCCCCGAAGAGGAGGGCGACGACCCCGACCGCGAGAATCCAGAAGGCCACGGTGACGATGCTCCGGAGGGCGTCGCCACCGAGGGTCTCCGGGCGGACCTCCTCGATCGGGATCTCCATCCACAACACGAGGATCGCGGCCACGAGGGCCAGGGGCGTGGCCCATCTCCTGAGGCTCGACATCCTTCGCTTCCCTTCGCGTTGCCGGACCGGCCGGGACGCTGACAACCTCACGCGCGCTCGGATGGTGGCCGGTCCGTTTCGCTCAAACCTTCGCAAACCTGTCAATGGTCTGGGTACTGCCCGACGGCCCGTCCCGGTGGCCCGACATCCCGGTCGGCTCGTGACCAGTGGCCCATCGTCGACGGGCCGTCCGGCCTGACCCCACGCGCACTCGCCACGGCCCGCGGGTGTGCAATCACTGCAGATCGAACATCTGGTCGATTTGGGCGGGGCGCGCTACACTGCTCCGCCCGTGGCGACAGCGTCCGCACCCGTGCCCGCCGCCGACCCGCTCGCACCGTTCTCCGCGCCGGTGCGGGCCTGGTTCGAGGGTGCGTTCGAGGCGCCGACCCCGGCCCAGGTCGGTGGCTGGGCATCGATCGCCGCGGGCCGGCACACGCTGATCCACGCCCCGACCGGCTCGGGCAAGACTCTTGCCGCCTTCCTGTGGTGCCTGGATCGCCTGGCCCGGAGCCCCACGCCGCCACCGTCCCGCGGCAACCCCGGCAGCGTCCGGGTCCTGTACGTCTCGCCGCTCAAGGCCCTGACCTACGACGTCGAGCGCAACCTGCGGGCCCCGCTCCACGGGATCTCGCTCGCCGCCCAGCGCCTGGGCGAACAGCCGCCCCGGATCTCGATCGCGGCCCGGACCGGTGACACGCCCCAGGAGGCCCGGCGGGCGCTTGCGAAGACCCCGCCCGACATCCTCGTCACGACCCCCGAGAGCCTGTACCTGGTCCTGACCTCGGCCGCCCGGGAGATGCTCCGTGGGGTCGAGGCCGTGATCGTCGACGAGGTCCATGCCGTCGCCGGCACGAAGCGCGGCGCCCACCTGGCGCTCAGCCTCGAGCGCCTCGAACGCCTGCGACTGCCCACAGCCCCGCCGCTCCAGCGGATCGGCCTCTCGGCGACGCAGCGGCCGCTCGAGACGATTGCGCGGTTCCTGGGGGGAATCGGAGCCGGGCGCGACGTGAACGTCGTCGACGCCGGCACCCGTAAGGCCCTCGAGCTCCAGGTCGTCGTCCCGGTCGAGGACATGAGCCGGCTCGGCGAGGTCCTGCCGCTCGAGGACCAGCCCGGCGGCCCGGCCTGGCGCGACGACATGCGGACCAGCATCTGGCCGGCGATCCATCCGCGGATCCTCGAGCTCATCCGGGCCCACCGGAGCACGATCGTCTTCACCAACAGCCGGCGCCTCGCCGAGCGCCTGGCCCACCGGCTCAACGATCTCGCCGGCGAGGACCTGGTCCGGGCCCACCACGGCTCGATCGCGCGCGAACAACGCCTCGAGATCGAGGAGGCGCTCAAGGACGGCCGCCTGCCGGCCCTCGTCGCGACGAGCTCCCTCGAGCTCGGGATCGACATGGGCGCGGTTGACCTCGTGATCCTCGTCGAATCGCCGACGAGCGTCGCCTCGGGCCTCCAGCGGGTCGGCCGGGCCGGCCACAAGGTCGGCGAGCCCTCGAAGGGCGTCCTCTTCCCGAAGTATCGGGGCGACCTCCTCGAGGCCGCCGTCGTCGTCGGGCGGATGCACGAGGGGGCGATCGAGACGACCGTCATGCCCCGCAACCCGCTCGATGTCCTCGCCCAGCAGCTCGTGGCGATGACGGTCATGGATCGCTGGACGGTCGCCGAGCTGCTCGAGATCGTGACGCGCGCCGCCCCGTTCGAGACGCTCTCGCGCGAGGCGCTCGAAGGGGTGCTCGGCATGCTGGCCGGTGCGTATCCCTCGGACGAGTTCGCCGAGCTCAAGGCCCGGGTGGTCTGGGACCGGGTCACCGACATCGTCGAGGGTCGGCGCGACGCCCGGATCGTGGCGGTGACCTCGGGTGGCACGATCCCGGATCGCGGCCTCTTCGGCGTCTTCCTGGCCGGCGAAGCGGGGACGCCCGGGCGCCGCGTGGGCGAGCTCGACGAGGAGATGGTCTACGAGCTCCGGGCGGGGATGCACGGCGACGTCGTCGTCCTCGGGGCGAGCTCCTGGCGGATCCTCGACATCACCCCCGACCGGGTCGTCGTGGAGCCCGCCCCCGGCGTGCCCGGCAAGCTCCCGTTCTGGAAGGGCGACGCCATCGGCCGCCCGATCGAGCTGGGGCGGGCCATCGGTGGCTTCGTCCGCGAGACGGAGGCGGACCTGGCCCGCGGCGAGACGGGGCGAACCGAGGCCGCCGCGCGCCTCCGCGACCTCCATGACCTCGACGAGCTCGCGACCGAGAACCTGCTCGCCTACCTCGAGGAGGAGCGCGACGTCGCCGGCGCCCTGCCGACCGACCGGCGGATCGTCATCGAGCGTTTCCGCGACGAGCTCGGCGACTGGCGGCTCGTCGTCCTGACGCCCTTCGGCGGCCGGATCCACGCGCCCTGGACGCTGGCGATCGAGCATCGCCTCCGCGAGCGCCTCGGGATCGAGGCCCAGACGATCTGGTCGGACGACGGGATCGCCGTCCGGCTGCCCGAGGGCGAGGGCGACGGCCCGGCGGCCCGGCTGGCCGAGATCGAGGCCCTCCTGTTCCCGGCCGCCGACGAGATCGAGGACCTCGTCGTTGAGAACGTCGGCGGATCGGCCCTGTTCGCGTCGCGGTTCCGGGAGAACGCCGGCCGGGCGCTCCTCCTGCCGCGCCGCCGCCCGGGGACGAGGACGCCGCTCTGGCAGCAGCGCCAGCGCTCGGCCGACCTCCTCGCCGTAGCCTCCCGCTACGGCAGCTTCCCGATCCTCGTCGAGACCTATCGCGAGTGCCTGTCCGATGTCTTCGACCTCGATGCGCTGCGCGAGGTGCTGGGGGCCGTCGAGCGGCGGGAGATCACGGTCCACGCCGTCGAGACGGCGAAGGCCTCGCCGTTCGCCGCGTCGCTCCTCTTCGACTACGTCGCCGCCTACATGTACGAGGGCGACGCGCCCCTCGCCGAGCGCCGCGCCGGCGCCCTGGCCCTCGATCGCGACCTCCTTCGCGAGCTGCTCGGCCAGGAGGAGCTCCGGGAGCTGCTCGACGCCGACGCTCTCGCCGACCTCGAGCTGTCGCTTCAGGCCCTGGCCGACGACCGGCGGGCCGGGACGCTCGACCAGCTCCACGACGTCCTGCGACGTCTCGGCGACCTCACCGCCGACGAGGTCGGGGCACGGGTCGAGGTCGGGGCCGAGGTCGCGAGCGTCTGGCTGGCCGAGCTGCGGGCCGCCCGCCGGGCGGTCGTCGCCCGGGTCGGCGGGGAGGAGCGCTGGATCGCCATCGAGGACGCCGGGCGGTATCGCGACGGGGTTGGCGCGTCGCCGCCGGTCGGGATCCCCGAGGCATTCCTCGTGCCGGTGTCCGGCGCGCTGGACGGGCTGCTTGCCCGCTGGGCCCGGACGCACGGCCCGTTCCTGGGCGTGGAGCCGGCGCATCGCTGGGGCCTGCCGGTCGGGGTGGTGGAGAACGCCCTCGAGCGGCTCGCCGAGCGTGGCTCGCTCGTCCGCGGTGAGTTCCGCCCGGACGGCTCGGAGCGGGAGTGGTGCGACCCGGAGGTCCTCCGGCTCCTCCGTCGGCGCTCGCTGGCGCGCCTCCGGCGGGAGGTCGAGCCCGTCGAGCCGGCCGCGCTGGGGCGGTTCCTGCCGGCCTGGCAGGGCGTTGGCGCGGTCGGGGAGCCGGCGCCCGCGTTGCGTGGGACCGCCGCGCTCGAGCGCCTCGCCGAGGTCGTCGACCAGCTCTCGGGCGTAGCGATCCCGGCGTCGGTCCTCGAGCGGGACGTCCTGCCGGCCCGCGTCCCGGGCTACCAGCCCCGCCTCCTCGACGAGCTCGGCGCGCTCGGCGAGGTCGCTTGGGTGGGGCGGGGGAGCCTTGGCCGCGACGACGGCCGAGTGGTGCTGTACCGGCCCGGGCGCGAGGCGCTCCGTCCGGCCGGCATCCCCGACGGGGTCGAGCGGCCCTCGGGGCGGCGGCACGAGGCGATCCGCGAGCACCTGGCTCGGCGCGGTGCCTCGTTCTATCGGGACCTCCACACGGCGGCCGGGGGCGGCATGGACCGCGACGTGCTCGACGCCCTGTGGGACCTCGTCTGGGCCGGCGAGGTCACGAACGACACGTTCGCGCCGCTCCGGGCGCTGCGCTGGAAGCGGCCGGCGCGGTCGACGGCGAGGCCACGAGCCGGTCGCCTGACGGCCCTCGGTCCGCCGGAGGCCGCCGGCCGCTGGTCGCTGGTCGACGTCGAACGGTCCGGCGGCAGCGCCACGGAGCGACTCCATGCCACGGCCCTGGCCCTCCTCGACCGGCACGGGGTCCTCGTCCGGGAGGCGGCGATGGCCGAGGGAGTCGAGGGCGGCTTCGCCGGGATCTACCCGGTCCTCCGGGCCCTCGAGGATGCCGGGCGAATCCGGCGCGGCTACTTCGTCGAGGGACTCGGGGCGGCCCAGTTCGCGCTGGCCGGCGCGATCGACCGCCTCCGGGCGGTCCGCGATCCGGCAAGGGCCCGC
>Ga0209341_10001262_pt1 | contig 25303 bp, 25 predicted proteins | sample RifCSP13_2_FD_184020 | JGI IMG/M metagenome (GOLD analysis project Ga0209341, IMG submission 184020) | Soil microbial communities from Rifle, Colorado - Rifle CSP2_sed 13_2 (SPAdes) (version 2) | ecosystem: Environmental > Terrestrial > Deep subsurface > Rock core/Sediment | place: Rifle... | reverse complement strand
ACGTGTCCGCGTTGCTGTTGTACCACCGGTAGCCGTCCGATGCCTGGGACGCGCCGTTCGAGGCAACGATCCAATACGCGCCGCCCTGGTTCACGACGGGCGCGGGACTGAACACGATGCTGACGTTCGAGGGTGGTGCGCCGGCGAGCGTGCCGACGAGCGCCGTGGCAAGACTGGTCGCGGCGGGCGTGTGGTTCACCGGGTCTTCGGGCCGAACCGTGATCGTGATCGTGTTCGTCGGGCTGCCGACGTTCCGGAGGCGGAGCGTCACGTTGAGCAGGGAGTACGTCGCGCCTGCTGTGAACGACTGGGCTATCGTCTGTCCCGCGTAGACGTCGAAGAACGGGTCGCTCGGCCCCAGGACGGGGTTCGCCTCGTATCCGTGTTCCCCGTACGCCGTGGCGGGCCGGGCGATGAGCGGTGGCGCGAGGGCCCCGACGAGAAGGACGACGAGGAGCATGACGGATGGGACGGAAGGGGGATGCCGCACGACGCGACCTCGTTGGGAGCGGGTTGCGAACGCACGTAATTGACCCGCCTACGCGGTTATCCGGCCTGATAATTTTTTATCGGAAACGTTGCTTCGGTTCTCTCTTGTGATAACTTTTCCCGACGCTCAGGTTTTAGTCCCAGGAGCCGTTCGATGAGCCGGATGGAATCCCTCGGACTCGACTCCCGCCTTCTCGAGGTCCTGGCGGAGATGGGGATCGAGTCCTTCACGGAACCTCAGGTCCAGGCGATCCCGAGGATCCTCGCGGGGGCCAACGTCCTGCTCGTCGCACCCACGGGAATCGGCAAGACGGAGGCGGCCCTCCTCCCGATCCTCCACCGGATCCTCGCGGAGAAACCGACGCCGGTGAGTTGCCTCTACATCACGCCGCTGCGCGCGCTGAACCGCGACATGCTGCGACGGATGACGTTGTTCGCGGAACGCCTGGGGGTCACCGTGGCCGTGCGTCACGGAGACACGAGCCCGCAGGAGCGCGCGCGGATCACCCGGGACCCTCCGGATGTGCTGATAACCACCCCAGAGACCTTCCAAATCCTGTTCACGGGCCGCAAGCTGCGGGACCACCTGCGCTCCGTCCGGTGGATCGTCATCGACGAGATTCACGAGTTGGCGTCGGACGAGCGAGGGGCACAGCTCGCGATCGGTCTCGAGCGGCTGCGCGACCTGGCAGGACGCGATGCGCAGCGGATCGGTCTCTCCGCGACCGTGGGCACCCCGGAGGAGGTCGGGCACTTCCTTGTCGGTGTTGGGCGTCCGGCGGAGGTCATTCGGATGCGGATCCCGAAGGACATGCGGATCCGCGTTGAGATTCCTGCGGCCGCGAAGGGCGACCAGGACATCGCAGATCGCCTCCGGGTGCAGGTGGGGCAGGCCGGCGCCCTGCGGCGCTGCTACGAGCTCATCAAGGGCCACACGTCGACCCTGTTCTTCGTGAACACGCGGGACACCGCGGAGTTCCTCTCCTCGCGCATCGCCGCGTGGTACCAGGATCCCACGATTGGCGTGCATCACGGCAGCCTGTCGAAGGAGGTGCGGATTCAGATGGAGGACGACTTCAAGGCCGGCCACCTTCGCGCGCTCGTCTGCACATCCTCCCTGGAGCTGGGCATTGACGTCGGAAGGGCGGACTTCGTGCTTCAGTACAACTCGCCGCGGGAAGTCTCCCGCCTCGTGCAGCGGATCGGACGCTCCGGGCACGGCGTCGGCGAGGTCGCGGACGGCATGATCCTCGCGACCCACGAGGACGACTTCGCGGAGGCCTGCGTGATTGCCCGCCGGGCTCTCGCGGAGGAGATCGAGCCCTTGGTCGTGCGGCGGGACAACCGCTCCGTCCTCGCGAACCAGCTTGCGGCGATCGCGGTCGCGGAGCGCTTCGCATCCGCGGACGTGGCCTTCGAGACGGTCCGGCGTGCCTGGCCCTACCGGGAGCTCCTCCGCGCGGACTTCGAGGAGCTCCTCGCGCAGCTTGCGGGCCTCAAGGTCGTCTGGTCCCGCGAGGGCCGGTTCGGCCGGACCGCGAACACCCTGCGGTACTTCTACGAGAACATCTCCATGATCCCGGACGTCAAGACGTACCGGGTCGTGGACCTCAGCTCCCGCCGCGTGATCGGGACCCTGGACGAGTGGTTCGTCGCGGAGAACGCGAAGATGGGCCAGAGCTTCATCATGAAGGGGACGGCCTGGCGGTTCGTCGATTTCAAGGAGGACCACATCCTCGTCGAACCCGTGAAGGAGATCGGCGACGTGCCATCGTGGGTCGGGGAGGACATCCCGGTCCCCTTCGAGGTCGCCCAGGAGGTCGGCCGCCTGCGGAGGGAACGGGACTTCTCCGGCTACCCCGCGAACGAGTTCGGCGTGGGACGCGTCCGCGAGTTCTTGGAGAGCGCGGGAGACGCGCCGCTGGCCACGGACCGGAGGATCACGATCGAAGCCTCACGCGAGCTCATCATCGTGAACGCCTGCCTCGGATCGAAGGTGAACGAGACCCTCGGCCAGCTCATCTCCTCCCTGCTGTCCGCTCGGTTCGGGCAGAGCGTCGGCATCCAGACGGACCCCTACCGCATCGTCCTCGAGGTGCCCCGGAGCGTGAACCCGAACCAGATCCTGGAGATCCTCCGTCCGGAGGACCCGAGCGCGCTCGAGCCCCTCCTGCGGGTGATCCTGAAGAACTCCGCGTTCCTCCGCTGGTCCTTCGTCTACGTGGCGAAGAAGTTCGGAGCCCTCCGCCGCGACGTGGACTGGGAGGCCGTGTCGGTCCCGCGCTTGCTGAAGGCCTTCGAGAACACGCCCCTGTTCGAGGAGGTGCTCGACAAGGTGTTCTGGGAGCGCATGGACATCCCGAGGACCGTGGAGGTCCTGGACCGGATCAAGTCCGGGGAGGTCGAGCTCGTCATCACGAGGATTACCCCGGTCGGCCGAGCGGGCCTCGAGGGCGGGCGCATCCTCGTCTCGCCTTCGAAGGCGGACCACTCCACCCTCATGGCGGTGAAGAACCGGCTGGAGAAGGAGACGGCGACCTTCTTTTGCCTGAACTGCAAGATGTCCTGGCGTTCCGGGCTGAAGGAGCTGCCGGAGAAGATCACCTGCCCCAAGTGCGATGGGGTGATGGTCGCCGTCGTCGGGCCGTACGAGAAGGACAAGATCGCGCGGCTCGACCTCCGCGGGGCAGACAAGGAGAGCCGTGCCTTCGCGAAGCGCCTGTTCACGAACGCGAGCCTGGTCATGGCCCACGGGCGCAAGGCCGTGCTCGCCCTGATGGCGCGCGGGGTCGGGGAGGACACCGCCGCGCGCATCCTGAGGTCGTACCACGAGACGGAGGAAGACTTCCTGCGGGACGTCCTCGCGGCGGAGATCACGTACGCGAGGACGAAGCGATTCTGGGATTGAGGGACGGCCAAAGAGAGATCGAGCCCGGAGGGCTGGGGACGGGAGGACCGCGTTACCCCCCGGGCTCTGGGTGTGGGCAATCGGTTGATTGAGATGGACCCTGCTGGGGAGAAGAGCAACGCCTCTGGGCTCCACCCGGCCTTCCCGCCGCCCGCGGCGTGGAGCGCCCGCTTTTTCCGGAAGCGGCCTTGCCATGACGTGAAGTGTATTTAGTCGCTGTTCATTCGGCGGGAAAGCAGCCACATTCGTCGCATTTTCATGGGGAGGAGCCCGTGGAACCATCCCGTCCGGCTGTCCCGTCGCGGTCTCGATCGCGCTACCCGATCCGCCCCATCCCGACGACGTAGATCTCGGAGCTGCCGGGAGCCGAAGCCTTCGGCTTCACGCCCTTCACGCCCCTGAAATCCAGGGCCGTCCGCTCGAGGAACTCGGGGTACCCCTGTCCCTGGAACGCCTTGACGAGGAAGGAGCCGCCGGTGCGCAACGCACGGACCGCGAAGGACCGCGCGGCCTCCGCGAGCTCGAGGGTCCTCGCGGCGTCGTACGTTTTGTTCCCGCTCAGGTGGGGCGCCATGTCGCTCAGCACGACGTCTGCGGGCTTGCCCAGCTTCTCGAAGAGCACGGCCTGGAACGTGGGGTCCGTGAAGTCGCCGCAGAGGAACTCCACGCCTTCCAGGGGAGCCATCCGCACGCGGTCTACGGCGATCACCCGCCCCTTGGGACCGACCCGCTCCCGCGCGACCTGGGCCCAGCCTCCCGGGGCCGCCCCCAGGTCCACGACGGTCGCCCGCGGGCGGAAGAGCCCGTAGTCCCGGTCGATCTGGGAGAGCTTGATCGCGGCTCGGCTCCGGTACGCCTGCCGCTTGGCCGCGCGATAGTAGCGGTCGTGCTTCCTCGCCTTGACCCAGGCCTTCGTCACGACGCGTCCATGGGCGGGCGCGGGATGAAGGTTTTGCAGGTGAGCTCACGCGCGCACAAGGAGCCGCAGCGGCGGCTCGGGGAGGCGCTCGATTCGGCCGGTCATCTCGAGGTCCCGCTGGACGACCTTCGCGTACCAGCGGGCCTTGTTCTCGGACGGGAAGAGATCGCGGGGCAGCATCTTCGAGACCCCCTGGAACAGTTCGTCGAAGCTCACAGGCTTCTTCACCCGCCACAGGAAGGCGAGGATGGCCTGCTCCATCGCCTGGTATTCCTGTTGCCGCACGGAAAACCCAGCCGGTGACCTCACGAGGAGACCCAGGTCTCACCAGGGGCGCAACGGATATGAAACTTGTCTACTGATTGTTGGGAGGGTTTCGTCCGGAGGCTGGGCCGCCGCCGCGTGCCCGCAGGACTAACCTTCTAAATAGCGGGGTCCTCTTCCCGAGCGAGGACCATGGTCAAGTCCTACGCGGAGGCGGGGGTCAGCCAGGAGGAGAAGGCGGCCCACATCGCTGCCGTAGTCGGCGAGCTCACCTACCGCCGCCGCGGGAGGGGGCGTCCCCTCACGAAGATCGGGCACTTTGGCGGCCTCGTGGACTTCGGATCCTACGCGCTCTCCCTGTGTACGGACGGCGTCGGGACGAAACTGATCGTGGCCAACGAGATGCGCCGCTGGGACACGGTCGGAATCGACTGCGTCGCGATGAACGTGAACGACATGATCTGCGTGGGCGCGGAGCCGATCGCGTTCGTCGACTACTTCGCGATCGAGCATTACGACCACGAGGTCGCGCGGCAGATCGGGATCGGGCTGAACCGCGGGGCTCGGATGGCGAACGTGTCCATCATCGGCGGGGAGGTTGCGGTCCTCCCGGAGATCGTCCGCGCCTTCGATCTGGCGGGAACCTGTTTCGGAATGGTCCGGAAGAAGGACGTCGTGACGGGCCAGGCCATCCGGCCGGGGGACGCGATCATCGGGCTGCCCAGCGCGGGCATCCATTCGAACGGGCTCACCCTCGCGCGGCGGGTCCTGCGTGACGCGAACCTCACCGTCTTCGACCGCGTGGGCGGCGCGGGGGAGCCGTGGGGGCCCACACTCCTCGAGCCCACCCGGATCTACGTGAAGCCTGTCCTCCGGGCGCTCAAGCAGGCCACGATCCACGGCATGGCCCACATCACGGGCGGGGGGCTCCGGAACCTCGTCCGCCTCAAGCCGAACGTCGAGTTCGCGATCACGGACCCGCTCCCGCCCCACCTGCTCTTCCGCGAGCTCCAGGCCCTCGCCGGCATCGAGGACGCCGAGATGTACCAGACCTTCAACATGGGCATGGGCTTCGCGATCGTCACGCCGGAGTCGGAGGCGAAGGACGCGGTGCGAGCCCTTCGGCCACAGGTCAAGGCGACGGTCGTCGGCGAGGTGCGGAAGGGACGGGGCGTCTCAGCACCCTCCCTGGGCCTCGCTTACGAGACGTACTAACCGCCGAGGGGCCGGGGTAATCCCTTAACCGTCGACGCCCTTCCCGCGCGGGAGGTCTTCCCGATGTCCGGCTGGCTCGAGGGAACGCGTGTGCTCGACGTCTCCCGCGTGCTCACGGGGCCCTACTGCACCCTCATGCTCGCAGACCTGGGGGCGGAGGTCACCAAGATCGAGATGCCCGAGAAGGGGGACGACACGCGCGCCTGGGGCCCTCCGTTCCTCGGCGGCGAGAGCGCGTACTTCCTGAGCGTGAACCGCAACAAGAAGAGCGTGACGGTCAACCTGAAGGCGCCCGAGGGGCGCGAGATCGTCATGAAGCTTGCGGCGCAATCCGACGTGTTCCTGGAGAACTTCGCGCCCGGCGTCGCCCAGAGGCTCGGCATCGGATACGAGGACGTCCGCGCGGTGAACCCGCGGATCGTGTACTGCTCCATCTCCGGGTTCGGTCAGGACGGTCCCTACCGCGACGCGCCCGCATACGATATCATCCTGCAGGGGATGGGCGGCCTCCAAGGCATCACGGGCGAGCCGGGCCAGGCCCCCGTCCGGATCGGCGTCGCGGTCGCGGACATCGCCGGAGGGATGTTCGCGGCCTACGCGATCGTCGCCGCCCTGCTCCGTCGCGAGAAGACCGGCGCAGGCGAGCGGATCGATGTGTCGCTCCTCGAGAGCCAGCTAGCCTGGCTCACCTATATGTCCGGATACTACTTTGCGACGGGGGAGGACCCGGAGCGGGCGGGCAGCCGCCATCCGACGATCGTGCCCTACCAAGCCTTTCCCACGAAGAACGGATTCCTCAACGTCGCCGCGGGGAACGACGAGATCTTCCGCCGGCTGTGCGAGGCGATCGGACGGCCGGAGCTCGCAACGGATCCGCGGTTCGCCACGAATCCGAAACGGGTCGAGAACCGCGGCGAACTCGAACCCCTCCTGGAGCGGGTCTTCGCCGCGCGGACGACGTCCGAGTGGATGGACATCCTGACCCACCACACGGTCCCCGCCGGCCCCGTCTATCGGCTGAGCGAGATCGTCCACGACCCGCAGGTCGCGGCGCGGAACATGGTCCTCTCGCTGCAGCACCCGACCGCGGGGGCGATCCGCCAGTTCGCGCCGCCGTTCCGGGCCACCGAGAACCGCGGGCCGCATCTGCCGCCCCCGCTCCTGGGCCAGCACACGGAGGAGGTCCTCCGGACCTTGGGCTACTCCGCGGAGCGTGTCTCGGAGCTCCGGCGCGCGAAGGTCATCTGATCCCGCTCGGTCGCCGGACCTCCGATCGCGGCCGATCAGAGGACCGGGGGCGTACCTTAAATCCTCCCGTGGGTTCGGGGGCGCCGGAATGTCGCTGGCCGTGCTCTTCGACCTCGACGGCACCCTCATGGACACCCTCGACGCGATCGTCGCCTCCATGAACTCGGCGCTCGAGGAGTCCGGGCTTGCGCCCCTCACGAAGGAGGAGCTGCGCCCCCTCATCGGCATGCCCGTGCAGCGGCAGATGGATCTCCTTCGCGGGATGAGCGGTCCCATCGTGGACGGGATCACGGATCGGTACTACGCGCACTTCCTGGCCCATGTGGAACGGGGACTGCCTCTTTATCCGGACGTGAAGGAGACCATGCCGCAGCTCGCGGACCGTGCGATCAGCACGATGACGACGCGCCGGCGCGAGGGCGCGAAGCGCATGCTCGAAGTCGCGGGGATCGCGTCCTACTTCCGGGCGGTTGTCGGTGGCGACGAAGTGTCCCGGCCGAAACCCTTCCCGGACTTGCCCCAGTACTCCGCGCAGGCCCTCGGCGTCACGCCGGAGGCCTGCGTGGTCGTCGGGGACGCGCCCGTGGACATCCTTGCGGGGAGGGCCGCGCGGGCGTGGACGGTCGCGGTGACCTACGGGTATGGGAGTCCATCGGCACTCCGGGAGGCGAAGCCCCATGCGACGATCGAGTCCTTCCGCGAGCTGCCGGATGCGATCGGGGAGATCGAGTCCCGAGTCCGCGGGCGCTGACCGTCTCCGCGGAGCTTATTACGAGGGCGGGCGTTACGCGCCGCCATGGCCGAGCCGGAGCTCCACGACAAGCTCATCCCCATCGCGGAGGCCGTGCGGAAGTTCATCCCGGACGGCTGCCGCCTTCGGTCCGGCGGGATCGCCCTCCGGAAGCCCATGGCCGTGATCTACGAGGTCATGCGGCAGCGGAAGCGCGATCTGACCTTCCTCATGAGCGGGTGGACGGAGGACGCGGACTTCCTCATTGCCGCCGGGTGCGTGGAAAAGCTCGAAGGGTCCTACCTTGGGCTCGAGGCCTTCGGCCTCGCGTACGGCTACCGGCGCGCGGTCGAGAAGGGCATCCCGCGGAAGGTCGTGATCGAGGAGTACAGCAATTTCGGCATGACGATGCGGTTCATGGCCGCGGCCATGGGTGTCCCCTTCATGCCCGTCCGCTCGAACCTCGGCTCGGACCTCCTCCGGATCGAGTCCTTCCGCCACCCGAAGGCCGCTGTCCTGGAGGATCCCTTCGGGAGCGGGGACAGGGTGGCCCTGCTGCCCGCGTGCCCCGCAGACGTGGCCCTGCTCCATGCGCAGCGGTGCGACTCGGAGGGCAACGCCCAGGTCTGGGGCCAGATCGGCGACGATCTCTGGGGCACGCACGCGGGCAAGAAGATCCTCCTGACCGTGGAGGAGATCGTCTCCACGAAGGTGATCCGGCGGGACCCGAACCGCACGATCGTCCCGGGGTTCCGGGTGGACGGGATCGTCCACGTGCCGTTCGGGGGCCATCCCTACCAGGTCCAGGGATACTATGACGCGGACGCGGCCTTCCGCAAGGACTACGCGGAGCGGAGCGTCACCTTGGAGGGCTGGCAGGCTTGGGCGGACGAGTGGGTGTACGGCGTGGCAGGCCACGACGAATACTTGAAGAAGCTCGGGGAGGAGCGGCTCAACCGCCTCCGGGCGAAGCGACTCATGAGCGGGCAGGTGAGCTATGGCTACTGATGCCCCGCAGGCGGCGCCCGCGCGGGAGTACAAACTCACGGAGCTCATGGCGATCTGCGCCGCGCGGGAGATCCAGGACGGGGAGGTCGCGTTCATCGGCACGGGCCTGCCCATGCTTGGCGGGATGCTCGCGAAGTACACGAGAGCCCCGAACTGCATCATGATCTTCGAATCCGGCGTCGTCGACGCGAGGCCGAGGCGGACGCCCCTGTCGATCGGGGACGCGTGCCTCGTCCCGGGGAGCGTCATGCTCGGCGGGCTCACGGAGGTCTTCGGGCTCCTCATGCAGCCCGGCCACGTGGACGTGGGCTTCCTCGGCGCGGCCCAGATCGACCGATTCGGGAACCTGAACACCACGGTGATCGGGGACTACAACGCACCGAAGGCCCGCCTTCCGGGTTCGGGGGGCGCGAACGACATCGGCTCCCTCGCGAAGCGCGTGATCGTGATGCTGAAGCAGGACGCCCGCAAGTTCGTCCCGAAGCTCGACTACCTGACGACCCCCGGTTACCTGGACGGCCCGGGCGGACGGGAGCGGGCCGGGCTCCCCAGAGGCGGGCCCTCCGCCGTGATCACGGACCTCGGCGTGTACCGCTTCGACCAGGCGACGAAGGAGATGTACCTCGACTCCTGTCACCCCGGCGTGAGCGTCGAGGACATCCGCAAGAACGTCTCCTGGGACATCCGCATCTCGCCACGCGTGAAGACGACGAAGCCGCCGACGAAGCGCGAGCTCCGCGTCCTGCGCACGAAGTGCGACCCTGAGGGGATCTTCCTCGGGACGTGAGGATCCATGGTTCGGCGCGCGGGGAAGGTGCGGGGGAAGGGGTCGCGGACGACGGTGCCGGCTGGGAGCGACGCCCGGCGCGAACGGGCGGTCTCCGGGCAGACCCTGAGCGGTCGGGCCGTGCCCCTCGTCGCCGGTCCGAAGGACCGCGAGGTGGAGCGGTACCTCCAGGCCCTCGGCTTCCCAGGAGAGCCGCCCTTCACCCGGGGCATCCGCGCCACGATGTACCGCGGGCGGCTGTGGACCGCGCGGGAGTACGCCGGCTTTGGGAGCGCGGAGGCCACGAACCGCCGGTTCCGCTACCTCCTGGAGCAGGGGAACGAGGGGCTCAGCGTCGCCTTCGACCTGCCCACGCAGATGGGATACGACTCCGATTCCCCGATGGCCCGCGGCGAGGTCGGCCGCGTGGGCGTCTCGATCAGCTGCCTCGAGGAGATGCGCACCCTCCTGGATGGCTTGCCGCTCGACCGGCTCAGCACGAGCATGACGATCAACGCGACCGCCCCGATCCTCCTTGCGTTCTACGTGGCCGCGGCACAGGAGAACGGGGTTGCCCGCAAGGCCCTGCGGGGCACGGTCCAGAACGACATCCTCAAGGAGTACATCGCCCGCTCGACGTACATCTATCCGCCGGGACCCTCCGTGCAATTGGCCCTCGACGTGGTCGAGTTCTGTGCGAAGGAGGTGCCCAAGTGGAACGCGATCAGCGTGAGCGGGTACCACATCCGCGAAGCCGGCGCGACCGCGGTCCAGGAGATTGCCTTCACCTTCGGGGATGCGCTGGCCTACCTGGATGCCGCCCGCCAGCGCGGGCTCGACGTGGACGAGATCGCGCCGCAGATCTCCTTCTTCTTCAACGCCCACATCGACTTCTTCGAGGAGATCGCGAAGTTCCGCGCCGCAAGGAGGATGTGGGCCCGTCTCGTGGAGGAACGCTACCATCCGAAGAGGCCGGAATCGCGGATGCTCCGCTTCCATGCCCAGACCGCGGGGGTCAGCCTGACGGCCCAGCAGCCGGAGAACAACGCGGTCCGGGTGGCCCTCCAGGCCCTCGCCGCGCTCCTAGGCGGGGCCCAGTCCCTCCACACGAACAGCATGGACGAGGCGCTCTCCCTCCCGTCGGAGAAGGCCGTGCGGCTGGCCCTCCGCACCCAGCAGATCCTCGCCCACGAGAGCGGCGTCGCGAACACGATCGACCCCGCAGGCGGCTCCTACTTCCTCGAGGAGCTCACGGACGCCCTCGAGGCGGATGCAACTGACCTGCTTCAGGAGGTCGAACGCCGCGGCGGGATGCTCCGGGCGATTGAGACCGGCTGGGTCCAGCGACAAGTGGCGGACTCCGCCTACCGCTTCCAGCTCGAGCTGGAGCGAGGCGAGCGGACCGTCGTGGGCGTGAACGCGTACGAGGACGAGGAGACCCGCGTCCCGGAGTACCACCTTGACCCCGAGCTCGAGAAGAAGACGGTCTCGCGGCTGCGAGAGTTCCGCCGCTCGAGGGACGAGTGGCGGGCCAGCCGCGCGGTGCGGCAGGTCGGCAAGGCGGCCGCGGAGGGAGAGAACGTGATGCACCCGATCCTCGATGCGGTGAAGGCGCACGCGACCCTCGGGGAGATCTCCGACATCCTGCGGGAGGTGTTCGGCGCGCACCGGGCGAGGGACGAGGTATGATCGGGCCCGTGCACCATGTGGGGATCGCGGTCAGGGACCTCGACGCTGCGATCGCGAGATATCGCGCCTTGGGCCTCCGGGCAGGACCGCCCGAGGACGTGGCGTCCGCTGGCGTCCGCGTGGTGTTCCTGGAGAGTGGAGGCGCGCTCGTCGAGCTCGTCACCCCGCTCCACGGGGATACCGCCCTGGGTCGCTTCCTCGAGAAGCGCGGCGAGGGGCTCCACCACCTCGCGTTCCGCGTGGAGGATATCCGGGCCGAGCTCGCGCGGCTCGAACGGGAGGGGTTCGAGCTCGTGGACCGCGCGCCGAGGCCCGGGGCCCACGGCCGGACCGTCGCCTTCCTCCATCCGCGCTCCGCACACGGGACGCTCATCGAGCTCGTCCAGGACGCGATCTGACCCGTCATTGGATTTAGGCTGACCTCCACCAAGAAGGTTTAAGTCGGGGGGCCCGGGTCCGGCGAGCATGAGCCTGGAAGGGGCCGCGGTCTCCCTGGGGGCCACCCTCGTGAGCCTGGCTTTCGCCGCGCTCGTCTTCAACCAGTGGATCCTGAAGCGCAAGCCCTACCAGTTCGCCTGGGGCCTCGGGTTGCTCGTGTTCGGCGTCGCCGCCTTCACCCAGTTCCTCGCGGAATCCTCTGCGTGGACCGAGGACGTCTACCGCGTGTACTACCTCCTCGCCGCTCCGCTCGTCGCGGTGCTCGGCGCGGGGTCGACCTTCCTCGTGAGCCGTCGCCTCGGTTACGCCTTCTCCGTGTACACCGCGGTCCTGTTCGTCGGCTTCGCGTGGGTCGTGCTCACCTCCCCTGTGGACAAGATCGCACTCGCGGCGCAGGCGATCCCCGGCGGAAGCGGCTTCTCGGAGTCCGTCCGGATATGGTCGCCCCTCTTCACGGTGCCCGGGAGCGTCGCCTTGATCGGGATTGCAGCGTACTCCTACTGGCGGACGCGCCTGGCCTTCAACGCCTGGATCGCGGTGGGCGCGATCATCGTGGCCGCGGGCGGATCCCTCGCGCGGTTCGGGGTCCCCTGGGCCCTCTACCTGGGGGAGTTCGCAGGCGTCGCCCTCATGTTCTGGGGTTTCCTCGCGAGCCAGGACCTCGCGAAGGCGCCGCGGCCCACGGCGCCAAAGGCCGCCTCCCTCTGACCCGCCAACCTTGAAATATCCAGGGGCCGTGCTCCGTCCGATGAAGACCGGCGAGTTCCACGCCCCCCACCGGAAGCTCGTGGGCCGCACGGTCTGGCACTTCGATGCGGTCGAGTCAACAAACGAGACGCTCAAGGAGCTCCTGTCCCCGGATCTACCCGAGGGGCTTGTGGTATGGGCGGACCGCCAGGCCGCGGGGAAAGGCCGCCACGGGCGCGCCTGGGCGTCCCCGCCCGGCGGGCTCTACATGTCGATCCTGCTCCGTCCCAAGGCGGCCCACGCCCATGTCCTCGGGCTCCTCGCGGGGATGCCCGTCGCGAAGGCGCTCCGACACTTCGGCGTCTTCGCGGGCGTGAAGTGGCCCAACGATGCGGTGTTCCAGGACCGAAAGATCGCGGGGATCCTCTCCGAGGGCGTGTACCGCGGGGACGCATACCATGTGATCGTCGGGATCGGCGTGAACACGAACGTGGACGTGGAGCGGCTCCCTCCCGACGTGCAACCTCGGGCCACGAGCCTGAAGCGGGAGGTGCGTCTCTTCGTCGCGAACGAGGAGTTCCTCGATTACCTGCTGGACCAGATCGACGACCTCTACTCGAGGTACCGGAACACCCCGCTGAACCTGATGCTCAAGGAGTACCGGGGCGCCTGCACCACGGTCGGAAAGCAGGTCGCGGTCGCCACGGGCAAGGAGACGGTCCGCGGACGGGCCGTGGACATCGCGCCCACGGGAGCCCTCGTCGTCGTCGACGATGCCGGCAAGAGGCATGAGCTCGTGGACGGCACCGTCGAGCATCTCAAGTAGGCGTCCTCCTCGCCTGCTGCGTCTCCTCCGCAGGCCGCCTCCCCGGGGCCACAACCCTTTTCCGCGGTCGTCTCGTTTCCCGCGCCGTGGCCGCGAACTCGCGGAATCGACCCTCCAGCTTGTGCCGGGGTGAGCCCATGCGACGGTTCCCCTTCCCCGACGTGGACGTGCGTACGACGTTCCTCCTCGCCTTCTTCTTCGCGGAGTTGTTGCTGCTCACGGGCACCTGGCAGCTTGCGTGGATTGCGGGCTTCGTCGCGGGCATGCTTTCCTCCCGCGCGTCGAGGGCCAGCCTTCTCGGCGCATTGGCGGTGGCCGTGGCGTGGTCCGCGTACCTCGTCTACGTGTTCGTCGCCGGACAGGGCCTGCAGCTCGCGGACCTCGCCGGACAGATCCTCGGGATGGGGCCAGGCTCCTGGTGGCTTCTTACCGCGATGACGTTGCTCCTGGGAATCCTGGTCGGAGCCGTGGGCGCCGTCACGGGCTACGCGGGATCGAGATTGTTCCTCTGGACGGAGCCTCCCGCCGCTCCCGACTCCCCGAAGGGTTAATGACACGCCTCGACCTTCGAGCGCGCCATGGCGGTGGACGAACGTGTCGAGGAGCTGCGTCGGCGCAAAGCCCTCGCCCGTGAGGGCGGAGGGGTCGAGCGCGTGCAACGGCAGCACCAGAAGGGCAAGCTGACCGCTCGGGAGCGGATCGACCTCCTCCTCGACCCGGGCTCCTTCGTCGAGACGGACGCGTTCGTGGAGCATCGTGCGACGGACTTCGGGATGGAGAGGAAGCGCATCCCCGGGGATGGCGTCGTCACCGGCCACGGCACCGTTGACGGCCGCACGGTGTGCGTGTTCTCCCAGGACTTCACCGTCTTCGGCGGAAGCCTCGGGGAGATGCACGCGAACAAGATCGTGAAGATCATGGACCTGGCGATGAAGATCGGTGCGCCCGTGATCGGCCTGAACGACAGCGGGGGCGCCCGCATCCAGGAGGGCGTGATCAGCCTCGGCGGCTACGCGGAGATCTTCTTCCGCAACGTGCTTGCGTCCGGCGTCGTGCCCCAGATCAGCGCGATCCTGGGTCCTTGCGCGGGCGGCGCGGTGTACAGCCCCGCGATGACGGACTTCACGATCATGGCCAAGGGGACCTCCTACATGTTCATCACCGGACCAGAGGTGATCAAGGCCGTCACGGGAGAGGACGTGAGCTTCGAAGAGCTCGGCGGGGCGATGACCCACAATGAGAAGTCCGGCGTCGCGCACTTCGCGGCGGAGGACGAGCGCGCGGCCCTCCGGCTGACGCGCAAGCTCCTGAGCTATCTCCCGTCGAACAACGTCGAGGATCCGCCGGTGGTCGCCACGGAGGACGGCGCGGAACGCCAGGACCCCGAGCTCGCTTCCGTGGTTCCACGGGAGCCGGACAAGCCCTACGACATGCGGGACGTGATCGCGCGGGTCGTGGACCTCGGGTCCTGGTTCGAGGTCCAGGAGTACTGGGCCCGGAACATCGTCGTGGGGTTCGCGCGGCTCGAGGGCCACCCTGTCGGCGTGGTGGGCAACCAGCCCAAGGTCCTCGCGGGCACCCTGGACATCAGCTCCTCGACGAAGGCGGGGCGCTTCGTCCGGTTCTGCGACGCCTTCAACATCCCACTCCTCACCTTCGTGGACGTCCCCGGCTTTCTTCCAGGCACCGCGCAGGAGTTTGGCGGCATCATCCGGAACGGCGCGAAGTTGTTGTATGCGTTCTCCGAGGCGACCGTGCCCAAGGTTACCGTAATCACGCGCAAGGCCTATGGCGGGGCGTACGACGTCATGTGCTCCAAGCACATCCGCGGGGACATGAACTTCGCGTGGCCTTCCGCGGAGCTTGCGGTCATGGGGCCTGCGGGTGCGGTCCAGATCATCTTCAAGAAGGAGATCGAGGCGGCGAAGGATCCAAAGAAACGGGAGGCGGAGCTCGTGGCGGAGTACCGGGAGAAGTTCGCGAACCCCTACATCGCCGCGCGGATGGGCTACCTGGACGACATCATCGAGCCCCCGGAGACGCGGCCCCGGGTGATCAACGCGTTCCGCGTCCTGCGGAGCAAGCGGGAGACTCGGCCGCCGAAGAAGCACGGGAACATCCCGCTCTAGGCGGCCGGCCATGATCCAGCGCCTCCTCATCGCGAACCGGGGCGAGATTGCGATCCGCATCGCGCGGACCGCCCGGGAGATGGGGCTCGCGACCGTCGGCGTGTACTCGGAGGCGGACCGGGACGCCTTGCACCGGAAGGCGATGGACGAGAGCGTCGAGATCGGCGGCCCGCTCCCGCCCGAGAGCTACCTGAACACCGAGCGCATCCTCCGTGCGGCGAAGGAGGCCCGAGCGGACGCGGTGCACCCGGGGTACGGCTTCCTCTCCGAGAACCCGACCTTCGCGGCGCGATGCGAGGAGGAGGGGCTCATCTTCATCGGGCCCGGACCCAGGGCGATGGCCCTCTCCGGGGACAAGATCGCCTCCCGGAAGAAGATGGCCGAGGCGGGCGTCCCGGTGACCCGCGGGGTGGACCGGATCCTTGCGACCGTCGACGAGGCGCGCGAGGTCGCGGAACCCCTCGGCTACCCGGTCATGTTCAAGGCCACCGCGGGCGGCGGCGGGATCGGGATGTCCCGGGTGGACCGTCCTGCGGACCTTGCGAAGGCGTTCGAGTCCGCGCGGGCCGTCGCCCTCGCGAACTTCGGCAACGCGGATCTCTTCCTCGAGAAGTACATCGCCCGCGCGCGGCACATCGAGGTCCAGGTCCTCCTGGCACGCCGCGGGAAGGGGCTCTACTTCGTGGAACGGGAGTGCAGCGTCCAGCGTCGGCACCAGAAGCTCGTCGAGGAAACGCCGTCCCCGATCCTGAGCGCGAGGCAGCGGGAGCGGCTCGGACGCGTCGCGGTCAAGGGCCTTCAGCGGATCGGCTACCTGAACGCGGGAACAGTGGAGTTCCTCTACCACGACGGCAAGGCAACGTTCAACGAGGTGAACGCCCGCCTGCAGGTGGAACACCCGATCACGGAGATGGTCAGCCTCGTCGACCTCGTGCGCCAGCAGATCCTCATCGCCTCGGGCGCGGCTCCCGAGATCTCCCAGTCCGAGATCGAGTTCCACGGGCACGCGATCGAGTGCCGGATCAACGCGGAGGACCCGGTCCGGAACTTCCTCCCTTCGCCGGGCCGGATCGTCGGGTACCGCGAGCCCGCGGGCCACGGCGTGCGCGTGGACAGCGGGGTGGCAGTCGGCTCCCTGGTCCCTCCCTTCTACGATCCTCTCATGGCCAAAGTCATCGTCCGCGGGAGGACCCGCGCCGAAGCCGTGGGGCGGATGCGGCGGTCCCTCGCCGACTTCGAGCTGCGCGGGGTGAAGAGCACGATCCCCTTCCACGAGTCCCTCCTCCGGGAGCGCGCATTCCAGCGGGGCGAGCTGTGGACGACGATGGTAGCGGACCTCCGCATCGTAGAGCGCATGCGGGGTCGCGGTCCGAGGGAGGAACGGGTCGTGGCGATCGCCGCGGCCCTCGCGGAGGGACCTGGATTGGAGGCCTTCCGGAAGCGCCTCGCGTTCGAAAAGGTGCAGGTCCGACCATGGGCGAGCCATGGGCGGAAGGAGCTCCACGGAGGTGCCGATGCGGTTCCGCCTCGTCGTCGATGGTGAGGCCCACGACGTGGACGTCGAGAGGTCCTCGCGGGGCCTGACCGTTCGGGTGGACGGGGCGATCTACCGCGCCCGCGTGGATCCTCGGGAGGGTGAACTCCGGGTGCGGGTCGGCAGCCGCCGACACCGCGTCACGATCGATGCGGGCCGGGTTCTCGTGGACGGACAGCCGCACGTCGTCGTCACCGAGATTCCGGAGGAGGAGAGCACGGGCCGCCAGCCGGCCTCGAGCGGGGTGCGCGGATCGGTCTTCGAGATTCGCCCGCCGATGCCGGGCCGCGTGGTCCGCCTCGCCGCGGTCCCGGGGGCCGTCGTCCGCCGAGGGCAGATGCTCGCGGTCCTGGAGGCGATGAAGATGCAGAACGAGATCCCGTCCCCCGCGGAAGCGCTCGTCAAGTCCGTCCACGTGCGGGAAGGAGAGTCGATCACGACGGACCGGGTCATCGCGGTGCTCGAGACGAGGTGATTGCAGGCGTCGACAGCAGATGCCGCATCTTCTCCCTCTTCGTCTTGAGATACCGAAGGTTCGCCGGATTCGCGGGGACCTCGAGGGGGATGCGCTCCGTCACGCGGACCCCGTAGGCCTCGAGCTCCTCGATCTTCGCGGGGTTGTTGGTCATGAGATGGACGGACCTTACGCCTAGGACACGCAGGATGCACGCCGCGCACTTGTAGCTGCGGAGGTCCGCGGGAAAGCCAAGCACGCGATTCGCCGCGACCGTGTCCAGCCCATGGTCCTGGAGATGGTAGGCCGCGACCTTGTTCGCGATGCCAATGCCCCGTCCCTCCTGGGCGAGGTACACGAGGATGCCCTCCGGGACCTTCGCCAGGCGCTTCATCGCCGCATCGAGCTGCTCACCGCAATCGCAGCGGGCCGATCCGAAGACATCGCCCGTGAGGCACTCCGAGTGCAGCCGGACGAGGACGTCCTTCTTCCCCGCGACGCGGCCCCGAACAAGGGCGACGTGCTCCTCTCCGGTGAAGGGGCACACGAAGGCGTGGATCCGGAAGGGGCCGTAGCGGGTCGGGAGACGGGCCTGGTTGCCCAGGAGGATGTTATCACAGCGCTTCGCGTCCCGCCGCGGCATGGCCTCCCGTTCGGAGGTTCCGCCGCTATATAAGAATTCGGGTGTGGACCCTCTTCCTGGGTCATCCTTCCCGCAGGTAGGCCGCGACCAGCGCAGGCGCGGCCCCGAGGGCCGTGGCCGTCTCCAAGGAGAGGCCGCGCCCCGTGAGGTCGAAGTGGTGGCGGCCCAGGGGATAGATCTCCCGGTCGTCCAGGCCGCGGGGTCCCAGCCCGAAGACGAGGAGGATCGAGGTCCCGCGCTTCAGCAGGCCTGCGAGGGACTTCGCGTCCACGGCGAGCTTCGGGTCGGGGCGATTCGTCGTGACGACGACCTCTCCGAGCTGTGGCGGGAATCCCCGCTTCGGGAAGTCGAAGCTCGAGAACCGACCCGCGTCCGCAAGCTCCCGGAGGTAACGGCCGCCCTCGCCGATGCTCGTGGTCCCCGACACCCACTCGACGATCTCCGCGGGAGTGTCGAGGTCCTTCGCGTACGGGAAGCCGAACGTGGCCAGATTCGCGTCGAAGGCGAGGGCCACGGGGCCGGCACGGGCGAGCGCCCGACGGTGGGCCTCGTGGAACTTGACCGGGTCGTAGGAATTGTAGAGCCCGATTGTCATCCGGCCGAGGGGCATCGCTCGCCGCGATGACCTCGGCGCTATTTCGACCTACCGCGTGGCTTCCGTGTACGCCGGGGCCCGCTCAAGGCCCGCCGGCCGTGACCGACTCGTCCGGCGGTGCAGGGCGTAGCGCCATGGCGGCGGCATACATCCCGCCGAACGCGACGGCAGCTATCACGGACGCGCTCACGACATAGTCGTAGTCCATGCTGGGCCCGATCACATTGGGGAAGACGACGCGGGCGAGCCACAGGCCAACCGTCAAACACGCGTAAATGGCGAGGGTCATCCACGCGAACCTGCGCTCTGCCAGGATCAGGGTTTCCTTTTCCGGTGCGTTCGTGTGCATCCGCTCCGCCCACGCAATCTGCCGCGGGGGCTTGAGACTTGTGCTCGCAGAGTCAATCGAGGCGATGGCATGAACCGGTTTCGGAGACAGCTTGAACTGCCGGCTCGCCATGCACCCGGCCGCATGGAGATGCTCTACTACACGATCGAAGGCGGACGACTCGCAGGCCTCCCGGGACCGGCCTACATGCAATGGGACTTCAGCCGTCTGCGGAAGATGGGCTACTCCGTCGTCGTGAGCCTGGAGTGTTCGCGGCTCAACACGTTCGAGATTCAAGACGCAGGCTTCGAGCATCGAAAGATCTGCGTGGAGGACTTCACCTCACCCACGTTCGACCAGATGGACAAGTTCGTGGACTACGTGGATCGCAAGTTCGGGGAAGGGAAGAAGGTGCTCGTCCACTGCTACGCCGGCCGCGGGCGGACAGGGACCATGCTTGCGGCCTACCTGATCCATCACGGCATGACCGCGGAAACGGCGATCCGCGAGATCCGGGAAAAGGCGCACCGCGCCTACGGCACCCTCGTGGGCGTGATCGAGCCCGAGCAGGAAGAGGCCCTCCACGAGTACGAGCACCGGCTCGGCGGCGCCTGAGCGTGCGGGAGCGTCACTTCAAGGATACGAGTTCCTCGCCGTCCCACTTGAACTTCTTCTGCTTCCGCTTCTTGTGGACGCCCTTCTGGAGCAGGTATCCCACGAGGAGCGGGAGCCCGATCGTCGCATCCACGTGGCTCTGGGCCATCTTCGCGTCCCGGTGGAACTTGCCCCAGGATTGGCTCTCCTCGAAGGTGCAGCCGCTCAGGCCGCCCCACTGGGGCAGGTCCGTCGTGATCTGGGCCGCGTACATGTGCGGGTTCTCCGGGTAACCCATGACCTCCTGGATCACCTCGACCTGGGAGATGTAGTTCTTCGGCGTCCCGCCCCCGACGTAGAACACCCCCGTGCGCGGGGACTTGAGCTTCACCTGGGCGATCTCGTAATTGTCCTTGATCGAGTCGATCGCGATCGGCTCACGGCCCTTCTTGACCCGGTCATGGTGGTGCTTCGTCAGGGCGATCCCCGCGGAGGAGTCGTTCAGGGCCGGGACGAAGTAGGGGATGCCCTTGCGGTAGCACGCGCCGACGAGAGAGTTGGGATCCTTCGCGGCGATCTTGCCCATCTCCCACAAGAACTCGCGGGAGCTGTACGGCCGCACCTCGAGGGAGTCCGCGAGGGCCGCGAGCTCGTCGTCGCACTTGCGGAACAAGGACTCGTCTGCGAGGGTGTCGTACACCCGGTCCAGGAAGTGCTCGCGGAGCACGAGGTCGTCCGCCTCCGGCGTGGAGATGTAGTGGCGGTAGCCGTGGGCCTCGTAGAAGTCGTGGTAGGCGATCGCCCCCGTCGTCACGACGACGTCGACGAGGCCGAACTCGACCATGTCTCGCATGACCTTCCGCAGGCCACCCGGGGTGAGGGCTCCCGCGCCGCCGAAGAACATCGTGCACTTCGGGTCCATCATCGCATTCTCGAGGACGGAGGCGCACAGTCCCAGGGTCCGCGCCTGGAAGGAGATGCCCCGGTAGCCGTCGACGAGGTCCGCGATCGTCTTCGTCTTCTCCAGGTCCAGGTGCTCGATGGGGAACTGGGTCAGCTCTTCCTTCGTGGGCTTCTTCATGGCAACCGCCTCCGCGTCGCCGGGGGAATGGCCGATGCGCCCAAAAAGGCTCCTTCTTCCTCAGTCCTTCTTCTTGGGACGGGAGCAGACCGCGTACTCGTCGCCGTCGAAGAACACGTCCAGCTCCGGGTTCTGCCGCTGGATCTCCTGGATGCGCTGCATGATGTCCCTGAGGGTGATGGTCTCGTCGTTCGGATCGATGCGCAGATGGATGCGCTTCTCCGTCTCCTTCCCCACAGACCCCAAAGCTCCCGTTTTTTATTCTGGGCGTGAAATTCTATGGTCCGTATTAATACGTTTCCTACATGTCGCGGCGAGCAGGCTCGACCGCGCCGCCTCCGGGGTAACTGGGTCTTCCGCTGATACTGAGGTTGATACGATTATATACCCAGTGCTCTCGTCAATGACGAACGAACGAGACTCGTTCCCTCGGTCCGTGGAACGAGAGTCCTCGAGGTGCGAGTCGGGTGAGCCCGAAGTCCGAGTCGGCACAAGCTCCCGCCCTCACATGCCGTGTGTGCGGTGGCGAGGTGAACGCTCGCAAGGAGTGCGTCGTCTGCGGGACGAAGCAGACGGAGGGCCCGAAGGCGGGCGGCGACAGCAGCCTGTCCGCGTGGCTCAAGGGGGACTCCGGGGACGCCGGGCTCAGCTCTTGGATGGGGGCCCCCGTGCCTCCGGCCGGCAAGGCGGACGGGCGCGAGGACTCGCTGCGCAAGTGGCTCTCCGGGGAGGACAACGCGTTCCAGGACTGGATCGGCCTTCCTGCTTCCGGACCCGCGCCCGCGAAGGCGGTGCGGTCCCAGGACCAGCTCACCGACGATAAGCTCCGCGAGCTGCGGACGAAGGCGTTCGAGGCGGAGGGCCTCCGGGCCGAGCTCGAGGCGATGCGTTCGACCCTGGGCCGTGAGCTCGGCAACTTCCGCTCGGGCAAATTCGACCCCGTGCAGTACATCGAGGAGACCGCGAACCTGTCCAAGCAGCTCCAGACGGAGATTGCGAAGCGGAAGGCGCTCGAGGAGGAGATCGAGCACATCAAGAAGGGCTCCATCGCCGTGATCAAGTACGTGAAGGGCCAGCAGCTCAAGGCAGGCCCCGCAGCGGACCTCCGTAAGCGCCTCGACCAGCAGGTCGAGTCTCACCGCAAGCTCGGGGCGGAGATCGCCGAGCTGCGCGCGGTGAACGACGCCCTGAAGGACAAGATCGAGATCGGGCTCGCGAAGAGCAAGCCCAGCGAGCGGGAGCTGAGGAAACGCGAGATCGCGCTCGTGGAGCGGGAAGCCGCCTTCCACGCGCAGGAGGCGCTGGGAGTCAGGGCCGTCGGCGAGGCGGGGCCCGCCACGGAGGAGCTCCGACGGCGGCTTGAGGAGGAGCTCCGCCAGAACGAGCAGGAGTACCTCCGCAAGGAAGAGGAGTTCAAGAAACGGATTATCGGCCTCGAGGAAGAGGTCAGCAAGTACAAGATCGAGGAGCAGATGCGGGCCCAGGCCCAGGTCCTCGAGTCAAAGCCGAGGGGCGAGATTACCGAAGCTCTGCGGAAGAAGGAGCAGGAGCTCCTCTCGAAGGAGAAGAGCATGCTCCTCCGGGAGCAGGAGATCCAGCGCCTCCAGGACGAGCTGGGGATGCGCGAGGACGAGATCAAGAAGCTCAAGGACTCCACCTCGTTCAAGGACGAGGAGATCCTCCGGCGGGAGCAGGACATGGAGTACCGCGAGAACCTCCTGAAGGCGGAGCAGAGGAAGCTCGCGGAGGCGAGGGCCCAGGGCGGCTCGACGGACGAGCTCGACATGAAGTCGCGTCTGGAGGAGCTCAAGGAGCAAATCTCCCAGAAGGAGGAGGAGGTCCGCAACAAGGAGAAGTACCTCCAGCAGAAGATGGAGGACCTCCGCCTAAGGGAACAGGGGCTCGTGTCCGAGGAGATCGAGGCCCGCGAGGAGGACCGCCAGATCGAGTTCAAGCAGCAGAAGGTCAAGACGGGCATCTCCCGCCTGGACGACCTGCTCTTCGGCGGCATCCCCTACGGCTCCAACCTGTCCGCCTACGGCCCCGCCTACGTCGGCAAGGAGGTCGTCGTGGACATGTTCATGGCCGAAGGCCTGAAGAAAGGCCTCCCGGTCCTCTGGGTCCTCACGGACAAGGGCCCGGGCGACATCCGCGAGGAGATGGCCTTCGTCCTCCCGGACTACGAGCAGCGAGAGAAGCTCGGCCTCGTGAAGTACGTGGACGCTTACTCCAAGTCCATGGGGGCGGACGCGAGCGACCCGAACACGATCTACATCGACGACCCGACGGACCACCAGGCGATCCTGAAGGCGGTCGACCAGACGGCCTCGGAGTGGAAGAAGAAGCACGAGGCCTACCGCGTCGCCTTCCGGAGCGTGTCCACCCTGATCGCCTACCTCGATCCCACGACCACGTTCAAGTTCCTCCAGCCTTTCGTCGGCCGAAGGAAGCGGGACAAGGCCGTGGCCGTGTATGTGATCGAGAAGGGCATGCACGAGGAGCAGGAGATTCAGATGCTCGGCTCTCTTATGGACGGCTCGATCGAGTTCAAGGTCGAGCAGCTGAAGTCCTTCCTGAGCATCAAGGGGATCTGCGACGTGCAGTCGCGGGGCTGGATCCGCTACACGTACACGAAGTCGAGCGTGTCGATCGGGTCCTTCAGCCTCGACCACATCAAGTGACTACATCACTTCGGGCGAGCGCCCCTTCTTCAGAGGCGGGGGCGCCTGCGCGACGTTCACCTGGGGGATTGGGATCGGTGGCGGCAACCGGAGTTCCCGGGCGAGGATGACCGCCTCCGGGATGCAGTTCGTCATGATCACCGTGTGGATTTCGTTGGCCACCTCGGGGGGCATCTGCCCGCCCGAGGACCAGCCCGTGACGAGGGACTTGGCGTCGCCCTCCCAGACGAGCGTCCCCTCCAGCTGGATGAGGCCGATGGGCGCCTCCGCGGAACGGTAGTTCGCCGTGAAGCGGAAGTCCACATTGGCCTGGTTCGGGGCCGTCTCCGTGATCAGGGTGACCGTGCTGTTGTGGTCCACCCGCAGGTTGACGAGGCGGTCCGTCGCCTTCGTGAGGCGCCGACCGTCCACGTTGGAGAACTCGAAAGAGCGGACGGGCATGAGAGTCGTGGGCGCGCAGGGGCCCCTCGCTATATGAACTTTCTCGGACAAGGACGGTTTTATGCCGCTGTCCGCATTCGTGAGGACGTCCATGGTCCTCTGGATCGGCGTCGACGACACGGACAGCCTGCGGGGGATGTGCACGACATTCCTCGCGACGGAGCTGATCCGCGAGCTCACGAAGGAGCATGACCTGATTGGGTATCCGCGCCTCGTGCGGCTGAATCCGAATGTTCCCTGGAAGACGCGTGGGAACGGAGCCGTATGCGTGAGAATCGGTCGAGGTGTAGGCGAGGAGCTCACCATCGGGTACATCGGAGACGCCCCCGTGGTTTCCCACGCGCGCGCTGCTGGGGAAGACGACCCACTCGCTGTGAGGGACGCCGTAGCCGGTGTGGTGGAGCGCTGGGCATGCTTTCAGGATGAGGGGACGAACCCGGGATTTGCGATCCTCCGAAGACCTCCGCCGCAGCACCTGTACTGGAAGGCGGTGCGCGACATCGTGACGAAACGGGAGGCGTTGGAGTCGGCCCGCGGCTTGGGCTTTGTCAAGGGCTACAAGAGCGGGCGGGGTATCATCGGGGCACTCGCCGCCGCAAGTTGGCGTCCGCACGATCGGACGTATGAAATCCTAGCGTACCGTCATCCCCCCCGATGGGGCACCCCACGCAACATTGACCCGCGGTCGGTCGTGGAAATGGATCAGGCCTTTCCGTCCACGTTCAACAACTACGACTATGCGAACGCGCACGTAGTCATCGCGCCGCACTCCCCATGCCCCGTCCAGTTCGGAATCCGAGGGGACGACCCGACGGTCCTTCCTCACGCGATGGAGGTGATTCGAGGCGAGTCTCCACAACGGGCGGTCATCTTCGAGTCCAACCAAGGCACGGACGACCACGTGATTCGCACTCGAGCTCGGCGGGCTCACACAACGATTCGAACCAAAGGGGTCATCACGGGCGTTGCGCGAAATCTCCCCGGCGGGCATGCGGTTTTCCAACTGAATGGTCACGACGTCATCGCGTACGAGCCGTCGAAGCAATTCCGCGGCGCCGTGAGAGCCCTCTTGTGCGGTGACCGCGTCGAGGTGGTCGCCGCGGTCCGCGAGGTCCCACGGACGTTGAATCTCGAGAAGCTCTATGTGCTCTCTCTCGTTAATGAAGTCAGGAAGCTGTCCAATCCGATGTGTCCATCGTGTGGCAAGCGAGCGAAATCCAAAGGCCGGAACGGCCCGTTCCGATGCATCCGATGCGGCACCCGCCTGCCGCGGGCCTTGGCGGAGTGGCAACGGATCCCGCGCCGGCTTGAGAGGGGCTGGTATGAGCCTCCGGCGGGCTCGCGTCGCCACCTGAGCATGCCTCTCAAGCGGATGGGTATGGGTCGCCTCGATCCGATCTCTTCCAGCAAGCTGCCCAGCGGCAACGAAACGACGGTTGCTTCTAGCCGCTAGCCGCCGTCTCCTTGCGGGACAGCTTGCCCGCGGCGGGGGCCTGCTGGATGCCCAGGCCCGGAATGCGGTATCGCCTCTCTATCATGGTAATGACTTTCGCGAGTGTGAACGTGACGATGAGATAGAGTGCGCTGGTCAAGATGAACGCCTCGAACACATGGCCGGAAAACGCTTCCTGCTTCG
>Ga0209341_10001260_pt1 | contig 25330 bp, 21 predicted proteins | sample RifCSP13_2_FD_184020 | JGI IMG/M metagenome (GOLD analysis project Ga0209341, IMG submission 184020) | Soil microbial communities from Rifle, Colorado - Rifle CSP2_sed 13_2 (SPAdes) (version 2) | ecosystem: Environmental > Terrestrial > Deep subsurface > Rock core/Sediment | place: Rifle... | reverse complement strand
TCGCCTGCCTGCTGCGGGAGCAGGGCGACGCGGTGAAGGTGAGCCTCCGGGCCAAGGGCGACGTGGACGTGCAGCGGATCGCCGCGCAGTTCGGCGGCGGCGGGCACGCGAACGCCGCCGGCTGCACGCTGGCCGGCGGGCTCGGCGAGGCGACCCCGCGCGTGCTGGCCGCGGTCCGCGCCGCGCTGGCGGCCGCGCCGGGCGGGGGCCGGCCGGTGCCGTGAGGCGCCCGGGCCATGCGGGCGTGCTGGTCGTCGACAAGGCCGCGGGCGTGACGTCGTTCGACGTGGTCGCGGCGGTCCGCCGCGAGCTCGGCGTGCGGCGCGTCGGCCACGGCGGCACGCTCGATCCCGACGCCACCGGCGTGCTGCCGGTCCTGATCGGCGAGGCGACGAAGCTGATGCCGTATCTCGTGGACCAGGACAAGGAGTACGTCGCGACGGTCCGCTTCGGGATCACGACCGACACGCACGACATGAGCGGGCGCGTGCTCGCCGAGGCGCCGGTGCCCGAGCTCACGCCCGCCGGGCTCGCCGCGGCCTGCCGGCCGTTCGTCGGGCGCATCACGCAGGTGCCGCCGATGTACTCCGCGGTCCACCACGACGGCCGGCGGCTCTACGAGCTGGCGCGCGCCGGCGTCGCGGTGGAGCGCGCGCCGCGCGAGGTCGTCGTCCGCTCGATCACGCTCGAGGAGGTCGCCCCGCCGCGCGCGACGCTCCGGGTCGTCTGCGGCAAGGGGACGTACCTGCGCGTGCTGGCGGCCGACCTCGGCGCCGCGCTCGGCTCGGGCGCGGCCATCGAGCGGCTCGTGCGGAGCCGCGTCGGGCCCTTCGACCTCGAGGGGGCGCTGCCCTGGGCCGAGGTGGCCGGGGCGGGCCCCACGCTCTGGGCGCACGTCCGCGCGCCGCAGGCGGCGCTCGCCGCCTGGCCCCGGGTGGACCTCGACCGGCGTGCCGCGCTCACGTTCGTCCACGGCCAGCCCGTGGACGTCGCCCCCGCGGCGCCGGCCGGCGGCGGGCTCGTGCGCGTCCACGACGAGGCGGGCGCGATGATCGGCGTGGGCGAGCTCACGGCGGGCGGCGGCAAGGTCAGGCCCGTGCGGATCCTGCATGCGGACGATCCGGGGACTCGAGTCCTACCCGCCTGACGCCGGCCCGAGCGCGGTGGCGCTCGGCGCCTTCGACGGCATCCACCTGGGCCACCGGGCGATCCTGGGACGCGCGGTCGAGCTGGCGCGCGCGCGGGGACTCGAGGCGCTGGCGTGCACGTTCGACCCGCACCCGATGCAGCTCCTGCAGCCCGCCCGGGCGCCGCTGCCGGTCACCACGCTCGCCGACCGGCTGGCGCTGATCGGCGAGACCGGCATCGCGACCACGGTGGTGATCCCCTTCACCCGCCACGTGGCGGCGATGGAGCCCGAGGCGTTCGTCGAGCGCGTCCTGCTCGGCGTCCTCCGCGCCCGCGAGGTGGTCGTCGGCTTCAACCACCGCTTCGGCCGCGCCGCCCGTGGCGACGCCCGGCTCCTGGAGGGACTCGGCGCCCGGCTGGGCTTCGGCGTCCACGTGGTGCCCCCGACGACGGTCGATGGTGTCACGGTGTCGTCCTCCGAGATCCGCGCGGTGCTCGGGCAGGGCGACCTCGCGCGGGCCGCGCGGCTGCTCGGCCGCGACTACACGGTCGGCGGCGAGGTGGTCCACGGCGCGGGCCGGGGCGGGAGCCTCGGCTTCCCCACGGCGAACATCAAGACGGCGTTGCCCCTGCCGCTCCCGGCCGGGGTGTACGTCGGCCGCGCCGACATCGGCAGCGCGGTCTACCCGGCGGTGGTCAACATCGGGGTCCGGCCCACGTTCGGAGACTCCGAGTCAACCGTCGAGGCTCATCTCATCGATTTCACGGGCGATCTCTACGGGCGCCGGCTGCGGCTGACCTTCCTCAGACGCCTGCGGGAGGAGCGCAAGTTCCCGAGCGTCGAGGCCCTGCGTGCGCAGATCGCCGCCGACGTGGCTTCCGCCCGGGAGCCCGCCTGAGGGCCTGGCTTTACTTCCGGGGGGCGGCGTGATAGAGTGCCGGGTATCTGTTGAAAACAAATGGCTTTTTGAACCCGTCCTGGTGGAGCGCCGCTCCCCGGGGCGTGGCGATTGAAGGAGACCCCGCATGCCGTTGACCATCGACCGGAAGAAGAGCCTGATCGAGCAGTTCCGCGTTCACGACGGGGACACGGGCTCGCCCGAGGTGCAGATCGCGCTCCTGACCGAGCGCATCAACGGCCTGACCGACCATTTCAAGCAGCACGGCAAGGATCACCACTCGCGCCGGGGCCTGCTCATGCTGATCGGCAAGCGGCGCGGGCTCCTCGACTACCTCAAGACCAAGAACCCCGAGCGCTACCGCGCGCTCATCGACAGGCTCGGGATCCGCCGGTGACGGCGGCCCGGCCCCACCCCCCACGCCAGAGACGAGGACAATTGCCCGTATGAGTCAGACTGTGCAGATCGACGTCGGCGGCCGTCCGCTCTCGATCGAGACCGGCCACGTGGCCAAGCAGGCGGACGGCGCGGTGGTCGTGCGCTACGGCGGCACGATGGTGCTCGCCACGTGCGTCGCGGCCAAGACCGCCAAGGAAGCCCAGGACTTCTTCCCGCTGACGGTCGAGTACCGGGAGCGCATGTACGCCTGGGGCCGCATTCCCGGCGGGTACTTCAAGCGCGAGGGCGCGCCGGTGAAGAAGGAGACGCTCACCTCGCGCCTCATCGACCGGCCGATCCGGCCGCTGTTCCCCGGGGGCTTCCGCAACGAGGTCCAGGTGATCTGCCTCACCATCTCCGCCGACGCCCAGAACGACCCCGACATCCTCGCGATGAACGGCGCCTCGACGGCGCTCTGCCTCTCGGGCATGCCGTTCGGCGGGCCCGTGGGCGCCGTCCGCGTCGGGTACGTCGACGGCCGGCTGGTCGTCAACCCGACCGTGGCCCAGCAGGCGACCTCGACCCTCGACCTGGTCATCGCCGGGACCGAGGAGGCGGTGCTCATGGTTGAGTCGGGCGCCAAGGAAGTGCCCGAGGAGACGATGCTCGAGGCGATCGCCCTGGGCCACGCCGAGTGCCAGCGGCTCGCCCGGATGCAGAAGGAGCTCGTGGCCCGGGCGGGGAAGCCCCGCTGGCCGTTCGACCCGGCGGCCGGCCGCGACCGGGAGCTGCTCGGGCGCGTGCGGAGCCTCGGCGCCGACAAGCTCGCCGCCGCCCTCGGCACCCACGAGAAGCAGGCGCGCGGGGACGCGGTGAGCCGCGTGTTCGACGAGGTCTGGGGCGCCCTCGGCCTCGACGACGCGAGGAAGCCGGCCGTGCGGGCCGCCTTCGAGGAGATCGAGGGCGAGGCGGTGCGACGGCTGATCGTCGAGAAGGGCGTCCGCGATCTCGGTCGCCGGGCGAACGAGATCCGGCCGATCACGATCGAGACGGCCTACCTGCCGCGCGCCCACGGCTCGGCCGTGTTCACGCGGGGCGAGACGCAGGCGCTCGTGTCGGCGACGCTCGGCACCAAGTCCGACGAGCAGAAGATCGAGGCGCTCGAGGGGGAGATCTGGCGGCACTTCCTGCTCCACTACAACTTCCCGTCCTTCTCGGTCGGCGAGGTCCGGCGGTTCGGCGGGCCGTCCCGCCGCGACGTCGGCCACGGCGCGCTCGCGGAGCGGGCGGTCGAGGCGGTGCTGCCCTCGAAGGAGGAGTTCCCGTACACGATCCGGGTCGTCTCGGACATCCTCGAGTCCAACGGCTCGTCGTCCATGGCCTCGGTCTGCGGCGCGTCGCTCGCGCTGATGGACGCGGGCGTGCCGCTCAAGGCGCACGTCGCGGGCATCGCGATGGGCCTCGTCAAGGAGGGCGATCGCTACGGGATCCTGACCGACATCATGGGCAGCGAGGACCACTACGGCGACATGGACTTCAAGGTCGCCGGCACCGAGAAGGGCGTCACGGCGCTCCAGATGGACATCAAGATCGCCGGGGTCTCCGTCGAGATCATGCGCGAGGCGCTCAAGCAGGCGCGCGAGGCGCGCCTGGCCGTCCTCGGCAAGATGCGCGAGGCGATCGAGAAGCCGCGGGCCGAGCTCAGCCCCTACGCGCCGCGCTTCGTCACGATCAAGATCCGCACGGAGAAGATCCGCGAGATCATCGGCCCCGGCGGCAAGGTCATCCGGGGCATCCAGGAGCAGACCGGGACCAAGATCGACGTCGAGGACGACGGGCGCGTCACGGTCTTCTCGCCCGACAACGAGTCGGTGCAGAAGGCGCTCGCGATCATCCAGGACATCTGTCGCGAGGTCGAGCTCGACCGGATCTACGTCGGCAAGGTCAAGAAGATCGTCGAGTTCGGCGCCTTCGTGGAGGTGCTGCCGAACACCGAGGGGCTGCTGCACATCTCGCAGATCGCCGAGTCGCGGATCCGCACCGTCCAGGACGTCCTGACCGAGGGCGACGAGGTGGTCGTCAAGGTCATCGAGATCGACGGCAGCGGCAAGATGCGGCTCAGCCGCAAGATGGCGCTGCGCGACCAGCCGGCGCTCGCCGACAAGGAGAAGCTCAAGAACCCCCAGGCGGCGAATCCCCCGCGTGCCTGAAAGGCGGTGCCCCGTGAGCGAGGGCTACCGGAAGAGCGTCCTGGCGGACGGCATCCGCGTCGTCACCGAGCGGATGGAGCACGTCCGGTCGGTCGCGGTGGGGGTGTGGGTCGAGACGGGCTCGCGCCACGAGCCCGAGGGCCGCGGCGGCATGTCCCACCTCATCGAGCACCTCGTGTTCAAGGGCACCGCCACGCGCAGCGCCGAGGACATCGCGCGGACCATGGACTCGGTCGGGGGCCAGATGGACGCCTTCACCACCAAGGAGCACACCTGCTTCTACGTCCAGGTCCTCGATGAGCACCTCCCGCTCGCCGTCGACCTCCTGACCGACATCCTCCTGCACCCGAGCTTCAACGCGGAGGAGCTCGAGCGGGAGAAGTCGGTCGTCCTGCAGGAGATCAAGATGGTCGAGGACACGCCCGACGACGTGATCCACGACCTGTTCGCGGCGCAGGTCTGGGAGGGCCACCCGCTCGGCCGGCCGATCCTCGGCACCCGGGAGGCGGTGACCGGCTACGCGCGCGAGACGGCGCTCGACCACTTCGCCGGCGAGTACGTCCCGCCGCGGATCATCATCGCGGTCGCGGGCAACGTGACGCACACGCAGGTCGTGGACCTCGTCGGTGCCGGCTTCAACGGCTTCAGGCGCGACGCCCGGGCCCGCGTCGACACGCCCGCGGCCCTCCGGGCGGGCGTCAACCTCGTCGCCAAGACGCTCGAGCAGGTCCACCTGATCATGGGCTTCCCCGGGCTCCGCCACTCGGCCCCCGAGCGCTACGCCCTGTTCGTGCTCAACGACGTGATCGGCGGGAGCATGTCCTCGCGGCTCTTCCAGGAGGTGCGGGAGCGCCAGGGGCTGGTCTACTCGATCCACTCGGGCGTGCAGGCCTACACGGACACGGGCACGGTCTACGTCTACGCGGCCACGGACGCCCCCAACTTCTCCAAGGTGCTCAAGTCCACGCTCAAGGAGCTCCGCGACCTCAAGAAGGCGGGCGTGACCCAGGAGGAGCTCAAGCGCGCCAAGGATCACCTCAAGGGCAGCCTGATGCTCTCGCTCGAGTCCACCTCGAGCCGCATGAACCGGCTGGCCAAGCAGGAGATGCACCACGGCTCGTTCCTCACGATCGACCAGATGCTCGAGGCGATCGACGGGGTCCGGCACGAGGAGGTCCAGGCCCTGATCACCGAGCTGCTCGACGAGGAGCGCCTGGCGCTCACGACGCTCGGCCCGCTCGACCGCCGCAACCTGCCGGGCGAGCTCAGGCACTGAGCGCCGCGGGGGGCGGCCCCCCGGGCGGTCAGGCGTCCGGCCGCGGCAGCTCGAGCCGCTCCGCGCGCGGCCGCACGAGCCCGGCGCGCCCGGCGCGCGCCAGGCGCACCGCGATCGCGTACGCCGCGCCCGCCACGACGAGCCCGACGACGGTCGTCAGCCGCTCCGGGAGCGCCAGGAGCAGCCCGGCGCCGGTGAGGACGACCCGCAGCGCGTACCCGAGGGGTGTGGCGCTGACGGCGCCGACCCAGGGCAGGTAGCCCTGGAGGGCGTACGCGACCAGGGCGAGGCCGACCACCGCGAACAGGAGCACCTCGACGATCTCGAGCGGGCCGGCGCCCTGGAGCACGAGCGCCGGGTTGTAGATGAAGAAGAACGGCAGCGCGTACTTGACCGCGCCGAAGCGCATCGCCTCCATCATCGCCCGCATGACGGGCGCCCCCGCCAGGCTGGCCGCGGCCACCACGGAGAGCGCCACCGGCGGCGTGATCTCCGACAGCACGGCCCAGTAGAGGATGAACAGGTGCACGGCGAGCGGGCTCAACCCGAACTGGATGAGGGCGGGCGCCACCATGACGGCCAGGAAGATGTAGGCCGCGGTGATCGTGAGACCCGTGCCGAGCACGAAGCACGCGACGGCCGTCATCAAAATCAGCGCCGACACGCTGCCGCCCGCGATGCGGACGAGGTCGCTGGTGAGCGTGCCGATCACGCCGGTCACCGTGAGCCCGCCGATGAGGAGCCCGACCGACGCCAGCACGGTCACCAGCTCGCTGAGGATCGTGCCGCTCGCGAGCACGAAGGCGCGCACCTTCGCGAGCGTCCAGCGCGACTCCCGACGGGCCATGGCGAGGAGCATCAGGACCGCCGTGGCCCAGAACGGCGCGAGCGCCTCCTGCCGCAGGTGGACGAGCAGGACCACGAGCACCGCGAACGCGAACACGTAGAACCAGCCCTCGGCGAACGTCCGCCGCAGCGACGGCAGCTCCGCCCGGGGGAGCCCGCGGATGCCGTACCTCGCCGCGTACCCGTCGACCTGGAGGAAGAGCGAGAGGTAGTAGAGGAGGGCGGGCACGGCGGCGGCCGCGGCCACGGTGACGTACGGCATCGAGAGCACCGAGGCCATGACGAAGGCGACGGCGCCCATGACGGGCGGGGTGAGCACGCCGCCGCTCGAGGCGTTCGCCTCCACCGCCGCGGCGTCCTCGGCGCGGAAGCCGGTCCGCTTCATGGCGGGGATCGTGACGACGCCGGTCGCGAGCACGTTGGACACGGCGCTCCCGCTCATCGTGCCGAAGAGCCCGCTCGCGACGATCGCGACCTTGGCCGTGCCGCCGCGCACCGTGCCGAGGAGCGCCATCGCGAAGCCCGTGAAGAAGCGCCCGGCGCCGGTGACGTGCAGCGCGACCCCGAACAGGATGAACCCGACCAGCAGCGTGCCGAACACGCGCATCGGGATCCCGAGGATCGCCTCGACGCTGGCGGACTGGTAGCGGATGGTGTCGGGGAACGAGAGGCTGAACCCCGCGATCGGGCCGGGGAGCGCGCCGGCGTAGACCGGATAGAGCGAGAACACGAACAGGATCACCGCGAGCGTGAGCCCGCCGGTGCGTCGCGCGCCCTCGAGGAGGAGCAGCCACAGGACCACGCCGACGACGACGGCGGCGGCCGGCGCCTGGAACTCCCACGCCTCGCGGACCATGCGCTCGGCGTGCCACGCGAAGTAGAGCGGCGCGAGGACGGCGGCGAGGAACAGCGCCGCGTCGTACCACGGCACGCGCGCGCTCCTGTCCCCGCCGGCGGGAAAGAGGAGGAACGCCGGCGCGAAGAACGTCGCGAGCAGGAGGTAGAGATAGCGGTTCTCCAGCAGGACGATGCCGGCGAAGAACCGCAGGTTGAAGAGTTGGTTGATCGCGAGGGCCAGCCCCGCGAGCGTCAGCAGGACGAAGACGCCCTGCCAGCCGCCGCGGAGCTGGCGCTGCCGCTGGGCTTCCTCAGCCATCGAGCCCTACCAGAACTTCGTCTCCCAGTACGGCTCGAACCCCGCCTTCCGGAGCTCCTCGGTCCGGATCTTCATCCACAGCTCGGGCAGCTTGGCCGCGCCGAGCTTCTGCTTCTGCGCCTCGTCCTGGGCGCGATCCCAGGCCTGCGCGAGGACCTCCTGGCGGCGCACGAGGTCACGGTTGTGGCGCTCGAGCTCCTCCGTCCAGACCTTCTTCTCCTTGAAATAGCGGACGGCGCCCTCGTGGTACGGCGCGACCCACTTGAGTCGCTGCAGCGCGAGCGCGAACCCCTCGTTGCCGGGCCAGGCGGCCTTGTACTCCGGGAACAGCTCGTAGATCATCCGCGTCTGCCGGTACACGAGCTCCGCGTCCTGGAAGGCGTACGCCGTGATGATCGGATAGCCGTAGGTGCCGCCCATGTGGGGCGTGTCCTTGGAGATCGGCGCCGCGCCGATGGTGGCGGCGTTCGCCTCCATGTACGGCGCCACCTTCTTCAGGCGCGCCCAGGCCGCGGGATCCTTCTTCGGATCCGGCATCGCGGCCGGCGAGTACTTGCGCGGCGAGCTGGCGAGCTCGTAGACGGGACCCGAGTTGGTGCTCGCGATCCAGCAGTCGGCCTTGCCCTCGATGACGGCGCGCCCGGAGGCGCCCCAGCTCGGGAAATCGAGCTTCTGCACGTCCTTCCAGCCGAGGCCGGCGGCGGCGAGATACGCCGTCATGTTGAGGTTGAGGGCGGGCGCGCCCACCACCCAGGCGATCCGCTTCCCCTTGAAGTCGAACACCGTCTTGATGCCGGCGTCCGCCGCGCACGAGGCGACGCCCGTGTTGAAGTCCGCCCACGCCGCGGCGATGATGCGGACCTGCTGCGGGCCCCATTCGGGCGCGGCGAAGTCCATCACGCCCTCCTGCGAGAGGAAGAACGCGTTGCCGAGCGCGCCGAACTGCGCCGTCCGCTTCACCAGCGGGATCTGGCGCGCGACGTCGTTGCCCGCGGGGATGACCCGCAGGGTGACGCCTTCCTTCTGCTGCATGACGTGACCGATCGACGCCGCCTGACTGTAGCCGGCCGAGCCGACGTCGTAGGCGGTCCAGACGAGCGCGCGCGGCATGCGGAAGCCCGTCTGCGCGTCGGCGAGCGGGAGCAGCGCGCCCAGCCCGACGAGGACTGCGAGCGTGACCTGAGCCGAACGTTTCATAGACATCGTTCAGTCGCCTCCTCTGTGCGAGTGGATCCGGCGCGGATGCGCGGGGTATTCTAGCGCCGCGCGGCGCGCTCGGCGAGCCCGAACTCCGAGGCCCCCGGGCGCGGCGCGGCCCTTCCGCTCGTGCCGGTTTTCCGCTAAGGTGGGGGCGTGATCGAGCGCTACACCCGCCCCGCCATGGGCCGCATCTGGAGCGAGGAGGCCAAGTACCAGGCGTGGCTCAGGGTGGAGCTGGCCGTGTGCGAGGCCTACGCCCGCCGGGGGCGCATCCCCGGGGACGCGCTGGCGCGCATCCGGGCCCGCGCCCGCGTGGACATCGCGCGGATCCTCGCGATCCAGGAGCGGGTCAGGCACGAGATGATCGCGCTCCTCACGAGCCTCGAGGAGCAGCTCGGCGACGACGCCCGCTTCGTCCACATCGGGCTCACCACCAACGACGTCTGGGACACGGCCACGGCGCTCCAGCTCCGTGACGCCGCCGACCTGCTGATCGCGGGCCAGGAGCGGCTCCGGGCGGCGCTGGGGGCGCTGGCCCTCCGCCACAAGGACACGCTGATCGTCGGCCGGACCCACGGCGTGCACGCCGAGCCGACGACCTTCGGCCTCAAGGTCGCGGTCTGGTGGGCGGAGGCCGGGCGCAACCTCGAGCGCCTCGGGCGGGCACGGACGGCGATCGCCGTCGGCAAGCTCTCGGGCGCGGTGGGCCAGTTCGCCCACGTGGAGCCGGCGCTGGAGGAGGAGGTCTGCCGCGGGCTCGGCCTCGAGCCGGCGCCGGTCTCGACCCAGATCGTCCAGCGCGACCGCCACGCCGAGTTCTGCGCGCTGCTGGCCGTGGCCGCGGCCTCGCTCGAGAAGATCGCGCTCGAGGTGCGGGGGCTCCAGCGGACGGAGGTCCTCGAGGCCCAGGAGCCGTTCGGCGAGGGCCAGAAGGGCTCGAGCGCGATGCCCCACAAGCGCAACCCCGAGCTTTCGGAGCGGATCTGCGGCCTGGCGCGCCTGATCCGGGCGAACGCGCAGGCGGCGCTCGAGAACGTCGCGCTCTGGCACGAGCGCGACATCAGCCACTCGTCCGTGGAGCGGGTGATCCTGCCGGACTCGACGATCGCGCTCGACTACATCCTGCACCTGGCGACGTTCGTCGTGCAGGGGCTCGACGTGGACCCGGCGCGGATGGCGGAGAACCTGGAGCTGAGCCACGGCCTGGTCTACTCGCAGCGGGTCCTGCTCGAGCTGACGGACCGAGGCCTCGCCCGCCAGGTCGCGTACGAGATCGTGCAGAAGAGCGCCATGCGCGCGTGGAGGGAGCGGCGCTCCTTCCTCGAGCTGCTGGCGGGGGACCCGGCGGTGACCGAGCGCCTGGCGCCCGAGGAGCTCAAGGCGTGCTTCGACCCGGCGTGGTACCTGCGCAACGTGGACGCGGTGTTCCGGCGGATCGGGCTTCAGTGATCCGGGGAGGGAGCCGGCCGTGAAGGTGGAGACGCGCGAGAAGCTCTACGAGGGCAAGGCCAAGATCGTGTACGCGACGAGCCGGCCCGGGACCGTCATCCAGTACTTCAAGGACGACGCGACCGCGTTCAACGCGCTCAAGCGCGGCACGATCGTGGGCAAGGGCGTCGTCAACAACCGGATGTCCGCCGCACTGTTCGAGCGGCTCGGGCGCGCGCGGGTGCCGACGCACTTCCTCGGCACCCTCTCCGACCGGGAGATGCTCTGCCGCAAGCTCGACATCATCAAGATCGAGACGATCGTGCGCAACATCGTCGCGGGCAGCCTCGCCAAACGCACCGGCCTCGAGGAGGGGACGCCGATCAGGCAGCCGGTCGTCGAGCTCTACTACAAGTCCGACTCGCTCGGCGACCCGATGCTGAACGACGACCACGTGCGCATGCTCCGGCTCGCGACGCCCGCCGAGCTCGCGTGGCTCAGGCGCACCGCGCTCCGGGTCAACGCGGTGCTCCGCCCGTTCATGCTGCGGCGCGGCCTCCTCCTCGTGGACTTCAAGCTCGAGTTCGGCCGGGCCGGCCGGACGCTCTACCTGGGCGACGAGATCTCGCCCGACACCTGCCGGCTCTGGGACCGCACGACGCGCGAGAAGCTCGACAAGGACCGCTTCCGCCGCGACCTCGGCGGCGTCGAGGAGGCGTACCAGGAGGTCTTCCGGCGGCTCGTCGGGACGCCCGCGTGAAGCTCCGGGTCCTGGTCCGGCTCAAGCCCGGCATCCTCGACGTCCAGGGCGCCGCGGTCAAGCGCGCGCTCGTCGGGCTCGGCTTCAGCGACCTCACCGACCTGCGCGTCGGCAAGGTGATCGAGGTGGAGCTCGACGCGGCGGGCCCCGAGGCGGCGCAGGCGCGGGTCGCGGAGATGTGCCGGCAGCTCCTCGCGAACCCGATCCTCGAGGACTACACGATCGAGACGGCGGACGACCTTGCCCCGCGCCGGGCCGTCCGGTAAGATGGGCGCGTCATGAGATTCGGCGTGGTCGTGTTCCCCGGCACGTGGAGCGACTGCGACTTCCACTACGTGATCTCCGAGGTCCTGCACGAGCCGGTGAAGTACGTCTGGCACCGGGAGCGGAGCCTCGAGGGCCTCGACTGCGTGATCCTGCCGGGCGGCTTCTCCTACGGCGACTACCTGCGCGCCGGCGCGGTCGCGGGCCGCTCGCCCATCGTGGACGCGCTCCGCGACTTCGTCGCGGGCGGCGGCCTGGTGCTGGGCTCGTGCAACGGCTTCCAGATCCTGTGCGAGGCCGGGCTCCTGCCCGGCGCGCTCATGCGCAACGAGTGCCTCCAGTACCGGTGCCAGTCCACGCACCTCGTCGTCGAGAACGTGGACACGCCGTTCACGCGCGGGCTCCGGCCGGGCCAGGTCCTCACCATGCCCATCTCGCACGGCGAGGGCAAGTACCACGCGAGCCCGGAGGCGCTCGCGGACCTCCGGCGGCGCCACCAGATCGTCTTCCGTTACGCCGAGGCCGACGGGCGCGTGACGAAGGCGGCGAACCCGAACGGCTCGCTCGAGAACATCGCGGGGGTCGCCAATCCCGAGGGGACGGTGCTCGGGCTGATGCCGCATCCCGAGCGCGCGTCCGAGGCGGCGATGGGTGGCACGGACGGCATCCTCCTGTTCCACGCGCTCCTCGGTAGCCTTGTCGAGGACGGCACCTTCCTCAAGCGGTAGCCGGTGAAGGGGGCTGAGCCGAAGGTCACGCTCGACCTGGCTCGGGACCTCGGGCTCACCGCCGAAGAGTACGATCGCATCGTCACGCGGCTCGGCCGCGAGCCCACCTGGACCGAGCTCGGCCTCTTCTCGGCGCTCTGGTCCGAGCACTGCGCGTACAAGCACTCGCGGGTCTTCCTCGGGCGGCTGCCCACGCGCGGGCCGCGCGTGCTGCAGGGGCCCGGCGAGAACGCCGGCGCGGTCGACATCGGCGACGGCTGGGCGGTCGTCTTCAAGATGGAGAGCCACAACCACCCCTCGTTCATCGAGCCCTTCCAGGGGGCGGCGACCGGGGTGGGCGGGATCCTGCGCGACATCTTCACGATGGGCGCCCGCCCGATCGCGATCCTCGACTCGCTCCGCTTCGGCGAGCCCGTGGACGCGAAGACGCGGCACCTCGTGGACGGCGTGGTCTCCGGCATCAGCTGGTACGGCAACTGCTTCGGCTGCCCGACCGTGGGCGGCGAGATCGCGTTCGCGCCCGAGTACGCGGGCAACCCGCTCGTGAACGTGATGTGCGTCGGCCTCGTGCGCACCGACGCGCTGTTTCGCGCGCGCGCCGAGGGCGTCGGCAACCCGGTGTTCTACGTCGGCAACAAGACCGGGCGCGACGGGATCCACGGCGCGACGATGGCCTCGGCGACCTTCGACGAGCACGCCGAGGCGCGGCGGCCGACCGTCCAGGTGGGCGACCCGTTCACGGAGAAGCTCCTGCTCGAGGCGTGTCTCGAGGCGATGGCGACGGGCGCGGTGCTCGGCATCCAGGACATGGGCGCGGCGGGGCTCGCCTGCTGCACCTCGGAGATGCCGGCGCGCGCGGGCACCGGGATGGACGTCGAGCTCGCGCGCGTGCCCCAGCGCGAGCCCGCGATGACGCCCTACGAGATCCTGCTCTCGGAGTCGCAGGAGCGGATGCTGCTCGTCGCCGCCCGCGGGCGCGAGGAGGAGGTCCGGCGGGTCTTCGCCAAGTGGGAGCTCGACGCGGTCGAGATCGGCCGGGTCACCGCGGGCGGCGAGCTCTGCGCCCGGCTCGACGGCGAGGTGGTCGCCCGCGTGCCGGTGGCGCTGCTGGCGGAGGCGCCGGAGTACCGGAAGCCCGTCGAGCGCCCGGCGTGGCTCGACGAGCGGCTCGCCTTCGACCCGCTCGGCCTGCCGGCGCCCGCGGACTGCGGCCAGGCGCTGCTCGAGCTCCTGGGCTCGCCGACGCTCGCCTCCAAGGAGTGGGCCTTCCGCCAGTACGACCAGCAGGTGGGGATCAACACGCTCGTGCTGCCGGGCTCCGACGCCGCGGTCCTGCGCGTCAAGGGCACGCGCCGGGCGCTCGCGCTCGCCACGGACGGCAACGGCCGCCAGGTCTTCCTCGACCCGCGGCGGGGCGCCGCGCTGGCGGTCGCCGAGGCGGCGCGCAACGTCTCGTGCGCGGGCGGCCTGCCCGTCGGGCTCACCGACTGCATGAACTTCGGCTCGCCGGAGCGGCCGGAGATCCTGTGGCAGTTCGCCGAGGCGATCGAGGGCATCGCCGAGGCGTGCCGCGCCCTCGAGATCCCCGTAGTGGGCGGCAACGTTTCCTTCTACAATGAGACCAGCGGCCAGGCGATCCTCCCGACGCCCGTCGTGGGCGTCGTGGGGCTCCTCGAGGACGCGACCCGGTACGCGACCCAGTGGTTCAAGGCGGCGGGGCACGCCGTGGCGCTGCTGGGCCCGGAGGCGGTGAGCCTGGGCGGCAGCGAGTACCTCTGGACGCGCCACCGCCGGCTGGCGGGCCGGCTCGCGCCGCTCGACCTCGAGATCGAGCGCCGGGTCCAGGCGGCGGTCCGCGCGGCGGTGGCGGCGGGGCTCGTGAGCGCGGCGCACGACTGCTCGGAGGGCGGCCTGGCCGTGGCGCTCGCCGAGGCGTGCGCGACGGGGCGCGCGCCGCTCGGGTGCACGGTGACGCTCGCGGGGGGCGCGCGGGCCGACCTCGTGCTGTTCGGCGAGGGGCCCTCGCGGGTGGTGGTGGCGGTCGAGCCGGGCGGCGCGGCCGAGTTCGAGGCGCTGATGCGGGAGTCGGCGATCCCGTGGCGCTGGGTCGGGCAGACCGGGGGCGACCGGCTCCGCATCGCGGCGGGCGGCGCGACGCTCGTGGACGTCCCGGTGGAGCGGATCGAGCACGCATGGAGGAACGGGTTTGAGCGCCACATGGCGTGACGACAGGTTCCACGACGAGTGCGGGCTGTTCGGGGTCTGGAACCATCCCGAGGCCGGCAACGTCACCTACCTCGGGCTCTACGCGCTCCAGCACCGCGGGCAGGAGTCGGCGGGCATCGCCGCCTCCGACGGCGCGAGCATCCACACCGAGAAGGCGATGGGCTGGGTGGCCGACGTCTTCGGCCGCGAGCGCCTCCGGCGGCTGCCCGGCCACCGCGCGATGGGCCACGTGCGCTACTCGACCGCGGGCAGCTCCAACCTCAAGAACGCCCAGCCGATCATGGCGACGACGGCGCGCGGGCCGATCGCGATCGCGCACAACGGCAACCTGACCAACGCCGACGCGCTCCGCCGCGAGATGGAGCGGGACGGCGCGATCTTCCAGTCCAGCTCGGACACCGAGGTGATCCTGCACCTGCTGGCCCGCGCTCCCGCCGGCCCGCTCGAGGAGCAGATCACCCACGCGCTCGCGCAGGTGAAGGGCGCCTACTCCCTCCTGATCCTGACGCTCGATGCCCTCTACGCGATCCGCGACCCGTACGGGTTCCGGCCGCTGACGCTCGGCCGGCTCCGCGACGCCCACATCGTCGCGTCCGAGACCTGCGCGCTCGACCTCATGGAGGCCTCGTTCGAGCGCGACGTCGAGCCGGGCGAGGTCGTGGTGATCTCCGACGCCGGCCTCCGGTCGCTGCGCCCCTTCCCGCCGGCCGAGCGCCTGCACTGCGTCTTCGAGTACGTCTACTTCGCGCGGCCGGACTCGCTCCTGTGGGGGCGCAACGTCCACACGGTGCGCAAAGCGATGGGCCGCCAGCTCGCGCGGGAGTACCCGGTGGCGGCCGACGTCGTGATTCCCGTGCCGGACTCGGGGACGAGCGCCGCGCTCGGCTACTCCGAGGAGTCGGGCACGCCGTACGAGCTCGGGCTCATCCGCAACCACTACGTGGGCCGGACGTTCATCGAGCCCAAGCAGGGCATCCGCCACTTCGGCGTCAAGATCAAGCTCAACCCGGTGCGCGAGATGCTCGAGGGGCGCCGTGTCGTGGTCGTGGACGACTCGATCGTGCGGGGCACCACGAGCCGCAAGATCGTCAAGATGCTCCGGAGCGCGGGCGCGCGCGAGGTCCACATGCGGCTCTCCTCGCCGCCGATCCAGTGGCCCTGCTACTACGGGATCGACACGCCGACGCGGAAGGAGCTGATCGCCTCGAGCCACACGGTCGACGAGATCTGCCGCTACCTCGCCGCCGACTCGATCGGCTACCTCTCGCTCGACGGCATGCTCAAGGCGACGGGCGGGGACCCCGCGCACTTCTGCAACGCCTGCTTCACGGGGAACTACCGGGTGGGCATCGAGCCGGAGGTGACGCCCCAGCTCCGGCTGTTCGACGGCTAGCGACGGCCGCGCCTCGATGAAGCCGCTGACCTACCGCGACGCCGGGGTCGACATCGACGCCGGCGACGACGCCGTGCGCCGCATCGCGCCGCTCGCCGCGGTCCAGGTGCGCGCGATGGCGCACGTTACCGGCGGGGGCCTGCCGGGCGACGTGCCTCGCGTGCCGCCCGCGGGGTGCCGGGCCCGGCGCTCGGCGTGGCGCGTGCCGGCCGTGGTCGAGACGCTGCGCGAGGCGGGGCGGGTCGCGTGAGGCGGCCCCCGGACGCGCCGCTGGGCCTCGGCGTGCTCGCCTCGGGGCGGGGCTCGAACCTGCAGGCGATCCTCGACGCGACCGTGGCACCCGGCTTTCCGGCGCGCGTCGCCGTCGTCGTGTCCGACCACGAGGGCGCCCAGGCCCTGGGCCGCGCGCGGGCGCGCGGCGTGCCCGCCGTCTGGCTGAACCCGAAGGACTTCGGCGACCGCGCGGCGTACGACGTGGCGCTCGCGGGCGTGCTCGAGGCGCACGGCGTCGGGCTCGTGTGCCTGGCGGGGTTCATGCGGATCCTCGGTCCCGCGTTCGTGCGCGCGTGGGCCGGCCGGATCCTGAACGTCCACCCCGCGCTGCTCCCGGCGTTCCCGGGGCTCGCGGCCCAGCGCCAGGCGCTCGCGTACGGTGTCCGGCTCGCGGGCGCCACCGTCCACTTCGTCGACGAGGGCGTCGACACCGGGCCGATCGTGCTGCAGGCGAGCGTGCCCGTCCACCCCGACGACACGGAGGAGTCCTTGTCCGCGCGCATCCTGGTCGAGGAGCACCGGCTGTACCCCGAGGCCATCCGCCTCTTCGCGGAGCGGCGACTCGCGATCGTGGGGCGGCGGGTGCTCGTGCGATGAAGATCCGCCGGGCGCTCCTGAGCGTGCACGACAAGACCGGCGTGGTGGACCTCGCCCGCGGGCTCGCCGCGCTGGGCATCGAGCTCCTGTCCACGGGCGGCACGGCGCGGCTCCTGCGCGAGGCCGGCGTCCCGGTCCGCGACGTCGCCGACGTGACCGGCTTCCCCGAGATGCTGGACGGCCGGGTGAAGACGCTCCACCCGAAGATCCACGGCGGCATCCTGGCGCGCCGGGACGTGCCCGCCCACCTCGAGGCGCTCGCGCAGCACGGAATCCCGCCGATCGACCTCGTCGTGGTCGCGCTCTATCCGTTCGAGGCGACCGTGGCGAGGCCCGGCGTGACGCCCGCGGCGGCGATCGAGCAGATCGACGTCGGCGGCCCCACGATGATCCGCGCGGCCGCCAAGAACCACGCCGCCGTCGCCGTCGTCACCGACCCGTCGCAGTACGCGGGCGTCGTGGCCGAGCTCCGCGCGAGCGGCGGGGCGCTCGGCGACGCCACGCGGGCGCGCCTGGCGCAGGAGGCGTTCCGGCGCACCGCCCAGTACGACGCCGCGATCGCGGCGTGGATGCGCTCGCCCGGCGCGGCGCCGGCGGCACCGGCGGCGCCCGACGAGTTCCCGCACCCGCTCCGGCTCGAGGCCGAGCGCGCGCTCACGCTGCGCTACGGCGAGAACCCGCACCAGGCGGCGGCGTTCTACCGCACGCCGGGCGGGCCCGCGCTCGGGCTCGCCGCGATGCGACAGCTCCACGGCCCCGAGCTCGGCTACAACAACCTGCTCGACTTCTCCGCCGCCCTGGGGCTCCTGCTCGAGCTCGACGGGCCGGCGGCGGTGGTCATCAAGCACACGAACCCGTGCGGCGTCGCGCTCGGCCCGACGGTCGGCGCGGCGATGGGGAAGGCGAAGGCCTGCGACCCGGTGTCCATCTACGGCGGGATCGTCGGCGTCAACCGCACGCTCGACCTGGAGGTGGTCCGGGCGCTCGCCGGCATCTTCGTCGAGATCCTGTTCGCGCCCGCGTACGCGCCGGACGCGCTCGAGGAGCTGCGGCGCACCAAGAAGAAGTGCCGGGTCTTCGAGGTGCCGTGCGAGCGCGCGGCGCTGCCGCAGCGCCTGGCCGAGTACCGGAGCGTCCTCGGCGGGCTGCTCGCGCAGTCGGCCGACCTCGCCGACCTCGACGAGGCGGCGCTCAGGATCGTCTCGCGGCGCGCCCCGACGGCGCCCGAGCGCGAGGCGCTGCGCTTCGCCTGGCGCGTGGCGAAGCACGCGAAATCCAACGCGATCGTGCTGACCACGCGCGACCAGGTGATCGGCGTCGGCGCGGGCCAGATGAACCGCGTGGACTCGGCGCGGATCGCCGTCATGCGCGCCCGCGAGCTGGGGCTCGAGACCCGCGGCACCGTGTGCGCCTCCGACGCCTTCTTCCCGTTCCGCGACGGGCTCGACGTCGTTGCCGAGGCCGGTGCGACCGCGGTGATCCACCCCGGCGGCTCGCTCCGGGACGAGGAGGTGATCAAGGCCGCCGACGAGCGCGACCTGGCGATGGTCCTCACCGGGCTCCGGCACTTCCGCCACTAGGATGCCGGTCCGCCCGCCCCTCCGCCGCCGCGCGCTCGCCCTCGCCGCGACGCTCCTGCTCGGCGGCTGCGCCGCCGTGGAGACGAAGCCGATCGCCGGCGCGGCGCCGCCGGCGCCGCGCCCGGCGTACGCCGTCGGCCAGCGGTGGATCCGCTCCGACGGTGTCTGGGACCTGCGCTACGCCGGCGCGGACGTCTACGCCTTCAGGGCTGCGGACGGGAGCGAGATCATCCTGAATCGCGACCTTCTGCCGCGCACGGTCGTGGACCGCTCGGGCGGCGCCGGCTTAGGGCTCAACGAGCCCTTCCAGTTCTTTCCGACGCCGCGCCTGGACTGGCCGCTGGCCGTCGGCAAGCACGGCGCCTCCCGCGGGAAGTGGCAGTACCACCGGGAAGAGGTGGCCGAGTTGCCGTCCTCGCGCGTGGGGGGCGGCACCTACCGGCGCGTCTTCCGCTTCGTGGTGAGCGCCGAGGCGACGTTCACCTGGCGCGTGGACGCCTGGGAGCAGGTGCGGATCCCGGCGGGCCGGTTCGAGGCGTACCGGCTGACGTTCAGGATCGTGCCGGACGCGGCCGAGGCGCCGGGGGCGCCGGCGTGGTGGCTGCGCGCCTGGTACGCGCCGGCCGTCCGGCAGTTCGTCGCCGCCGAGGGCGCCAACGTCGGCCTCCTGGCCTTCAAGCTGGTCGCCGTGGACCCGGTCGCCGCCGAGCCGCTCCAGGTGCTCGTGCGCGACCCGGCCGACGGCCTGCGCGTGAGCCGGCGGGACGCCGCGCTGAGCGGGCGCGTCACCGCGGGCAAGGGCATCGCGCGCGTGGCGGTCAGCGTGAACGGCCGCGAGGTGTGGCGGCGCGCCGAGGCGGACGCGACCGTCGAGGCGATGCTCGAGGCGCGGCTGGCGCTCGACGAGGGACGCAACGTGGTGATCGTCACGGCGACCGACACCGCCGGCGAGACGCGCCAGGAGGCCCGCACGGTGTTCTACGACGCGTCGGCGGCGCGCCGGTCGGCGGAGGCCGCCCGCGCCGAGACGCGCGCCGCCCGCGAGGCTGCGACGCGGGCCGAGGCGTCGCGGCTCGCCGCCGAGCCGTGGGGGACGGCGGCGGTCGCCGAGCAGGCCGGCGAGGCGGCGCGGGCCGCCGGCGACGTCGCGCGCGCCGAGGAGCGGTTCGTCGAGGCGCGCGGCCACTACGAGCGGGCGGCGATGGCGGCCGCCTGGGCGGCCGCGCTGGCCCGCGCCCGGAGCGAGAACCAGGCGCGTGCCGCGCGCGTCGCCGGGGCGCGGCGCGCCGCGGAGCAGGCGGCGGCGCCGCGCTGGGCGCCGGAGGCGTGGCGGCGGGCGGGGGAGCTCCAGGGGACGGCGGACAGCGCCGCCGGGCGCGACGAGCACGAGCAGGTCGCGGAGCTGCTGCTCGCGGCCGAGGCGGCGTACCGCCGGGCCGAGAGCGAGGCGCTGGCGCGCGCGACCGCGGCGGCCGCGGCCGAGCGCGAGCGCCTGGACGCCATCGCGCGCCAGCGGCAGGCGGCCGAGCGCCAGGCCGCGGCGGCGGCGGCGGCGCGGGCGGACGCCGAGCGCGCGGCGGCGCCGCGCCACTTGGCCGCGGCCTTCGCGGGCGCGCGGGGCCTCGAGGACGAGGGACGCGCGGCGCTCGGCCGGAGCGACTGGGCCGCGGCGCAGGAGCGCCTGCGCGGCGCGGAGAGCGCCTTCCGCGAGGCCGCGGCGGCGGCGCGCCGCGAGGGCGAGCGGCTGGCCGGGCTCGAGTGGGAGCGCGCGGCGGCGGTCCGCGCCGGCGCCGACGCGGCGCGCGAGCGCGCGATGGCCGAGCAGGCCGACGCCGGCCGCCTGGCGGGTGCGCGGCTCGAGGGCGCCGCGCGGCGCGCGCGCGCCGCCGAGGCGGCCGAGCGGGCGCAGGACTACGGGCGCGCGGCGGCGCTCTGGCGCGAGGCGGGCGAGGCGTACCGGCAGGCGACGGCCGAGGCGAAGGCCGCCGCGCGCCAGCCCGTGCGGGTCGTGCTGACCGCGCCCGCGGAGCAGGCGGTGGTCGAGCAGGAGACGCTCAGCCTGACGGGCACGATCAGCGCCCCGCGCGGCCTGCAGCGCGTGCTGGTGACGCTCAACGGGCGCGAGGTGTCCCGGCGGGACACCGCGGCCTCCGGCTCGCTGCCGCTGGCCGTCGCGGTCCGCCTGCGCGAGGGCCAGAACACCCTGGTCGTCACCGTCACGGACACGGACGGGACGATCACGCAGCAGGTGCGGAGCGTGCAGTTCGAGCGGCCGACGCCGCTCACGGTCGCCGTCCGCTATCCGGAGAACGGCGCGACCCTGGCGAGCCCCTCGTCGGTGGTCGCGGCCGTCGTCTCCTCGAGCCGCGGCATCGCGAGGGTCAGCGTCACGCTGAACGGCGAGGAGGTGCACGCGCAGGTCGAGCGGCGGCCGCAGCGCTCGGTGGCCGTCGCCGTGCCGCTCTCGCTCCGGCCCGGGTCGAACGTCATCGTGCTGAGCGCGACCGAGCCCGGCGGTCGGACGCAGGCGGACACGCGGACCGTGGTGTTCACGCCGCCGGCCGCGGCCGGGACGCAGGCCGCGGCCGCCCCGGCGGCCGGGGAGGCCGAGCACTGGGCGGTCGTGGTCGGCGTCGGCGCCTACGACAGCCCCGACATCCCGAAGCTCCGGTACACGGTGGAGGACGCCGAGGCGGTCGCGCGGACCCTGGTGGAGCACGGCGGCTTCAAGCCGCAGAACGTGCTGCTGCTGACCGACCGGACCGACGCCCGGCCCACGCTCAGGCGCCTGAAGTGGGCCCTCGGCACCTTCCTCGCCCGCTCGGCGAAGAAGGGCGACACCGTGCTCATCTTCTTCGCCGGCCACGGCGCGCCCGAGGTGGACGTCGCCGGACGCGAGCGCGACGGCCTCGCGAAGTACCTCGTGCCGATGGACGCCGACGCCGACGACCTGTACGCCACGGCGCTGCCCATGGACGAGTTCGAGACGATCTTCGGCCGCATCGAGGCCGAGCGCATCGTCGTGTTCCTCGACGCCTGCTACAGCGGCGCGGCCGGGGGCCGGACCTTCGCGTCGCGCAAGACCCGGGCGCTCAACCTGGACGACCAGTTCCTGGAGCGCCTGGCCCAGGCGCGCGGCCGGGCGATCGTCACGGCCTCGCGCGCCGGCGAGGTCTCCGTCGAGCTCTCCGAGCTGGGCCACGGCCTCTTCACCTACTACCTGGTCGAGGGCCTGCGGGGCGCCGCGGACCGCGACCGCGACGCGATCGTGACGCTCCAGGAGCTCTACCAGTACGTCGAGCAGCAGGTGAGCCGCCACTCGCGCGCCGTGGGCGCGAACCAGCACCCGGTGATGAAGGGCGAGCTGGAGGGGCTCCTGCCCCTGGTACGGGTCCGCAAGTGAGCCAGCCCGAGCGGATCTACGGCCTGCGGGAGCTGACGCGTATCCTCACGCTCACGCCCAAGCGCGCGGCGCAGCTCCGCCGGCTCGAGCTGCTGCACGGCGACTCCGGCTACACGTTCCGCGAGCTGCTCGCGCTCCGCGCGGCGAGCGCGCTCCTCGACGCCGGCGCCTCCGTGCGCCAGATCAAGCAGGCGCTCACGGCGCTCCGCCGCCAGGACCCGGGGCTCGAGCAGCCGCTCGCCGAGGTGCGCCTGGTCCTCGAGGGCGACCGGCTCCTGGCCCAGTCCGACCGCGTGCGCTTCGACCCGCGCACCGGGCAGCTCGTGCTGGCGCTCGACAGCGGCGGCCTCGAGCGGGCCGCGACCGCGACGCTCACGACCGGGCTCGTGCGGCCGCTCGCGCCGCCGGCGGAGCAGGCGGAGACGTGGTTCGAGCGCGCGAGCGAGTGGGACGGCGACCCGGCGCAGTGGGAGGACGCGATCGAGGCGTACCGGCGCGTGGTCGCGATCGACCCGACCTACGCCGCGGCGTGGAACAACCTCGGGCTCCTGGTCCACCGCATGGGCGCCTACGACGAGGCGCGCACCGCCTACGAGACGGCGCTCGCGCAGGACCCGCACTGCTGCGAGGCCGCGTACAACCTCGGCTCGCTCCACGAGGACCGCGGCGAGGTCGAGGCGGCGATCGAGAGCTACCGCCAGGCGCTCGGCCTCTCGCCGGACTACGCCGACGCCCATTTCAACCTCGCCGGCGCGCTGGCGCGGGCGGGGCGGGGCGACGAGGCGGTGCGGCACTGGCAGCGCTACCTCGAGCTCGACGCCGGGAGCCCCTGGGCGCGGATCGCGCGCGCGCACCTCGAGGTCGTCGAGCCCGACGACGACCGGAAACAGAAGGAGTGAGGCCGTGAGGGTGCTCGTCGTCGGCGGGGGCGGACGCGAGCACGCGCTCGTCTGGAAGCTCGCGCAGAGCCCGCTGGTCCAGCGGCTCTACGCGGCGCCGGGCAACCCGGGGATCGCCCGCCACGCGACGTGCGTCGCGCTCGCGACGGACGCGCTCGACGACCTCGTGGCCTTCGCGCGCGACGAGGGGATCGATCTCACCGTGGTCGGGCCCGAGGCGCCGCTCGTCGCGGGTCTGGTGGACCGGCTCGCCCAGGCGGGCCGCGCCGCGTTCGGCCCCGGGGCGCGGGCCGCGGCGATCGAAGGGTCGAAGGTGTTCGCCAAGGGCCTGATGGCGCGCCACGGGATTCCCACCGCGCGCTTCGCGACCTTCGACGACCCCGCCCACGCGCGGCGCTACTGCCGGGAGACCGGCGCGCCGATCGTCGTGAAGGCCGACGGGCTCGCCGCCGGCAAGGGCGCGATCGTCTGCCGGACCCTCGACGAGGCGGACGCCGCCGTCGGCGAGTGCATGGAGCGCAAGGCGTTCGGGTCCGCCGGGACGCGCGTGGTGGTCGAGGAGTTCCTCACGGGCGAGGAGGTCTCGTTCTTCGCCCTCTCCAACGGGCGCGACCCGTTTCCCCTCGCGGCCGCCCAGGACCACAAGACGGTCTTCGACGGCGACCGGGGGCCCAACACGGGCGGCATGGGCGCCTACTCGCCCGTGGCGTCGTTCGACGCGGCGATGGAGCGGCGCGTGATGGAGACGATCGTCGGGCCGACGCTCGCCGCGCTGGCGAAGGAGGGCGCCCCCTACCGCGGCGTCCTCTACGCCGGGCTCATGCTGACGACGGACGGCCCGAAGGTCTTCGAGTTCAACTGCCGCTTCGGCGATCCCGAGTGCCAGGCGTTGATGGTCCGCTGGCCCGGGGACCTCGTTCCGCTGCTCCTCGCCGCGGCGCGCGGGGACGCCTGGCCCGCGCTCGCCGCGTGGCCGTCGCAGGCGTCGGTCTGCGTGGCGCTCGCCTCGGGCGGCTACCCGGGCAAGTACGCGACGGGGCTCCCGATCGAGGGCGTCGACGCGGCGGCCCGGCACGCGGGGGTGCGCGTGTTCCACGCCGGGACGGCGCTCGCCGACGGCCGGCTCGTCACCGCGGGCGGCCGCGTGCTGTCCGTGACCGCGGTCGCCGCGACGCTCCAGGGCGCGATCGACGCCGCCTACGGCGCGATCGGCGAGATCCGGTTCGAGGGCATGCACTACCGCACCGACATCGGCAGGAGGAGGCCCGCCACATGAGCAGACCCGTCCGCGTCGGCATCGTGCTCGGAAGCGACTCGGACCTCGAGGTCATGCTGGAGGCCGTGAAGGTCCTCGACGCGCTCGACGTGGGCAGCGAGGTGGTCGTCGCCTCGGCCCACCGGACGCCGGAGCGGACGCAGGAGTACGCGCGGAGCGCGCAGGGGCGCGGCCTCGGCGTCCTCATCGCCGGCGCCGGGGGCGCCGCCGCGCTGCCGGGCGCGCTCGCCGCGTGCTCGCCGCTGCCGGTGATCGGGGTCCCGATCGCGGCGACGCCGCTGGGCGGCCTCGACGCGCTACTCTCGATCGCGCAGATGCCGAGGGGCGTGCCCGTCGCGACCGTCGCGATCGGCGCGTGGGGCGCGGCGAACGCGGGCGTCCTCGCGGCGCAGATCCTGGCGCTCGGCGACCCCGCGCTGGCCACGCGCCTGCTGGCCTACCGCAAGCGCCTCGCGGACGAGGTGGACGAGCGCGCGCGTCGCGTGGCCGAGCGGCTCGGGTCGGGAGCCTCCGCGTCGCGGGCGTGACGGCCGGCGGGCGGACGCGGCTCCTGCGGGTGGACCCGTCGTCGCCGCCCGAGCGTGCGGCGCTCGCCGCCGCCGCGGCGCTGCGCGAGGGCGGAGTGGTCGCGTTCCCCACGGAGACGTTCTACGGGCTCGGCGCCGCCGCGCGCCTGGCCGCCGCGGTGCGACGGGTCTTCGCGCTGAAGGGCCGGCCCGAGGCCAAGCCCGTGCTGCTGCTCGTGGACGGGGTGGCGATGGCCGAGTCCGTCGCGGAGGTCACCGGGGAGGCGCGCGCGCTGATGGCGCGCCACTGGCCCGGGGCCCTGACGCTGGTGCTGCGCGCGCGCCCGGGCGTGCCCGGGGAGGTCACGGCGGGCACCGGCACGGTGGGCGTGCGCCTGTCACCGCATCCGGTGGCGCGCGGCCTCGTCGCGGCGCTCGGCGAGCCGGTGATCGCGCCGAGCGCCAACCCGGGCGGGCGCGAGCCGCCGACGAGCGCCGCGGCCGTGCTGGCCTACTTCGGCGAGGCCCTGGACCTCGTGCTGGACGGCGGCGCCACGCCGGGCGGCGAGCCCTCGACCGTGCTCGACCTGACCGTCACTCCCCCCAGGCTCCTCCGGCAGGGCGCGGTAAGGTTATAACCATGCGTGTCACGGGCGTGATCCAGGCGGGCGGCAGGAGCACGCGCATGGGCGGCCGGCCCAAGGCGCTGCTGGAGGTCGGCGGCCGGCGCATCATCGAGCGCGTGCGCGACGCCGTGGCGCCGGTCGTCGGCGAGGTCCTGCTCGTCACCAACACCCCCGACCTCTACGCCTTCCTCGGCCTGCCGATGGTCGCCGACGTCTACCCCGACCACGGCTCGCTCGGCGGCATCTACTCGGGGCTCGAGGCGGCGCCGGGGGAGGCC
>Ga0209341_10001255_pt1 | contig 25354 bp, 37 predicted proteins | sample RifCSP13_2_FD_184020 | JGI IMG/M metagenome (GOLD analysis project Ga0209341, IMG submission 184020) | Soil microbial communities from Rifle, Colorado - Rifle CSP2_sed 13_2 (SPAdes) (version 2) | ecosystem: Environmental > Terrestrial > Deep subsurface > Rock core/Sediment | place: Rifle... | reverse complement strand
GGGGCCAGCGGCGAAGACGGTGCGGGCGGCGGCGATGTCGCGGCAGGGGGTGCAGTGGGCGTGGTGGTTGGCGAGGGCGGCGGCCATGTAGATGGCGGCGGGGGTGGGTACGGTGCTCACGGGGTCGGACTCCCTTGATTGGGTGGGGTTCGGGCTCAAGGCCCAGGGCCGGCGGTGCAGTCGCCGGGCCCTGGGCCGACTTGGGTGGGGTGCTAGGCCTGCTCGGCCTCGGCCATGTCCAGCCAGGTCCGCAGCGCGCGCAGCGTCCCGGCCCGGTTGTCGGTCTTGGCCAGTGCCACGTCCATCGACCTGGTGGCCAGTTCGAACGCGGCGGCCTTGGTCTGGGTGTCCTCCGACTCCGCGAACGGCACCCGGCTGGGCTTCAGCTCGATGGCGAGGCGTCGGCGGGTGGCGATCAGCTGGATCAGCCACGGGACCGCGTCACCGATCAGCTCGCCGACCTGCGCCAGGTCGATGTCCGCCCACAAGCCCGTGCCCTGGAACACCAGGTGCGGCTGGCTGTCGCGCCACTTCGCCAGGTAGAAGGTGGCGATGCCCTCGGTGCTGGGGTCGCAGAGGTAGGAGCCGTTCAGCGTGTGCTCGGCGCCCTGGTGCCGGTGGTCGTCGTCGTCGGTGTGGTTGAGCGGGTCGCCGACGCACCAGGCGACGCCGTCGGGGCACGGGGCGGGCGGGGTGGGCGTCATCAGGCGGGCGATCACGTCCTCGGCGATCGCTGCGGCGAGCTCCGGGGTGTACCTGTGGGGGATGGTGTCCTGCATAGCGCGGTCGACGATGGCGGGCAGGGCGGCGGCGAGCGGGGCGAGGCCCTCGCGGTCGGTGGTGGTGTTGGCCTTGATCTCGGTGTTCGGCATGAGCGGTGCCTTTCTCCGGTGGTGATCTGTGGCTGTACGGCTTGGGTGGTGCCGTCCGGGGCGGGTGGTTTCACCGCGCCCGGACGGCGGTCTACGGGGCGGTCAGTCGGTGGTGCGGAGGACTTCCTCGCAGCGGCACCGCCAGTACCCGCAGAGAACGCATGAGTCGTCGGCGGACGGCGGGGGCGGGGGCGTGGCGTTCATCAGGCGGTCACCCCGGCCAGCTGCTCGATGTCGGCCAGGACCTCGACGCGCTCGACGCGCAGGGACGGGGCGGTGTCGCGCATCGGGACGTCACCGAGGCCCAGGCGCTCGTAGGTGGCGCGGATGGCGACCAGGTCGGGGGTCTGCCTGCTGGAGGCGACACGGCGCACGACCCACTGCCCGTAGACACCGCTGGGCAAGCGGTCGATCAGCTTGCGGTGCTTGCGCTTCGCGCGGTCGGCGGCGCGGGCGGAGTCGCATGCGAGGTCGAAGGCGAAGGCGGCCCGTTCGATGTCGGCGACCGGGGGCAGCTCGGCTTCGGTGAAGAGGCCGGCCGGGTCCGGGGCCTCGACGACCGCGGGCTCGGCCTGGTCGGCGACGAGGCCGGCCGGGTTGACGACGCTACGGACGGCGGCGGAGACGGTGCCGAGAATGCCGCGGATGTTGCGGGCGGCACGGGGGCTCATGAGAAGCTGAAACACAGCTGGACTCCTGGTGATGTCAGGTTGATCCGGTCAGGCCCTCGGTCGGTGTTAGCGCACCGACGGGGGCCGTTCGCGCTTACCGGGTCACCCGGTGAAGCGCATGTGTCTATACTGACAGGCATGACCCCATTTAGCAAGGGCGCAACGTACGAACGCATCTCGAAAGCTGACGACGGCGACGAAGACGGTGTGATCCGCCAGAACGAGGACACCGGCGCCCTCGCTACACAGCGCGGCATCCCCCTCGGCGCCCGCCGATTCCGCGACAACGACAAGTCCGCCACCCATGGCAAGCACCGCCCCGACTACGAACGGCTCATGGAAGCCGTGCAGCGCGGCGAGGTGGACGTCATCATCGTCTACGCGCTCGGCCGCTTCTGGCGGAACCGCCGAGAGCGCGCTGAGGGCATCGAGACTCTGCGCAAGCACGAAGTCAGCGTGCTATGTGTCAAGGGCCCCGAGTTGGACCTCACGACCGCATCCGGCCGTCTGCTGGCCGGACTGCTCGGGGAGGTCGACACCTTCGAGGTTGAGCAGATGTCCGAGCGCGAGCAGCGGGAAATGCGCCAGCGTGTCGAGAGGGGCGTACCCCCCACTGGGCCGCGCTGCTACGGGTACAGCGGCAAGGGCGACGAGATCGTGCCCGACGAGGCCGACGACGTGCGGAAGATGTTCGACGACCTATTGGCGGGCGCCAGCCTCTCCGGCATCGCCGCGGGTCTGAACGAGCGGGGGCGGCCGAATCGCAACGGTCGGCCGTGGGCACACAACACGGTGCGGAACCTGCTTCTCAACGAGCGGTACGCGGCGCTGCGCGAGTACCGCGGCGAGCTGTACGCGGGCAAGTGGCCAGCCATCATCAGCGAGGCCACGTGGCGCGCGGCGAAGCACGTCCTGGAGGACGACGGGCGTGCCACCAGTCCGGGCCCGGGGCGCCGTTGGCTGCTCTCGGGGATCGCACGGTGCGGCGTGTGCGACGACGGCACCACGGTCACGTCAGGGTCCCGGGGCGCACCGAAGGGAAAGACGGGGCCCACGCAACCGCTGTACCGGTGCCGCGTGACCAAGCATCTGGCGCGGTGGACGGAGCCGATTGACCTGGTGGTGCAGGACTACGTCGTGCGCCGGCTGTCCCGGCCGGACGCGGTAGATCTGCTCGTCGACAACGAAGGGCCGGATGCGGCACAGCTGCGGGTAAAGGCGGTTGCGCTGCGGGGTCGACTGAAAGCTCTGGCCGCAGAGTTCGCGGACGACGACGACGCGGACAGCTCGGAGTTCCGAGACGCGACCAGGCGCATCAAGGCTCGGCTTGGCGAGGTCGAGGCGCAGATGGCCCACCCTCAGCGCGCCCGGGTGCTGGTGGACCTGGTGACGGCGGAGGACCCGGAGCGGGCATGGGAGAACCTGGCGTTGGACCGGCAGCGGGCCGTCGTCGAGACGCTGGCCACGGTGACGATCCTGTCGGGGCTCCCGGGGCGGCGACCGTTCGATCCGGCCACGGTGCGGATCGAACCGCAGCAGGGCATGGGGTAGGGCGCGCGTATGCGACTGCGGCCCGGCGGGGGTGGGGTTCCCGCCGGGCCGCTTCCGTCTGCCGTCACAAGCCGATGCCGCGCATGGGGTTGTCCCGCCAGCCGTCCGCCGTCCTCACGTACTCGTGTACGACCGGGCTCGACTTGCTCCAGCGGCCGTGCTCGGCGATGTGGGCGACCGGCACCCCGCGCCGCGCCGCTTCGGTGGGGCCGCCGGCCCTGAGTCCGTGCGCGGTGAACTTCTCGGCGCCCTCGACCCCGGCCCGCTCGGCGAGGACTCGGACGCGCTCGTTGATCGCGGCGCCGGACATGCCGCCGTCCTGGAGGTGGCCGTGCCGGGTGATCCGGCGGAAGACAGGGCCGTCGGTGAAGCCGTTCGCGTCGAGGACGGCGAGCCACGCCCGGACCGTGCGCACGGGGCAGGTGTCCGCGACGCTGCCGTACGGAACCCGCACCTCGGCACCCACGGCGTCCTGGTCGGTCTTGCTGGTGCGGATCAGGACCGTGAGCCCGTCCTCGTCGAAGACGAGATCCGACACCCGCAGCGCGGCCAGCTCGGAGCGCCGCCCCATCATCGCGAAGCCGAGAACGGTCAGGGCGCGGTCACGGATGCCCGAGAGGGTGTCGGTGTCGAGGGCGTCCACCATGGCGCGCAGTACGTCCAGGACGACGGCCGGCGCCTTGCGTTTGCGTTGCCCGCGCTCGGCCCGCTCCCGTTTGTGGACACGGAGGACGGCGCGGGCCTGGTCGGTCTCGGGGAGTCCGCGGTGCCCGGCGTACCGGTGCGCGGTACGGATGGCTGCGATGTTCTGTTCGATGGTCGACGGGGCCTTGTCCTCGTCGACGAGGTGGCTCACGTACTCGGCGAGGGTCTGCGGGGTGGCGGGCAGCGAGGTGCGGCCGTGGGTGTCGCACCAGTCGGCGAACTGCGCCCACCCTCGTTCGTACGCGCGGCGGGTCTCGGTCGGGATGGAGCGCTGCATGCGGTCGACCGTACGAGCGGACAGTTCATGATCCGTCCGGGCGACGACGGCCGGGGTGGCGGGGACGGGTTCGAGGGTCATGAGCCGACCCTACTGGTTCTGACCCTCGATAACATGCCTTACCGAGGGTCAGAATCTCCTCTACTTCACGTCACCCTCGGCTCGTACATCGAGCAGCCGCGGACCCGGCTCCGCGCCCTCGTGTCCCTGACGGCCAGGCCCAAGCCATCCGTCCTTGCGCGCCCTGGCCACCCAACGCGAAACCGTGTTCTCGGAACGCCCAAGCTGCTGCGCAAGCCGCTTCACCGCGCCCCGCGGCTTCCCCGGAGCGGCCTCCGCCAAGTACCCCTCGGCAACCTGGTGCAGCAACTCATCGGGCAGCGGAGCACGGCCGGGCTGCGACTTCTGCGGAGTGCTGGCACTGATGATCTGGTCGGCCGTCTTGATCGTCACCTTCGAGCCTGGCGCGTACACAGGCTCGCTGAACACCTCGGTCAGCAGCTGCTCGGCGCGCTCGTCACCCGGCTCGTACTTCATCCGTGACGCCATGGCCCGCACCCTCTCCTGCATCTCCCGGTAGCGGACAGCGTTGATGATCTGCCCGACCCGGATGTCGTGAAGCATGCGGGTCGTCACACTGCCGGCGGGCGCGTCCCCCGGACGTCCAGGCCAGACTTCAAGGCGGCTGATGACGTGACCGTTCGGGCCGCGAGAGACGGTGCCGGCCACGGTCCAGCCGTCATCAGAGTCGTGCCGGAAGTGGGCCACGGCTCCGGCCGCACCCTCTTCCTTGCTGGGCTCTTGAAGCTGTAGCTGCATGTCGTCGTTCGGGGTGGTCACCGTGGCAATGTCGCATCCCTCGATACGGCGCGTCAACGCAGGCGGGGCGGAAAACGATGAAGTGAGATAGTCCTGCACTTGAAGTGACCAGGTAGGGGCACTCCCTTGCCTAAGTGATGGAGTGGGACTAGTCTTGGATACGTGCTCGATACGACTACGGAGCGCGTACGCGCTTTGCTGACCGCACCCGTTGACCTGCCCGAACCGGCCGAACTCCGGTCGCTTCGGGAGGCGGCGGGGCTTTCTCAGCAGCAACTCGCCGACGCCCTGGGCGTCACCCGTGCAGCCATCAGCCACTGGGAGACCGGAACCCGCTCTCCGCGGCGCGGAGAAATGCGCCACCGGTACATGAGCGCGGTCCGCGTACTCCGGGAGGCGGTCTGATGGCGATCACCCCGGAGGACCGTGAGGCGATCCGCCGCTACGCCTACGCACTGGCCGACCAGGCTCCGCCGCTCAGCCAGTGGCAGCGGGACCGGCTTCGCGCCTTGCTGCGCCGAGAGCGGCCCGAGCGGCGCGACACCGCCGCATAGGACGGCCCTGCTGTCGGCGATTCCAGCGCCAGCAGCAGGGCCTGAACGCCCACCCGACACGACGAGGCCCCGAAATCCGCCGCCACAGCAGATCTTCCGGGGCCACCGTCACCGACTCACGTAGGAGGACGTACCCCCATGATGCCGTACTTCGCCGGCCGACGGCCCACCGAGAACGCCGCGGTCGCCCGTACGCCGGACCATCCCGTACCGGCCGCGCCCGTACCCGAGCTGCGCTCCAGGTTGTGCCGCGCGGTCCAGGCCGCTGACGGCGCCGCCGTGCTGCTCCTCGCCCATCACATCCGGCGCGCCGAGGCATGAACCGCCGTCGCGGTCACCTCCGTCTCGTCGCCACGTCGGCGGCGGGGCGGAGGGCCGCGCGCACCTTCCCCTGCGACACGAACCCGTACGGCCTTACCCCCGCAGAGCTGCGCCGTGAGATCGCCCGTCTGTCCCGTCTCGGCTGGCAGACCTGGGAGTTGTGGCGCCGGTTCTGCCCCTGCAAGGAGACCAGCGAGTGACCGAGCACGACGGCGCACCTGAGTGGGGCGCCCGCGACGAGCAGCGGACCCAGCTCGAACAAGCTGTGGTCGGTACGGTCCTGGTCGACCCGCGCCAATTCGCCGAGGTGGCCGAGGTCATCACCGCGGACATGCTGCGCTACACCCCGGCCCGGATCGTCTGGGACCTCCTCACCAAACGCATCGGCGAGGGCGAGCCCACGGACTACCTGGCTCTGCAACTCGCGCTTTCGGAGGACGACCTCCGGCGCATCGGCGGACCCGTCGGCTTCAGCATCCTCGGTGGGCACTCTGTAGGCGAGGCTCTCTGGCACGCCGAACGGCTTCGTAAGCACGCCCGGCGGGAGCAGATCACCGGCCACCTGCGCGGGGCCATCAGCCGCATTGAGCAGGACGACGACCTTGACGCCGCTCTCGATGACGTCAGCACATCGCTTGCCGACCTGGGTGAAGTCGCTGCAGAGGCGCCTACGTCCGACTGGGGTGAGGTCGATCTCTCGCCCGTCCTCGATGGCACGTACAAGCCCGTACAGGCCACGGTCGGCGCCCGCAACGACGGCGTCGGGCTGTTCTACCCGGGCCGTGTCAACGGCATCCAAGGCGAGTCGGAGGCCGGCAAGTCTTGGGTCGCGCTGGTCTGCTGCCTGGTGGAGATCAACCGCGGTAACCACGTCTTCTACATCGACTTCGAGGACTCCGAGGAAGGCATCGTTGGCCGGCTGCTGCTCCTCGGCGCCAACCCGGACGACGTCCGTACGTACTTCCACTACATCCGTCCGGCCAGCGCGCCCGCAATGTCGACGATCAAGGCGCTCTGCCGCCGGGTCGCTGCCCTCGAAACGACCTTGGTCGCCCTCGACGGCGTCACCGAGGCGATGACGATGATGGGCCTGGAGCTCAAGGAGAACACCGAGATCGCCAAGTTCGGGCGGATGCTGCTGCGCCCGCTCGCAGACACGGGCGCGGCGGTCGTCTCGCTGGACCACGTGGTGAAAAGCACCGAGAGCCGGGGCCGATACGCCCTTGGCGGTGTCCACAAGCTCAACGCCGTAGACGGCGTCCAATACATGCTCGAAGCCGTACGCCCCTTCGGCGTCAACACCGAAGGCTGTTCGCGGCTCCGCGTGGCCAAGGACCGTCCCGCGCAGGTGCGGCGGCATGCGCTGCCTGGCGGGAAGAACCCGATGCACTGGTTCGCAGACCTGGTGATCGCTTGGAAGTCCGACGACTTCTCTGAGGCGCATCTGTACCCGCCGATCCAGCACGACGACGACCCGGCGGAGATGACCGCCAAGGAGGAGAGGGCGGCCCAGGAAGAGGCCGAGGTGAAGGAGCGTACGGAAGCGGTGATCAAGGCGCTGTCGAAGGCCGCCGAGCCGCTGAGCAAAACCTCTGTCGAGGAGCTGGTTCCGGGCCGGGCGAGCATCACGCGGCGGGCGCTTACCCGGCTCGTCCACGAAGGCCGGGTGGAGACCACGACGGGCCCCCGCAACGCGGTATTGCACAGCGTCCCGAAGGGCGATGCCGAGTGAGGCTCGACCCCGTCCCGACCCCGTCCCGTGACGGTCAGTCAGTTAACGGCGGCCAGCAGTATGCGCAGGTCAGCGGCTTGCCGACCCCGTCCCGTCGACCCTGGGACGACGAAACCCACCTGACTGACCGTCACGGGACGGGGTCACGCAGTGCTTCACCTGCGGATATGCGCCGAACCTCGACCCCGTCCCACCCCGTCCCGACCCCGTCCCGGACGGAGTCAGCGACCCCGTCCCCCGTCCGTCCCCCTATAGGGACGGGGACGGCGTCGCGAGTCTCAGCAGCAACAGAAAGAACGGAGCCCCCATGACCGTCGCTGCTCTTTGCCCGCTGTGCCGCGTACGCGTGGACGCACAGCACGTCACGGCCGCCAACGTCGACGGCCGACTCCGCCACATCGTCCAGTGCCCCGACTGCCGCCACGTGTGGGCTCTCGATGACTCCGACCGGAGGACCCCGTGACCGAGCCCAGTAACTCCGCCGTCGAGCAGGCGGTACAGGCCCGTATCGCCGCGGCGAAGGTCCGCGTCCAGGCCGCGAAGGAACGCCGTGACGACCTCGCCCAGGCCCGTCGGTACGGCATCGCCCACCGGCACGCCCGCAAGCTACGCAACCTCGCCCGGAAGCTCACGCGCAAGGGCCCGATGAGTGCCAGCGACGCGCAGCGGGGTCTGATCGCAGGTAGCGACCGTAGGGCGTACCAGGAGACGGGGGCGGAGGCGCCGCTGTGGCCTGCGGTCGCCAGGTATGCGGTCGATTCCAACATCGTCAGCGTCGATGGCGATGGGGTGTTCTCGGTTGCCTAGCGATCGTCGACTCGCCCTCCGGGCCCGGACTTGTTCAGACAAGTTCCTCCGATGCAGTGATGCAGAGATGCAGTCATGGCGTCGACCAGTGCAGTCATGGATCCGGGAATCCGAGTAACCGGCGAACACGGAGCGTCACACGCGGCGCCCCTCGCAAGGTGCATATACGGACAAATTGTCTCAGTCATGGTTACGCATTACGCGAGGAACGAGGGAAAGCGAATGCAGAGACTCTCTGTATCTCTGCATCTCTGCATGACTGCATTGACGGCCGCAGCGAGCACACACACTGCACTGCCGGTCTAGCCCCAACCCACCCCGGCCCGCACGGGCCACCGACGGCCACGACGAGAGGACCCATCCATGACTGACCTCACCCCCGCCGCGCCCGGCAACCTGTTCTCGACGGCCATCGGCCCGCATGGCGTACAGCACGTCGACGCCCGAGTGAACGGCCCCGCCATCGACGTGACCCTCGTCGGCGCGTTCCTCGGCGACCAGAAAGCCGTATGGCGCCTACGCGCCGAACTGCCCGCCGCCACCGAACTGTTCACCGCCATGCGCGACGGCACCTTCTACGGCGGCTACTACGACTCGGACTCCGCCCTCGTATTCCGGCCCGAGCACGACGGTGTCCCGGTCGGGATCCTCGCGCGCGTCGACGGCCTGGACAGCGACGAACCCCACTCGGACCGCACCTTTGATCTGACGCTCGACATGTGGGCCCAGCTCGGCGCGGAGCTGCTGCGCCTGGTCCCCGCGGTCGGCGACGGCGAGGCGCTGCCGTACGAGGACTTCCACCTGTGCTCGGCGTGCGACCGTCCGGTGTTCGACTCCGAGCCGACCTTGATGGTCGGCGCGTACGGAGTCCTCGCGATGGTGTGTGCGTGGTGTGCGTCGGGGGAGTCCGCGCAGCTGGCTGACGCACTGGACGCGGCCGGCGTCGCGCCGGGCACGTCGGCAGCGATCCGGGAAGTGCTCGCCGTGGTGGCCGCCGCATGACCTCCCACGTCGAGGCGCAGATCACCGCCCGCATCCAGGCCGCCCGTCGGCGTACCGAGGACATGCGCCGCCAGCGGGCCGAACTCGCCGAAGCCCGCCGCGCCGGCCTCGCCCACCGGCACGCGAGGAAGCTCCGCAACCTGGCCGAAGCCGAGCAGCGGAGCCGCGACGAGCCCGGCCTCGACGAGGTCGACGACCAGGCGACTGTCGGAAATCCGACAGACGGCCAGGACGACGGCGAGCAGCAGCTCCTCGGCGACCAGGCCCGGCAGTAACCACAGACTTCCGGCCGTCGACCGGCGGCCGGCCACCGAAGAAGGAGAAGCACCGTGAACAAGCCCCTCAGCCTCGTACACACCGCCGAGCAGACCGAACCCCCGCAGCTCGACGGCCCCACCGAACCCTGCATCGTCACCGGACCCAACGACCCGCACGCCGTCCGCGTCCAGCTCGGCGACACCGACGACGATGGAGACACCGACGACACCGTGTACGTCACCTTCGAGTTCAGCGACGGCCGCTCCCTTGAGATCAGCCTCGACGACCACCGCGCCGACTACATCGGCGGCCTGCTGAAGAAGGCCCACACCATGGTCGAGGAGCGCCGTGACGCCGAGATGGCTGCGTTCTGCGCCACGCTCTGCCCGGTCCACGACGGCTGTGTGACCGACGGCAGCGCCTGCACGTGCGACGGGGGCACCAACGGCGCGGGCGGCGACGAGGGTCCGGAGGTGCGCGTCTTCCACGGTGCGGATGGGTGGACGGTTTCCTACGAGCCCGGCACTCAGACCTGCACGATCAACCACGTCCCCGAGGACGAGGGACGGCAGACCTGCGCGGCCACGGCCGTGTGGAAGGTGGTTCAGCAGCGCGACTTCGGCCTCACCATCGGCTTCTGGTGCCACGACCACTTGCCCGCCGAGCACCGCCACCTGGCCGTGATCGCCGACGCCTGACCCGCACACGAAACGGCCGGCCCGCGGGACTCGGGCCGGCCACCCCCCAGACAACCACAGGAGGAGCGCCCCATGCCCCAGCCGGACATCTCGTTCATCTGCTTCACCAACACCGTCCTCGACGTCAAAACGTTCGTCGGCATGCGGACCGCCGACCGCGAATCCGTAGTCCGCGACATGTTCCCCGACCCCGAGACACAGATGTGGATCGTCGACTTCCCCGGCCTGGCGGCGCTGGTCGCCGACGAACTGGCCGTGTCCAGCGTGCGCGGGACGATCCTCGGCACCGTCGTGGACGGCGAGTGGACGGAGTGGTATCCGCCGGTTCCGGCACCCGAAGTCCCCGCCGTCGCGTGACCGAGACGACCACGGGCCGCGCTCTCCCTGGGCGCGGCCGCCACACCACCGACACCATGGAGGGCACCGACATGACCACCACCGTCATCAACCTGAAGAAGGGGCCGAACGGCCGCAGCCTCATCCGCGACTACGGGCCGCGGCTGGAGAACGCACCCAAGGGCCTCGTCTACGTCGGCCGTGAGATGAAGGGCGTACGGGCGGGCGGCTGGAACCTGTCCGCGAGCGCGCTGAACAACCCGTACACCGTGAAGGCGATCGGCTCGAACGAGGCGGCTGTGGCGGCGTACTGCCGGTACCTCCTGCAGGAGACCAGCCTGCATTCCCGCGTGCAGCTGCTGCGCGGGTCGGTCCTGGCGTGCTGGTGTGCTCCGGACCTTTGCCACGCCCACGTCTTGGCCGTGCTGGCGGAGAGGCCGCGCACGGAGTACCCGATGTGGCTGGAGGAGTTCGCCGTCGACCCGGGCAAGGTGCTCCCCACGTCCGGCTGAGCTGTGCACCTGGGCCTGGTCGTCGACCTCGGCGGCCGGGCCCTGCCGTGGTAGCTTCGCCCCCTTGGCGAGGCATGGCACGGCGACGATCCCAACCGATCCGAAGCCGGAGGCGAACCGTGCCCACATCTCCCAGTCCCAGCCACCCGCGCGCCCACCTGATCGGCAACCCGCGCTCGCATCTGTGGCTCAAGGCCGTTCACGAAGCCGGACATGCCGTCGTATGCCTCGCCGTCGGCGGCACCTTCAGTTACGCCACGCTCCGCTCATCCGCACGCGATCAGATGGCGGCTCATGTCGGGGGCGTGAAATGCCCGTCGCCCCACCTCGATGCGGTCGTGACGTGTGCTGGCGGACTCGCGCAGCTTCATGCGGACCGAGGCGCCCGTGCCGTACACCGCATGCACGGTGCCCTCGGAGCCTCCGACTCCGGGTGCGGTGACCTGGGCTGGCTCGCCGAGCTCAGCAAGGACAAGACGGTCGACCTGGACGCTGCGATCAGGTCGGCCGCGACTGCCACCGCGGTGCTGAAGCCGTTGATCGAGGTGGCGGCAGCAGCCTTGATGGAGCCCAAGCCACTCCGGGCCTTGAACGACCTGGAGATCGTGATGGCGCTGGGCATGCGTCCTGATCCGTGGATTGTCGCGGCGGAGTTGATGCTTGAGGCGGAGAGCATCGACTACTCGCCCCCGGACAAGTGGCTGATCCGGTACGTGAGGGAGCACCTCGACGCGGTGTGACCGCTCGTGGTGTTGGCGGGCGGTGGTGTTGGGCCCGGCGGTCTTCGGACGGCCGGGCCCTTCGTCGGTGTCAACCTGTCTGTGTCAAGCCGTGGAGGTGCCCGTGAAGACTGATCCCGTCCGTGCCGAGCAGGACGAGGAGATCCTTCGTCTGAGGTGTTCCGGCCTGTCGCTGCGCGCTATCGCCGCCCGCGTCGGGCTGTCGCATCAGGGTGTGTCCGATCGGATCACGGCTGCGCTCGCCGAGCTGGTGACGCCGGTGGCGACCGAGTACCGGGAGTTGGAGGCCGCGCGGCTGAACGACCTCACGGTCCGCGCCTATGAGGTGCTGGACGGGGCGGAGGGTGACGAGGTGAGGCTGAAGGCGATCGACCGGCTTACCCGGCTCTCGGAGAGCCGCAGGAAGCTGCTCGGCCTGGACGCGACGGAGCCGATTGCGGTGACGTTCGAGCGGCACTTGGACGACCAGGGGCACATCGTGGTGGCTGCGGTGACCGCGGCGTTGGAGGTGTTGCAGCTCGACGAGGGGCGGCGGCAGTTGGCTGTGCGGGCGGCGGTGGCGCAGTTGTCGGGTGAGCCGTTGCCGGAGCCGGAGCCTGCGGCCGTCGAGGAGCCGGTGGATCCGCGGGCCGGGATGGAACAGAAGTTGCGGGACCTGGTGGCGGACGAGCCCGACGTGGACGTCGAGGCGTTGCTCGCCGAGGTCGACGACGAGGAGGAGGGCCGTACAGGTGGGTGACGAGACGGATGTGCGGCTCGCGCGGATGCTGCGGGCGATGGCGAAGATGACACGCGAGGGCCGGGAGCGGGAGTTCGCCGCGTTGTCGGCCGCGCACGAGGCGCTGCGGCGGGAGCAGGCCGAGGAGCAGCAGAAGGCCGCCGTACGGGCGCGACAGGCTCAGCAGGAGCCGCGGCCGGGGTCGTCAGATGAGGCTCGGCGGTGGCGGCGTGTGATCGGGATGCGGTACGGGTCGGGCATGTCGGCGGTGATTTGGCGGCCGGGCCGGTAGGTGCAGCAGTAGGCCCGCCCCCGTTGACCACCACGAAAGGGGGCGGGCCGTTGTGTGGTGGCCCGCTTCCCCGGCCGAAGAAGCGAGGAAGCGGGCCACCGTCGCGTTGCCCCGTAGCAGGCGCACCGTGCCAGGAGGACCGGCTCGGGGCTGCGCGGTTTCCACGGTAGCGGCTGGTTGACAACCGTGTTTCCGGCGCCGGAATGATCAAGCTTTCTGCTGGTCCACCCTCACTCCCAGGTTGTCAACCGGGAGGAACGGCAGATGGTGTACGGCGAGGACGCGACGATTCCGCCGCTGCCGGTGCGGGCTGCGGCGAACCGGCTCGGGCTCAGTGTGTGGGCGGTGCACAAGGCGATCGACCGGGGCGAGCTCAGGCCGGTGACCCGTGACCCGATCCAGGTACTGGCCAGTGACGTCGAGGCTCTGCGGGCGCGGCGGCAGGATGCGGCGATCGAGCGGATTGGTGCGGATCGGCTGCTTCAGCTTGCGAGGGATGTGCGTCTGCAGCTGCATCCGCCGGCGACGGCTCCGGGGCCTCGCGGGAGCGCGGCTCTCACGTCGATGTCCGAGTCGGTGAAGTCGGCCTTCGGGGCGGCGATGTTGAACGCGGCGGCGTTGCCGGACGGGTCGGGTTGCCGGTGGTGTGCGGCCCGTATCGCTGGGCGGATGGCGGGGATTCCGGTTTCCGATGGCCAGTTGGCGAGCCAGGTGGGGCTGGCCTTGCTGGGTGGTCCGACGTGCGAGCGGGATCGTGGGCTTGTGCGGGCCCGGATGGCGGAGTTGCACGGCCGGGTTCATCCGGGCGGTGCGCGCCCGATTGAGGGTCGTGTGGAGGCTCCGGCGGGTACGCGTCCGCCCGCCCTGCCGGAGCCTGCTGCGCGGGCGGTGACGGCCGTCGAGGACGACGGCGGGAAGATGCTGGTGGCCCGCAACCTTCGTACGGCGCGGGCCCGGTTGAAGGATGCGAAGCGGCGGGGTGATCAGCGGGCGGCGATCCGGCTGGCCGCGACGGTGCGCGGTCTGGAGAAGGATGCGGCTGTAGTGGACGGGCGTCGGGCTGTGACGGCGTCGGCCAGGCCGGGCACGCTGCGCTGCGGCCATCTTTTGGCGAGCGGCTGTGCGTGCCCTCGGCTGGCGTCGACGCGGGCCCAGCGGTGACCGCCGCCCGTACCGGCGAGCTGCCGGTGGTGGAGGCCACCCGCGAGGCCGCCGACAAAGACGGTGCGATCGTGTGGGTGGTGCGGCGTTGCACGTACTGCCGGCGCCGTCATACGCATCTTGCGGATCCGGTGATGACGCGGCTGGTGGTGCCTGCGCGGTGCGGGCGCGGCCTGCGCTTTTACCTCCTTGAGGAGGTGGCGGGTGGACGCGCTGGAGCGTGAGCGTTTCCTCGACGAGGGTGCCGCCCGGCTGGAGGCCGCGATCCTCGAAGCGCAGTTGCTGGACGGGACTGACGGGTTCTGGGCGGCGGCGCTGGACGTGGAGCGGATCCGCGTCGAGGTCGAGGCAGCCGCGGGGGTCAGCCTGTGTGAGGCCGCGCCGCCGCGCGCGGTGGATGCGGCGCTGGCGTGTGCGGCCGAGGTGACGGCCGAGCAGGCCCTGAAGTGTCTGGAGTCCTCATGAGTACCCCCGCTGGTGATGGCGGCCTGGTCGGTGACGCGAGTATCCGGGTCGACGCTGACACCGACCCGGCGACGCGGGCGCTGGCCCGGTTTTCCCGTGAGGCGCAGACGAGGTTCCGCAGTGTCCAGCGGTCCGTCACCGATGTCAGCCGTGAGGTCCGCAGCCTGCGTACGGCGGCGGGCGGTGCCCGCCTCGATCTTCAGGTGCGTGGGCAGGCCGATATCGCGGCGGCGGCGGCGGCGATCCGTGACCTTCTGCGGGATGCGGGTGCTTCCGGTAGCAGTCTGCGCATCCTGTCGACCAGGTCGACGGCGGTGGCCGGCGTGCTCGGGCTGGTGGAGTCCGCGGCCCAGAGCGCGGCGCGGGAGCTGCGGGTGCTGCGGGGCCGGGTGGCCGCGGTGACGGCGACGTTCACCGATTTGAGGCCCGCGGCCGCGCAGGCGGCGGCGAGTCTGCGGATGCTCGCGCAGCGGGCGGAGAACTCCGTCGACCGGCTCGGTGACCTGGATTCTGCCGCGCTCGGCGCGTCGACCCGGTTCGGCGGGCTGGCGGATTCCATCCGGGGTGTCAACGCTGATCTGAGGGATTTGCGGGGCGGTCTGCCGGACGTGGGCCGGGGTCTGCGGGATGCCGGTAATGCGTCGGGGGACACGGACCGGCTCGGCGGGTCCTTGGGTTCGCTGGCGTCGGTGGCTGGCCGGGTGGCCGGTGCTGTCGGTGCGGTGGCCGGGCGGGTGGGTGTCGCGGCCGGCGCTCTGGGTGCTGCGGTGCCGGTTGCCGCCGGGCTGGTGGCGGTGCTGCAGAACATTGCTCCGGCCGCGGGTCTGGCGGCGACGGGCATCTTGGCGGCGGTGTCGGCGCGTTGAAGATCGGCATGCTTGGGGTTTCCGACGCGTTCGCGGTGGCGTTCGATCCGTCGAAGGCGGCGGAGTTCGATGCGGCGTTGAAGAAGCTTGCCCCGTCGGCGCAGTCGTTCGTTCTCGCGGTGCGGGGGCTGAGGCCCGAGTTCGACCAGCTGCGCCTGGACGTGCAGGAGCGGCTGTTCGCCAAGCTGGGGACGACGCTGCAGAGCACGGCGAAGGCGGCGTTTCCGCAGGTGTCGGCGGCGCTGCGGTCGTCGGCGGGTTCGCTGAACTTGATGGCGCGTGGCGTCCTCGACACGGCGACGAATCTGTCGGAGTCGGGGGCCTTGGGGAAGGCTCTCGGCGGCGCGACCAAGGGTTTGCGGTCGTTCTCGGCGCTGCCCGGAGTGGTGCTGCAAGGGCTGGTGCAGATCGGTGCAGCGGCTGCGCCGGCGTTCGAGCGGCTGGCCAAGGCTGGCGGTGACGCGGTCGGGCGGCTGTCGGATCGGCTGACGACCGCGTTCGAGTCGGGCGCGATGGAGCGGGCGATCGAGACGGCGGTCTCCCTGATCGGGGATCTCGTCGACGTGGGCCGGAACATCGGCTCCGTCTTCGGCTCGGTGTTCGAGGCGGCGCAGGTGTCCGGCGGCGGGTTCGTCGGCACGTTGAAGACGATCAGCGGGCAGTTGGCGACGACGTTCGCGTCTCCGGCCGTGCAGTCCGCCTTGCAGGCTTTGTTCCAGGCCGTGTCCATGTTGGCGACGACGGCGGCGCCACTTTTGGGCTCCGCGCTCGGCGCGCTCGCCCCCGCGCTTACGACGATCGGGCCGCCGGTGCAGCGGCTGATCGAAAATCTGGGCTCCGCCCTGGGACCGGTCATCGAGAGCCTGGGTCCGGTCCTGGAGGCGGCGGCCGGTGCAGTCGGTGCGCTCGCTGATGCGGTGGGCCCGCTGCTCCCGGTGATCGGCAGCCTGGTGGCGTCGCTGCTGCCGCCTCTCGTGCCAGTCGTGAACGCGATCGCGCAGGCCTTCACGGGCCTGGCGCCGGTGGTGTCGCAGCTCGGCACGGTATTGACGTCGATCCTGGCGCCGATCATTGCCGCGCTGCCTGCGATCATCGATCCGCTGGTGCAGACGTTCACGCAGCTGACGTCGCAGATCCTGCCGGTGGTGTCGCAGCTGATCACCCAGTTGGCGCCGACGTTCACACAGCTGGGCACGGCGGTGGGTCAGCTGTTCGTCGCGATCGGCCCGCTGCTCACGATCCTGGGCCAGCTTGTTAGCCAAGGCCTTGCCGTACTGCTGCCGCTGCTGACGCCGGTCATCAGCTTGGTGGGGCGCCTCGCGTCGGTGTTCGCCGGCGAGCTGGCGGCGAAGATTCAGACGCTGGTCATCCCCGCCATCAACACGATCACGTCCCTGCTGCGGGGCGACTTCTCGGGGGCGTTCGAGAACGCGAAGCGGGTCGTCTCGGGCATGGTCAGCACCGCCGTGCGACTGTTCACCGCGTTGCCTGGCCAGATCTTCCGCGCGCTGGGGTCGTTGGCGGGGACTCTGCGGGACCGGGCCTCGACAGCAGGCAGCGCGTTGCTGAAGGCGCTGCGGGAGAAGATCGGCGACGCGGTCGAGGCGGCGAAGGGTCTGCCGGGCCGCGCGAGGGATGCGCTTGGTGATCTCGGCGGCTTTTTGGCCAGTTCCGGGCGCTCGTTGATCCAGGGGTTCATCGACGGCATCACGTCGAAGATCGGCGCGGTGAAGGACGCGGCCGGCAGTCTCGTCAGCGCGGCGCGGGATCTGTTCCCGGGCAGTCCGGCGAAGGAGGGCCCGTTCTCTGGGCGGGGTTGGGTGCTGTATTCGGGGCGGGCGATCAGCGAGTCGCTTGCGGCTGGTATTGCGCAGCGTGAGGCGTTGGTGCGGCGGGCGGCGCAAACGTTGGCGGGTGCGGCGCAGGCTGAGGTCAGTATGCCGATGGTGATGCGGCCGTCGGCTGGCGGTGTGGGGGCGCTGGCTCCGCTCGGTGTGGGCAGCATGCGTACGGGGGTGGGCGCGGTGACGAACGTGACGCAGGAGTTCCATTTCCACCATGAGGGGCCGATCGGTTCGCAGTTGGAGTTGGACAACTGGCTGGCGAAGTCGATAGACCGGCTGAAGCGTACGAACCGTCTGCCCCGGGCGGCGTGACGGCTACGGCCGGCTGGTGGCGCGCCATTGGTCGGGTGTGGCCCATGGGCGGCCCCGTTCGCGTACGGCGGTACCGGCGGCTTCGAGTTGTCGCAGGGCGCGCCCGGTCTGGTGGGTGCTGGTGGCGAGTTGGTCGGCGAGGTCGGCGACGGTGAGGGGTCCGTCGGCGGCGTTGAGGGCGCGGCGGGCGCGTTCGCGGACGGTGTCCTCGACGAAGAAAGTCATGCAGCAGATGATGCCGTGCATGCGTCTATTCGGCGGTGTCCTCGGGTGGCTGGCCCACATACGTGCCGCGCCCTTGGACGGTCCACACCACACCGTCGTCGACGAGCACCGCGATCGCCCTCCGAACCGTTGACCGGGCCAACCCGTACTCCTGCACCAGGCGTGTCTCCGAGGCGATCGGCCGGCCCTCCGTCCAGTCGCCCCGCTTGATGCGGGCTTTCAGGATCGCGGCGAGTTGCCGGTACGGGGTGACGGGTCCTTCGTGGTCGATGTCGGCGTCCGGGTTGGTGGCCATGATCCGAAGCTAGGCAGGGGGACATGACCCGGCATCTTGGGATCCGCTTCGATCCGCTTCGATACGGATCGAGACAGGGCGATACAAGCGGGTCTACGCTGCGGGAACAGAGAAGCCCCCGCGCCGTGCAACCGGCCGAGGGCATGGACGACTGATGTGGAGTCGACATGCGCGAGCGTACGCACACCCCCGACACCTCGAACACCCCCACCGCCTACGGCTTCTGCGCCTGGCACAAGGGGAGCGCTGAGGGTGTCCGGCTGATCGAGGTACAGGAGCAGGGCTCCGGGCCGGGTGGTGGCGTGTTCGCCTGCCAGCCGTGTCGTACGACGTACAACCTCGTCCCGTACGCCGACCGGCCGTGAGCGTCGACGGCAAGGCCCCCGAGTGCGAGCACGACATGCACCAGCTGTGTGACGGGCCCGGCGAGATACGCCGCGAGGGCGCACCCGCGTGGGAGCGGCCGTTGATGACGTTGCGGTGCGGCTGCCCGTGCCACCGTAAGGGCTCCCGGCCTGGTTGCTGAGCACCCCTCTCGGAGCGGCCAGGCCGGGCCCCAGCCCGCGCGTCACGCGTCTCCGCCGGGCATGGCGATGGCCCCCGACCTCGGTGGAGGCGGGGGCCGTCGTCGTACGGGGAGAGAGTCGCGTCAGAAGCCGCGGGGAACCTCGCTGTAGAGGTGCTTGGAGATGGGCGCCCATCCGCCCTCCGGCGTCATGCCGAGGTGATCCAGCTCGGCACCGAACGCATCGATGACCGCGCCGTACGTGATCCGGCCGGCGCCGCCCGGGACGGGCCTCCCACGGAGTACGGCGCACGTGGTGCTCACCACGATGGTCGCGTCGCCCTGGCGCCCGTTCTCCCACAGCCAGGCGACCGCCTTGCATGTCGAGGTGCTCGGGCGCAGGCCGTCGCCCCTTCCTTCGATCTGCGCGGCCTCGTACTGGCCGAGGCCGTACAGGGCGGTAGCCAGGACGTCGGCGGGCACAGCCACGTGGCCGTAGGGGAGAGCAGCCTCTCGGGGCATTCGTTGCTCCTTCGTGTCGGTGGTTCGTTGATGCTGCTCCCTGGGGAGCAGTGGGAAACGGGTCAGCGGGTGCCGGCCTGGTGGGTGCGGCGCCAGGCGTTGTGGGCGCGGCGGCCGACGCGGAGCCGGAGCTTCTTGCCGAGGCACCGCGGGCACATCTTCGTCTTCCCGAACCGCTCGACCGCACCGAGGCCGCCGCACCTACGGCACGGGGCGAACGGCCGGACGGCACAGAGAACGGCGTACCCGCCGAGCCAGAGAACGGCCGCGGCCATAGCGATCAGCATCAGGTCTCTCCCTCTCGATTCCGGCCGTTTGCCGGGGTTCCTGCGGTGCCCCTGCTAGACGCTAGGCGCCTGCTCAGGGGCCGTATGGGGCGCTAGTGGGGGTGCTAGACCTAGCGGGGCGGGGTGCTAGGTCTAGCGGCCGTTTCGGGGGTCTACGCGGCGAGCCTGTCGGCCTCCCGGCGGGCGATCGCGGCGGCCACATCGGCCCGCTCGATGCCGCGCCGGTTCTTGCCCTCGCCCTCGTCGGTCTGCCCCCACACCTGCCCGGTGCGCACGCTCCACGGCTTGAGCGCGGCGGTCACGTTCTCGCCCTTCCACTCCGCGTAGACGTCCGGCCGGAGCTCGGCGAGACGGACGGCCAGGCGCTCGCACCACACGGCCTTCTCCGTCGGCGCGATGACCTTGAGGACGTCGCCGAGGATGTCCATGCCGACGGTGGCCGAGGGGCCTTCGCCGAGGGCGTGGCCGGTGACGTTGCCGTAGTCCTCGCGCAGCTGGCGGGCTCGGGCCACGACTCCCTCGGCGCCCGGGCCGTCCACGAACGCCGAGGCCGCGATGACCGGGTCGTCGCCCTCGCCGGACATCCAGCAGATGCCGCGGTCGGAGCGGGTGAACATCGTGGCGCGGATGCCGGCCTTGTAGGCGCCGGTGCCGAGCACCATGTCATTGGCGGTGTGGCCCATGACCTTCAGGCAGAACCTGAGCACGGCGTTCGCGGAGATGCCCGGCGGCAGGGACTTGGCGTCGGGGCGCTGGGTGGCGAACATGCCGACGATGCCGAGGGCCGGGCCGCGCTTGGCGATGTCCGTGCAGATGGACTCCAGCTCTGCGCCGTACTTCTCGTGCTCGAACGGCACCTGGCACTCGTCGAAGCCGACGACGATCGGGTGCAGTCCGAGGCTTTTGTCGCTGGCCAGGGCCGGGGTGACCTTCGATTCGGGGCAGCGGGACTTGGGCAGGTTGCGGATCACCTTGGCGCGGCGCCGGAGTTCTTCCTTCAGCTCCCGCATGGCGTGCAGGACGTACAGCAGGTCGTCGTCGTCCTCGCCGGAGCGGTAGCGGTGGCAGACGGGCTCCAGCGGGCCGAGGTCGCCGGTGCCCTTGAAGTCGAACGCGTACAGGTGGGCGCGCGGGTCGAGGGAGGCGATGAGCATCAGCAGCCTGAGCAGGAACGTCTTGCCCATGCGGGGGATGGAGCCGATGACGACCGAGGCGAACATCAGGGTGACCATGATGTCCCGCATCCGCTGGTCGTTGCCGAACACGACGGGCTTGAACAGGTCGACCTCGCCCTCGCGCAGCAGCGGCCACGGGGGCTTGGTGGTCTCGTTCATCGGCTTGTCGCCGACCCAGAGAATCAGCCGCCCCTCGTGCTCGTCGGGGTCGCCGGACGGCCACACGCAGCCCAGCTTGCGGCGCAGGCCGGAGGCGAGGGCCTGCCTCTCCTCCATCACGTCCTCGGGCACGACGCCGTACGGCAGGTCGAGGTCGGCGCGGTAGCCGGGCCCGTCGCGGGTGATCTCGCTGGTGAAGCGCATGCCGTTCATATCGCCGCCCCTCTTCACGGCGGCGGAGATCTTCGAGTTGCCGATCGAGTCCAGGGCGCGCAGCACGATGCTGCCGGTGAGCTTCTGCAGGTCGGTGCGCATGACGGCCGGGCCGATGACGGGGGCGTCGGGCTGCTGGCCGAAGTAGCCCATGGTGAGGACGGCGCCGGCCGCGAACGCCCACAGGTAGGCGGGGGCCATGACGTGCAGCCACAGCGCGAAGCCCGTGCCGAACACGGCCGCGGTCATGACGACCAGGCCGCGCAGGCGTACGCGGTTGCCGCGCAGCCGGGCGAGGTGCAGGTACTCCTCGACGTCCTCGGTGCGCACGGCGTGCCCGCGGAGCGGGGCGGCTTCGCGGTCCCACAGCCACCGGTTCGTGTCGGCGACGAAGCGGCAGGCGCCGCGCGGGGCCATGGCGGTCAGCTGCACGGCGTACCAGGGGGCGCGGAGCCCGTGGTAGGCGGTGGCGTAGCCGAGGCGTCCACTGGTGTGGCGGGCCGTGGTGGCGAATTCGGTGCGGTCCTTGAGCCACGGGGGGAGGATCGGCCGGCGCTTCTCGTCGGTGACGCCGGGCTTGGGCAGGTTCGGGTTGTCGACGGGGACGGGGGCGGCGGGCGCCTCGGGTGCGTCGACGGTGGCGGGTACGACGGTGTCCGTCATGCTGGTCTCTCCGGTCGTTCGGTTGGGCGGTCCGGGGCCCGGGGGCGGCCGCTGACCTGGCGGGATGGGCCGTCCCCGGGTGGCTCTACTTCTTGTTCTTGCGGCGGAGCGCGTCCCGCTCGATGCGCTCCACGCGCCGCTGGAGGTCGGAGAGGTCGACGCCGTCGCCGGCCATGCCGCGCTTCGCCATGCGGGCGACCAGGACGCCGATCCGGGCTTTCTCGCCGAAGGTGAGATCGGCGGCGGTGATGTCGTTCGACTTGGGCACGGCTGCTCCCTGCTGGGTGGGTGGGCGGAACGCTGAGCGGTTCCCCTCACCGCCGGTACGGGACCGGCGGATCGGGCAACAGTCAGTCCTCGTCGGTGTCGGCTGGTTCCGGGATGGTCATGGAGAAGGTGACGGTGAAGTCGCCGCCCGGCTCGATGTCGATCTCGCTGCCGGTCTCCGGGTTGATCAGGGGCATTACGGCTTCCTCTCGGGGTGGGGCAACCGGTCAGTGCTCGCAGGTGCCGTTCTCGGCGATGTCGACGCGTCCGTCGATGACCTTGTAGCCGTTGGCGTGGACCGCCTCGGCGGCAGCGCGGCCTGCGGCTACGTCGGTCTCCGCGCAGACGCTGATGCGGGCGGTGCCGGTGTTGCCGTTGCTGTCGGTGATCTCGGAGAACGTGTTCCACTTGCGCATCGGGGTGTTCCTTCCGGTTGCGGGCTGGCCGGTTGGCCGGCCCCACCGCACCCCCGCAGGTTTTTCTGGGATCCCGGAAAAACCTCGCGGAGGACGGAGGGACCGTCAGCGGCGGCCCTTCTGGTAGTCGTCGAGCAGGGACTTCAGGACGAGCAGGCAGACCGTCGCGCAGACCGCGCCGACGGCGACGGCGACCGCGAGGAGCGCGGCGGCCATGGCCAGGGCGGTGAGGGCGACGGCACCGCCGATCCCGGCTGCGACGTACGCGCCGTACGGGCGCTGTACCGGGGCGGGTGCCGGGGGCGGGGGCTGTTGCAGCTGCTGCGCCTGGAGGACGGCGGCGATCAGCTGCAGCTGCTCGGAGTTCGCGGCTGCCTCGACCGCGTCCCGGGCGGCCTTGGAGAGTTCGTCGCTCATGCGGTCCGCCTCCGTGCGTCCGTCAGCCTGACGGACGCAACCCGGCCGACGGCCACGCCGAGCCCGAAGGCGACGGTGACCGGCTCGGCGAGGACGGGCAGCAGCGTCGTGATGGTCACCAGCGGCGACCCGAACAGCAGCCAGACGAGGGCCAGGACGGCACCCCAGGCGAGAGCCTTCACGATGCCTCACCCCACTTCAGCGGCGGCCACTCCCGCTTGGACGACTCCTTGGTCCGCTCCTCCTCCAGGCGGGCGAACACCTTCTTCACGTACGAGGTGCTTCGGGTGGCCTGCCGTGCCGTCTCGGTGACCGAGGTGCCCATCACCCAGGCCGCGCGGATCACGTTCGCTGCCGCTTCGGTCGGCAACCGGTCGCCCGTCGCGACGGACACCTCGTCGTCCTCGTCGCGGGACGGGAACTCGGGGTGCCACACCCGGCGGTCACCGCAGATGACCAGTGGGATTGCGGTCCCGGCGGTCAGCTCGGGCAGCGGGGGCGTGCCGTTGGCGCCGGTCACCTCCGGAGCGGTGACCGGGGGCACCTCGGGGCGGTCAATCTCGAACTCGATCACCGGGGCGAGGGTGTCCTCCTGCGCCGCATCGGCGGGTGACTGCCACTCCGCTGCGTGGAGCCGATGGCGCGCGGCACGCACCCAGCGGTTCACGGCCCCCGGGAAGACGAACCACTCGGTGTTCTTGACTCGCTGCTCGGCGAAGTGCTGATGGAACGCCCGCTCGGTGTCGCGTCCGCCCTCGACGACCAGGATGACGTCACGCATCCGGAGGGAGAGTGAGCCGACACGTTCCCGCAGGTTGGTCGAGGTGCCGATCTTCACGCGGTTGCCGTTGCGGAGGAAGTACACGATCGGGGCGTGGCTGGTGGTGGGCGTCTCAGCGGGCGCAAGACGGGCGAGTCCAGGCACGACATGCACGAACGCGTCCTCGTGGCCGGCGGCCAGCGCCCTTCGCTGCTTCCTGGCGTTCCGCAACGCTTCCTTCTCCCGAGCGGTCAGGGGCTCGCGGTGGGGGGTGGCACGCGGGGTGCCGGGGCGCCGGGCCTGGTCTCCCGACAGAAGGGCCTCCATCTCGTGGTCTGAGAGCAGCTCGGGCAGCTCGGTGCGCTGGTCCGCGATCTCCGCGTACGACTCGGATTCGCGGACGGTGGCGACGGCTTCCGCTTCTGCCTTGCGTGAGCGGTTGAGGAGTTGGGCGGCGACCTTCGTGTTGTGGGCGCGCGCCTCCGTGATGGCGCGGCTCATGGCGATGCGGTCGCGGGTGACGGAGCGGGCCCGGTCGATGGCGGCCTGGGCGCGCGGGCTGATCCTCGTACGGTCGCGGTCCACCGCCATCACCAGGGTGACCTTCGCGAGGACGGGCACCAGGGCGCCGACGATGGCGGCGAGGACGTCTCCGGCCAGGACGCCATGGGCGGCGAGGATGCCGACGGTCAGGGGCAGGAACACCCAGCCGATGACCTTCGGGAGGCGGGCGCTGGATCCCTGCCGGCGGTGCGCGGTCTCCATGGCGAGCCCGTACAACCACACGCTGTCGTAGAGGACGGCGGCGGAGTACGCGAAGGCGGGGTGGGCGAGGGCGGTCAGGGTGCCGCCGATGGCGACGACGGCCCACACGATGGCGATCAGGGTGAGGGCGGCGGGCAGGACCCAGGGGCCGGCCTTCTTGAGACGGTTCATTGCTCCACATCCGGTGTGGTGGCGCGCACCAGGAGGTGGGCGCATAGGCGGATGCCGTACCGGTCTTCCGTCCGGTGGGCGGTGACCATGTCGGCGAGGATCGTCTGAGGGGTGGGGTTCGGCCGGGCCGACCGGCCCGCCGCGCGGATGGCGGCGGACTCGGTCGGACGGCGGACGGGCCAGCGGGCGGTCATCGGGTGGCCGTCCAGCGGGTCAGGCAGAGGGCGAGTTGCTGGCAGGCGGAGCACGTCCAGGCGGTGAGGCCGAACCAGCCTCCGCAGCGGTCGCATTGGCTCACCACCGGTCACCTCCCCGGCGCGGGTAGCTGTGGCCGCTCGGCGGGTAGACGGGGACGGCCCGGTCGGTCAACAGGCCCTCCACGACGACGGCCTCGAAGTCCTCGTGCAGCTCGGTGGCGGGCTCGTACTCGAAGGCGGTGTCGGCGGCGTCCAGCAGCTCGCCGGTACGGCGGTTGTCGTCGGCGCGGGTTTCGCGGCGGAACCTCACCTGGTGTCACCCCGCTCGGTCTCCCCGGCGCGGTCCTGCCAGTGCCGGTAGGTGGTGGGGGGCTTGGCGGCGAGCTGGGTGCGGAGGTAGTCAGCCGACCAGCCGGCGCAGTCACCGCGCGCCTGGAGGACGCACTGAAGGGCGATCACGGCGTCCATGGCCCGGTCGGCGAGGAGGGCGTGGTGCGCGTCGGTGTCGCCGATGGTGTCCGGGGCCGGGATGTTGAGGGCTTCGAGGACGGCCTCCAGGAGCTGGCGGAGGTCGCGGGCGTCGCCCGGGTTGGTGGTGGGCTCGCTCACGGGTTCACCGCCGTGCGGCGCAGGCCGAGTTCGCGGCGGTCGGTGCGGGCCATGGAGGCGCCGTTCTCGGCGGCGAAGACGGTGCGGGCGGCGGCGATGTCGCGGCAGGGGGTGCAGTGGGCGTGGTGGTTGGCGAGGGCGGCGGCCATGTAGATGGCGGCGGGGGTGGGTACGGTGCTCACGGGGTCGGACTCC
>Ga0209341_10001253_pt1 | contig 25364 bp, 13 predicted proteins | sample RifCSP13_2_FD_184020 | JGI IMG/M metagenome (GOLD analysis project Ga0209341, IMG submission 184020) | Soil microbial communities from Rifle, Colorado - Rifle CSP2_sed 13_2 (SPAdes) (version 2) | ecosystem: Environmental > Terrestrial > Deep subsurface > Rock core/Sediment | place: Rifle... | reverse complement strand
ATCCTCGGATGGATGGCCGTTACCGCCTGAGCTGATTGTTTTGAAGAGACTATCCATTGTTATCCTTCATCAGTTTCCTGATGCCCCGTCGTAAAAACTCCGCCGCCGTCTTCTCGTTGATGTGCAGGATTTCGCCGATCTCCCGGTAGCGAAATCCTTCGGCGCGCAGGTGCAAACACTGCACCTCCTGCGGTGAGAGCCACGCCATCGCCGAGTGCAAACGTTCGAACCTTTCCATCTGCAAGACTCTCTGTTCCGGGTTCAGACCCGGATCGGGAAGCCGCTCCCGCAACTCGTCCCAGGTGCGCGTGTCCATATTCTCGTCACGCTGCTTCTTCTCACGCCGTTTGAACGCCAGGTTGTGGGCGACCCTGAACAACCAGAAGCGAACGTTGTTTATCACTCGCCCGCGATGCAGAGTGCGATAGAGTTCCAGAAAGACTTCCTGGGCGACGTCTTCGGCTTCTGCCTGATTGCCAAGCACGGTGATCAGGTAGAGGTAGATAGGATCGCGCAACATTTCAAAGAGCTGACCGACCTTTTCTTCGAGGGTTAGGGTTCGCTGCATCAGGCCAATCACCTTGGAATCAATGCACACCTGGGCCTCCTGACCCGCTCCTACTCCTGATCCGAGATCGATGAGAGCCATACTTGCGAAAGCCCGCGCAGCTTGTTTGCGCGCTAATTACTTAGTTGAATCCAGGTCTCCCGAACGGAAAATCGACGCCTCAGCGGTCCGTACTGGGTCGGTTTGATGTGTCCGACAAGCTTCAGCTTGTCGAACTTGGCGACAAACTGAAGTTTGTCGGACATCTATTTTCAAATCTAACCAGTTACTCAGTGGTCCGTAACCTTCTGTTAACACCCTCTATAGTGTAAGTGTACGAACCGGGCGATTTCTCTTACACGAGATTTGAAAATATTTTAGGCTTTTTTGGGGGGTTGGCGCGGTGGTGAAGGGTTTGGGTGGACTGGCAGCAAGAACGAAGGGCTTGCATGAATACTGGCAAGCAATGGAGGTGTTCAGGTCATTGCGCTGAGTGCCGCTTCCAAAGTGAAGCGGTGTTCGTAAGGGGCTTTGCCAACAATTACGCCGTCGATTCCGCAGGGACTGAAGAGCTTGAGCTGACGCAGGTCTTCCAGTGAAGGGACTCCGCCTGACGCCGTAACCTGCAAACCTGATTCCCGAGCAATCATGCAGGTCTGTTCAATGTTCGGACCCTCGAGGATCCCATCACGCAGAACATCGGTATAGACTATTCGCTCGATCCCGATCTCGGCCACGCGGCGCGCCAGAGTCACGGCGCTTAGAGCTTCTTCCTTCTCCCACCCATGTGTCACCACCTGCCCCTGCTTGGCATCAATGCCGACAACGAGGTGTTGGCGCGCATAACGGATCATTGTCTTCAACTTCTCAATCGACTCGGCCGCGACAGTTCCAACCACGGCCCGGGTTACGCCTAGCTCAATCACTTGTTCGACATCCCTGGTGCTGCGCAGACCTCCCCCGAATTGAACCGGAAGATCTATAGCCCGGATGATATCTCGCAGTACTTGGCGATTCCTTGAGTTAGGTTCCGCGAACACCGTCGAGATCGACAACGTGGAGCATCTCCGCCCCGGAAGACTCAAACGCTTTGGCCACGTCAACCGGATCGCCGTCATAGACCTTTGCTGAGTCCCTCCGTCCCTGAGTGAGGCGAACGCAACGGCCATTACGAAGATCAATTGCCGGAAGAATCATCATGAGGGGTACTCGCGAATGACATTCATCACGAGATCAAAGAGTAGTGCGTTGGTGGAAATCGCATTACCGCCATGAATTGTGCTTCGGCCTCGCCAATCGGTGAACCTACCACCAGCCTCTTCGACAATCGGAAGCAATGCCGCGCAATCCCAAACATTCATGACCGGGTCGAGCATCACCTCGGCACGGCCAGTGGCCACGAGAACGTGACCATACGCGTCACCCCAGGTCCGTCTTGCGTGAACATGTTTTTGAAGGACCTCGGCTGCGCGACCAACCCCATGTGCTTCGCATGTCCCGAAATCCGTTGACAGAAGGAGTGCTTCTTCAAGAGTCGTCGTCGCTGATACTCTGGCGGCCTCACCATTCCAAAAACATCCCAACCCACGTGCCGCATAAACAAGCTCGTTCAAGGCCGGAAGATTGACTACTCCGAGAACGGACTCATCATCGATCTCCAACCCAATCAAAACAGCATAGAGCGGCACGCCATGAACAAATGAGTAGGTCCCATCGATGGGATCAATAATCCAGCGTCGTCCGGACGTGCTGATTACTTCCTCTTCTTCCTGACCCAAAATACCGTCCTCGGGAAAGGCTTGTGCAATGGCAGCTCGCAGGCATGCTTCAGTTTCGCGGTCGGCGTTCGTGACCAATGATTTGTCGGCTTTGCGCTCAGCCACGAAAGAACCTTTGAAATATCGGTTCGCGACTTCTCCCGCTTCGCGCGCCAGACGCACCGCGAAATCGAGTAGAGATTTCAATTCAGATTTATTGTCTTCTCTCATTCCGGCGTGGGCTTCACTTCACTGCGACGGGTAATCAATTCATCCTTTACCTGGTCGAGTGATACTCCGCGACCTACCAGCAGGACAATCAGGTGATAGAGGAGGTCCGCACTCTCGGATACCAGCGGTCCCTTATCATCGTTTTTCGCGGCAATGATTGTTTCGCTGGCTTCTAGGTGGTGTGGTGCCTTGCCGGAAAGGCAGAGCCTTTCCGCACACCAGAGGGCAAAGCCCAAACGCAGAAATCCGAAATCACATCAATCACGGCCGTTCCCCTCCAGACGGAGTAATGCTGATCGAGCATGAGCTTCAAGCCCTTCGCATCGAGCCAGTGCAGCAGACAGCGATCAGCGTTCAGCACTCAGCACTCAGCCGTAAGCTAGATCCTTTATATCGGTACTCTTGCCGACTGGCTGACCGCTGAACGCTGAATGCTGACTGCTAAGAGGCTCTGAGCTTTTTGAGAAAAGACGCAAGCATCCGCTTGACCTCTATCGCATCGTTGGAGAGAGGTTCGTACTCGGAAACTTGCAAGAGATTCAAATCGCGAGCGAGTAGGAGGTGATACTCGAGCTCGCTGGCTGAACCCATCGCGATCTGAAGAAACCGCGCCAGTTCAGCATCGCCGCTTCGTTCGCAACCCTCAGCGATATTCGCCGGAATCGAAGAGGACGATCGTCGAATCTGGCTAGTCAGTCCTTATAGCTCATCTCGCGGAAATGTTCTTGTGATTCGATACACAGCCAATGTCAAAGCATGTGCTTTCTCCCAGACTTTGAGATCTCTGAATCCTTTCATGTCTAATCCTTTCTTTCTCGTATCTATCGTGAGATTGCTGGTCGCTGTCCGCCGATTGCTGATTGCTGACCGCTGAACGCTGACCGCTGACCGCTGACTGCTAAAACAAAAAAACCCGCCGCCAGTTCGAAACTGGCAGCGGGTTCCTAGAAACCTTTGGTTATGAATCTCTTTGCTATTCTCGCTTCAGAATCACAACCACAAACGCGCTGCCTTGATGCCAATGACGGTTGGCATGGCGATGCGAATGGTGGATGTGATGAGTTCTGATGGTCATGAATATTCCAGATGGGTCTTATACGTGATCCTCGACTGTCAAACTCGCACGTTGACGTACAATAGTGATCACCGGAGCATCCGTCTGTGCCTGGCGACGTATCGCGCGCGACACTGGCAACCGCGTTCAACCTCAACGTCACGAGCCGGCTACATTACACCAGAGTGTTGACTGATTCCTTCTTTGACAATGCGATAACACTCGCACGCTGCCCCTTCCAAGCCGGCGCGATCGAGAATCTTCATGCAACCGCCACCGTATTCTATCAGCCCTTCCTGCAGAAGTTCGCGAGTGGAAAGCGTGATGCGGTTGCGCTGATGCCCGCATATTGGCAATGTGCTCCTGAGTAACATCGAAGCTGTTTGATTGCATGGAGTCGCTGATGACTAACAACCACCAACAGAGTCTCTGCCGAATGGTATGCAACGAGTGGCAGACGGCAGATTGAATCATCTCCGATTGTTGCGCATAGGCATGTTTGAGCAATAGTTGCTGCAGCATTCCTCCCCGGTTGAACTCCAAGAGGAGCACCTTGCTCTTGACGACTAACGCCTCGGATGGTAGTTGGGTCACGACCCGGCAAGGCATGATGGGAACATTCAGAACGATTGGCAGTCCAATTACAGCTTCATCCCAATAGTGCAGATATCAACAGTCTGGCCGTCCTCAGTGATGGCAAGCAGCGACACCATGCCCTCAATCAAGAAATAAGCAGACGGCACTTCGTCGCCCGCTTCGTAAAGAATTCTATTTCGTGGTAGTCGGATTACTTAAGAGTTTCGTAAGAGGCGCTCGTATTCATCCCGCGGCAGGGTCGCGAGCAAGCGGTTTGTAACAGGACTCGGGCTTTCCTTGAGAGCATTCACTTGAGTTTTTGAGGGCAGAACTCATCACTTCACTGCTTAGTCTTACTCGGCTTTTCTATTTGCAACGTTCGACGCACCTTCTAAGCTTGGAAGGAGACGCTGGTATTCATCACTTGGCAGCTTAGCAAGCAGTTGGTTCTCGACGTTGGCCGGAGTTTGTTCGGAGATAGGCCCCTTGGCTTAGTACGGCTCATGTAAGATAGCTTCCAAGTCTGAATTCATTTCGTCGGCGCGCCGTTGCGAAACTTTACTTTCTCTCCATCCCACACGAGATTCCCTTGTTGGTCCCTTGATATATCAAGCCAGTTGTCGAACCACTCGATCCTGCGATTCCAAAAATCCACCTGATTGGCATAACCTTGAATAACATGGCCTTCTCCGGCATATCTAAGATACTGCACCTCTTTGCCGAGTCGTTGCAGCGCCACAAACGTCTCATCCGACCACGACAGAGGAATGGTATCAACTGTTCCATGAGCCAGTAATAGAGGCGTTTTCACCTTATCGAGGTAGAAGTATGGCGAGTTCTCTATATAGCGGTCCCGATATTGCCAGGGGGTACCCCCCATCCGGCCCTGTTCCCTTTCGATGTAGCCGACGAAGGAGGGGAGACCATTTGTTAAATTGCCATAACTCGTAAATATATTTCCGGCTGCTGAACCGCCAATGGTTGCCGCCTTAAAGCGCGTCGTTTGCACGATCAGCGCGAGGGTGCTGTAGCCGCCATAGCTGTGTCCCATCACTCCCAGACGATCGGGGTCGGCGATACCAAGTTCTATCGCTCTATCTACCCCTGGCAGCACCGTAGCCGCCAGATCCTTCAACGGCGTCCCCAACCGTAGGGGTGCATCTGGATAGAGGATGGCGTAGCCGCGTGTCGCTAATACTTGCATGTTAAATGTCGAGGAAGGAATGATGCCGAACGTGTTAACAGCGTCAGAGCCGTAGTCCCCGCCGTAGACCCACACCACAATTGGATAGCGCTTGCCCTCTTGGTAACCTGCCGGGAGGAGCAGCGCACCACGCAGTTTCTCCCCATTGGTGCCTTCCCATTGAATTAGACGGCTCTGCCCTAACACGTACTTATCGAACTGTGAGTTAACGTGTGTGAGGCGGCGTGGATTCTTGAAATTCATTCCCGCGAACCAGAGGTCCGGGCAGTGCCCGGCATCTTGTGAAATAAAACTCGCGCCCTGACCATCAATGGCGACATCTGATTTAAAGCCAATGACTTTACTGTAACTCTTATCCTCCTCAACGAGTTGCGAGGACTTACCCTTTGTAAGATCCATTTTGTAGAATCCTACTTGTTTGGTCCTATCATCACGAGTTGTGATGACTACTGATCGACCGCTGTCGGTTGAGGCAATGCGTCCGTCCGCCAAAGCTACTATTCCAATCAACCGCTTATTAGGGATCTTTGCTACCTGCGAGGCCCTTTCATCTCCGACGGAGGCACGCCAAAGCGCATCACCGCCAAGTAGATAGAGCGATTTACCCGCCGCATCCCATAGAGGCACCGCGGTATCATTATCACCAAATCGCGGGTGTTCACCTGGAGTCAGATTTCGCGGCGCTCCGCCCGTTACTGACACGACGAAGCAGTCAGTTCTAGCCAGAGGGTCGGAACTAGCAGTCAAATAACTCAATGAACGACCATCTGGTGACCAGCTAAAAGAGCCCCAAATTTGCTTAACGTTACTCGCTACCACGCGTTTCTGCCCGTCGCGGAGCGAGACTACCGCAATATCGAAGCTTGCTTGTTGCGAGTTCTTTTCGTGCCCTTTAACAGCAGAGAACCCGACGGCTGCTCCGTCAGGTGAGATCGAATACCATGGGGTTTCGGCGCGGCGGACTAGTCGCTGTACGCTCCCGCTTGAAACATCTACCATCGCCAGATCACCGAGTCTCTTCTGCACGAAGGGGTTCGCGATTTCTATGACTTCCAATGATTCCGCACCGTTTAATTGTTTTGATGTTACCGATGAAGAAAAGACAGTGACTGTAGGTGATGCGGGGATTCGTTGAGTTCCAGTTTGGCCGACCGAAGAAGCAAAAGCTTGGGAGCGATTTTCAGCAGGTTCAGCAGCCTCTCTAATGTCGCCGTTTTCAGGAAGTAACTTGACGAGAACCCTTCGGCTGTCCGGCGTCCAACTGACTCTCTCGTGAGAATAAAGGGTGCGAACGAACTCATCCGACACGCGTCGTAGTCTGTCAGTAGACTCATCCCAGACCCACAGCCGCGGGTGCCCATCCCTATCTGAATAGAAGGCTAGCCATCTACCGTTAGGCGACCATGCCTGCCCCCAACTATTGCCTTTTCCTCCGGTCAGATTTTTCGTTTCACCGGACCTGGAATTTGTAATCCAGATGTCGGCTTGCTTAGTTACACCTGTTGGAGTGATGAGGGTCGACTTAGGATCATTTAACGCCTCACGGCGTCGGTAATCCCTCACGACGTAAGCGATGCGCTGGCCGTCAGTGGAGATACTAACTGATCCCAAGGTTAATTGAGCGACTGCGTCCTCTACCGGCAAAGGGGCCAAGAATTGCTGAGAGTTTACTGCCGATATAAATACGTTGAGAGAAATGAGAAGTACAATTAATCGCCAAGAAAAGCGCATTGTTACAATCCTCTAAATGGAATCACATGAACCACCACGTAACCCTATTCTAAAAGTTGAGTTTGAGCGCGAACTGGATGGAGCGCGGTCCTCCAATCTGATACAGCGGATTCAAGCCTCCCAAACTCCTTCCTAGCATCGACGACGACTCGCCGAAGAAAGGACTTGAGATGTCGTTACCTCCAAGGAAATCCGGGTCTCCGAAGTTAGGATGATTGAAAATGTTGAAGAACTCTGCTCTCAACTGGATGTTAATCCTCTCAGTCAGGTTAAATTGGCGGCGCAATGCCATATCCACCTGCCACGCCGGAAAGCCTCGAAGCACATTACGCCCGAATGTTCCTTGCCGGTCGGATGGTGGAGGCGCGAAAGCGTTCCGATTGAAGCGCCTGCCTCCCGGAGCGTGCGGATCATAAACATAGAGTGGCTGTCCTGGAACCAAATCAGGCCGCTGCTGTATCTCGATTGAGTCCAAGAAGGTGAATCCACCAAGCAAATTCACTGGCGTCGCGGACCGCGCATAGAAGATGGTGTCGACCGACCAGTTTCGTAAAATTGATTTGCCGATGACACCTGCATCCACCTTAGGCAGGTTGTATGTGACTGCTGCGTTAAAGGAGTGTCGTACATCGAAATCTGACGACCCGCGCCCTTCGCGTCCGAAGGTAAAAGAATTGAGCGAGAAAGTGTCTATCGCGGAAGACCAGGTGTAGGAAGCAAGCCCTTGCAGCCCCTTAGAGAGACGCCGGTTGAACTGCAATTGCATCGCGTGGTAATCGGATGTGCCGGTGTTTCTTGTGACACTGCCAGCGCTAAATTTAGGATTAGGCGCAGTCAGTAACTCCTGCTGAAGAAGTCTGCTGCTCTGCGCACCCACGTAAGAGGCACTTATCGTCTGACTAGTACTGAGTGACTGTTCGACTGAAAAGTTCCACTGGTAAGTCCGGGGCAGCTTCAAGTTGGGATCAAATGCCATAATAAAATTGATGACTGGTGGATTCAGATCAAAGGAAGGAGGCGTGGCATTGACCGAGCTTGGGGGGAACGGGATATTTCTTAGAGTGTTGGCTCTAGAGTAAGGAAATGCGGTAGATGCCGAGGCGGCTTCGCCGGAACCCAGATCATAGAAGATGCCAAACCCGCCGCGCAGCACCGTCTCCCTGCTCTGCTTGTCAGATAAGAGATAGGACGCCCCGATCCGCGGCGCGAAGTTGTTGTACGTAGTTTGGTAAAGCGGCGTGCCCGCGGGTGCTAGTGCCATGGTCGCCAGACTATCAAGACCTACGGCGGTGAAGAGGTCCTTCCCCTCTTTTCCTTTGGGAGGCGGATTAAGCTCCCATCTCAACCCGTAAGTCAGCGTCAGTCGCCGTCTCGCGCGCCAAGTATCTTGCGCAAAGGCTGAGAAGTTGTGAATTGCGAGGGTAATTCTATCAGAGGTACTGAATGCGACACGAGCCGCAATTCCGCTAACCGCTTGAGCTACATTCAAGAATGTTGCTCCTTGACTGTATTTTCGACCACCCTTCACCGGAGAAAGATAGCGGTAATCAATTCCGAGCTTAAGTTGATGAGTTCCTTTCACTATCATTAGGGAATCAACCAAGTTGATCTGCCTTTGTATATTTTCGGAACCTGCCCTCCCCGCCGAGAGCTGTCCAGTAGTACCTGTAATAGTAAAGGTAAAAAGAGAATCCTGGCTTGACGAGGAAGCGGGAAATAAAACCGAATCCGGAGGAGGAACAGCCCCTCCGAAATCATCCATAGAAGTGACCCGGGAACCACTAGCCCGACTCCAATTAGCCCGGAACTCATTACTCATATTCGGATTGATCGCCCAAGTGAACCCCAGAGTCAAAGTCTCAGTTTTGTTTAATGTTGCTTCGAGCACATTGATAGGACGACCTCGTACAATGCTTCTTGAAGGAGCGTAGTTATACCTGCCAAACGACGTGAGCTTATCACTCAACGTATGATCTATGCGGATGCTGGTGGCGTTCAGAGTTGAGGGGTCTGAGTAGGTGGCGTTAAACTCCGATCGGTTGTTCGCCAGATTTCCACCATTCGGTACAGGGTAGGCATTCAAGAACGGCTGAATCCCCGCAGACGCGATCTGCCGAGCATTGAGCGATGGGACCAATGTAAGACTGGTCCGAGGAAGCCTCAGGCGCAAGCCCTCGTAAGAGAAAAAGAAGAAGGTACGATTCTTGATGATCGGGCCTCCTAATACTCCACCGAAGTCATTTTGCCTCAGCGCAGGCTTAGGCAGCCCGGCGCGGTTGGCAAACCAATCGTTGGCGTCTAGCGCGTCGTTGCGAAAATATTCGAAGACAGTTCCGCGAAACTCGTTGGTCCCGGAACGCGTCAGGATTTGGACCTGACCTCCAGGTGTGCGTCCGAACTCTGGCGCGTAAGTTGAGGTTTGAATTTTAAACTCCTGGAGGGCATCAACCGAGACAAGACCGTTCGTCCCGCCTGTAGCAGTAAGCCCCGGCAACGCACCTGCACCTGATGTGCCGAGTGCGGGGGTGGTTAGAATACCAACGTTGGCGCTCACGCCATCCACAGTGAAGTAGTTGGTATCAGTGCGTTGGCCGTTGACGCTGAATTGTCCTAGGGAGTTTTGAAACTCCGTTTTGGTCAGCACGATGCCCGGAGTGAGCGCGATCAGCGCCTGAAAGCTCCTACCGTTCAAGGGCAGATTTTCGACAAACTGCCGGTCAACAACAGTCGCAACAGCCGGTGATTCATCGATCATCGGCGCTTCTCCGGTTATCTGCACCATTTCGCTGATATCCCCCGCCTTCAAATGGATCTGGAGTGCTTTCTGATCACCCACGTTCAGGACAACGTTTTGCACCTCAACGGGAGCGAAACCTTTTTGCTGCACGTTAACTACGTACGTGCCTGGAGGAAGGAGCGGGACGATGAAATACCCTTCTTCATTCGTTGCCGTTTGTCGCCGTGCGCCCGTGCCGACATTCACTACCGCCACCTCTGCGCCGGGGATGACCGCATCCCTTTCATCAAGTACAGTTCCACTCAAAGTCGCGGTCACCGACTGAGCTGCTACTGAATAAGGAAGACTGAACGCAACGAGCAGAAGACAAAACATAAGAACAATTATTTTCTGCCGAAACCTGTGGCCGCAGATTTCAGTTGAGGCTGTGTTGCCGATTGCGATCTCCGAAGTTGAAACTCTTAAACCGCCAGCTATCAAGCAACAGGGGGGTCGGTAAATCATCACAGATCCTCCATCTATGAAATCATTGCTGAACAAGAGACGCGCAGCGCAGCACAGATGCCGCGCCCAGAGTTACAACTCACTGCTTACTGAGTAGACCCGCTAAACTCTCTGCACTTTTTAGTGACTCCCAGAACTGCGACGCCCTGATAACTGTCGTAACCGTCGGTTCGGAAGAGATCGTAAAAGCTGAGCGGACGACTCGATCGTTTGCCGAGGCTAATTCGAATAGCCGCGCCGCCGCCCGAGCGAGGCTGGCGTCGTCGATGATCACGAACGAATCGCTCGCCGCACCGGGAGAGCCGCCGGGAAAAAAGATCGGTTGCAACTCCAGCCGTAACCTTTTTGCTTCCTGTTCACAATTGCGAGCATGAGCGCGGATCACACTCAGCCATTTCGCGCGAGCCTCAGGACTCATGTTGCGCAAATCTTCCGGTGAGAATTGTCCGGCAAGCCTCCTAAGCGTACCCGCTTCGCTCATGACCAGGCGCGAACGATTCAGAATGCGGGCCGCAAACTGGCGGACTTCATCGTCGGCCTGACCTTCCTGCTTGCCGAGATATCGCCGCACATCTTCCTGAACTGCAAACTGCGCTTTTGCAACCTCGACTCGTTCTACTGTCGTGGAACCGGTCGATGGCGATTGCTTCTGACGCTTAAAAAATTCCGCAACTGTGTCGATCCTCACGCTGAGAGCCGGGTTACCTTTGAGTGGCCCCAGCGCGCGCAAAATCTCCGCCTTGCGTTCCTCGGTTTCGACTACACCCGTGATCGACAGCTTCCCTTCCGAAGTGCGAGCCACACTCGTCTGATCGTCCATATCCGCTCCCGCCTGGTTCAGAAGACGCAAGACCTCGGCTTCGAGCTCGGCGGTGGCAACAACCGAACTGAGAGCCGGTGCGGGACTGGCAGTTTCGAGTTTTGAGTTTCCAGTTTCGAGTTCCGTGGCCGGAACTAGCAGCTCAACCTCAGGATCGAAGACAGATGGAGCAACCGAGTCGGGTGAACGGCGCTCGAATGCGCTTTCGGTAAATCGATACTCAACAATGGGTGGCGGGGATCGGGTGTCAGGGGTCGGAGTTGAGCCTGACCGGACCAGCAGGGTCAGCTCGTTGGCGTGCAGATCAGCGCGGCTCAACGTCAATGTGGCTTTGACCACGCCGGGTTTCCCCGTGTCCGCGGTACGCTGCTCGTAAGTAACTACGTACGCGTTGTTCAGCTCGGCGAGTGAAGCGGCTTCTGCATTGCCGATCAACTTTTTGAAGTCTTTCGCCGAGGGTGCTAGTTGCCACAACTCCAACGTTCGGATCGCTGATTCAGAATCGCGAAGCTCAACCTTGGGCTGGCTCACAGCGTGATGGCTGCGATAGATGGCATTCGGGCTTCCCGGCCTGGCCCAGTCGCCGGCGAGCAAGCGTCCGCTATCGTCATAGAGGCGGCGGGCGGTCACTCCCCTTGCCGCGCTGTGCCAGATTTCAACTCGATTACGCGATACCGGCCGGCCATCCAGCTCACGTTCTTCAAGGGTCAACGTGCGGTGCAAAACTAGATCGGTTCTGGCTGATAGCGTTTCCTCAGCCGCAATGGATTGAGAAAGAAGCTCCGGCGCTGTGGGTTTCGTGAGATCAGTTCGCAGGCCGAGATATGCGAATCCAGCGAGGAGCAACAATGCAAATACTGCCGTGACGGTTTGCGGTCGCAACCAGAAGGCCCAGTTAAGAAGGAAGCGCCATGATGGGGACGCGTAGACGGGGCGGTCGGAAGACGCTGAGACACGAGGACGCGGGGACTCGGAGAAGATAAGGTCAGGTGAATTTGATCCGTCCAAAACATCTTCGACTCGCGGAGTCTCCGCGACCTGCGCGTTCTCCGCATCTCCGTGTCTCCGTGTCTCCGTCTCCCGCTGCTTGTGGGTGGCAGCCAGATCGACCGACTCATTGAAGTGCGGATCGGAGTAGACCACCTGGATCGTCGGAGAAGGACTTACAAAGCGAAGGGTCAATTCCAACCGCCGTTCATCGCTCATCTTTACGTAGGTCGTCCGCTGCCCAGGCCCATCGGGGGGCAACTCTTCAATACCCATCATGAGCAAGCGAATCTTTTGTTCGGTGAACACTTCGACAAAGCTGATTCTTTCTTCACGATCGACGACCAGATTAAGCTCGCTTCTTTCAGAACTGACGCGCTGAGAGCCGAGGGTATAGCCATTAACGGAAACGCAAAGCTCCTGCGGTTTGTGAGAAAGTGTGTCTTTGACTCGGCGTCTTAGTTTGCTGAGTTTCAGCTTTGACAAGCCTCCGCCGGTGCCGCCCGATCCACCGCCCCCGCGTTTTCGTGTGTCTCTTCCCAAAGTTTCGGTAGCGCTGCGATCGGCGAGAACTGGCAGCCCAAACAAAGTACTTACACGGTCGAGGCAATACGCGCAGCTAACGATATGAGCCAACTGTGAGCATTCAACCGGAGCCATCGTCTCTGCCTGATACAGCTGTTTCAGATCTTCATCGCTGAAGCAAGCGCCGCGTCGGGTTTCAAAAATCGTTAGCCGCAACTCCTCCAGAAACACATCCAGGTTCCGGGCATACCCGGTCGGCAATATTTCAGTTGAAGCGGAGCGATGCAGAAACTCCAGACGACCTGCGACGTTCAACTCTACTCTGGCTTCATTTCGTGCGAGCTTCAGCCAGTTATCGATTGACGGACGCGGACTGCGCAGAATCTTGACGATCTCTTCGGGGTAGTAGCCGTAAAAGAATCTGAGAATCAGGACACTGGCAATCTTCGCGGTCGCTTTGCGCGAGCAGGCGTAGTTACAAACCCGGCGCAAATCATCCTGGGCCTGAATCTGATCGCGGAGATCAACAGTCCGCAAACCGACTTCGGCCGAGTCGTATTCAACAATCGAAAGCTGTTGGAGCGTGTTTCGGGTCTCGCGTCGCCGCTGAGCCAGGTGCAGGTTCCGTAACATTGCGTAAAGGTAGCCGTCCAGATTACTGATCCTTTGCAGGTCAGGTTCGTTGACCGTGAACTGAATGAAGAGGTCGTGCAGGAGGTCTTCGGCCAACTCGTGGTCACGTTCGGTTATCTGCAAGGACCATGCGAGCAAGCGATCATAACGCTCGACAAATATGTCTTCCGGCTGAATAGGAACTGGATTTGGATTCAGCATCAAGGAAAGATTATCGCTCCAAATCGCGCATAAACACGCGATATTAAAGGCTAACTTATCGCTCTACTTATTAAGAGTGTTTCTGGATGGCTTATCTACTCTGAGGGTGGGCAAAATCCTCGATATTCGCCTTGAACTCCATGCATGAGAGGCCCAGCGGTTAAACGCTACAGAAAGAAATCTATTCAGCTTAGGTAACACAGGTGGGCAGCGGCGTGGAGAAAAGTCAGAAAGCCGAACTCGGAGCCAACAAACAGATTTAGGTTACTTTATCCCCGCGCCGATGTCATTTGAGACCTCGTCAATAGCGTGTGACCAAGTGTAATTTACTAATGCCTGGAGGCCCTGCGTAAGCCGTGATCGATACTGGGCCTGCATTGAGTTGTAATCAGATGATGGACCGTTGAATGAGTAAACAATCGAACCAAAATTTGGATTAGGCCGGGGCAGCGCCGCTCCTGTTAATGGATTACGCGGCTGTTGGTTTAATGTCTGCGTAGTCAGCAGTCGACGGCCGGCAGATCCAACATATGAAATGGAGACAGCTTGTGCATTTCCAAGCGACTGCTCGATCGCAAGATTCCAATGCAGGCTATAAGGAAGCTTGAGGTTTTCGTTCGGTGATCTAACCGTGGTAGTCGTGGGAAGCGTTGTAACCGGCACAATGCCAGGCCGTGCAGCGCATGCGGATGCGATAGGGAATATCAAAGGACATTCCGGCGTCGGCGCGAATTGCATGCGGTTCGCTGTGATCGGCCAGCCGCCAGACGCCGTGCCGCCTCCGAGATCATAATAGACACCAAAGCCGCCACGCAGGACCGTCTCTCGCCCGGCCTTTTGGCTTAGCAAGTAGGCTGCTCCAAAACGAGGGGCAAATGCGGTGTAGAAGGTCTTATAGAACTGCGTACCCGGCGGAGCGAGTGTTGCACCCGTGACGTTGGTACCAACAACGTTAAGAGCTATTGGAGGCATCCTACCCTCGGCCTCTGTAGGTGCCGGATTTAGTTCCCATCGCACGCCAAGATCCAAGGTCATTCTTCTGGAAGCCTTCCACGTGTCCTGAACATACGCTGAGTAATTGTCGAACTGCGGGCGTGATGGTTGCACTGTGCCAAGACCTAGGAAGTTTATCAGCCCATTTCTGATAGCGGATTCACTTTGGAATTGCGCGATCTGAGAAGCCTGAATACCATAAGTGGGCGAAAGACGACGAAAGTCGAGGCCGATCTTCCAGCCATGTTGCCCTCTAATCAGAGACACGTTGTCGACAATATTGACTTGCCGTTGATAAGAATCAGCGACGGTCCCGCCCGAAAGTTGGGCAGAAAGGGATCCAAATTGAAATAAAACGGAACCGGTGCCGCTAAGCCCATTGGTAAATACCGCCGGATCGATCGGGACTGCACCGCCAATTGAACTTTGCAGGAGAATACCCTTTGCTTGCTGGCGACTGTAATTGAAACGAAGTTCATTGGTCAGCCTTGTATTAAACACCGACGTCGCGCTCAATGTTAAAGTCCGTGTGTTTGCGAAATTTTGAAACCGCGGTGAGATGCCTCCGAAGGCGTCCGAGGGCGACTCGTTAAACCTGCCGAACAAAGTCAGTTTGTCACTGACGGTATGATCGATGCGAATACCGGTCGAATCAAGGTTGGTAGGATCCGCCACGCTAAAGTTAAAAGGTGCCGCTCCGCTGTACAGCCTGAGTGTCGCCGGGTTACATGTCGGATTCGGTAGGGTACATGGTGTCGTCGTTGTGGTCTCGGGTCCCGTGGGTATTGGGAGTGCGTTTAGAAGCGGCCTCAGGGTGGCAAAAGCGAGATTCCGTAAACGAACCGATGGTACGTTCAGCACGCCGCTGACCGGTAGGCGAAGCCGCTGCGCTTCATAAGAAAAGAAAAAGAATGTGCGGTCGCGACCATTGTAAAAGGAGGGACCGCCCTCGCCAAACCGCGGCATGAAGATAGGGCCGCTAAAGGTCCCTCCATAGTTGTTTTGCCTCAGTGGTGTCTGAGGGGCCGGCTTCCTATTAAAGTAGTTCCGCGCATCCAAGGCCTCGTTTCGAAAATATTCGAAAAGCGTGCTGTGAAACTCGTTTTTGCCGGATTTTGTCACTATTTGTACCTGTCCGCCGGGTTGGCGACCGAATTCGGCGGTGTAAGTGGACGTTTGGATCTTGAACTCCTCAAGGGCGTCGATCGAAACCAAATTGCTGGTCCCGCCGGTGACGCTTATTCCAGGGTAAGATCCGGCTAGTTGTAAACTCTTGCCACCTCCACCTTGAGTGCTGGTTCCAATATTTGCTCCAGCGCCGTCCACCGTGAAGTAGTTGGTACTCGCCCTTTGACCGTTGACACTAAACTGACCCGGATCTGAGGCAGCCGGGTCGGAGGCAAGAGTAACTCCAGGTGTAAGTAGAATCAGCGACTGGAAGCTGCGCCCGTTAAGCGGCAGGTTGCCGACAAATGTCCGATCAATCGTTGTCGCCACCGCCGGCGATTCATTAATCAGCGGCGCTTCTCCTGTAATCTTGACCATCTCGCTGATGGTTCCAGCCTTCAGGGGAATTGAAATCGACTTCTGGTCATTGACGTTCAGCACAACGTTCGAAACCTCGGCAATAGCAAATCCCTCGCGCTCGACCCTGATCGTGTAAGTCGCGGGCGGCAGCGATGGAACCGTAAAGTTCCCCTCATCGCCGGTCGTAGCCTGGCGTTGCTGTCCGGTCGCCGCGTTAATCACCGTGACCGTCGCACCCGGCACCACAGCACCCTGTTGATCTACCACTGTTCCACTAATAGTGGCGGTCGCGCTCTGAGAAAAGGCAGAAGGCAGTAGGCAGAACGCAGTAAGCAGAGTCATTACCGCGAGCGGTAGCGACCGGGTGAGCAAAGAACGGAGAGCATTGGGGCGTCGATTCATGGTGTCCTCCAGAAATCAGAAATCAGAAGTCAGTCGCGTTGTACTAAACCCTCACCTAAATCCTCTTCCATGGGGAGAAGACTAAAACAGCTACCGCTCGCTGTTTTGTAACTGCAAAGCTAACGAATGGGCATCATTAAGAGATCGCCAAAACTGCGATGTCTTCAGGCTTGAAGCTCTTGAGGTGTCGGACGAAATCGTCAGGGCCGAACGCAGCACATTGTCATTAGCAGAACACAAATCAAGTAGGCGTTCCGCCACAGTAGAAAGTGCCTGATTGTCACTGGTATCCATCTGAGTTTGAGGTTGACTGAAATCCGGCAAGGGAAAGACCGGCGCCAGGCCCTGCCGCAACGTCGTGAGTTCTTGCGTGACGGCTCGCGCATGGCCTCGGATCATCGCCAACCACTTCGCGCGCGCCGCAAGATCGAGTGTTCGCAGCTGTTCGGCCGAAAACCTGCCCGTAAGCCGTTTGATGGCCCAGGCGTGTTGCACTGCACGCAACGATCGGCCGAGCGTTCGACTGGCGAACAGCCGCTCCTGTTCGTCAATCTGCGCGCCTGAAAATCCCTGGTTGGCAAAGTAACGGCGCAGGTCTTCGTCAACCGGGATCGTATTAGCCGTAGTTACGTTTGAGCCGGCTATGACCTGGCTGGACGACGGCTGGCTTTTGGGCTGGCGCGCGAGTGCCTCATCTACAGTCTGTATCTCAACTCTCACGGCCGGGTTACTTTTTACCGGGGCCAGAGCTGCAAGGATTTCTTTTTTCCGCTTATCGGTTTCAACGACACCTTCGACCCGAAGTGTCCCTTGCGGTGTGTGCGTGACGCTTAGCTGTTCACCGAAGTCTGCTCCGACTTGATTGAGAAGACGAAGCACTTCAACCTCTAATTCGGCAGTCGCCACTACCGGAGACACGGTGACCGGGAGACTGGGAGACGCGGTGATATTCTCTGTGTCTCCGTTTCTCCGTATCCCCGTATCAGTCCCCAGCAAAGCCGGCTCGGGATCAAAAACTGACGGCGCGACTGTGGAGGGCGCGTGACGCTCGAAACTCGCTTCAGCGAAGTGAAATACGCGCAATTCATTTCCCTGTTGAATGATAAGCATCTGCTCGGTCGCGTGAAGGTCGATACGGCTTAGGACCAGAGTGGCTTTAATCAACCGCGCAAAGCCATCCGCAGATTTCACAGATTCCGCAGACTCTGAAGAGATGACGTAGGCATTGCCGCTTTCTTCAACGCTCGCACTTTGAGTGGGACCAATCAGCGCAGAAAACTCTTTGGCGGAAGGCGATAGTTGCCAGACGTCTTCGAAATTGCGGATTGCGGATTGCGGATTGCCAATTTGAAACCGCGGATTCGAACCGTGATGATAGAGCGTCTGGACACCATCCCCTCTGCGCCAATCACCAGCTACGAGCGTTCCTCGATCATCGTAAAGTCGCCGCGCGGTAATTCTTTTTTCCGCGTTCTGCCAAACTTCAAGCCTCTGGCGTTTGATCAGTTCGCCCGTGGCGGTCTTCTCTTCCAAATTCATTGTGCGATGCACAATCTGATCAGTTCTCGCAGCATCAGTTTCCTCGGCCGCGCTCGCTTTCTGGAGCAAGCTTGCGGCTGTGACCGGCGGGGCCGGCACGCGCCAGTAGAGGAGTGCCAACGCACCAACCAGAAGTATCGCGAAGAAGCCGGTGATGGTTGCCGGCCGCCACCAGAAGCCTGAACTGAATAAACCCGGGCGCAACGATTTAAGCAGTGAGCCGAGCCGCTCGCTCGATCGCTTCAGTAGCTTCCGCGGTCGAGACTCTTTCGCGACAGATTCTGATAAAAGGAGCGCGGACGTCTCGTCCGCCTTCCGGTAAATCGTCGCGTCTTCCGCTGCCGCCACCGGCACGGCCCGGTAATTTGGATCCAGATACGTGACATTGATCTGCGGACGGCTGTCAGCGAAATCCAGGTTCAAATCGAGCGTTCGCCCTTCGCTCAAACGAACCTGTTCGTGATATGCCCCTGGTCCATCGGGAGGCGGCTCGATTCCACAGAACAGCAACCGAACGTCTCGCTCACTGAAGACTTCGACAAAACTGATTCGCTCTTCCAGATTGACGCTGAGCGCTTGCTTGCTTAATTCCGAGTTGACCGTGTGCGCGCCCACTATGAAACCGTTGACCGAGATCCGCAGTTCCTTTGGATGATGTTCGAGCAGCTCCTTCTTTCGCCGCCGGTGGCCCTTCACAAATCTTTCCATTTCTCCGTCTCCAGTGCCGCCACCACCTTGCGGCGGATCGCCGCCATCGGACTTCTTGTCAGAACGTTTCTCTCTTAGCAAAACCTTCTCCGGATGACGTGTAGCTATAAGCGGAAGACCGAGAGTGGTATTAACCGCGTCCAGGCACGTCTCACAGCAGACGATGTGCGCGAGCGTAGTGCAGTCGGGACCGTCAGCGCCTTTGGCTTGAAACACCGCCATCAGATCATCGTGAGTTAGACAATCTCCAGCCGGCGAATGAAAGATCAGGCGGCGCAGATCAATAAGCACGTCGCCTGATTCCTCCCCAGGCTCTTTCCCAGACTCTTTAGATGGATCGAGCGCTGGAGTCTCAGATTTCGTTCTTTCATTTATGAAGGACAGCGAATCAGGATCGGCGAGATAGGCCTTGGCCTCCGCACGCACGGTTCGGAGCGCAACATCAACGACGTTTCGAGACTTGTGTAATACCTGCGCGATTTCAGTCGGGTAGTAGCCGTGAAAGAACCGCAGGATCAGAAGGCTCGCAGCCTTGGAAGTGTGTTTTCGCAGCAGGGCGTATTCGCAGATGCGTCGCAATTCATCACGCGCCTGACTCTCAGTTTGATGCCTCAGCGTTTCGAGTCCGGCTGTGGCTGAGTCGTAGTCAAGCAAGGGCCGCGTGGCCTCGCGCATGCGCGATGTCCGCCGCAAGTGCGACAGGTGCATATTGCGAAGCATCCGATACAGATAGCCATCGAGGTTCTCGATTGCCTTCAGATTGGGGCGAATTACGGTGAACTGAAGAAAAACGTCGTGAAGCAAGTCCTCGGCCAGCTGCTGATCGTTTTGCACCAACTGCAGCGCCGACAAACGAAGCCTTTGGTAGCGTTGGAGAAATACCTCCTCATGATCTGGCAATGCAAGTCGATGTTTCAGCATTGTTACATCTATAAGACGCTCGTATTAACTGAATGTGAGTTGGGCGATTGAAGGAATAATAGGTTTTTTACGCACCCCAAAGATAGGTTTAGGTTGAGGGCACCTATTCTTCAGCTTTCAGGCGGAGGCGAGGGCAAGGAGGGCTTGTCCTTGGTTGAACGCCGATAGATATTTTGGCAAATGGGTGTTAGGTAACAATTGAAGCTCCACACGCTGAGGCGTGGGGTGTCTGAAGAGGTTTCTCAGGTCGTCGGGTTAGGTAGAAGTTGAGACTCCACGACGCTAAAGAGACTGTGTCAAAACAATAGATCCTACACACGGCAGTGTGTAGTGCTTTTCAGATCCCACCTACAAAGAGGCGCTACCCCCCCCTTCTTTTTTTTCAACAATACCAACTCAGAACACGGGTGACACTCAGAAGCTCAGCAATTTCGATGGAGCTTCTGAGTCGGCAACCTTGAGATAAGAGAAGGGGTGGCGTCCGTCTAGTAGGTGGGATCTAAAAAGCACTACACACTGCCGTGTGTAGGATCTATTGTTTTGACACAGTCTCTAAAGCGTGTGGTGTCTCGATGTTTTTCTGGGCTGCGGGTGTTAGGCAAAAATTGAAGCTCCACACGCTGAAAGCGTGTGGTGTCTGTAGAGGTTTCTCAGGTATCTGGGTGGGCGTCGGAAGCAAGTTTGGCACAAGCCAGACGCTTCGTCTCGATTGCGATTCGGCGGAAAAGTTGTTCACTGCGGCTTCATCAAGAGGTGTATGGTCACCATCGCAATCACACTGCAGCAGTATGCCAAGCCGGCACGTATTTTTATCGAGATCGCTGTCGCTATCATTGCGGCGGTCGGACGTGAGATCTCAAGAAAGGTAGGTCGAAGGATGCGAACTGCTTCTTCTGATCCGGTTCACGCGGTGAAGAGGTGTTCGACGGAATCCTTGACGACCAGATAACACTCGCATGCTGCAGCTTCCAGTCCGACACAATCGAGAATCCTCATACTACCGCCACCGTATTCAATTAGCCCTTCCTGCAGAAGGTTCGCGAGCGGCGAACGTGATGCGATTGCGTTGATGGCCCAGCGTGTTGGCGATGTGCTCCTGCGTAACGTGTGCTCCGAACCTGTCTGATTGCATGGAGTCACTTATAACTAACAACCACCGACAGAGTCTCTGCCGGATAGTGTGCAGTGAGTGGCAGATGGAAGATTGAATTACTTGTGACTGCTGCGCATAGGTATATTTGAGCAATAGTTGCTGCAGTGTTCCTCCCCGGTTGAACTCCGCGAGGAGCACCTTGCTCTTGATCATTAACGCCTCGGATGGCAGTTGGGTCACGACGCGGCAAGGCCATGATCGGAACATTTAGGACTATTGGCAGTCCAATTACACCTTCATTCCCAATAGTGCAGATATCAACAGTCTGTCCGTCTTCAGTGATGGCCAACAGCGAGGCCATGCCATGGTGCAAAAAAGTAGGCATGGCGCATTTCATCCCCTGTCTCATAGAGGATTCTATTCCTGGGCAAGCGAATTAGTTGGGCGTTTGAAAAGAGGCGGTCATACGCATCGCGCGGCAGCGCCGCCAATATGCGGTTAGTGATAGGACTCGGGGTTTCCTTGAGAGCATCCACTTGAGTTTTTGAGGTCAGAACTCATCGCTTCATTGCTTAGTCTCAGTCGGCACTTCGATTCGCAGAGTCGAGCGAACCATATCCCAGCAGTTCATTGTCTTGGAGGCAGTTCTTTCTGGTCTCATGAAAAACAGTTGGACTAGATGCTGATTAACTACGAACCAACAAACATCCGTGATCCCTGGTTGTCCGTCTACGGCAAAACGCAAACTGCGCGCCGTCTGCCAAGACGCCATTTACGTTAACCTTCAGCAGGTCGCGTTTGACCTTGATACCTGCCTCCTCGTATTGCTTTAGTGGCCGAGTAATCGATGGCTCAATCAATCCGGCCTTCGCTTGTTCCTCTTGTTTCGCATTGGTAATTACCACGCGCAACGTAATGATCATGATTTGTGCGTCCAGATTTTTTTCGAGGAGTACTAGTTGCTGTGCGGCTGGATTACTGTGGTCGGTAAACTCCCAGCTCTGAGCGTAGTCAAATGCGAGGCCAACGCTTTCGAAATGCTTGGCGACGCTAGCGGGAGATTGAACTGCGGCATTGAAACCAAAGGACACCATCAGAAGGGACGCGACGAATAGCATCTCACCGAAACAAATTATCGGCCGCCCGAGTCGTGGCATATTTTCTTGATGGTTTGGCATTGCGACCTAAGATTTTTCGCTCGATCCCCCGATATGGGAAATCTATACACTCCTCCACAACAGGCGTCTCAAGTAGATCAAATGCAAGAGGACCAGGCATGGACCCGATTTGTGTGGCATCAGTGAACGTCTCGATGGTTCTAATTCGCGGTCCCCGTTCGTGTCAGCTACTAGTTACCCCTCTACCGCTCGCTGGCTAGTGTTTCTGAAGAATCATCTGATCAAAGCGGGCGAAGTCTTCAGGTTTGAGAGGAGGTGAGCCGTTACGTAACTTGACCTTATCTCCATCCCAAACGAGATTTCCCTTCTCGTCGCGTGAGATATCGCTCCATTCGTCGAACCACGCGAACGTGCGATACCACATGTCGCGGATGTTTGCGGGGCTTAACAATTCGTGTCCTTCTCCCCAATAGCGCACGAAACGTGCCTCTTTGCGCAGCCGATAAAGTGCAGTGAACATCTCCTCATACTGGCTGGCCGAGAAACTATCCATGTCGGATTTGATGAGCATTATGGGCGACTTGATGCTGTCGGCGCGGTAAACTGGGCTGTTGCGAATATAGATCCCCGCGTCTTGCCATGGTGTCCGGCCGAGCTTGAAACTCCCGCCTTCGACTGATTCGTAACGCCCACTTGATCCAATAAAGGGAGACTGGTCCACATAAAATATGCGATAGAAGCCTCCCTGAAAATAGTGACTCGCCATGTCGGCCCACCCGTTAATGGATACAATGGACTTGAACCGATCGGTTTGAGTGGCTAACCAGAGCGACGAAAAGCCACCTTGGCTGTAACCCATTAGCCCAATACGATCAGGGTCCGCATAGCCTTCCGCAATTAGCGCGTCAATACCACGAAGCACGACTTCGGCCATGCCTGCGATTGGACCGTCCTTGGTTCGATCCAAGTCCTCCGGGTTCGCGGCATAGAAAACGATGTATCCTTTCGCCGCTAGTAACTCGGGGGCATAAAATGAACCATGTTCACCTATCCTTGACTGACCATATGCACGAGAAAGCCCCGGGTAAATCTCAACGACTACAGGGTATCGTCGTCCAGGCGTGTAGTGATACGGAAGAAGCATGCCTGACTGAAGCTCACGGTTGCCTCTGATTCGGTAGCTGATCGTTTTCCATTCCGGCTTTGCGACCTCGGCTAGATAGTTGTTCACCTGTCGTATTTCCGTCGTCGTACCGTCTCCTTTTTGTAATAGCAGCTTTGCCCCTTCATCCGCATTCTCCCGAAATAACGCCATCCCGGCGCGGACTGAACCAGTCATTAGCGAAGCCTGCTGTGATGGAGGCACGAACGTCTTGGTGCGTCCATTTTCGACTCTCTCTACCAGAACGTACCTTAATTTTCCTTCCTCATGTGCGACGAAAGGAACGTTTTCAGAATAGGATGACAACCGGGAACCACCTACATAAAATGTTTGCTCGAGCTTGTCGCTAATCTTGTCACTCAAGTTTGTCTTTGACCCGTCCTTCCCAACTTGCCACAGATTTCCGTCTGCCAGAAGGCAGACTCCGTTGGCTGTTACAGTCACTGGATTTGGCGATACGACGTGGAATTCTTCGGTGAGATTCTGGGCATTACTATTGAGCCTAAGCAGAAACCAATCCAGTTTTCCAGAGACTGAATCGTTTCGTCCTGTAATGAGACTATCAGTGAAACGTGGAGGTTTGTCCTCCTTGGGGTTCGCCCGGGCAACAACAGCTAGTTGCCCATTCAACCAAACGGCAGACTGTGGTCGTTGAAAATCACGAGCCACAAGGTTGAGACCGTTGTGTGGCCAAGCCTGAGTCTGCCCCTTCTCGGCATCATAGACATGGAATAGGCCTGTTTGGGCGCTGGCATTCACCCTCCAAGCAAAGAAGGCGAGAGCGTCGCTACCAAGTGACCACTCCAAACTGCCGGGATCAATATCCATTTCCGGCGCGATTACCTTATTGATTCTTGTTTTTAGATCGAAGATTGTCAGTTGGTGCCGAACGTCAAGGAGTCGGTCACTCAGCTGATCCGGTCGCGGTTGCACATGCTCGCCTTGCCGGAGTCCCGCAAGGTATCTTCCATCGGACGATACTTTGAAATCCGTGAACAAGCCGCGTGCTATCAACTCAGTAGTGTTAGTACGAGCATTGGCTTTCAGCAGAAATCCTTCGAAAAAATCCCTTCCCCCACCGTCTGCGTGACTGGCGACCTCCGTAGCCGACGCTTGCCGACCGTCCCAAGTCTTGTTCCAGAGCTCGAACAATTTGGAACCCGTGTAACGCCGCGCACTGATCATTTCTGGCTGCAGGTCTCCGCCGAGAGTCGCGTAAACTATTTCATCTGCCGAGATCCAAACAGCACTCCTTTTGGAAAAGGTGAGGATCTGGGGTGATCCTCTGAAGGCCCTCAGCCGACGCTCCGGAATGTCATAGATAACGAGACGAGCTTTGCCTCGGCTTATCGCATACAAGGCGAGATATTGACCCAAAGGAGAAAACTCATATAGCCGATATTCAGTCTGCGGCTCTGGTTCGAATAGTGGTCTAGGCCTTATCGGTTTAGATAGGTCAACTAGGAAAATCTGTCCTCGGCTGAACCTTTGAATACCGTAATCAGGGAGTTGATCGTAACTCGGTGACTGTTCAAAAACGAGCCAGCGTCCAGTTGGGTCGATTAACGCTTGCCCGTAATTCTCTTGTCTTAGTAAGTCGTGAACTGTGAACGGACGAGGTACGTTAACTTGCGCCGGCCTTCCGTCGGCGGCTGATGCCCACGCCTCATTCTTAGTGATGGCGACAAACGTTGCCCCTATTGAAGCTATTATCAGGAGCCTCGTAACTATAGCTAACCTGCTTCTAATTCTCATCACGCACGCGGTGAAAGCCGACGCGATCCTGAATGCGGCACTACCTGCGTCAATCCATTAGGGAAACGTTTCTCGATCTAGCGAAACTCAGAAGACAAGCTTCACCGCGAACTGAAACGAACGCGGGCCACCGATCTGGTAAAGCTGGTTAAGACCTCCGAGCTGCTGGCTCAAGATGTCGGTAGCCTGGCCGAAATTCGGTGTTCCAAGAAACGTCTGGATTGTACCGAAGTTGGGATGATTGAAAATGTTGAATGCCTCAGCGCGAAATTGCATTTTGAGTTTCTCCCTCAATCTGAACTCGCGTCGAATGGCAAAATCAACCTGCCAAGCTGGTAAGCCTCGAACTTGATTGCGCCCAAAATTTCCGGATTGCCCGGGGGTTGGCATCGAAAATGCGGCGCTATTGATCCGTCTTCCTCCTGGAACAGTTGGATCATTAACATACCACGAGACGCCCGGATTCACGTTTGGACGAACGTTTATGAATGAACCGTCTACCGGACTGAAAATGAAATCCGCCACGAGATCCACGGGCGGTGCCGACTGTACATGGAAATTAGTATCTAAGGACCAGCGACTCAGCAGAGTATTGAGCAAGCTACCGAACGATGGCTTGGGAATGTCATATGTTGCAGC
>Ga0209341_10001250_pt1 | contig 25392 bp, 22 predicted proteins | sample RifCSP13_2_FD_184020 | JGI IMG/M metagenome (GOLD analysis project Ga0209341, IMG submission 184020) | Soil microbial communities from Rifle, Colorado - Rifle CSP2_sed 13_2 (SPAdes) (version 2) | ecosystem: Environmental > Terrestrial > Deep subsurface > Rock core/Sediment | place: Rifle... | reverse complement strand
TAGAATTTCACGCATGGTTTAATGTTTTTTCAGCAAGCAGTACGGCACCTGGAACTCCTGCACAGTTACATCCGGAATGGATTTGCCGTGATCAAAGTGGTAGTCCGATGACCAGTTCAATTGCACTTTCACCAGGATTACAATCTGTGAGAGATTATACAAAAAATGTAGCCATGGAGATTGTAAATAATTATGATGTTGACGGATTACATCTCGATTACATTCGCTGGAATGAGCACACAAGCTCTGCAGCCTCCAAAGAATTTGAAAAACTTCAAATAGAAAAAAGACTTTTTGATGGCGACATTACCGATGATCAAATTCAAGAGTTACAAAACAACTTGGCTGGCAGGTATTTATATGATACAGAGCATCCTTATTCGGTTGGTGTACCCTCAGGCTTTTCATCCTGGGAAGAATGGTGGCGTTGGTCAGTTACTGAATTTGTAAAAACATTACACGATTCTATTCAGGCCGTAAAACCTTATATTAGATTATCTGTTGCGGCACTTGGAAAGTATAATTGGAGCGATTGGAATGGATACAGTATTGTTTATCAGGATGCAGCTCTATGGTTCAATCAAGGTTATATTGAACAAATTGCGGGAATGCATTATCACTGGACAACCGGAAGCGGTTTTTATGGAATGCTTACAGGAAATTGCCCGGAGTGCTGGAGTCAATTTATTCAGCCGGGAATTGCAGCAAAAAGATTTTATACAGTAGGACCACCATCTTATAGATTAAATGAATATAATATTTGGAACAATCATTCGGAAATTGTGAATACGTGCCGAACTGTAAACTGGGTTGACGGATTTCAATTCTTCAGTTATGGAAGCTGGAAAGATCGTGATTATTGGAATGAGGCCGCCTCAACATTTTTCAGTAGAAAAACAAAAATTCGAGATGCCAATTTACATCTTGATACAATTCCGGCTTCACCGCAAATAAGTATTCTTAAAATTGATTCGCTTAATTACACATTGACCGTTACTCCTGATGTTTCAACCAACAGCAATCAGTGGTTTGCAGTTTATAGATCCTTCGATGATGTCTTTAGTCTCAACACCGATGAAATAATTTCAATATCATTTGGGAATTCACAATTCACAACCAATGAAAATTTTACCGGGAATCAGGATTTCTATGCAAAGTATTGTTATGCGGCAACAATGCTGGACAGATATTGGAATGAATCACTCATTTCGAACTTAGTATTAACAGACTCCATACCTTCTTTTGCACCAAAAATAATTTCATCAATTCCATCACAAGGAGACTCGGTTCCTGTTAGCGCACAAATAAAGCTTACATTTTCAAAATCAATGAACACAATCAGTTTTAGTAATGCTGTACACTTTATTCCATCAGTCAATATTAGCAGCATCGCTTTTTCCAACAATAATAAAACTATTACTCTAACAACCGGCAGCAATTTTAATTTCCAAACTGATTATATGCTGATTGTTGATTCAACAGTAACAGATGTTAATGGAAAAATGCTCGATGGAAACGGTGATGGTGTTTCGGGTGATTCGTATGTTCTTCATTTTTCAACAGTTGCACAGGACTTAGGCGGACCAATTGTAACACAAACTTTCCCAGACAGCATATCATCGTCCGGTAGTTTTGATGTTGAAGGAGTCGTAACTGTTTTATTCGATGAGCTTGTAAATTCAGCAACAATAAATCATAACAATGTGATATTAAAAACAGGCGCGACAGCAATTTCTAAAGACATGCAGCTTAAGACAATTGGTAATCAATCAATTTTAAATATTAAAACACAGCAGGCATTGTTAAACAACACGCAGTATTCTTTAACGCTAAAACAAAATATTACCGATGTTATTGGTAATCCTATGCCAAGTGATCAAGAAATTATATTTACAACATCGGATTTATCTTATTCTCAAAAAGCAACCATTGATGATTTTTCTACAACAGGGAATTGGTGGCAGCCCGAAAATAGCGGTTCAACTGAGGGAATAGTTGATTCGGGAACTTCTTCAGGTTACACAACTACGTATTATCTTCCAGCATCGCCCGCTAATGGATTTTTTATTCAATACCAATGGAATCCCAGTGCAACGTCTAAATTAATCAGAGAATATTTGTCTGGCGGTGCCCCAAGAAATATAATTTTCGACACTTCGTACACTCTGCAAGTTTATCTTTGGGGAGATGGAAGCAGAAATAAATTCCGCTTTGCAATTGATGAGGGCGACGGAACTAACTGGCCTAATCACGAAGTTTCAAAATGGATTATTATTGATTGGTACGGTTGGCGATTAATCGAGTGGAATTTAAAAGACCCCAACAGCGTCGGAACCTGGATTGGAAATGGTATTCTCGATTATCCTAAATATAGAATTGACAGTTTTCAAATGACTGATGCACCCGGCTCATCACTTTACGGAAGGATTTATGTTGATAACCTTCGGCTTGTGAAAAAATCAATCGTTTCAGGAATCGAATCAGATCAGCAAACGTTGCCAAATGATTTTGTGCTTTACCAAAATTATCCAAACCCATTTAATCCAAGTACAAAAATAAGGTACACTATTCCAGCGGTAGGAACTTCATTAATGAAGTTCGTACAATTAAAAGTCTTTGATGTCCTTGGGAATGAAGTTGCCACACTTGTGAATGAATACAAACCAACAGGAAAATATGAGATGGAATTCCAATCATCAGTTGACGGTCGGCAATTGGCAAGCGGAGTATATTATTACCAATTGAAAGCTGGTGATCCTTCGACAAGCCCAGGACAGAGTTTTATTCAAACAAAGAAAATGATACTAGTTAAATAATCTTCGATATGTTGATATTGAGTGTTCAAAAAATATTTATTTTTAAAGTGCGAACTGAAGTAAGAACCTAGTAGAGTATTTGTTAAAAGAAACAGGGAGATCCTTATGAAACGAGATGCTATTTTAGTGCTTATTTTTTCAGCTTTTCCATTATTATTCTCTTTTACTCAGAATCCAGAATATACATTGTATATAAATTCCAATGGCATTGAGAAAAGTTTGACTTTGGGCTACCATCCCTTTGCAACCGATGGGATAGATACGGCACTTGGCGAAATAAATCTTCCACCGTACACTCCAAATCAATTTGATACGCGATTCCGTCTATTTGATACAACATTATCTACTCGCAAAGATTTTAGATTTGGATGTGGTGGGGGTGGCTCTTTACATGTTTTAGAATGGAAATATGGAAACAATGTCATCATCACCGGCGGAGCGTTAGTTAATAATAATTTCTACTCTTTAGCAATTATAAATCCAAATAATGGAGATTATCTTGTTACATATACATGGGAGGATTCAGTATATTATAATGTTCCCAACGAATTTAATTATCTCGTAATTTATTCGACAACAAATGTGCCTCTTTCTTGGCCAAGTTATCATATAAATTCTTTTAATCAAGGAGATTTGATTCTTGCAGGAAGTTCAAAGTTATTAACATGGACTTTAAATTTAGGATTTCCTGGTTATACGGATATCACATTTTCAACAGATAATGGGAAATCCTGGAGTTACATTGCACAAGATTTACCCCATAGTCAAGCGTCCTTTGATTGGTCTGTACCAAACATAAATTCAAATCAATGCATTATCCGGGTTGGAGATTATCCCTGCATATATGATGAGGTAGGGACTTTTTTTATTTATCAAGGAGATTTCCCTCAGCTTTTTCCAATTTTAATTCCCGTAAGTTTAAGAAATGGAAATAATGAAATAATAAATTTGACTGCAGGTTTGCATCCACAGGCTACTTCTGGATTAGATACCACACTTGGCGAGACAATTCATAATTTTCAACCTCCGGGCATATTTGATGCAGCATTCAGATATATGAATTCTTATCCCGATCCAGATCAATATTCAAGAAAAGATATTCAGTTTGGACATCATTTAGTACATGGAAGTAGAAGATATTACTTTCATGTTCAACCAAGCCCCGATTCAATTGTGATTTTCGAAGCATCGCTACCTTCAAATATTTTTGCAGAAATTGAGTATCATAATCAACTACCTTACGGAAGCATACCCGAAAGAAAATATTTAGGCAGTGGAATTATTAATTACCAACTACCGAAATCCTCTCTCTTGTCATATAATTTGTTTTACTTGGATATTTTTTTCGACAATATTTTACCTGTTGAACTTCTTTCTTTTGAAGGAAGTGCTATTGGCAATGACGTTCATCTTGGATGGAAAACAGCGACAGAAACAAATAATCATGGATTTGAAGTTCAAAAAGGAATGTCATACAGTGATTTTATTACTATAGGTTTCGTAAAAGGAACTGGCACTAAGATTAGCTCGACACACTATTCTTTCACAGATAATAATGATGTACCAGGAAAATATTTTTATAGGTTAAAACAAATTGATTATGACGGAAGTTATAAATACTCAAATGCGATTGAAGTTGAGATTAATTATCCAAACAAATTTGACCTCGTACAAAATTATCCAAACCCCTTTAACCCAAGTACAAAGATTAGTTGGCAGTCGCCAGTCAGCGGTTGGCAAACACTAAAAGTATTTGATGTCCTTGGAAACGAGGTCGCTACCTTGATTGATGAATACAAACCAGCAGGAAAATATGAGGTTGAGTTTAATCCTGTAGAGACACGCCATGGCTTGTCTCTACCAAGCGGTGTATATTTTTATCAATTGGAGGTTAATGATTTTGTTGTGTCGAAGAAGATGCTGCTGCTCAAGTAAATTGTGAGAAACCTTCGAGGTTAAGGCACCGAATCCACATCAAAACCTCGAAGGTTACTAAACTAGAAATTCTTATTTTTACTCCATGAATATTTCACATCTCACTCAAAAGTCCGGAGAAACTAGATGAAAATTGTCGAATGTGTTCCAAACTTCAGCGAAGGTAAGAATGAACACACATTTGAAATGATGAAAAAATCGCTAAGCGGAATTCAGAATTGTAAATTATTAAGCTTCGAACCTGATGCAGATTACAATAGAGTTGTTGTTACAATGGCTGGAGATGAGCATGGAATATTAGACGGAGCGCTGGCAATAAGCCGCACTGCCGCACAATTAATTGACATGACCAAGCACAAAGGTGAACACCCACGGATGGGTGCAATTGATGTTGTTCCATTTGTCCCCGTAAAAAATATTACGATGGAAGAATGTGTGAAAATATCCGAAGCTTTTGGAGAACGAGCATCAAAGGAATTGAACATACCGATTTATCTTTATGAAGCTGCGGCAAGAAAACCGGAGCGTCAGAATCTTGCCAACATTCGCAAAGGTGAGTATGAGGGTTTGTCTGAAAAGCTTAAAGATGAGAATTGGTATCCCGATTATGGAATAAATCAGTTCAACCCAAAGCTTGGTGGGACTGTAACCGGTGCAAGATTTTTCTTAATCGCTTACAATGTAAACATAAAATCTGAGGATGTTAAGTACGCCAAAGAAATCGGTGAAATTTTGCGCGAATCCGGTTATGTAAAAAAGGATGCCGATGGAAATGTTATTAAGGTGAAGGGGCAATCAGTAAAAGTTCCGGGAAGATTAAAAAGTGTAAAAGGAATGGGAGTTGCCTTAGAAAAATATAAAATGATTCAAGTTTCAATGAATCTAACCAATTACAACGTAACGCCGATTCATGTAGCATTTGAGGAAGTTAAGAAAGAAGCCGCACGCCTTGGTGTTGAAGTTACAGGAAGTGAAATCGTTGGTCTCGTTCCACTTGATGCATTATTGCTCGCCGGAAAGTATTATTCGCAAGAAAAAAATCTTGATGAAAAAAATTTTATTGATCTTGCAATAGAAAAACTTGGACTAAGCGATCTCCATCCATTCATTAAAACAGAAAAAATTATTGATTACATGATGTAAAAAATCTAAACCTCGCCTGAGGCGAGCAGGCCAACCCTTCCAAAAGGGAAGGGCTTTTAACTAAAAATCTAAAGAACATAAATTTTATGGACACAAAAAAATCACTTCAGAAATACCTAGAAGAATTATCATCTAATTCACCTACTCCCGGCGGCGGAAACGTTGCAGCTCTATGCGGAGCTTTATCTGCAAGCTTAGGAACAATGGTTTGCAACTTAACCATAGGAAAGAAAAAGTATTTAGATGTCGAGACCGAAATGAATGAGATGAAAGTGAAGCTGAACGTTTATGTTGATAAGTTCCTTTCTCTTGCAAAATATGATAACGAGGCATTCGAGAGAGTGATGGATGCATTCAAGCTCCCGAAAGAAACAGATGAACAAAAAAAATTACGGATTGAGGCAATTGAAAAATCAACATTGGAAGCTGCAAGTGTTCCGGCTGATGTAATTAAAAATTGCAGAGAAATTATTCCCTTTCTTGAAACAATTTCAAAAAAAGGAAATCAGAATTCCTTATCTGATGCGGGTGTCGCAGTTGCAGTAATTGCCGCTGCTTCCGAAGGTGCATTTTTAAATGTTCTGATTAACTATTCATCTCTAAGCGAAAAACAAAAAGCTTCCGGGCTATTAATGCAAGCTGAAAATCTTAACAACGAAGTTAAAGAAGAAGCAAAGTATGTTTTGGATGTAATTTCTAGCAAGATCCGGAGAAATTAAAAATTAGACCATTAAATATTTGGAGCTGATATGAAAAATTTAATAATCATAATTCTTTTTGCTTTCATCATAGTCTCATGCAATTCAAAAAAAGATGAGACTAAAATAGCAGACAATAAAGCCGCAGAAGAAATTGCATTTCAAAAGGAATTGGAGAAAACAGTTAAGTATGTAAGCGGAAGAGACTCGGTGAGTGCCTACTTTAATTTACCACCGGGTGATGGACCTTTCCCGGCAATAATTGTCATTCATGAGTGGTGGGGGTTGAATGATTGGATTAGAACCAATGCTGATGCATTTGCAAATAAAGGTTATGCCGCTTTAGCAATTGATCTTTACAGGGGCAAATCAACTAAAAATTCTGACGAAGCACATGAGTTAATGCGTGGGCTTCCATCCGACCGCGTTGCAAAAGATTTGCAAACCGCTTATTCTTTTCTGCAAAACAATCCTAAAGTTGACAAAAATAGAATCGGTGTGATCGGCTGGTGTATGGGCGGAGGTTATGCTCTGCAGGCGGCAACAATTCTTCCAAAACTTAAAGCCGCAGTAATGAATTACGGAAGCTTATTTTCTGATCCCGCAAATGTTAAAAAAGTTGGCTGCCCATTGCTCGGTATTTTCGGCGAAACTGATCGAGGAATTCCCGTAATGGATGTACAGAATTTTGAGCAAGCACTAAAGGATGCAAAGAAAGAAAATAAGATTATCATTTACCGGAACGTTGGACATGCTTTTATGAATCCAAACAACAAAGACGGTCATAATTCTGATATTACAGAAAGAGCGTGGAGAGAAATTTTTACTTTTATGGAAAAGCATTTGTTGAAAAAGTAGTTTAATAAATGTGAGACTCACTTTTAAAGTGAGTCTCACCTGAAACTAAAGAAAATCATCGCATAAGGATCATCTTATTTACCGCTGTGAACTTTCCAGCCCCCATCCTATAAATGTAAATTCCGCTTGGAAGATTGCTTGCATCAAATTCCAATTCGTAATATCCGGCTTCCTTTTGCTCATTTAATAGTTCAGCGACTTCGTTGCCCAACACATCGTAGACTTTTAGCATTACTAATCCTTCTTCTTTTATTGAATATGATATCGTTGTTGATGGATTGAAAGGATTAGGAAAATTCTGGGAGAGTGAGTACTCATCATTCATAATTAAATTATTTGGTTTCCATTGACTTTGACCAGCAGTTGAAACATAATCTGAATATTCTGAGGCATAGTCTGCAATATCAATGGCTTGAACTGAATATCTAGCCGACAAATCTCCGTTTTTAGATCTAATAACGTTATAATCCGTATAAGGATTGCTTGCAGGATTAGCATATCGTGGCGTGCCCCATCCTGAGCCAAAGTTGTATTCTATTTTTAGTATATAGTGATCAATGTCTGATTGATTAGTAGAGAACGATAAGGTTGGGTTTTGACCCCAGCCTCCACTCATTGATATTGTAGCTCTAAATTGAGGATCGAATGCTTCAATATATGAAGCGTAGTCATCTATTGCATAAGCACAATAATTATTATCTATGGTACCCAAAGGATTATTCCATTGATCGTGGACGTATGGATTAGAAAAATATGGAACTCGTAGATATTTTTCTGGATCAGCAATGGACATAACAGTTCTATATGAACCTGCAGAATAACCTTGTAATTTCCCTGGCCAATTAAAACCATGAGCATTATGATAAGGAGTAGTCCCTTGGTCATTATCATGTCTACATCCTAATAAATGCCCTAGTTCATGGGCGAATGAATAATTTGATACTGCTGCATTTGCTTTTACAACTGCGAATGAATTATCAATATTTGCTCCAATTGCGCCGTTAGGAACTCGGCCGTTTGAATTAAGCGAGTTTACCAAAAGCACACATACATCAGCACCAGATTGATTTCTTAAACTGTGTATTTCTTCCAGATAACCGTCATTAAGTGTCATAAAACGGTTCACATCGGTCAAATCATCGCCGCTTTCTGTGTATGTCAATAATTGAGAACACACCAGATCAATACTCGATGAGACCTCGCTGTTGTTAAAAGCATTGATTGTTGTGTAAAAGCAACCAGGCAATATAGTGGGAATATCATTATATTGATCTGCAGCGGGGGTCCAAACCATAGCAACTTTTATAGTTGCAGGAGAAAGGATAGAATTGGTAGATGTGTTCTGAGTGGTTTTACCAAGCGTACTATTATTGAAATCATTCTTACTTCCATGTTTTGCTATTTCACTTATATCAACTTCGGATATAAAATATATTCTATCCTCCAGAGGTTCTATACTATAGAAACTGTCTTTGTACCAAATTGCCGCGCCTATTCCATTTACCGAACTCGAAAGTATTGCATAACCACCTTCTTTAAGGTCGGCTTTGAAACCTTGAACTCCATCAATATTCTTCGCAAAATCTTTCGTTATCTCAAATTCAATATGCTTATCAAAAATGTTGAAAACACCCTTGAAATTTTTTGAAAAAACAATATTCGGTTTCAACAAGAGCTGTTCTGATGTTTTTATTTCTCCTCTTAACTGATACCGGCTTATTTTTTCCTTAGCATCATTTGATATTGTAAAATTCGTGCTAATTTTTTCAAATATGTTTTCTTGTGCGTGCATCAGACTAAAGCTAAAAATAAAAACATTAAATATTAATGTTAACTTTTTCATTTTTATCTCTCTTATTTAATTTTATAGTCTGTTAATAAAGTTTTAGCTACGTATCTATATTCATTAGTATTATAGTGAAACACCATGCTGACCATTCCTACAATACCGAAACCGGGCTTGATAAAATAATAAACCTCATCCCTAAACAAAGGTTCTAAGTCAAAGTATGGCATTTTATACACTATACATCTGAAATCACCCACCTCTGTAGTGAATAACGAATCTGTCGATACGCATGTGTATTGAGAAATTGCTTCATCGGGAATACTAAAAGCATTCCCACCAATTGAATAATAAAATACGTGCCCGCTGACTGAATCTCCTTTTTCCACTGGATAAGGAAATATTAAATCGTTAAATGATGTTTTTATCGTATCGTATTTTTCGGTTCCTGCATAGTAGATGCCTTCTCTGTTTTGGTAAACTAATTTGCTCCCTTGAAAAGTAGCGGGCTTATCGTAAGATGGTTTCAACGTACTATCACAAATAAATAACTTATAATTAAGGATATTTTCTCCGTTAATTACTTGAGTTACGGTATCATCAATAATATATCCAAGTTTTATCGGGAAAGGCCTTCCCCCTGTACCATCAGGATTAAGATAATAATCCCTGTAAAGCCAATAATTGCCAAGACTGAGAGGAATGAGAGGTTCCGTTTTAACCGGCTCAGGTATAACGGGATTTTCTTTACAACTCATTATTGAGAAAAATATGATAAGGATTAATACACTTATTCTTCTTCTCATACTAAATCAAACCTATAATTTCTAAAAAATTTTTAATGAATTACGTAGCGCATTGGTAAATTACTTTGCTACAAAAAGCCTGTTGGAAAATAAAAGTGACTGTTTGAACGTATGAATGATTGATTGGCTGCACTACAGCCGTGTAAAAATGCTTGTAAAACCTCAATAACTTCATATATAAGAATAAGAAGCCGAGCTCTCTCCTTCAACATCTTTTTTCCGCCCAACTGAGATAGTATAAAAAATCGTGCTAAGTGCATTATAATCTCAGCCAAAAAATAACCCCTAACATTTACAAATGAATTGTAAAGAAAGTTGTATTCAGTGTCAACATATTTTTTAAAACAAAAAAGGCTGCCTTTTGAGCAACCTCCAACATTAAAAAGTGTTAAAAAAATAGTTATATCATTGATTCCTGAATTCAATAATCCCGCCAAGAACATTCTTAGCATTAAAACCATTTTCCCTCAAAATTTTTGTGCCTATATTCGAACGATTGCCGCTTCTACAAATAACTGCAATCTCCTTGTCTTTATATTTTTTAAGTTCCCCGATTCTGCTTTCTAATTCTTGGATTGGAATGTTAATAACATTATCAATTTTACCTAAAGGGCCGACTAATTCTGCAGGAGTTCGAACATCAAGAATTACGAGCGTGGAATCGTCTTTCATTAATTTCTTTAAATCTTGAACTGTCATTGTACTGTCTTTATCCTGCTGAGCATAACCTAAAAAATTTATAAAGTTGAACATAGATAAGAACATTATTACTCTGCTTTTAGTCATTTGAAAATTCCTACATTAATAATAAACTCAGTTTCTTCGAATCGCATTTAAGTCGCAAGAAACTGGGTTTATAAAAATGTTGCTGGGTTAGTTAAGACCGCACATACCGGAAGCACAGCCGCCGGAATAATCTGTGCTGCAATTTCCGGATGCACATGAAGATGAATTGTCACTCTCGGAAGGATTCGCCGTGGCGAATGCTGAAAAGAGTTTTTTGGTTTTGACGGAACCACACTTGGGACATGTAACCTCTTCCTGGCTCAAGGAAGATTTATGAAACATGTCAAACTTGCTTCCGCAATCATTGCATTTATACTCGAACACAGGCATATAATTTTTCCTATTTAATTTTTATTTATTATAATCCCACGAATGAATTCGTGGGCTGCTAAATTTATTCTGAATCTTTTAATCCTAAGAGCGACATTAACCGCTTATGAGATTCTTTTGGCGGCTCTATATTGTACTTGCGATAAAAATCTATTGTCGCTTTAACAGACTTAAAATAATTTTTACAACTCTGGCATTCATCAAGATGAGCTTTAATTGCAGTACACTGCGGAGAATTCAAATCCTCTCCGAGTGATTCGCATACATGATACATAACTTCTTTACAAGTTACTTGATTTTCTTTCATCTCGTAAATGTTTGGCTTATTTCTTTTCTTAAAAATGCTCTTGCTCTATGAAGTCTTGATTTTACAGCGGGAACAGAAAGCTCGGTAATTTTTCCGGTTTCTTCCGTTGACAGACCTTCAACATCTCGTAATAAAAAAACAATCCTATATTCTGGTGAAAGTTTTTGTATTGCTTCATCGAGCACTTTTTTTAGTTCTTTATTCTCAATGCTGAGTGACGGAATTGAATCCCAATCTGCAATTGAGCTCTCATTGATTAATGCATCATCATCGTCAAATGAAACAAACTCACGCTTTCTTTTGCGATACTCCATCAAACAATGGTTTACAGTAATTCTATAAAGCCACGTTGAGAGCTTCGATTTACCGTCAAACTGCTTAAGCGATTTTACCATGCTCATGAAAGTTTCCTGCATAATATTTTGTGCTTTTTCGGGATTTCTGCACACCTTAAAAGCAAAACTGTATACAGTCTTTTCGTATTTTTTTACAAGCTCGGCTAAAGCGTTATTATTGCCGGTATGAGCTTCTAAAATCAATTGTTGTTCGTCCATAAGATGCAGATAATTATTTGTGGATTCAATTTATCAAAAAATATTTTGATTTTAGCATAAGTAAATGCGCTTTATCGCTTAAAAAGTTTAATCATTTATATATTTTGTAATTAACAGTAATTCATTTTATTTTGAACTGAAAAATATAATTTAACTGAATGAGCTACGATAAAAATCCTAAAACCGTTTTGGGTAATCGCATATTTCAAAATGTTTATCCTCAAGACATAAAAATAAATGTTAACTCTAAAAATTTTATAGAAGTGAATGAGGGCGAAATCATTTATCAATTGGGTGATAACAGCGATTCTCTCTATCTTCTTTTAAAGGGTCAGGTAAAAATAAAAGTTTATGATGGTGTTGGTGGAACATCACTAATAAAAAAATTTGCTGATGATTTCTTTGGAGAAAATGAACTGCTCGAAAAAACTTCCCGAAAATCTACCGCTATAGCCGTGGAAAAAAGTTTAGTCTATTTTATTGGTGGAAATGAATTAAGTGAGCTTACAAAAAACAAAACTATTTGCGCAAACCTTTTCAATTCTACTTCTGCAATTAGATCTGCAAATCAAAAATCTTTTGATAAACTTGAAAATGTAAACGAATTAAATATTAATGAGTATAACAGCATTGATGCTTCCAACGATAAAAGTTCCTCTTCTTTAGCTTCTTCATTTAATAAAGATGATTTTAATGAGGGTAATAATAATTTAAGCTGGAATACATCCAACATAGATGAGTTTAAAGATGTTTTTGATGATAAAAATCTTTTAGATAATAACGAAGTTGATAATTACTCTTTTGATGATGAGACAGAGATCGTTTATGAAAAAGTAGATTTATCCGGTAAATTAGATCAACCAGAGAATACGCTTCAAAACATTCCTGCTAATGAATCTGAGTCATTATTTGGCACGAAGGAAACTAAAAATACAAATGATAACAGCAAAGATTTAATTAGGGATCGAGTTAAGGAAGAGATAAAAGAAAATATCGCTGAATCAAAAGACAAACAAGAAGCGGATAGCGTTGGCTCGGAGGGAGATATAAAGTCTACTTCTTCGATTTCAGAAGAAAGTAAATTGGACGATAAGGAACAGATTCTTCCTGAAAATATTTCTGAAGAAACGTTATCGGTTGAATCGAATATGGCACCGCAAGAGGATCAAGAACAGTTATCAAATAGAGATTATCATGAAATAACAAAAGCGGTTATCGAGTCAATTTACGATGAAATTAAAACTCCCACAGAATTAATAAAAAAATATGCTGATCTTTTATTACAAAAATCTTCATCTGCTGTAGCCAACAAAGCATTGCAAAAAATAATTGACCAATCAAATAATATTATTAACTCGCTCCAGATGCATGCAGATTATTTCAGTGAGAGAATGCAGCTAAAAACACAAGTGCTTTATGCAACAAATGTTCTGAACGACATTTTACATTTGCTTGCTGGTTATACCGAATTCCGCAAAGTTAAACTTTTCAGAAAATTTGAAGCGGATGCTTCCCTTTTGATAGATAAAAATTTGTTTTACCAGGCATGTCTTCACATAATAAAATTCCTTTGCGAAAATATTGAAGGTGAAGGAAACATTTTTGTCACTGTTAGTAGAACAAAAGAAACTATTATAATAGAATTCAAAAGCAACGGACCAAAACTTCCGGATGAATTGCTGAAAAAAGTCTCTGATTATTTCATGTTAAAGGAAACTCCCGGATTAGTATTTGCAAAAAGAATTACCGCTGAACATGGAGGAACAATCTTGGCTCAAAACAGTATTGATGCAGGCCCCGAAATAAAAGTGCTTCTGCCAATTGTCAAATAATCATATGATAATCGGGAATTCTTCACTTATCTAATTTCAAAATATTTTCATGCGCACCAATCTTATAACAATACTTGGCCCTACAGCAACAGGAAAAACAAGATTAGCAGCTAAGCTTGCACAAAGATATAAGGGTGAAATAATCTCTGCCGATTCCCGCCAGGTTTATATTGGAATGGATATCGGCACCGGCAAAGATTATAACGACTATGCGATCAATAACACCAAAATAAATTATCACTTAATTGATATTGTTCGACCAGATCAAGAGTTTAATCTTTTCATGTTTAAAGAATTGTTTGCAAAAACATTTTCTGATATTATATCGAGAAACAAACTTCCTTTTCTTGTCGGTGGAACGGGACTTTATATTAGCTCCATCATTCAAAACTATGATTTAAAGAAAGCAGATTTTAATTCTTCTAGAATTAATGAATTAGAGCAGATGGAAATTGAAGATTTGAGAAATCTGCTTCTCAAGCTTAATTCTCAAATTCATTATAAGCGCGATCTATTTTCTAAAGAACGAGTTATAAAAACAATTCTTGTTGCAGAAGCAAAAGAAGGATTAAAATATTTTCCTAAAATTAATTCACTCGTTCTTGGAGTTAATATGAATCGGGATGAAATTAAAAAAAGGATTACTGAACGACTAAAAAAAAGACTGGATGAGGGAATGGTAGATGAGGTTAAACGGCTATTAGAATCGGGAATTACTTTTGAACGCCTTGCTTCTTTTGGATTGGAGTATAAATTCATTTCAATGCATCTACAGGGTAAACTAAGCTTTGATGAAATGTTTCAAAAGCTGAATACCGCAATTCATCAATTTGCAAAAAGGCAAATGACCTGGTTTAGAAAAATGGAACGCGAAGGAGTGAAGATTGAATGGTTGAATGGAGCTGACTTTGATACTGCCTGCGGGATAATTGATGGAAGCTTAAGCAGAAATTAGATGAATCCTCTTCCGGAAAATGTTGATAGGTACCTGAAAAAATATTCTTTTGGCAATTGGATTTTAGAATCGAATGTTCAAAACAAAATCAATAACGCCGTAGTAATCCCTGTCATCAGTGAATATGAAAACCTACGAAAGCTGTTATCATCATTAATAAATAATGACGGCACGTACTTTTCTCAAACTGTAATAATCATAGTCGTTAATAATTTTTTTGATTCATCAGAAGAGATAAGACTTGACAATCAAATGTCACTTAATTTTTTACGCACAATCATTTCAAAGAATAATTTTGAAGATTCACTTGCTACGGAGATCACCAATTCAAACCTAAACATTTGCTTGATTGACGCTTCATCAAAAGGGTTTGAAATGCCAAATAAAATCGGCGGAGTTGGCTTGGCAAGAAAGATTGGAATGGATGAGGCATTGAAAATTTTTAATTACAACTCAGCCCCTAAGAAAATTCTTATTTGTCTTGATGCTGACTGTGTTGTTGAATCAAATTATTTATCCTCTATTGTTAATGAATTCAACAAAAGAAATTTGTCTGCAGCAGCTGTAAACTTCAGGCATAATACTGAAGAAGATTCATCTTCAACTGCGGCAATTATGTGTTATGAAATATTTCTTCACTATTATGTGCTCGGATTGAAGTACGCCGACTCCCCATTTGCATTTCACACAGTTGGTTCAACAATGATTTGTGATTGCGAAAACTATATCAAAGTTGAAGGAATGAACAAAAGGAAAGCCGCTGAAGATTTTTACTTCATGGAAAAGCTGGCAAAGAATTATAAGATTGAAAAAATAAATTCTACAGCAGTTTATCCTTCATCAAGAAGCTCGTGGCGTGTTCCTTTCGGAACCGGACAAAGAGTTGAAAGATTTTTGTCGCATAAGCAAAACGAATATTTGCTTTATGATCCTACTAGTTTTGATATTTTAAAAGCATGGTTGAAGATATTTAATGCTAATGAGATTGAAACTTCGAATCAGTATCTGAAATCTGCAAGGGAAATTCATCCCGAATTAAGTAATTTTCTGTTGGAACAAAATTTCGAAAAGGATTGGAATAGAATTCTAAAAAATTCCACTAATTCAAAACAGCTTGCAAAGCAAAAGCAGAAATGGTTTGATGGATTCCGAACTATGAAGCTGATTCATTATCTAAGAGACAAAGCATTACCACAAATTAATATGTTCGAGGCGTTGAATGTACTTTTTATGCAGTTAGAAATTCGCAAAGAATTTTTTTGGCATGAAAAAGATATTCCAAATATAGATATACAGAGAAAATATTTGGAACTTTTACGAGAATTAACTTAGCATTGAAATATGATTATTAAAACATCGCCTGACGAAATACAAAATTACTTATCAGATGCTTCCAACTTAAAAGGAAAGTGCGATGCGGTTTACTTTCCGGAAAATGAAATGGATGTGACTGATATTCTTAAAGAAGCAAATGCAAAGAAAATAAGAGTTACAATTTCGGGAAACGGAACAGGACTAACAGGCGCAAGAGTTCCGCAAGGCGGAATTGTAATATCCACAGAAAAGATGAATCGCATTATAGAAATAAACGAGAATGAAAAAACTGCAACTGTCGAGCCCGGTGTTATCCTCGCTGATTTTCAGAAATTTATAAATGAAAAAAAGTTAATGTACCCGCCAGACCCGACAGAAAGAAATTGTTTTATCGGTGGTACAGTTGCAACAAATGCTTCGGGAGAAAAAACTTTTAAGTATGGTCCGACTCGGAATTATGTTTTGGAGCTGAATATCGTTTTAGCAAACGGAGATTTGCTTATGCTAAAGCGCGGGGAATGTGCTGCAGATAATTACTTGCTCAAACTTAAAACCGAAAGCAGTTTTGATTATGTTTTACAGTTACCACAATACACAATGCCTTCCACTAAAAATACTTCGGGATACTTTGCCAAGAAGAATATGGATGCAATTGATTTGTTCATTGGCTCCGAAGGAACGCTTGGAGTAATAACAAAGATTAAGCTTAAGCTTGTTGATAAACCGGAAAAGATTTTATCATGTGTGATATTTTTCAATCAAGAAAAAGATGCTTTGTCATTCATAAATAAAGCAAGAGATATATCTTATCAAACCCGGCGGGAAAAATTAAAAGATTCTCTTAATGCTTTAGCATTGGAGTTCTTCGATAAAAACTCGCTGAACTTTTTAATGTATGATTATCCAAATATTCCCAAGAATGCAAAAGCCGCAGTTTGGTTTGAGCAGGAAGTCAATTTGCAAAATGAGGAAATGCTGCTCGAAGTATGGATGAAACTGATTGCCGAATTTAATGGCGCTGAGGAAAGTGCATGGTTTGCTTTTTCTGATTCTGATAACAAAAAGATACAAGAATTCCGTCACGCAATTTCATGGAAAATAAGCGAATACATATCTCAAAATAATCTGAAGAAACTCGGAACCGATGTTGCAGTTCCGGATGAAAAGTTCGAGGAGCTTTACTACTTCAGCAAAGGTGAAGTTGAAAAAGAGAGTCTACCTTATGTAGTTTACGGTCACTTCGGCAACTCACACATGCACTTGAACATGCTTCCCAAGGGTGAGAAAGAGTATGAGAAAGGAAAAGAAATCTATAAAAAGATTTGTATGAAAGCAGTTGAGCTAAACGGAACTATTTCAGCCGAACATGGTATTGGAAAGCTAAAAACCGAATATCTAGTATTAATGTATGGTGAAGAAAATATCCGGAAGATGGCTGAAGTGAAAAAAACTTTTGATCCAAATTTAATTTTGGGAGTTGGGAATATTTTTAAGTTGGTTTCTTAAAACCTCCGAGGTTTTTAAAACCTCGGAGGTTCGTGTTTCTTTATTCCTCACCAAGCTTTCTTTTTCTAACCACCTTTTCAATCTTTGTGAAATTAGGATAAAAAGTTTTTATGTAAAATGCACGGATAGCTTCCACAGTCTCAAATTTTTCCGCGGCAGAAGCTTTCTGCCAATATTCTTTTTCAAATTTTTCCTGCTCTTTAAATGAACTGAATTTATGAACTACTTTTTCCATAATCCCTTATCCAATTTAATGCATCAATATCTTTTCGTCTATTGGAATTAGTTTTATTTTCAATCAAATCTTGATATGAAATAAAATATACATTACCCACTCCTGGTATTTCTCTGATTTCTTTATTTTCAAAAGAATCTTTAAAATTCAGTCCTGTGATACCGGTTAAAATGTCTATTCGGATTGGAGGTTGCCCTAATTGTATTACAAAATCTTTTCGGGTTAGATCCTTAACACTAATATCTAATTCTCCAAATCCAAATTCATGCAATGCTTTAAGAACTTTTTCTGCGTTTTTTCCTTCTGCCTCAATCCAAAAATCTATGTCATCAGTATTTCTTGGTCGAGCATAGAGTGAAACAGCATAACCTCCGACAATGAGGTACTTAACTTGATGTTTATTCAGCAAAAGAATAAACTCTTTGAAGTCATTATATATATTCATCTCTTCACCTTTTTGTAAGTAGTTCCATCCTTCAAATCTTTCAGCTCAATTCCCAGTTCTTTCAATCCATCTCTAATCTTATCAGATAGTGAAAAGTTTTTTTCTTTTCGGGCATCGTTCCTCAAACTAATTAAAAGCTCAATTAATTCTTTTTCGATAGAGCTTCCTTGCGTTTGGGATTTTTCTAAATCAACGATACCTAAAACTCCTTGGGCAGTTTTGGACAAAAATTCTTTAACTTTCTGATAAAACTCTGGACTTAACTTTTCATTCTCAGCGATTGTTTTGTTCACATCCCGTATAAAATCAAATAGAACTGCCACAGCTTGGGGAGTATTCAAATCATCATCCATGGCTATTGCAAAATCTTTATAGTACTTCGTAAAATCAAAATTTATATTTATTTCCTTGCTGGGTTTTTCACCCTTTCCCTCCTGTTCGTCTCTGGCGGATGGGAGAGGAACAGGGTGAGGGTTTATTTTTTCAATTAAATTTTCAAACTTTTCCAATCCCTTTTGGGCAGAATCAAGAAGTTCATCGCTAAACTCTAATGGGCCTCTATAATGCGTTTGACTAAACAATAGACGGATTGACTCAGCAGAATACAGTTTAAGAATATCTCTCGCAGTGAAAAAGTTACCGAGTGATTTTGACATCTTTTCATTATTGATATTCAGAAAACCAAAATGGATCCAGTAATTAACAAACTTTTTCCCATTGGCAGCTTCACTTTGTGCAATTTCATTTTCATGATGCGGAAAAATTAAATCATTTCCTCCCGCATGGATGTCAAATGTTTCGCCCAAATGTTTGCAGCTCATTGCAGAGCATTCAATGTGCCAGCCAGGTCTTCCCGTTCCCCAAGGACTCTCCCAATAAGGTTCGCCTTTTTTTGCTTTTTTCCAAAGAGCAAAGTCGAGAGGATTTTTCTTTTCCTCGTTCACATCAACTCTTGCCCCAGATTCAAGCTCATCTAATTTTTTACCGCTTAGTTTTCCGTATTCATTAAACTTAGATACATCATAAAAAACATTCCCATCAACGTTGTAGGCAAATCCTTTCTTCTCTAATTGCTGGATAAAATGTATTATCTCACGCACATGTTCGGTTGCTTTGGGATAAATATCTGCCCGCTTAACTTTTAACCTCTCAATATCTTCAAAAAATGCTTGGGTATACTTTTCTGCTACATGTTTCGCATCTATTTTCTCTTCAATTGATTTTTTTATTATTCTATCATCAATATCAGTCACATTCATTATGTATTTAACATTGTACCCTTCATACTCGAGATATCTTCTAAGAACGTCAGCCATAATGAAAGAGCGGGCATTACCGATGTGGAAGTAATCGTAAACAGTTGGTCCGCAGACGTACATTCGAACTTCATTAGGATTTATAGGAATGAACTCTTCTTTTTTTCTTGTGAGCGTGTTGTAAATAGATAGCATAAATTGTTTTTAAGGTTTTCTTAACCAGAGATTAAAATATGAAATTGCTATTCTTTTCTGTGCTCTTAACCTTAGTAACAAACTGCAATGAATTAATATAACCTTATCACTTTATAATATTAAACTGAGTCACATAATGAGTACACAAAAATGAATACGCTAATAAGGTTCAAGTGTTATGTTTCTGTTTTGTTACTAAGGTTGAATTGCTGCCTTATAAATTTCAACTTGTTTTGAATTCAGCAGTTTCAAAAACTCGCTGAAGTCTTTCGGTAGCTGGATCATAACCAAACATAAGAATTCTTAATAACTCGACTGCTTGTAATCGCTCAACAGCAGTTTTTGATAACCAATAACTAAGATCATTTTCATCATTGGCTAATGTGCTGAAGGAGATTGCTTTTCGATCAATTTTAAATAATTCTTCGTCCATTTATTTAATTTTTTTTATTAACTCGATTCTAATATAATTAAAATTTTTCGACGAAATAAGTTTTAACTAGAAAGTGCTTCAAGCAAATTCTTTAAATCCTCCGGTAACTCTGAATCAAATCTTACAAATTCTTTTTTATGTGGATGAATGAATCCCAAAGTTTTTGCATGGAGCGCCTGTCTTGGCATTATGTCTAAAAGATTTTTGGTTCTGCTTACCATTTTAGGAAGATTTGAGCTATAAACAATTTCTCTGCCGCCGTAAGTTGAATCGCCAAAAATGGGATGATTGATTGATGATAAATGAACCCGTATCTGGTGCGTTCTACCTGTCTTCAAATTTATTTTTAGCAGTGAGGCAAATTCATATTCTTCAAGAACCTCATAAAAGGTTACTGCATGTTTACCTTCACTTGCGCTTGTTGCAAATTTTTTTCTATCCTTTTTACTTCTTGTTATAAAAGTATCAATCTCACCTTTTCTTTCTTTGAACTTTCCCCAAACAACAGTCCAATATTCTCTTTCGATTGTATGCTTTGAAAATTGTTTTGCAAGCTGAGCATGAGTCCAATCATCTTTAGCAACGACTAACAGTCCGCTAGTATCTTTATCAAGCCGATGAACTATTCCGGGTCTTCCTGGTTCGTTAAGTTTACTTAATTTTTGTGTGTGATGAAGAAGCGCATTAACAAGAGTTCCAGTATAGTTTGAATAAGCCGGATGAGCCACCATTCCCGCTGGCTTGTTTACAACAATTAGGTAATCATCTTCATAAACAATATTAAGCGGAATGTCTTCCGGTTCCGTTTCTTCCGGCCGAGGTGAAATTGGGATCGTCGCTTCAATAAAATCGTCAGGCAAAACTTTATAGCTCGGTTTAACAAAATTGCCATTAACTTTTACAAGGTTTGCTTCAATTAATTTTTGAACTTTAGATCGGGTTGCATTTTCAATGTGAGCGGAAAGGTACATATCAATTCTTTCCTTCTTCTGACCGGAAGGAACATCAAAGTGGAGTTTCTTTTCCTTTATCAGTTCCGCCATTTTCTGTTTGATCTTTAGCTGTTACTTGTGAAATATCTGAATTATTGCTTTGTGAATCCGAATAATTTTCAACTTGCTGAACATTCTGAACACCGGATGAATCTAAAACTGCTTCAGTGCTTTCTTCTTTACCATGATTACGATATAAAAATAGCAAAAGAAAAATGCCGATGGTAACTGATGAGTCGGCAATGTTGAAAATTGCAAATCTATCATAACTTTTCCCGAAAAGCGCTAAGTTGAAAAAATCAAAATCTAAAAAATCAACTACTTTACCGTAAAAAAGAGGAGCGTAATCATAAATAATTCCGTAGAAAGCTCTGTCAATAAAATTTCCAATTGCCCCGCCGAGAATCAATGCTAATGCAATTCTAAATCCAAGATTTTCATTCCGCACTGTGTACAAATAAATTATTAGCCCAATACTTGCAACTAATGAAAACAAGGAAATCCATAACTTTATATTGGAGTCAATATCTATTCCAAAAGCTAAGCCGGGATTTTCAATAAAAGTTATTCTGAAGAAATCACCAATCACCGGAATTTTTTGACCAATGTACATTCCTTCGTGGTTAATGTTCAGTAAAGAAATATGAAACCCTTTAATCCAAAACTTAGAAACCTGATCGGCAATTATTACAAATAATGTTGCGTATAAAACTCTCAATTAAAATCCTCAAGTAACATGGGTGGTTTGAAAAAATATTCTGTGAGACGACATAGTTTTATTAAGATAGAAATTGAGTGAGCTTTCCAAATTAAAATCTGGAATGCTGAGAATGATAAAATCAAGACATAGCCGTTAAATAAATAAAAATTATCTTGGCTATAAATTTTCTATCTATTCCTCTCTTGCTTTTGTTTCATGGGCAGACATAACTGGCTATGCGGCACAGCTTCAAGTCTTGCTTTAGGAACAAGCGGACAAGTTTCGCAAAGAAATTGCGGTTCTTCAACACACTCAACACAAATTCCATAAGTACCAGCATCAATTCTTTTCAATGCATCTTCCAGGTATCCTAAAAATTTATTTTCACGCTGCGCATAGAGGAAAGTTTTTTCGCGCTCCATTGCATCCGTCCCCTGTTCAGCCATATGAAGCGAATAGGGGGAATTTTCATTTATATATTCTCCAGTTGTAGGATCAAGCATCTGTTCCTTTAAATTCTGAAGCTGCACAATGATTTCATCACGCTTTCCATAAATTATTTGTCTGAAATGCTCCAGATCTTTTTTGCTGTAACCTTTAATTTCTTCAATAGTTCGGACTTTGGGTTGAACTTTGGGCGCTTCGACAACTTTAACTTTTAATTTTTTCTTTAAGGGTTTTTCCGGCTTTACTTTTTTTAGTTTGGGCACTTTAACTTTTACCGGCAGCTTTACTTTTTTAACTATAGTCTTCGGAGCTTTCTTTTTTCTAACCGCTTTTTTAACTACAGTTTTTTTCTTTGGTTTCACTAAAACTTTTTTCTTCACGCTTTTTACTTTACTCATTTTTACCTTTGGTTTTTTTGTTATCTTTTTCTTTTTTGCAATTTTTTTAGCCATGACATTTCTCCTTAATTATTAAGCATTAACTTTTTCAATTTGAATTGAGCATTTAAGCTCACCGATTTTCCAATCTTGTTTAAATCCCCCGTTAAAATTATTTGTTTCCGATAAATTTTCCGAAAGAGTCTCGCTCGAAATATAGCTTTGAAATTGTTTAACTGCATCTACAATTTTCAAATTTCCGGAAAATTTTATTTCAATTCTGTCTGTAACTTCAAATCCTGCATCCTTTCTCATATTTTGAACACGATTCACAAATTCTCGTGCCAAACCTTCGGCTATTAAATCATTGTCAAGCTCGGTATCAACAGCAGTAATAATATCTTCTTCCTTTTCAACAACCCACCCAGTTATTTCTGTAGAGATAATTTCAACATCTTCTTTTGTTACAGATATTTCCTCACCTTCAACATTGAGAGATACTCTGTTTCCTTTTTCCAATAACGAAACAGCATTTCTATCAAGCTGCTTTATCTTGTTCGCAACAAGATTAACTTTTTTACCGAATTTAGGACCTATCACTTTAAAATTTGCTTTTGCTGATTTATTCACAATTTCAGAATCATCATTCAGTACCACAAGATCTTTAATGTTTACTTCATCAAGAATAACATCTTTCATTTTTGATAAAGCATCGTTCTTAGATTTGTCAACTACAACCATCAATTTTCTTAACGGTTGTCTTACTTTCAAGTTTGCTTTTGCTCTCATTGCACGTGTAAGGAAAACCACTCTTTGCGCTACATCCATCTTTCCTTCCAACTCTTTATCTCTATATGAAGATTTAGGAAATTCAAAAAGATGAATTGATTCGAACTTTTCTTTTTTGGTTATGCTGTTAAGATTAAGATAAATCTCCTCGGCAATAAAAGGTGCAAAAGGAGAAGTTAAAACACAAACCTTAACCAGGCATTCATACAGTGTTTGATATGCTGAAAGCTTGTTCGCATTCATTTCGGACTTCCAGAATCTTCTTCTGCAGCAGCGAACATACCAGTTAGAAAGATGATCAATCGTAAAAGCTGAAACTGAACGGGCTGCTTTCGTAACATCATAATTATCCATTAAGATTGTATACTCTTCAATCAACGCATTAAGCTTGGAAATTATCCATCGGTCAATTTCAGGTCTTTCCTCATAAGGAATATGTATTTCATCAAATTTAAATTTATCAATGTTTGCATAGAGTGCAAAAAAAGAATAAGTATTTGTCAATGTTCCAAAAAATTTCCGCTGAACTTCAACAAGTCCTTCTTCATCAAAAAGTGTCGGACGCCATGGCGGGCTGTTTGTAACCAGGTACCATCTCGTTGCATCCGCACCGTACTTTTCAAACAATGCGAATGGATCAACCGAGTTTCCTTTTGATTTGGACATCTTCAATCCTTTTTTATCGAGTATCAGCTCATTTACGATAATATTTTTGAATGCAACACTATCAAAAAGCATTGTGGCAATTGCATGAAGCGTGTAGAACCAACCTCTCGTTTGATCAATTCCTTCGCAAATAAAATCAGATGGAAAAGCATGCTTCTCAAACCATTCCTTATTTTCAAAAGGATAATGATATTGTGCGAAAGGCATTGCACCGGAATCAAACCATACATCAATTAATTCTGAAGTTCTTGAAAATATTTTACCGCCTTTCTCAAATTTAATCTCATCAACAAAAGGTTTATGAAGATCTATTTCTGAGTCGGGTAAATCTTTTATAAAAATCTTCTTGTCATCTCTTACAATAAATCCTTCTTTCAGTTCAGCAATAGAACCAACACAGAACATCTCATCATTTCCCTCGCTTATCCAAATTGGAAGCGGTGTTCCCCAATAGCGGTCTCGAGATAATGACCAGTCTTTATTTTCTTCAAGCCAATTACCAAATCTGCCGGAACCAACTTCGGGCGGCGCCCAATTAATTGTTTTATTTAGCTCAATCATTCTCGGTGCAAGATCAGTGGTTTTGATGTACCAACTATCCCTTGCATAATAAATTAGAGGATTATCGCACCTCCAGCAGTGAGGATAAGAGTGAAGGTAATCGTTTGAAGATCTGTAGATTAATTTTCTTTCTTTCAGATTTCTGAGTACGTCCGGGTCAACGCCTTTTTCTTCGTGTGTTTTGAACTTAATCGTTTTAACCAATCGTCCTGCAAAATCTTTCACTTCATCAGTAAATCTACCACCAATTGTAACAGGTTGAATGAAGGGCAAATTAAATTTCTTAGAGATCTCATAGTCATCTGCACCAAAAGCAGGCGCGATATGAACAACTCCGCTTCCATCTTCAGTGCTTACAAATTCACCGGGAATTATGTACCATGCCTTTTTACCAACAGGGATGTAATTGTACAACGGTTCGTATTCTTTATTTAATAATTCTTGTCCTTTAAGTTCTTCAAGAATCGTATAATCTTCCTTGATGACTGACAATCTTGCTTTTGCAAGATAAAGTACTCCGTGTCCCTCAACATTAATTTTCACATAGTCAATTTCGGGTCCAACGGCAAGAGCAACATTTGAAATAAGTGTCCACGGCGTAGTTGTCCAAACCAAAATTGAAGCGTCCTCATCCTTCAACTTAAATTTTGCATAAACATTTGGATCTCTA
>Ga0209341_10001249_pt1 | contig 25394 bp, 21 predicted proteins | sample RifCSP13_2_FD_184020 | JGI IMG/M metagenome (GOLD analysis project Ga0209341, IMG submission 184020) | Soil microbial communities from Rifle, Colorado - Rifle CSP2_sed 13_2 (SPAdes) (version 2) | ecosystem: Environmental > Terrestrial > Deep subsurface > Rock core/Sediment | place: Rifle... | reverse complement strand
GGTTATCAAACAATATATAGAGTCTCATAATCAGAACCCTAAAATATTCGCTTGGACTGCTTCCGTCCAATCTATTATGAGCAAAATATCTATAAGTAAAGAAGCGTTGGTAACACTACACTACACTAGTTCACCGTGCCTCTGCCATGCAGTGGGGCAATAATTGACGCTATTAGCGGACTTATTCTATACAGGTAAGGGGAGGATATTATGGCTGTTATGACAATCAGAGGACTTGAAGAATCCGTAACGCAGGCTCTCAAAAAAAAGGCAAAGCTGGAAGGCTCCAGCGTAAATGCAGTGGTGGCCAGAATCATAAAAGAACAGCTTGGCCTCCCAAAAAAGCCTCGTGCCGCAACCTATCATGATCTGAACAAGCTGGCAGGCACATGGAGCGATAATGATTATCTGGAGTTTAAAAAGAAGGTTGCAGATTGTGAAAAGGTGGATGAAGGGGTGTGGCGATAAACCCTCGTTAATTTTTTAAATGCATCTTAAAAATAAGGGCAGGGTTTAAACCTATCCTTATTATGTTCTGAAAGTAATAGCAGTGTCAGTTTCTCCGCAAGATAGCGCCTTTCCAAAGGTTTTAGAGGCTATATCGGCTCTTAAGTCAGGGGAGAGGTGCGCCGTTTCAGGCCTTTTGGGCTCTTCAAAGGCCTTTTTTATTGCCGGTCTTTTTGAAAAAACAGCAAAGACAATTCTAATTATCGCGTCAACGCAGGAAGATGCCGAGGCATTTATAAAGGATATAAATTTTTTTCTCGGAAAAAATATTGCCCTCCTCTACCCCTCGTGGGAGATTTTACCATTTGAGGCGCAGTCCCCGCACCCAGATATAGTTGCTGCCAAAATAAATATTCTCTACAAACTTGCCGGCGGACATAGCCACATAATTGTCACAACACCCGCGGCCATTTTGCAGAGAGTAATGCCCAAAGATATCCTGATATCTTCTATTCAGCGGTTTGAAGTTGACAAAGAAATAAACAGGGATGAGGTTTTGCAAAGGCTTCTGGATTTGGGCTATTCAAGAACATCAATGGTTGAGGAAAGAGGAGAGATGCGAATTGCCGGCGGGATTCTGGATATTTTCCCGCCAACATATTTACTTCCGATGAGGATTGAATTCTTCGGAGATGAGGTTGAGGCTATAAGAACCTTTGACATAGCAAGTCAGAGGTCAAAGGAAAATTTAAAAGAGGCTGTAATCTTGCCTGCGAGAGAAATTGTTTTTTCAAAAGAAAGGAAGGAGCGGGCTATAAATCGTGTTAGACAAAGGGCTGAAGAATTAGAACTTTCCAAGGATATAAGAGAGACTATTTCAGATAGGATAAGGGATGGTTTAATATTTGCCGGCATGGATTTTCTGCTGCCTCTTTTTTACAACAAGATGGATACTCTATTTGATTATCTTCCAGAGGACTGCCTTCTCTTTCTTGACAATCAAAATGAGATAGAGGAGGCGGCTGAAGAATTTGAAGATGAGGTATTGGAGGGGCAAGCAGAAATAGAAGGGAAGAAACAATTTTTTGTAAGGCCAGAAGAACTTTACATGTCATTAAGCGAGTTTAAGTCTGAATTTGATAAAAGGGGAGTAGTCGCAATTGAGGCTTCTTCAGGCAAAGGCATAGTTGAATTTTCTGCAGAATCCAATCTTGATATAAGGCAGGACATTTCAACACGGAAAGAAGAAATCCTCAAGCCATTGGCAGATAGGATAAAAGACTGGCGAGACCTGGGGTGGAGCATATTTCTTGTCTGCCATAATACCGGTCAGGCAGAGAGGTTAAAGGAATTGATGGAAGGGTATAATTTGGGATGTGGGCAATGGGCAGCGGGCAGTGGGAAAAGCCTTTTCCACCACCTATCCTCCACCTCCCATCCCCTAATTATCATCGGCGATTTAAGCTCTGGCTTCCGTTTCCCGACTATAAAATTAGCCGTTATTACAGAGGAAGAAATATTTGGGCAGAGGATTAAAAGGCGGGAGCCGCCTTCGCGTAAAGTTGAAGTTTTTTTAACACAGCTTCAGGATTTGAATATCGGCGATTTTATTGTACACACTGTTCATGGCATTGGGCTTTATCAAGGGCTTAAGAGGCTTAAGATAGAAGACATAGAAAACGATTTTCTTATCTTGGAATATCAGGGCGGAGATAAAGTATACCTGCCTGTTCAGCGGCTTAATTCTGTAGGCAAGTATCATGGCGTGGAAGGCAAGAAGCCGGAGATAGACAAGCTCGGCTCTACAAGATGGGAAAAGGCAAAAGACAAGGTAAAAAAGGCTGTTGAAGAGATGGCAAAGGAGCTGCTGGAGCTTTATGCACAAAGAAAGGTGGTAGAAGGCTTTTCCTTTTCAAAGGGAGAAAGGCTTTTTTCAGAATTTGAGGCATCTTTTGAATATGACGAGACCCCTGACCAGGCCAATGCTATTGAAGATGTGCTTAAGGATATGGAAGAGCCAAAACCCATGGACAGACTCATATGCGGCGATGTTGGGTATGGCAAAACAGAGGTTGCCATGCGGGCTGCATTCAAGGCAGTTCTGGACAATAAACAGGTGGCAGTGCTTGTGCCGACTACAGTTCTTGCCCAGCAGCACTATCTCACATTTAAAAACAGGTTTGCTGCATATCCGGTTGTTACAGATGTATTAAGCCGTTTCAGAAGCCTAAGAGAACAGAAAGAAACTTTAAAAAAACTTGCCACAGGAGAAGTGGATATAATCATAGGCACGCACAGGCTTTTACAAAAGGATATTGCATTAAAAGATTTAGGCCTCATTATCGTTGATGAGGAGCATAGATTCGGCGTAAGCCATAAGGAGAGGCTCAAACAGATGAGGAAACAGGTGGATGTCCTGACATTGACGGCAACGCCTATTCCAAGAACACTTCACATGTCTCTGGCAGGGATAAGGGATTTGAGCATAATAAATACGCCTCCTGAAGACAGGCTTGCAATAAAGACTATTGTCGCAAGGTTTGACGATGACTTGATAAAAGATGCTATAAGAAGAGAGCTTACAAGGGGCGGCCAGGTTTTTTTTGTGCACAACAGGGTGCAGAGTATTGTGTCTATGGCTGAATATCTGAAAAGACTGGCGCCGGAGGCAAAGGTTGGAATCGGCCACGGACAGATGAATGAAAAGGAGTTGGAAAAAGTAATGAGCGCATTTATAAATAAAGAGTATGATATTCTGCTTTCCACTTCCATTATAGAATCAGGCCTTGATATACCGTCTGCAAATACTATTCTGATAAATCGCGCTGACAGGTTTGGCCTTGCAGAGATATACCAACTGCGCGGGCGGGTTGGCAGGAGCAGCCACAGGGCATACGCCTATCTTTTAACGCCGCCTGAATTAACATTAACTTCTGACGCCAAGAAAAGGCTTAAGGTGCTTCAGGAATTAAGTGACCTTGGCTCTGGTTTCAGGCTTGCTGCCTATGATTTGGAGATAAGGGGCACCGGAGAACTCCTTGGAGCCAAACAATCAGGCCAGATTGCAGAGGTTGGTTTTGAGATGTATACCCAGCTTTTAGAGGATGCTATAAAAGAATTAAAGGGCGAAAACATAGAAACAGAGGTTGAGCCTGAGATAAATCTGAAAGTTTCTGCATATATCCCTGAAAATTATATCCCCGATGAAAGACAGAGGCTGAATATATATAAAAGGATTGCCTCTGTGCCATCTGAAGATGGCGTGGTTAAACTGAAAGAAGAGATAAGAGACAGGTTTGGGGATATCCCAGAGCTGGTAAATAATTTGTTCAGAATTATGGGAATAAAGCTGCTACTGAAAAGGCTTAAGATAACCGAGCTTTCCCAGAAAGGGGACTGGATTTATCTAACCTTTTCAAATGAAACCAATGTGGAGCCACAGAAGTTGTTGGGGCTTATAAAAAAAGAACCCAAAAGATTCAGGCTGTTGCCGGATTCAAAGTTTGTAGCCCTTTTAGAAAAAGAAAAAAATATTTGGGATGCCATAAGAGATGTGCTGCGATTATACACAGCGACATAAGTAGAGCCGTATACAGAGCGTCAGAACAAAGCAGACCAAGGCGCGACGAAGGTGAGGAGTGAAGGCGTATTTTAAGCATACGCCGCAACGACGAGCCGAGGAGTCCGCCTGAGGCGGACAGGTATTCGAAGTTATGGCGCTCTGTATAATGATAAAGACGGGTGATAGATGACAGGCTATAGCTTTTCCCTATCACTTATTGCCACTTGCCCAGAACCTATCCCCAAAAATCAAAATCTATTTTTGGGCCTGTTTTTATCCTTTATTTTTACCTTTCTATAAGATATTATCTTCTGCCTGTATATGGCGTTTAACTTTAAATTTATAAGAAAGGATTTGCACAGCAATGCACGGCTCGGTAAAATCACAACTCCACATGGTCAGGTAAATACGCCTGTTTTTATGCCTGTTGGCACGCAGGCAACGGTAAAGGCCATGACGCCTGAGGAGCTTAAGGATATCGGGGTAGAGATACTATTGAGTAACACATATCATCTCTACTTAAGGCCTGGGCATGAATTGATTAAAAATATGGGCGGCCTGCATAAATTTATGCACTGGGACAGACCGATACTTACAGACAGCGGCGGATATCAGATATTCAGCCATTGTGAATTGCGTACAATAAAGGAAGAGGGGGCTTATTTTCAGTCCCACCTGGATGGTTCAAGGCATTTTTTAAGCCCTGAAAAGGCCGTTGAAATTCAGGAGTCGCTTGGCGCTGATATCATCATGTGCCTGGACGAGTGTCCCCCTTATCCTGCGACCCGCGATTATACAATATCTTCTATGGAGCTTACCCATAGATGGGCGAGAAGGTGTAAGGAATATCATGAAACGGAGAAACGGAGAAACGGAGAAACGGAGATTAAAAAAAGTGAAGGTTTAGGATTCTCCCCCATTTCCCCATTCTCCCATTCCCCCATTCAAGCATTATTCGGCATTATTCAAGGAGGAATGTTTAAAGATTTAAGAAAGCAGAGCGCTGAGGAGATAACGAAAATAGGGTTTGATGGTTATGCCATAGGCGGTTTGAGCGTTGGAGAGGATAAGATCCTCATGTATGAGATGGTTGATGCAACTGTTCCTTTTCTACCGGATGATAAGCCGCGCTACCTTATGGGTGTGGGCACGCCAGAGGATTTAGTAGAATGTGTTGAACGCGGGGTTGATATGTTTGACTGCGTTATGCCTACGAGGAATGCCAGAAACGGAACGCTCTTTACAAAGTATGGAAAATTAGGTATAAGGAATGCCCAGTATGCTAATGACCCCAATCCCGTGGAGGACGGGTGCGGCTGCTATGCTTGCAGAAACTACTCAAGGGCATACTTAAGGCATTTGTTTGCGGCAAGCGAAATCCTTGCGGCAAGGCTTGGCACGATTCATAATCTTTACTATTACATAAACCTTATGCAGGATATCCGGAAGGCAATAGAAGAGGATAGGCTTCAAGAATTTAAGACTGAATTTTACAGGATAAGGGAAGATGGATAAGAACAAGAACAATTATGAATTACAAATTACGAATTACGAATTTACTGTCCTAATTCCTAATTCTTAATTCTAATTAAAAAGGAGGCATCAAAGTGTTCAATCTTATTTCAGCAGTTGCATTTGCAGCAGACGAGGCAGCGCCGGCAGCAGGGCCTATGGGACAATTTTTGAGTTTTGCCCCGTTAGTCATACTTTTTGTAATCTTTTATTTTCTCCTTATACGGCCTCAGCAAAAAAAGGCGAAGGAACAGAGAGAAATGGTCGCCGCGCTTGAAAAAGGCGACGCGGTGGTCACCTCAGGCGGTATACACGGAACCATCACTGGTGTGGCAGAGGATACCGCTACTGTAGAGATTGCTGAGAATGTCAGGATTAAGGTGGGCAAGGAACATATAGTCTCAAAGAAAAAGAAATAAACAAAGACAGGCTATAGGCTATAGGCTATAGGTTATGGGCTATGGGAAACAATTTATATTTTTTCATCTATAGCCTATTGCCCATTGCCTATTGCCTGTTTTTATGGAGGTTCTTCAATGTCAAAGAACATAAAGTGGCGTTTTGCTTTGTTAGGTTTTTTCTTTCTGCTCGCGCTGGCGCTTTTCCTGCCATCAACGCCTCTGTCAAAATCACTCCCTTCCCTGTGGAAAGATAAATTTCCCAAAATAGCTTTGGGTCTTGACCTGCAGGGCGGTATGCATCTTGTTCTTCAGGTGGATACTGAAAAGGCTGTGGAAAGCCATATACAGAGAATGGGCAAAGGTGTAGAGGTATTGCTCAGAGAAAAAGGGGTTGCATTCTCAGAAATAAAATCTCAAGGCTCAGAGCTTTTCATTTCCTATGCAAATGCAGATGCAAAGTCGGTATTAGAAAAAACCATCGGAGACAATTATCCGGTCTTTAAAAAGGTATCTGAAAAAGATAGTGCAATGGCCTATACACTTACCGAGAGCGAGGCAAAGAGGATAAAAGAATGGTCAACCTCGCAGGCTATTGAAACCATAAGAAATAGAATAGATAAATTCGGCGTCACTGAGCCGCTCATCCATGCACAAGGGAAAGATGAGATAGTGATCCAGCTTCCTGGCTTAAAAGACCCTGACAGGGCAATAGCCTTGATAGGAAAGACCGCTGTATTAGAGTTCAAGATGGTGGATGAGACAGGAGACTTGAAAAAAGCCCTGGACGGCCAGGTTCCAGAAGGGGATGAACTTCTCTATGAAAGAAGGGTGGATAAAGAGAGCGGGGCTGTGAGCCAAACCCCATATCTTATAAAAAAAGAGGCGATTCTTACCGGCGATTTGTTGACCGATGCGCGGGTTGCAATAGACTCGCAATTCAATGAGCCGTATGTTTCCCTCACCTTTGACAGAGAAGGGGCGCGGATATTTGACAATGTTACAGGCCAGAATGTAAATAAGAGGATGGCAATCATCCTTGACGGAAATGTTTATTCAGCCCCGGTAATACGCGAAAGGATAAGCGGCGGCAGGGCGCAGATTTCAGGCAGTTTTACGCATGAGACAGCAACAGACCTGGCGATTGTTCTCAGGGCAGGCGCATTACCGGCGCCCGTTAATATAATTCAGAATGTCACCGTAGGCCCTTCCCTTGGGGAAGACTCTATCAAGGCAGGCGTCAAGGCCGCTATTATAGGTTGTATATTTGTCCTTGGTTTTATGCTTTTTTATTACAGACTTTCCGGCCTTATTGCAGATTTTGCAATGGTAATAAATATCTTCATGCTCCTTGGCGCAATGGCATGGTTTAATGCAACACTTACCCTGCCTGGCATTGCAGGCATCATATTGACAATCGGCATGGGCGTTGACTCTAATGTTTTGATATTTGAAAGGATAAAGGAAGAACTCAGGACAGGGAGGACGGTAAGATCAGCGATTGATGCAGGCTATGACCGTGCATGGTGGACTATCATAGACTCCCATGTAACAACGCTTATTACAGCCGCAGTGCTGTTTCAGTTCGGCAGCGGACCAATCAAGGGCTTTGCCGTATCCTTAAGCATCGGCATATTGATAAACCTGTTTACCGCCCTTGTGGGGACAAGGGTGGTTTTTGACTTTATAACCCAGAGGAGAAGGCTGGAAAGGCTGAGCATATAAAAACAGGTTGAGGTTGAGAGGAAAAGCAGGTTGAGGCCTTCCTTAATCTGTCTTGCCCTCAACCTTAATCTGTATTATGAAGGAGGTTTTTACAATAAATGGACATTTTAAAAAATACCAAAGTAGATTTTATAGGAAAGAAATACTATGCCTTTGTATTTTCAGCAATACTGGCTGTAGTGGGAATTGGTGCAGCAGTGTTTATCCCGATGGGCAAGGCAAACCTCGGCATTGATTTTACAGGAGGCGTGGCAATTCAACTTAAATTTGAGAAGCCGGTTGCCCTTGACCAGGCAAGGAGCGTATTGGATAAAGAGGGGATCAGGGATGTTGAGCTTCAGCAAATTGCAGGCAGCAATCAACTGCTGATAAGGTTTAAAAAGGCAGAAGGTGAATTAAAGGCAATCTCTGATAAGTTGACAGATGTATTTGCAAAAACATTTGATGATAATAAATTTATCGTAGAGTCAACCACTGCAGTAGGTCCAACCGTCGGTAAAAAACTCCAGAAAGACGCCCTCTGGGCAGTAGGGATATCGCTCCTCGGCATCCTTGTTTATGTGGCATGGAGGTTTGAGCTTATATTCGGCATTGCAGCGGTCATTGCAACCTTTCACGATGTTCTGGCAGTATTGGGCATCTTCTATGTAATGAATAAAGAGATAAACCTCCTCATCATTACAGCCCTTCTGACCCTTGCAGGATATTCTCTGACAGACACCGTTGTTGTCTTTGACAGGATAAGGGAGAATTTAAGAAAGAGGGGCAAAGAAGTTCCTGAAGACCTTATTAACAGGAGTATAAACGAGGTTTTGAGCAGGACGGTTGTTACATCAGGAACAACGCTCCTGGTTTTAATAGCGCTTATCATCGCAGGCGGCGAGGTGATTCATGATTTTTCTCTTGCGCTGTTTTTGGGCGTCATGGTAGGCACATACTCATCAATCTTTGTCGCAAGCCCGCTTTTACTTTTATGGAAGGGAAAAAGAGGGAGGCTGATTAGATAAATTATCTCTTAAATATAACTCATCTTGCCGTTGCAGGACATATATTATTAAAGGCGCAGTAATCGCAGTTCAAATAATCCGGTTTTGCAGTATAATCCCTCGCTCTGATGCCTTTGGCTGCCTCATCTATCATATTTAAAACCTTCTCTATATGTTTTCCCTCAAAAACAGCTTTTCCAACAAGGCCTGACTCAAGGAAGTGCAGTTCGCAACCGGCAGGTAGTTTTTTGAAATTCTCTTTATATGCCAGGGCATAGAGTAAAAGCTGAATGCTATCCTTTGCCTTTTTGTTTGCAGCCTTTTCTTCTCTTACATCAGAGGTCTTGAAATCTATGATATACGGGCCGTCTTTTCTTTCTTCTATCAAATCCCATCTGCCTTTGAGCCTGTTCATCCCCAGGTCTACAACAAAATCCCTTTCCACAGCAGCGGGGTTTATGCCGTTTTGTTCCTGCTCTTTGTAAAATCTCTTTATCGCCTCTTTGCCTGCCTCAAATCTCTGAATTTCATGCTCTTTTGTGACAAAACCCTCGCTACGCCAAGAGGAATGAAAGATATATATCAATTCTTCTATGCTCGCCAGCTTCCCTTCTAGCTTTCTCTGAAAATAGATGGATACGGTTTCGTGCATGGCCTTTCCATACATGACTGTATGGTGCGGCAGAAGCGGTACCTTGAGGATATGCACATACTTGTATTTTAAAGGGCATGTGAGATAATCGTCTATCTGATAGTAGCTTAAAGAAAGGACTGCGTCATTAGGCATGGGCTGAAGCTCTGCCTCTGATTTTTCAACAGGCGCAAATCTTTTTATTGCCTCTATTGGCTTTGTTTTTACAGCCGCAGCTTCAGCCTTTGGCAAATCCAGTGCTTCAAGCACAAACTGGCTTATCTTTTTTGCGCGCACGCCGCCATAATCAGATGCGCTTGTTAGATAGAGTTCATTCATCGCCCTTGTCATGCCCACATAAAAAAGACGCCTCTCTTCCTGAAGGTGAAAGTCACCTGAAGGGAGAATGTCTTTTATAAGCGCACCAGGCAGTTCTATCTGTTCCTTGCGCTCCTTTCTCGGAAATCTCTCCGACACAAGGCCAACCATAAATACTACCGGAAACTCCAATCCCTTTGCCTTATGCACTGTCAGTATCTGCACCCAGTCTGCCTCTACATCGGGCTCGGCAGTTCCGGGATTGTCTCCAGCCTGCCTCAAGATGTCGAGATATTCTACAAACGCAGTTACCTTTTTTACTTGCAGGGTTGACTCCATGTGCTGTGTTAATTCAAAAAACTTTGCAATATTCTGCACCTTTTCCACTGCGCTGACAGAGTTTTCCTGTGAGAGCCTTGTAAGATAGCCTGTATCTGTTAGGAATGAATATAAAACCTTACCAACGGTCTCTTCCAGAGCCATCTGGCTGTATTTATCAATGTCATTGACAAGCTTGGTGATGGTAGCAAGGCCTTCGTCAGATAAAGACTGGCTATAGGCTATAGGCAATGGGCTATTGTTCATAGGTTTCCCTATCGCCTCCGCCTGAGGCGGATGCCCATTGCCTCTTGCCTGTTCTTTTATCACATAATACAGCGGCTTGTGGCTTTGCCGGGATATATTATGGCACGGTATCAAATCCTCGGCTTTGAGCTGATAAACCTCTGAGCTTGATAGATGAAAAAGGCTCATACTGTCACTAAAATTTGTAATTGCCTTTAAAAATGCAATCAAAAGCCTTATCTCTTCTCTGGAGTATAAACCCTGATTGCCGGAAAACCTGTGCGGGACACCTTTTGATTTTAACGTCTTCAAAAACGGCTCTGCATCGCTGTTTGCCCTTACAAGAATGGCAAAGTCTTTATAAGAGAGGGGTTTAACAGAGGCTATAGGCGCTGGGCTATGGGCTATAGGTTTTCCTATCCCCTCTTGCCCGACCCATCCTTCGGATGGGTGCCCCGCCATTGCCTGTTTCCTTGAAACCTTCTCCTCAATCATCTCCGCAACAATTTCAGCCTCTTTGGTTATCGTATCAAAATGTAAATGTTTAACTGGGGCAAGGGGCAATAGGTTATTGGCTATTGGTTTTCCTATTGCCTCTTGCCCATCGCCTATCGCCTGTTTTTCTGCTATAAGTTTTTTATCTATCCCGCTCTTTACTTCAAGCCTGTCCGGGTTGTTATGAGATATGAGCCTATATGCTGAATCAAGGATCGGCTGGATAGAACGGTAGTTTTTTGTAAGGGTAATGAGTTTTGCATCAAGATATAATTTCTGGAAACCCAGCACATTACTGATTGCAGCGCCGCGGAATTTATAGATGGATTGGTCATCGTCTGCAACTACATTAATATTCCTGTGTCCTTCTGCCAAAAGCCTTACAAGCTGGAACTGGGCATAATTTGTATCCTGAAATTCATCCACCAATATATATCTGAACTTTTCCTGATACCGCTTCAATATGTGCGGCCTTGTCCTGAAGAGCTTCAACGGCAGGACAACCTGGTCGCCAAAGTCCATGTAGCCGTGCCTTGCCATAAGTTCCTGATATTTTGCATAAGTCTTTGCCAACTCATCCTGCTGTATTAATTCAGCTTCTGACTTCTTCAACTCTTCCGCATACGCAACATATTCCTCAGGCCCCACATCCTCATCCTTGAGCCTGCTGATAAGCCCTGCAACTGCAGAAAGATACTTCGTTGGATTGCCTAATGGGCGATAATAATTCAAAGGAAGTTCAAAGAGATTATCTTGTAAAAATATAATCCTCTCTGCCTCGCTCAGTACCTTAAAATCAGGCGTAAGGCCAATCTCAAGGACGTTATCCCTTAAGACCCTGTCTCCGAATGAATGGAAGGTGCTTATCCAAACATTTGAATAGCCATAAGGCACAAGCCTGTCAACACGCTCCTCCATCTCGCCGGCAGCCTTTTCCGTAAAGGTGAGGGCAAGTATCTGATTCGGATTTACGCCGCTCTCAATGAGATGCGCAATCCTGTGCGTTATGACCTTTGTCTTGCCGGTGCCGGCGCCGGCAATGATGAGCAAAGGCCCCTCGCCGTGCGTGGCGGCGGCGAGTTGTTCGGGGTTTAGTGGGGTTTCGTTGTTTGTTGATTCCATGAAAACATTGAAGAATCCCGCCACAAATGGCGGTGAGTATTCCGTTCAATATACGGTGAGGAGTCCGCCTGAGGCGGACAGGTATGCGAAGTTATGACGCTCTGTATATATATGCACTTTTGCAATGCTGTTTACAATCCCTTAAAAACCTTCTCCGCAGCAGTCAGTGTCTTTTCTACATCTGTCTTTGAATGTGCGAGTGAGACAAACACCGCCTCAAACTGGGACGGGGCAAGGTAGATGCCTGATTCCAGCATCTTTCTAAAATATTTTGCAAATCTTTCCAAGTTGCTTTTCTTGGCATCTTCATAGTTATCAACCGGCCTCTCATTAAAGAAAAGCGTAAACATGGCACCAGCCCGTGCAATCTGAACTGGTATGCCTCTTTTCTTTGCTATCTCTTCAAGACCGTCGCACAGCTCTTTTGTGGTCTTTTCTAACTTTTCATAAACCCCTTTGCCTTTTAAAATCTTTAGAGTCTCTATGCCTGCTGTCATTGCCAGAGGATTGCCGGATAATGTCCCTGCCTGATAAACAGGGCCTGATGGCGCGAGCATCTCCATGATTTTTCTTTTACCGCCGAATGCGCCGACTGGCAGGCCGCCTCCAATCACCTTTCCAAGGCATGTTATGTCGGGAACAACATCATAAACCTTCTGCGCCCCGCCGTAGCAGAGGCGAAATCCGCTCATTACCTCATCCACTATCAAAACAATACTATGCTGATTGCACAAATCCCTGAGTGCCTTTAAAAAGCCGCTCTGCGGAAGCACAACGCCCATGTTGCCCGGCACACCTTCTACGATTATACAGGCAACACCTTCAGAGTCGTTTCGCAGAATATCCTCTACAGATGTAATATCATTGTATATGGCTGTGTAAGTATTCTTTGCAATATCTGCCGGAACTCCGGGGCTGTCCGGTACGCCGAGCGTTGCCGCGCCGCTTCCGGCCTTGACTAATAGGCCGTCGCTGTGGCCGTGATAGCACCCTTCAAATTTTATAATCTTATCTCTTTTCGTGTATGCCCGCGCAAGGCGGATGGCGCTCATGGTCGCCTCTGTGCCTGAGTTTACAAACCGCACCATGTCAATAGAGGGGAATGCCTCAAGCACAAGCGACGCAAGCGTAACCTCAAGCTCAGTCGGCGCGCCAAAACTTGTGCCTCTGTCAACTGCCTTTTTTAGCGCAGCATTCACCTTTGGATGTGAATGGCCGAGGATTGCCGGCCCCCATGAGCCTACATAATCTATAAACGAGTTACCGTCCGCATCATATATCTTTGAGCCTTTAGCCTTTTTAATAAAGAGCGGATTCCCGCCCATTGCCTTAAACGCCCGCACAGGACTGTTCACGCCGCCGGGAATAAGTTTCTGCGCCCTTTGCATGAGTTTTTTGGAATTGGTGGTGTTCATAGGTTTTCCTCCGTAATTTGTTCTTTCCTCGCTTTGATAAGGTTCTTTGTAGTGTAACTTTCGTTTCCGGCTCTATGTGAAATCTTTCTCTTATTTCTACTGCCTGTCCAGTGCATTGACCGGCTAAAAATTTATTTTTTAATTTCTTTTTTGAAATTTTCAAATATTTTTTAGGCATCCGCTACAAGCGGTTTCATTCGTTCAGGATATAATTCGAGAGCATAAGCATGACTGAAGAAATGTCTAAAGGCAAGAAAGCGCTTGAGTTCTTCCGAAAGTGATTTAGAAATGATATTTTCTTTAACAGCGATTAAAATTAAATCCCGATGCCAGGATTCTCCTGTTGGAATTTCAAGTTCTTTAGCAAAAAATACTTGCTTTAATACATTTTCAATGCCATTGTAAAAATTATGGAGAAAAGCGGCTACTCCGGCAAGTTCGAGTTCGGAAATTTGAGATAAGTCTCTTGTGGGAAACGCAGAAATAATTTTTTCTATGGCTTCATATTCCGCATCAATATTTTCTTGATAATCAGCCATAGAGAAGAACTCCTTCTCTGAGTATCAATTTAATAAATTTAGATGTTCCAGAAATATCTATTATATCAACAGGTTTTGACAAAGAAAGCATCAGGTCGCCATAATAGCTATAAAAATCTTTTGGCGGGATCCCTTCTACCGCAATGTCAATATCTCGGCTTTCTCTTTCCGGTTTCAAGCTTGAACCAAAAAGCAATACCCGCTTTGCATGGTATTTTTTAGATATTTCGTAAATTGTTTTTTTGTCGGTTTCAGTAATCATGTCAAAATTATAGCATTTTTCAGTAAAATTACAGATAATTTTTAATTTATTAAATCCCCATTTCAATAAGAAGCAGTTGGGTTGATAAAACCAACCCAACCTACCCGCTTACATAATGCGGAGTTAAGCCGTAGCCCCGTAGGGGCGTATCGGTCTTGAACTCCTTGTTCTCCCGAAGCGGAGCGAGGGGAACAGGAGTTCCGGCTTAACTCCGCATTCTCCCTGAGCGAAGCGAAGGGAGAACGACCATAATCAGCGGCGGCTATAAGCCGTCCGCTGGATTGATTCGTTATGGATTATTTTATTGGTTTTATTCCGAGGTCTTTGCATATTTTTCTTGCAAGACCATCGTTTATTTCAGTATGACGTGGTACAGATGAACGTTTATTTTGATTTGGATTTCCCCACCAAGAATGACTACCACCTTCTCTAATAAATTCACAGCCTTGTTCGCGTAGGTATTTCAACAATTCTTTTCTTTTCATGCAGTTATACAGTTACAGCTATTTTTTCTTCTTTATATCCTATTCCTGCAAAGGCAATCGCATCTTGTCTATTAAATTCGATCGCCTCTTGTAAAGTTGTCTTAAGACTTTCAATTAATTCTTGATGTGTGCGTTCCTGACAGTTTACCCCAGGAACTTCTTCTATCCATCCTATCCACCAGTCACCTTCTTGTTTTACTACAGCAGTATATTCGATGTGCATATAATATCCTCCTTCCGCCTGATTTATAATTGGGGACACATCCCATTTATTGGTCTTCCTCATGCCCTTAGTTCAAATATCCTATCAAAGTTTTCATTCTATTTCCTCTATAAAGTTCTCGCTCCAAAGAAAATAAATTGAAGAAATTGGGATGTGTCCCCATTAACCCCATAAAAAGGTCTGCCTCATTTTTATTGGCAATGTTAGTCCTTTCATCCAAAGGAATAAATCTGTCGTCTGCCCTGGTAAGTATTACTATGGCATTCGTCTTTTCTGCGAGGAGTTTTTTAAGCCTCATTGCAATTGCAAGGTTTATATCTTTTTCCTTTATCCCAGACGGCCCCACAGCCCCGGTATCTTCTCCGCCGTGGCCGGGGTCTATGACAATAGTTCTTAATACATTACCCTTGACGGTTTGCGTTTCAACAAAGAAGGCAGCAGAAGAGGAAGATGCAAGATGCAGGACGCAGGATGCAAGAAAAAAACTGCGGACCAAAAACTGAAATGTATGTATCGCGTATGCATTCATGGCAGAAACTCTGAAATTCTTTTCTTGTAGGGTGGGCTATGCCCATAGAAAAATATCAGCAATTTTTGAAATGGTGGGCATAGCCCACCCTACTTACTAATTCAACGAGGAGTTAAGCATGAGCGAAGCGAATAGGCTTGAACGAGTGGTTAGGAATGATTTGTTATCTCAGGTCATCCGGGAAACATGGGAAGAAATCCATCCTACAAGAGTGGGACAGTTTCCAGATGCACAGCTTTTTGAAGGCAAGTGGTATATAGGGAAATGGGGTTGTGATACATTGCAGCACATGGTTGATATTTTTCATGAAAGATAACCAGCTATTATCTGAACAGAAACTATCACAGGTTTTATGTTCCGCCAATAAAAAGACTTGAGGTATCTGATGGATCTTATTACACTTTCTTCGGGATTAATATGCAAAATTGAATGATAGTCCCTGCGTGTGATCCGCCTATGCGATTGGATTCCAGCCGATATTGGGAAGCAAACCCATAAGTTTGTAGGGTGGGCTGTGCCCACCATTTTGTTTTGCCGATATTTTTTGGTGGGCACAGCCCACCCTACTTACTGTGTCGCAACACTTACCCCGCCTTGCGTGTTTTTGCCTTTCTGCTTTTTGCTTTTCCCTTCGCGCCAGCGGCCTTCGGCTTTTTCGCTTCTTCTTTTAATCCCGCTATGGCAAGACATTCATCCACCGTAAGCTCCTCCGGCTTTGTGCCGGCAGGGATGCGGAAGAACTTTTTTCCGGACTGAATGCATGGGCCGTATCTGCCGTTTACCACGCGCACCCGTGCGTCCACATCCCACGCTTGGATTATCTTTTCCTGCTCTTTCTTCTCCTTTGCGGTCGCCAGTTCAATGGCGCGCTCCAGAGTTACGCTGAACGGGTCTTCGTCTTTTTTCAATGACGCAAAGATGTTTTTGTATTTTACATAAGGCCCAAATCTCCCCTTTGCCACGCTGATGTCTTCTCCCTGAAACTTGCCCAAAACCTTTGGCAGGCGGGGGCCGTTTAAAATTTCCTTGACCCTTTCCAGCGAAATCGTGTAAGGGTCTTCACCTTTGGGAAGGGATATATAACCATCCTGATATTTTATATACGGGCCGAAACGGCCGATGTTCACAACCACCTCATCGCCTTCATGCGTCCCGAGGTTGCGGGGGAGTTTGAAAAGCTCCATGGCCTGTTCAAAGGTGATGGTATCCATGCGCTGATCATTGCGAAGCGAGGCGTAACGCGGCTTTTCCGCATCATCCGGATGCCCTATCTGAACTATGGGCCCGAACTTTCCGAGCCTCACGATTACCTGTTTTCCTGTCTTAGGGTCTTTGCCGAGCAGCCGTTCGCCGCTCTGACGCACTGATGTTTCCGTTGTATGCTCTACGGTTGCATGGAACGGCTTGTAAAAGCGAGCAAGCATCTTTGTCCATACTAATTTCCCTTGGGCAATTTCGTCAAACTCCTCCTCCACCGTTGCCGTAAAATTATAGTCCATAATATCGTTAAAGTTTTGCATCAGAAAATCGTTCACCACCATGCCGATGTCCGTGGGAAAGAGTTTTGATTTTTCGGCGCCGGTGTTTTCGGATTTGATTTCTTCGGTGGTCTGTTTATCCTTCAAAGTGAGACAACTGAAATTCCTTTTCACCCCTTCACGGTCTTCCTTGACCACATAGTTTCTCTTTTGAATGGTGGAGATGGTAGGCGCATAGGTAGAAGGCCGTCCGATGCCGAGTTCCTCCAGTTTGCGCACCAGTGTGGCTTCGGTGTATCGCGGCGGGTGATGGGTAAACCGTTCCGTAGCAATTATTTCTCTGCTTATAAGCTTTTCTCCGACCTTCAAAGGAGGCAGGATGCCTTCGGTATTTTCCTCGTCTTCCTCGTCTTTTCCTTCGAGGTAAACCTTCAGAAATCCTTCAAACTTAAGCACCTCGCCTTGCGCAACAAATTTCTCTTCGACTGTTCCCCCGATAGATACATTCGGGGGCAGGGATATGTTGATTGTGGCTGTGGTTTTTTCCAACAGCGCATCGCTCATCTGCGAGGCAATTGTCCTTTTCCATATCAGCTCATAGATGCGCTGCGCCTGGCCGTCGCCTGCAATTGTCTGAGCGCCGAGATCAGTCGGGCGGATGGCCTCGTGCGCCTCCTGTGCGCCTTTGCTCTTTGTTTTATAGCGCCGGATATTCACAAACTCCTTGCCGTATAATTGTTCAACCGCCGTTTTTGCCTGAGCCAGCGCGGTCTCGGAGAGATTCACCGAATCCGTGCGCATGTAGGTTATCTTTCCGTCTTCGTAAAGCCCCTGCGCTATCCTCATGGTTTGCGCAACCGAGTATCCGAATTTTCTTGACGCCTCCTGCTGGAGCGTTGATGTGGTGAACGGTGCGGATGGGGATTTCTTTGCGGGTTTTGTCTCTATATCTGTGATGGAGAATTCCGCACCCTTGCATTTTTCCAGAAATGTCTTTGCCTCTTCTTTGGTTTGAAACTTTTTCGGCAAATCGGCCTTTACGATTTCGTTTTTCCCGTTCAGAAAAACCGCCGACACCTTATACGAAGAAACAGATTTGAAATTATGTATTTCCCTTTCCCGCTCCACGATGAGCCGCACGGCCACGCTCTGCACCCTTCCTGCGGAAAGCGCGGGCTTCACCTTTCTCCAGAGTATGGGCGAAATCTCATAGCCGACTAATCTGTCCAAGACCCTGCGCGCCTGCTGAGCGTCAACTAAATTTTTGTCAATCGTCCTCGGATGTTCAATCGCATTTTGAATAGCCTCTTTGGTAATTTCAGAGTAAGTGATCCGTTTGGTTTTCTCCGGCTTCAACTCCAGCGCCTCAGACAAATGCCATGCGATGGCCTCGCCTTCACGGTCTTCGTCTGTTGCAAGCCACACTGTGTCAACGGCCTTCACAGACTTTTTTAAGTCCGCGACCACTTTTCTTTTCTCTGCGGGAACCTCATAATTGGGCCGGAAATTGTTTTCCACATCCACGCCAGTGTTTCCATCCGCCAGATCGCGGATATGTCCTATGGAAGACTTCACCGTGAAATCCTTGCCGAGAAATTTCTCAATGGTTTTTGCCTTTGCAGGCGACTCTACGATGACGAGTGATTTTGGCATAATGATATTGATTACACAGATTTTTGAAATAAGATTACATGGATTTAAAAGCAGCTTTTATCGTGTAATCTGTTTTTATAATCTGTGCAATCGTCTCATCTCCTTAAAAATTGTTTTCCAGCCTGCTGCTGAACAAGTCCTTTTAACTCCATGTCTAAAAGCAGCGCTGATGCCTTCTGAGCGGAAAGGCCTGTCTGTTGAATAATAGTGTCAATCAGACACGGTTCTTCAAGAAGGTTCATAATCTTTTCTTCGTCTGATGAAAGTCGCGGCCGTATCTCATTTGTTGTGCCGGCAGTAGGGCAACCCTCTATGGTTGCTGCAGGGTTAAAGCCCTGCCCTACGGACATATTCATAGATGTCTCTACCAGAATATCGCTTGCATCTTCAACAAGTTTTGCGCCGTCTTTTATGAGTTTATTTGTCCCTTTGCTCTTGCTGGATGTTACACTGCCCGGTAAAGCAAAGACATCTCTTCCATAATCAAGGGCCAAGCGCGCTGTTATTAAAGAACCGCTCCTAAGAGATGCCTCTGCAACCAGCACCCCCTTTACAAGGCCGCTTATAATCCTGTTTCTCTGGGGAAAATTCTCAGGCAGCGGCGGCGCGCCTATCGGAAACTCAGAAATTACAGCGCCATTTGAGATAATCTGTTCGTATAGTTTTTTATTTTCTGGCGGATACACTCTATCAACCCCGCATCCAAGCACAGCGATAGTTCTTCCTTTTGCAGCAAGAGCGCCCCTGTGCGCTGCAGAATCTATGCCACGCGCCATTCCGCTTACAATAGTGATTCCAAGTCCGGCAAGCTCCCTGGATATGCGCTCCGAAGTAGCCAAACCATACGGCGTTGGAATTCGTGTCCCGACGATTGCTATAGCATTATTATCATCTTTGCAGATTGCCCCCTTTACGTATAAGTATGGTGGAGGATCTACAATTGAGAGGAGGATCTCTGGATATCCCGTATCTGAGAGAGTTAAAAATTTGACCCCGTGTTTTTCAATAAGGCCTATTTCTTTTTCGACCAGGCTCCACTCTCTAAAATTTTTTATGTTTAAGGCAGTTTTTTTGCCAATACCAGGGATTTCTTCAAGTCTCTTTACAGGCGCTTCAAATATAACTTCAGGCTCTTTGAATTCGTCTATAAGCGCCTTATAGTTTAATCTTCCAATGCCTTTTACACGGCTGAGGGCGAGCCAGTATTTTATTCCGGTAGCCATAAAAAAATAATTAGGCTACAGGCAATAGACATCCGCCTCAGGCGGAGGCAATAGGAAAACCTATAGCCAATAGCCCATCACCTATAGCCTTTTTTATTCCACAGTCCTTACGTTGTCTCCTTTATATATAACCTGCCTGCTATTTGTGATAAATGCAGTTGCTGTATCATCTTCTACAGCTATTACTACAAGCTTACCCAATTCATTATGAGGGAATGTGATTATCCTCTTTTCTTCTGACAGAGGGTCTTTTGCTTTGCCTGCCGGCCTGAATATGTTCATAGTATAACCAACTGCAAGTCCGCTATTCTTGCCGCCATCCAGATATACTATGTCATTTTCAGCCACCCCTACTTTGCCTTCCAATGATTCTATAATCAATCCATCTATTGTCTTCTCTGCCTTTTTTACAACCACCTCTTTTACAGGCGGCTCATAAGGTATAAGCTTTGAGCCTTTTAATATCTCTTTATAGGATTTTTCTATCTTTGCAGTAATTGCGCCTTTCTCATCAATTTGTGTAACTTTAACTACTCCCAAAGTCTCAGTCAAAAAACCTACGGTTTTTCTTGTAACAGGATGTTTTACCTTCCCAACAATTGTAAATATTGTGAATCTATCACCCACATTTACATCAGTCCCTTTTGCAATAGATATAAAGACAATGTCATTTTCCGCCAAAAGCATTTTTTCTTCCTTTGCGCCTATGATTACGCCAACCCCTTCCTTTTTCTTATCAGATATTAAGCCGCGCCTTTCCATCATTGCAGAGGAAATTTTTACAACTATCGGTATTTCTTCTGGCACAGGAGGTATCTGAACTGCTACAACCTCTTCGTCCGGTTTTTCTTCTGTTACTACAGCCGCGGGCTCCTCAGGTTTTTGTAATTTCTCGACAGGGAGCCCCTCTGGCACTGTTGGCTCAGCCTCTACGCCAACCTCTTTAGCCTTTTCTTCTGCCTCAATGGGTTTGGGAAAATATAATCTGATTTTATTGCCAGGATAGATAAGATGTGGATTAATAATATAGGGATTCTCTTTCCAGAGGTCGGGCCACTTGAAAGGGTCTTTTAAGAAGCTATGTGTTATATCCCAGAGGGTATCTCCTTCCTTAACCATATACTCCCCATCTTCTGGAAGTCTGAGCACATCTCCGGTACGCACCCATGATTGCCCCTCATCTTTCTTTTTTTCAGCAAAGGCATCGTTGTAGATTAAAAAAAGCGATAAGCACATTAATAAAAAAATCGTTTTTCGCTTCATTGTTACCTCCGTTAATTAAGTGGTTGCGCCACGCTAAGCGTTGTTTCACTGATTTCCTAATATAAACGCATTAAATAGAATGACATACAAACGCAAGAAATGGCTTTAGATCCGCCTGGACGGACGACGCGGAAAACCGCAGGCGTACTCTTTGCCGTACGTCGAGGCTTGTCCTGAGCATAAGCGAAGGAACTCGACGAGGAGTCCAACCCTGCCCCTGAATGTAGTAATCAGGGGGCAGTATAAAGACATTTATTGCGTTTGTATTAATTATTTCTGGAGCTCTTGCAATTTTGCCTTTGCCTTTGCTGCTGCCTCGGATGCTGGATACTGCTCTACAACCATTTTCAAAGCGTCTATTGCCTTTTCATTGTGGCTAATTTCAATATATGAAAAACCCGCCTTTAGAAGCGCATCAGGCGCCTTATTTTCATTTGGATAGTTGTCAATCACCTTTTTAAATTCCAAAGCAGCCTTTTGATAGTCTTTCTGCGAATAATATACCTCGCCAATCCAGTACTGGGCATTATCAGCAAGCGAATGCCTTGGATAACGCTCAATAAAATCACTGAACTGTTCTGCTGATTCAGGTAATCTACCAGCCATAAACAGGTTTTGCGCCTCATTATAAAGCGCCTCTGGGCTTGATGCGTTCTCTGTCTTTTTAGTCTCTTTTTTTGCCTCTTCTGTCTCGAGCTTTATAATCTTGAGTTCTTCCGGCGGCAGAACAGGCACTGCCATGGTCTTAAGCTCTTCGATTCTCTTTTTGTTAAGAGCAGCCTGCTCCTGAAGAAGGAGAAATTTATTACTCAATTCTTCCACGTTTGCATTTGTTTTAGATTGCCTGCTCTGCAGCTCAGCCAACTGCGATTTAATATCCTTTAATACCTGTTCCTGCTGGGCGCTCATACAACCCGTTATACAGAAACTAATGAACAAAACAAGAAAACCTGTAGGATATCTCATATAATCTATTGCAGCCTCCGAATCAAAACTTAATCTTCTTTAAAATATTTGTCAAGGAAAAATACGAGGCGCTATTGAGAGGGGGCTAATATTACAACAACCTTGCTCCTTTTTCCTCTTGACATAATGCCTTTTAGTTTTAATAATCACTGCATATGGCATATTTCATAAAAATATTATTTGCTCCTCTTTTGATATGCCTCTCTATCGCACCTTTTGCTTTAGCCGAAGACGACCCTTTTATAAAAAATAGGCAATTCATGGTTGAGTATGATATCAAGGGCCGGGGGATTGCAGATAAAAAGATCCTTGATGTGATGCTGAAGGTAAAGAGACACTTGTTTGTGGATAAGGGTCTGCAAAAACAGGCGTATGCAGACCATCCGCTTCCGATTGGTGAAGGGCAGACTATTTCTCAACCCTATGTAGTTGCCCTTATGACAGAGGCGCTTAAATTAAAACCTGGTGACAGGGTGCTGGAGGTTGGAACAGGTTCTGGTTATCAGGCTGCTGTACTTGCTGAGATTGTAAAAGAGGTCTATACAATAGAGATAAGGAAAAATCTTGCGGATATGGCTACAAAGAGGCTAAAAGAACTTGGTTATGCCAATATAAAGGTTAAACATGGCGATGGATATTTTGGCTGGGAGGAGTTTGCGCCATTCGATGCCATAATAGTAACTGCAGCAGCAAATCATATTCCACCATCACTTATAAAACAGCTAAAGGATGGAGGCAGACTCATATTGCCGCTTGGCAGTACATTTTATTATCAAACCCTGACCCTCTTAACAAAGAAGGGTGGGGAACTAAAGACAGAGCAGTTAGGCGGGGTTGCATTTGTGCCAATGGTTGGCGAGGCTCAGAAAGACAGCGCGCGTTAACCAGAGCCTTTGCTTGTATATATTGTTAAAAATGCCACTCCATATAAAATAACTGCTATAAACATTACTCCGCTGAATCCCACACCTATTGCCAGCATTGCAGCCATTATAGAACCTACAACAGAAGAGGCGCCGTTTATCCCCCATGCCCATGGTATGAATTCTTTACCTTTTGCCACTGACAGATGCCTTATACCAAGAGGGAACGGCATCCCCATAAAAAAACCAAGGGGCGCCAGCAGGACAATTGAAAAAAGGACGCGGCCGGCAAATTCCCAGTGAAGTGTCTCAGAGATAATATATTTTAAAAATATGGAATAGAATATCCCCAATAGTATTAAAGGCAGGATAATGCTCCCTTTCCAGCCCTTGTCTATAGAAATCCTTTGACTCGCGAGGCTCCCGATACCTGATGAGAAAAGTATTGTGGCTATGACAACTGTAACCGCATAAATAGGATGGTCCAGATACAGGATAAATCTCTGGATAAGGACTATCTCTAAAAACATAAATCCAAGTCCGATACCGGAAAAGTAAACCCCTACACCAAAAATTTTGGTGTCCCCGCTTAGCAAGTTGTGGGGGTAGATAAGCTCCTGTGATGAATTGACCCCTCGCCTTTCCCTTTTTAGCAGCAGCGGCAGGATTATAATCAGAATACTTATGATTATTGCCTGAACAAGGATGATTGGAATAAGATAGCCCTCTTCCATAAAGTATTGCCATTTGTTGCCTGCCAGTTTATAAGTCTCTATCAGATTTTTTATCTTGAGAAAATGATGGAAGAACGGCCTCTCATCAGTTACCGGAGTGATGTCGAAGATATATTCCTTTATAGCCTTATCCCTCTCAAGGGGGTCAGTAATCCTTGATACGATTTTGAAATAATCATTGTTTGGAAGTTTACTAAAGATATTTGTTTCGTCCTGCTTTATTCCAGGATAATAAACCAGGTCAAATTGCCTCTCCTTTGTAAATCTTTTAATTGCATCTATATCTGATATACCCAGTTCATCTTTCTTTACAAGGATAGTAACGGTATTCCAGCTTCTGATTGCAGCAATGTGCTTATATGCGTCTTTTATCCCAAGGTCTTCCAGCGAAGAAATAATTGTTGAAAATAACCTGAGTTCTGTCCTTGCAGGTGGAAGAAAATAAAGAGTCATTGATAAATAGCCATTTTCTTTCAGATGCTGATAATAATCCTGGAACGCCTCTTTGGTGAGTCTAAAGTCTTCTGTAAGTCCAAATGAACCGCTTTCCCACGGAAGTATGCCGGTAAGATTGATATCGATGATATTGTATAGTCCCTTTGTCTTTAACCATGTCCTGCCAAGGCCGATGTAAGTATTTTCACCATATATACCACCAGAAAAATCCATGAGCCTTTTATTGATTGCCTGCATGGCTATAGGATTATTCTCAATCTTATCTATGTTCTTTGAAAAATAGCAGATGGCTGTTAGGACAGGCAGACCACCTTTAGGTTCCAGTATAAGGATATCCTTATTTTCACCAATAATATAGGGAAGGGATGAGGGAAGGTATTCAATGAATTTTAGCGTTTCTCTCTTGCCGCTGAATCTTGTTACAGCATTCAAATCACCACCATCAACTGCTATCCCAATCTGCTCAGGAAGTTCATCTGTATAGGTAAGGCTCAAGCCAGGCGCATATCTTATCGCAGGGCTTTTAATTATATCTATCCTTGAAGTTGGCCCTCTAAATGTATCTATATGTTCAGCAGACGGATATTGCAAGGCAACCATCATACCTTTATAGGGTGACATCTTTACATTAAAGATAGCTGGAGCAAAGATATATAAAATGATTATAAGGGCAGCGGCAATGGGTATGGCTATTTTTGTCAATCCTTTTTTCCCAAGGCTAAATAAAAACCCACCTACAAGCGGAAGGAGAGAAATAACTATTATTGAGCCTTTTTCATCTAAGGTATTTAAAATAAAGAGAACAAAAACAGAACCAATAGCAGCGCCGATGAGGTCAAAAAAATATACACGGCCTGCCTTTTCCGGCATATATTCCATAGCAGTCAGTATGATAAGACCTGAGAAAAAAAGTGGTATGCCAAGGAAAAGATAGTAAACTCCTATATAAAGTATCTGCCTCCTATCCCAGGCAAGTTTTATAGGATCAAATAAAAGATAGTTTGATATCAGGTAAGCAAGGATTATGGAAAATGACAGAAACAGCGCATATTTTCCAATCCTTTCAGGCCGTTTTGAATCAGGATATAAAGAGGCAAATGTCCCGCTTGCAGCGATTCCAAGCATTGCAATGCTTATCACCATAAAGGCAAAGTGATACCAGAGTGAAATGGAAAATATTCGTGTAAAGGCTATCTCATAGCTAAGAGTTGTTACTGATACAAAAGAGATGGTAAGATATAAAGTGAATTGATTAGCCATAGGAATAAAACTTATCCTCAATCTCGCTTTTCAAAGTATAGCATATTTACCCCCACACCCGGCTAAGCGGGGACACCAAAATTTTTTGTGTGGGGATTTACATAACCATCATAGTATTATATAATATACAAAATTTTCCCGGATTTTATAATGACAAAGATTATAGCAATACTTATGATTTGCCTCTTCATGTGGTCTCCAGCTTACGCAGGCTCATCTGATAATAAAGAAAAGGAGATTGAAATCAACACTGAAAAAATACGGAAAGGCGTAAAAAAGACCGCA
>Ga0209341_10001247_pt1 | contig 25449 bp, 20 predicted proteins | sample RifCSP13_2_FD_184020 | JGI IMG/M metagenome (GOLD analysis project Ga0209341, IMG submission 184020) | Soil microbial communities from Rifle, Colorado - Rifle CSP2_sed 13_2 (SPAdes) (version 2) | ecosystem: Environmental > Terrestrial > Deep subsurface > Rock core/Sediment | place: Rifle... | reverse complement strand
GCCGCAGCTCGCCGAGCGCCTGGAGCAATTGCAGACGGTGGCGGTCGGCGAACTGATGGCGGCGAACTGGAAAAAGTAACGTGAGGCGCGCCCCGTGCTCCGTTATGGAATACGCGCGACGCGCTGCTGCGCCGCACGCATGAGGGAGACCAAGCACATGGACTTCAAAATCGTCAACGAGAAACTCAGCCAGGCCGTCGCCCTGCTCGCCGAGCAAAACATAGACCTCTGGCTGACCTTTGTGCGCGAGACGGCGCTCACCTCCGATCCGTGCCTGGACCTGGTGGCCGGGCTGGATGTGACATGGCACTCCGCGTTCCTCGTCAGCCGCACGGGCAAGCGCGCGGCGATTGTGGGCCGCTTCGACGGAGAAAACGTGCGGGCCATCGGCGGCTACACACAGGTCATCACTTACGATCAGAGCATCCGCCAGCCGCTGCTCGACGCCGTCGCCCATCTCAACCCGCAGACGATCGCGCTCAACTTCTCACAGAGCGACCCGGCCGCCGACGGGTTGACCCACGGCATGCAGCGCTATCTGGCGGAGATTTTCGCCGGGACGTCCTACGCCGCGCGCTTTGTCTCCGCCGAGAAGTTCATCGCCGCGCTGCGCGGGCGCAAGTCAGGGATGGAACAGGCGCGGATCAGAGCCGCCATCCGCGCGACCGAGAAATTGTTCGCCCGGATCAGCAACACGCTGAAGCCTGGCCAGACCGAAACGCAAATCGCCGAGAAGATGCACGCCTGGCGCAAAGCGCAGGGGCTGGGAACTGCGTGGGGCGAGCCGTATTGCCCCATCGTCAACGCGGGGCCGGACTCCCCCGTCGGCCACGCCGCGCCGGGCAAATTCAAGGCCGCGCGCGGCCAGCTGCTGCACATGGACTTCGGCGTGAAGCAGGACGGTTTCTGCTCGGATTTGCAGCGCATGTGGTATTTCCTCGACCAGGGCGAACGGCGCGCGCCGGACGACGTGCGCCGGGCGTGGGACGCCTGCTGGGCTGCGCTGAACGCCGGCGCGGAAATGCTGAGACCGGGCGCGGCCGGTTGGGAAGTGGACGCCGTCGCGCGCGAAACGCTGGTAAAGGCGGGGTTCCCCGAATACCAGCACGCGCTGGGGCATCACCTGGGCCGCGTGGCGCACGACGGCTCGACGCTGCTCGGGCCGCTCTGGGAGAAGTACGGCCAGGCCCCGCTGGGCACCGTCGAGGCCGGCAACGTCTTCACGCTCGAACTCGGCGCAGCCGTGCCGGGGCGCGGGTACATCGGCCTGGAAGAAGACGTGCTGGTGACGGAGACCGGCGTCGAGTGGTTGAGCAAGCCCCAGCGAAAACTCTGGCTTATTTAGGCGCAGACCTGTCAGGTCTGCGCGGCCCGACAGGTCTTCTGGAAAGAAAACTTCGCTATGGAAAATCGTTCTATGAGTCCTGGTATGATCATCGCCCTCATCCTCCTGGGCCTCACCGCCATCTGCTGTGTGTGCGCCGTCAGCGTCCTGGCCGTCGGCGGGTTTTTCACCTACCGCGTCGTCACCTCCACGGAGATCGCGCCGCTCCTCACTTATGAGGTGCCGCCTCTGCTCACGGAGTTCTTCGCCACCGAAACCCCCACCCCCAAACCCGACATCGTCCTCACGCCCCTGCCGCCTCCCCTGCCCGGCGCGGGAGACACGCTGGAGACGCTGCAGGATGCCGTGATCCCGGGCAGCGACCTGCGCGAGATCGCCACGCGGCTCCAGGGCATCCCCGACATTCCGGCGACGGTGAGCGACCAGCCGGCGAACCACGCCGCCGGCGACCGCGTGGAGTTTTGGGTCAGCAATCAGGACACGCACGCCAACCTCCAGATTACGGCCGTCCTGATCTATGCGACTGAGAACGTCTACTTCTTCGCCGAGGAGGGAGTAGAGGTTGACCGGGGCGAAGTCGAAGAGCTGGTGGATCATTTCCAGGGCGAAACTTACCCGACCAACCGGGAGTTCTTCGGCAGCGAGTGGAATCCCGGTGTAGACGGCGACCCGCACCTCTACATTCTCTACGCCCATAACCTCGGCTCAGGCGTCGCGGGCTATTACTCCTCGGCCGACGAATATTCGCGCCTGGCGCACGAATATTCCAACGAAAAAGAGATGTTTTACATCAGCGCCGAAACCACGACCCCCGGCGACGCCTATTTAGCCAGCGTGCTGGCGCACGAGTTCCAGCATATGATCCACTGGCACAGCGACATCAACGAAGAAACTTGGATGAACGAAGGCTCGTCGGTGCTGGCCGAGTTGCTCAACGGCTACGGGTCCGCCGGATTTGACACGGCTTTTATTATTGAGCCTGACCTGCAGCTGAATACGTGGACCGAAGACGGCAGCGACTATTCAGCCCCCCATTACGGCGCAGGGTTCCTCTTCATGGCATACTTCCTGGATCGCTTTGGCGAAGAAGCCACTCAGGCGCTGGTGGCCGACCCGGCCAATGGCTTCCGGGCGGTAGAGAATGCGCTGCAGGCCCAGGGGATCACCGACCCCGCCACGGGCCAGCCGGTGACGGAGGTGGACGTGTTCGCCGACTGGGTCATCGCCAATTACCTGGGCGACCCGGACGTGGCCGACGGGCGTTACGAATATCACCTCTACCCTGACGCCCCTACCGTCGAGCGCCCGACCGATGCGATTGACGCCTGCCCGGCATCTGATGCGGCCACCGTCCATCAATTCGCTGCCGACTATTACGAGATCAATTGCGACGGGCAGATCACCCTCGAGTTCTCCGGCTCGCTGCAAGCGCGCGTCAACCCGGCCATGCCGCACGGCGGGCGCTACGCCTTCTGGAGCCACCGCAACGACGAGAGCGACACCTATCTCACCCGTGAGTTCGACCTCGCCGGCTTGAATTCGGCGACGTTCCGCTACTGGGCATGGTGGGCGATTGAAACGGATTACGACTACGCTTATCTCGAAGTCTCTACAGACGGCGGGAAGACGTGGAAGATCGTCCAGACGCCGTCCGGCACGGATTACGACCCGACCGGCAACAGCTTCGGCTGGGGCTACACGGGCGATTCCGGAGGCGGCGCTCCGGCCGAGTGGGTGCAGGAAAAAGTTGACCTGTCGGAATACGCCGGGAAGAAAATCCTGGTCCGGTTCGAGTACGTCACCGACGCGGCCGTCAACCGCCCCGGTTTCATGGTGGACGACATCGAAATCCCGGAACTCGACTACGCCGCCGATTTTGAAAGCGACGCGGGCGGTTGGGAGGGCGTTGGGTTCGTCCGCATTGACAACCTGCTCCCGCAGACTTTCGTCGTGCAGGTGATCGAGCAGGGACGCCAGAGCCAGGACACCACCGTGCACCACCTGACGCTCGACGCCAACAATCAGGGAAGCCTGACGCTCGACCTCGACCGGCAGGAGAAGGCGATCCTGGTCGTCTCCGGCGCGACGCCCTTCACGACCGAACTGGCCAGTTATCAGTTTGAGGTCAAGCCTTAACCCGGTTTCTTGGAGAAACCAGGTTTCTGGGTCTCACTTTGTCAGGAGTTTCAGGAGGCAAACCATGAGGCGCAACCGCCTGGTTCTTATCGCAGTCATGGCGCTGGCGCTCGCCACGCTGGCCTGCAATGCGCTGGCGTCCCGTTTCCAGCCCGCCCAGCCGCCTGCGCCGCAAGGCCCGACCCCGACACCCGGCGCGCCTGAGCCGACGCCGGGGCCGGCCGGGCAGTCGCCGCTGAAAATCGGGGATGGGCCGACGATCGGCGCGCCGCGTGAAACGCGCGTGGCGGTTGAAGAACAAACTCAGATACTCGAGCAACTGGCGGAAGAACAGTACGACCAGGACGCGCTGGCCGTCGTCGGCGAGACGTTCACTTTCACCATCCAGCTGGACGAGAGCAAGCGGTTGCTCTGGGTCTTCGGGTGGTGCGCCGCCAGCGCGGATCTCGTGGAGCAAAACCTGCAGGGCATGACGGTGGAGTTTTCGGTGAACGGGACGCCGGTTGACCTCGGGCAGTTCCACGTCGTGGACGGGCAATCGGGCGACCTCCCCTGCCGGTATTACTTGGCCGTGGTGTACGATTGGCCCTCCGGCCCGACGCAACTCGAAGTCAAAGTCACGTTTAACGAACTCGTCAACGACGGCCTCTCGGAATACCCGCCGGGGTCGCAATGGTTCATTTATGACGTGACCGCACCCTAGCCATGACACTCGCTTGTCAGTTCGTCAACGTAAGCGGTAGTGCTGCTCGCTCAGTGAGCGCAGGCGCTCGGCGGCGGCTTCGGGGGTCAGATCGCGCTGGGGCATCGCCAGCATTTCGTAGCCCACCATGAATTTCTTGACCGTGGCCGAGCGCAGCAGGGGCGGATAAAAATGCGCGTGCAGATGCCACCCCGGATAGCTCTGCCCGTCGGTCGGGGCCTGGTGAAACCCCATCGAGTACGGGAACGATATCTCGAACAGATTATCGTAGCGAGCCGTAACGCGGCGCAGCAGGTCGGCCAGCGCCGTGACCTCCGGCGCAGCGAGATCGGTGAGCGCCGCGGTATGCCGGTTAGCCAGCAGGAGAATCTCAAACGGCCACACGGCCCAAAACGGGACGAGCGCCGTAAAGCGCTCATTTGCGGCGACGATGCGTTCGCCGCTTTCTATTTCGGCGCGCAAGTAATCGCATAGGAGACACGCCCGATGCTCGCGGAGGTAGTCGGCCTGCGCGGCAAGCTCCTTGGCCGGCTCGTTCGGGATATGGCCGGAGGCCCACACCTGGCTGTGCGGGTGCGGATTGGAACAGCCCATCATCTCCCCCTTGTTCTCGAAGACCTGGACGTAGTTGACGAAATCGCGCGCGCCAAGATCGCGCGTCTGGTCCGTCCAGGCATGGACAACCGCTTCAACTTCCGGCAGCGACAACTCGGGGAGGGTCAAATCATGACGCGGCGAGAAACAGATGACGCGGCAGAGGCCGGGCGTGGGATCGGCGACGAATAAGTTGGCCGGGGAGCCGGGGCGCAGCGGCGCAGGGGAGATAAGGGCATGCCCCCTCGCCCCGCTGCGCCCTTGCTCCGCTTCCGGCAGCAATGCAGCAAAGTCATTGTCAAACACGAATGTAGACGAATAGCGGGGATTGCGCATGCCGCCCGCGCGCCCGTTGCCCGGGCACAGGTAACACCCGGGGTCATGCGAGGGCAGCTCTGCGGCGGGCGTTTTTTCCACCTGCCCCAGCCAGGGGCGTCTGGCGCGATGCGGAGAGACAAGCACCCACTCGCGGGCGAGCGGATTCAAACGGCGATGTGGAAAATCAAGCATCAGTTTACAAATTCGTGAAAAACGACACAGAGAGGGTGGATTGAATGTGTAGAACTCAGGTCGCTATTGACAACTTGTTTAATGGGTTTACACTATCTCAGGAGTTCGTTTCTCCATGATAACCGTCAAGCAACTGCTGCGCTCCAAGGGGCGCGCGATCTGGTCCATCGGGCCGGAGGCCACCGTGTACGAGGCGCTCCGGTTGATGGCCGAGAAGGATGTGGGCGCGCTGCTGGTGCTCGACGCCAGCGGCGGCTTGGCCGGCATCCTCTCCGAGCGAGACTACGCCCGGAAAGTAGTCCTCAAGGGGAAGACCTCACGCGACACAGCCGTGCGGGAGATCATGACCGAGAAGGTCATCTGCGTGCGCGCCGATCAGAACCTGGAGGAGTGCATGGCGCTGATGACGCACAAGCGCGTGCGGCATCTGCCGGTGCTGGAAAACCATCAACTGGTCGGCGTGATCTCGATTGGGGACGTGGTCAAGGCCATCATCTCCGAGCAAGAGTTCATGATCGAGCAGTTGGAGAATTACATCACGGGGAGCCGGTAAGTGAAAGTCCATTCCGGCTTTTCATTCACGCCGCTGGCGGATTATCCAGCCTGAACCCGTGCCCGCGCACGGTGGCGACGTATTGGTAGTCGGGGTCAAGCTCTGCCAGGCGGTCGCGCAGGCGGCGCACGAGCGCGTCAATCGCCTGCTCCGAGACACCCGCGCCCTGCGCCTCAGGCCACACGGCCTCGATGACCGCTTCGCGCGAGCACACCTGCCCCGAACGCTGGAAGAGTAGTTCGAGGCAGCGGAACTGGGGAACCGACAGAGGCGGGTCCACTTCGCGGTCGCCCACCCACACCCGGCGGGCCGCGCTGTCGAGGCGCAGGCGACCGCCGCCCACGGGCGGGGCCACGGGCAGCGCCTCCATCCGCAGGGGCATAGTCGCATCCGACCCCACGTAGACGAGTTCCGCCACGAGCGCCACCTGAATCAAATCACCGTCCTGCAAACGCTGCGCTGCCCCCGCCAACGGCGCGCCGTTGACGTGGGTCCCGTTTTTACTGCCCAGGTCCTCGATCTGAAAGCCCTCGTCCAGTCTGGAGAGGCGCGCGTGCACCCGGCTGACCTGGCGGTCAAGGATGATGATGTCGCACTCGACGTCCCGGCCAATCGTCAGCGTGTCCTTCGTCAGCGCCCAGCGCTGCCCCGTGGCCGGGCCGGATTGGGCGATGAGGATGGGGACGTAGTCTTTGCCAGCCATGTAGGTGTCTCGGCAGAGTTCAGGTTATAATACCGGTCAGACTGAAGGTCAAGCGGCTGAGCGAATCCACGGGCCAGCAGAGAGACTGGCCCTGCGCCGGGACGGCTCAGCGTTGGGTCAATCGGACCATATCTCTCAACCACAATACGCGGTCCACAATATAGAGAGCGACTATGTTGCCGCCACTCCACGTCGGAGATGTGCTACGCGGCCGGTACCGAATCACGCACCACATTGGGCAGGGCGGCATGGGCAGCATTTATCAGGCTGAGGACCTCGTCCTCGAAGGCCGTCTGTGCGCGATCAAGGAAGTGCAGAATGATGCTTCTCTGCCGCCCGGGACCCAGCAGCAGGCTCGCGACCAGTTCTACCGCGAGGCCTCGGTCCTCGCGCGCCTCGACCACCCCAACCTGCCGAAGGTCTCCGACTTCTTCTCCGCAGAGGGTCACGACTACCTCGTCATGGACTTCGTCCCTGGCCGTGACCTGAAAGCGATCATGGACGAGGCCCGCCAGAACGGCCGCTTCCTGGCGGGAGACGAGGTCCTCGGCTGGGCCATGCAACTGGGGAACGCGCTCGAGTTCCTGCACAGCCAGACGCCGCCCATCGTCCACCGGGACATCAAGCCCTCGAACCTCAAACTCACCCCCAGCAGCGTGCTGAAGCTCGTTGACTTCGGATTGGTGAAAGTGCTCGCCCCGGACGAGCGGACGATCACTATCGTGCAAGGGTTGGGCACTGCCCACTACACGCCGTTGGAGCAATACGGGGGCGACACCGGCCACACCGACGTCCGCACCGACATTTACGCCTTTGGCGCGACGCTGTACCACCTCCTGACCAATGAGGCGCCCGCCGAAGCCAAGCAGCGCTTTTTGCGCCCCGAGTCATTAGCCATGCCGCGCGCGATCAACCCTGCCATTTCACCAGGGATGGAGCGCGCCATCCTGTGGGCGCTGGCCCTGCATCCGGACGACCGCCCGCCGGACGTGCAGACGTTCTGCCAGGCGCTGGGCTCTGGCGCAAGCGTCAGCCTGCGCGACGACGGCCATACCATCGTCGTCCGGCCGACCATCCGTTTGCCCGGCCTGCGCACGCCGATTGACCGCTACCTGGCGCTGACGACCGTCGGGTTGCTGCTGCTGGCGTTGATCCTCACCCTGTTTCCTCTCCCCCTGCCCTAGGTAAACCCGGCGTCGTGGCGGCTTTAGCCGCTCGGCGACTGAGGCCGTCACGACCAACGCCTGGCGCGATTAAGACTTCTTATAGACAAACCCATACCATCCCAGCGCCAGCCCTATCGCCGCGCCAACCAGCACGCAAATCGAGGCTGCCCACACCCCAAATGACAGGGCAAGGTTGGCGCCTGGCAGGCCGAGGGCAAAGAAGTTATATCCGGCCAGCGCGCCGATGGCGCCGCCGAGCGCCACGCGGACGCGCTGGCTCAGGTTGGCCCCGGCGCCGCCCAAACGATAGCCGGTGACAACCGCGGCCGCCAGCCCCAGGAGCATCATAAAGAAGTCTCGTCCGGCCACCCGCCCCGGCGGGATTGGCCCCGTGTTGGCCGCCGGCGTGGGCTGCGGCGTGTCAGTCGGAGGCGCCAGCGTGACGGTCGGCGTCGGCTGGGGCGTATCCGTGGGCAGCGGGGTGGGCGTGATCGTCGTGATGCTCCCGGTGTCTTCCTCCACGGTGATCTTCACGATGGTCGAGGCGAAGGCCGGTTCGCTCGCGGCGGTGAGCTGCAGCTCGCCCGTGCGGTTCAGAGTCAGATCGGTCGCCGCGACGCCGTCCTTCGTCCCGGCGGTCAGCGCAGCCGGGAGCTCGTCGCCCTGATACAAGACCGAGAAGCGCACCGGCGTCCCATCTGGGACCGGATGGCCGTTGAGGTCGAGGATGACCCCCGTGCGTAGATGGACCGTCTCGCCTTTCTTGATGCCAAAGGGCTGTGCCGTAGGCGTGCCGGGGCCGGGTTGCGGTTGGTCGGTGAAGATCTCGATGAGCTGGCGCGGGTCGGGCGCGGTCGCCGTCGTCAGCTCATAGCCAACGCTTTGAACCGAGACTGGAGACGCGCCGCGCGGCGTCAATTCGCGGAACAACAGGCGGGCAGCCACGTCCACGAAAACCGGGGCGCGGCTGTAGAGCGCATAGAACGCCGCCAGCTTGTTCACGTCCGTCGCATCCAGATAATACGGCGCGTTGAAGGCAAAGACGACGACGGTCTTGTTGCGCACCAGATCGGGCCGCTGGTCGAGAAAGGCCGAGACGACGCCCGAGCTCGGTTCATCCGGCGTTACGCTCAACATGTTGAAGACGATCCAATCGGCCTGCACCAGGGCTGTTTCCAGCGGGGAGGGCGGCGGCGTGGGAGTGCCTTCCCCTGGCGCGGGCTGCCGCGCAGAGGCGGCGCTCAGGTACTCGGCCAGCTCGTCAAAGCCGAAACTTTGCAGGTTGCCTTCGCGCACCTGGCCGCTCCCGCTCGATCCATAGAGCCGGACCACCGCGCGTTCGAGCGCCTTTTCGTCCATCAATGGGAATGCCGGGCAAGACGAGCACTGCCGCCCCAGGGGGGTGTCGGTGAAAAACACGAGGCGGTCGGTTGGCGTGGGCGGCTCAGGGGCGCGGCTGGCCCATTCCTCAGGCGTCAGGCCCACCACGGTGGCCGCCGACTGCGCCAGCGCGCGCACCGCGCTGTCGCCCTGCTGCAACGCGCGTAAATCGCTCTCCGAGCGCAGCACACGGGCCAGATCAAACGAGCCATACAGCTGCAGCTTGAGCGCCAGGAGGCGCGCGACGGCCGCGTCAATCTTCTCGGCGAAAACCGGGTCGGCCTCGTATTGCTGCGTGAAGTAGGTGACCGTGTCAACGATGTTATCCGTCTGATCTGCCCTGGGGTTGAGGCCGTAGTCCGACAGCAGCAACAGATCGTTCCCGGCGGTGAAGGCTTCGCGGGCGATCCGCTTGTGGTTGAACGTCCTTTCCGAGGGGTCGTAGAACCGCTTGACCGCGCGCACCCCCAGCGCGTCGCTGACCGTCACGCCGCCTTTGGCGCGCCAGGCCGCGATTTCCGGCAGCGCCAGGAGTTGGCCCAACGCCTGCTCGTCAAAACTGATCGGCCGTGTCGTCTGCCGCGGGTTGCCCTGGAACCCCGCGAAGCGAATGTGCGTCGTGAGCAACGCCTCCGCCGTCGCCTCTGTATCGGAGACGGCCCCGGTCACGGCGAAGAACGGCGCCAACTCGTTTTGCTTCAACTGCTCCAGCAATTTGCGGACGGTCGGCACGTCCTGACCTGAGTGCGGATTACGGTCGCTGCTGCCCAGCCCTGGGAAGTGCTTGGCGACGACGGCGACCCGCCCCTCCGCGCCCGCGTGGACGCCCCGAACGTAAGCCTGCCCCATCAGGCCGACCCAGTAAGGGTCGCCGCCGAAAGTCCGCGTCCCGAGGTCGCCCGGCCCCTGCGGGTGCGGCGTGTCCAGCACGTCGAGCGACGGCCCGAGCAGCATATTGACGCCCAGCGCGGAGAGCTCCGCGCCCGTGATGCGCCCCATCGCTTCGGCCTGCGCCGGGTCCCAGGTCGCCCCAATCGCCATGGCGCTCGGCAGGTCCGTCATCCCCGACCGGATCGCGGTGAATGGGTAACCATTGCCCTCGTGCTGGAGCGCGATGAATAACGGGATGAAGGGCGGCGTGGCAACCTCGGGCGGCTGGCCCGACGGGGCGTCGCGCGGGATCTGGGAGGCGGCCAGGGCCGCCGACTGCAGCTGATGGGTGAGCGTCAAAACCTGCTGAGGCGCGTTGAGCGTGTCGGTGATATTGTCGTTTGCCGCCAGGAGCACGACCCCGCCCACGTGATATTGCGAGATGAGCCGCTCGACGTCCGTGTCCGTCGCCGCGGAGGGACCGTAGAAGGTGACGAGGAACAACTGCCCCACCTTCTCGGCGGAGGTCATCTGCGCCATGAGCGAGGCGACCAGGCCGCTCTGTTGCTGAGGGCGCGCTGCCGGGCCGGCCAGCGCCTCGACGGTTGGCGACAGCAGCAAGGTGAACGCAATGGTTAAATGGACGATACGACGCATCAATTCATTGTACCTTGTCCGAGGCGGAGGGGGCAAGGTTGCCAGAGGTCAAAACAGATTATCGGGGCGACTCGCGGGGTTCAGTGATCAGTCGGAGGCCGTCCAAGATTTGCCGCACACGCTTCTTGGATAACGTACCAATGTATTCGCGCAGTTGAGTCTTATCTACTGTGAAAACCTGTGAGGCGACGACAACACTCTGCTTTGGAAGGTTCGCCTCTCCCGGCTCAAGCAAGATATTGCCTGGCACATTGGCGCGCTTGAAATTAGAGGTGAGGCTGCAAACCAGGACCGTATTGATGCTGCTGTGGTTGAACATGTTGTTCTGGATGACTACGCTCGGATGCATGTATCCAGGTTCGGAGCCGCCGGGTTCGCCCAGGTCAATCCAGAAGATATCGCCCTGATTGATTACCATTCGCCCTCCACCATGCGCCGATGGTGCTGGCGAATTTGCTGGAGGCGCTTGCGTTCAACTTTATCGGGCGGCGCGTCTTCATAGGCTTCGTTGATCTTGTCGAACAACTGCCTATCCTGCTGTTCACGGATGAAGTTTTCCAGCGCCAGGACGAACACCCGGCTCCGAGACACCTTCATTTCGCGAGCCAGGGCCTCCGCTTGCTCGAACAGCGCTTTATGCAGCGAGATAGCGGTTTTGACGTTAGCCATAGAGTTATACCTTTCACTTCGGATAGTATAACCAAATGTCATCCTAGCGTCAATACAAGTCTTCTGCCGATTCCACGCATCTTGGTTGCTCCCCGTCCGCGTCCTCGCGGACGGCCCGCGGGGACGTGTGTTATCTTGCCTCGGCGTCAACGGATATTCAACGGATAAACGGATGCGCCCACAGCCCGTGTCACGTCATCCGTTGAGACGATATGATCGAGGCGACTCGCGGGGTTCAGTTAGCAGTCGGAGACTGTCCAAGATTTGCCGCACGCGCTTCTTAGGGCTTGTAAAAGAATAACTCCGCAGTTTGCTCCCGCCGGATTGCAAATCCGGCGGGAGCAAGAGATGTGAATAATCACCAGCGAAGTTTGAAATCCGACTTATGGCATCTCCATCACCCACACGCTACGCCCGTAGGTCGCCGCCGCCAGAATGCCCGTCTCGGGATTCAACTCAAGATCAGACACAATCGTGAACGGCATCCCTGTGCCGAAGGGCAGCCACTCGTCCGCGCCTTCCTGCAAGACCCACACGCCCAGCGCGCCGCCCACGTACACCCCGGCGTAGTCCGGGCGCACGTCCACGACGGCTGAGCTCAGGGGAGCATCCGGCAGGTTGAGCGTGATGTCGTCCCAATTCGCACCGCCGTCGCTCGTCACGAAGACGTGCCCCGGCGCGTCTGGCGTCTGGACATCAAAACCGCCGAAGGCAGCATAGGCCGTCTGCGGGTCGTCCGGGTCAACCGCGATGTGCGTGACGTTGCGCAGAGGGAAGCTAGCGCCGGTGACATCCTCCCAACTGCCGCCGCCGTCTGTGGTCGTCCAGACATAGCCATCCGTCGTGCCTACGTAGAGCACATTCGAGTCGCCGGGCGCAATGGCAATGCTCTGGATCGCGCCCTCGGTCAGGGCGTCGCTGATCACGTACCAACTATCGCCGCGGTCTTCGCTCTGGTAGACGAAGTTGGAGGCGACGTACATGACGCCTTCAGTGTTCGGGTCCAGCACATACGGCGGATAGAAGAGCCAGTTGTCGCCGCCTTCCAGCCCCTCGGAATAGCCCTGCCAGTCCTGGCCGAACCAGGCCTGCCCGTCGCCGTGCCCGCCGCTTTCGTTGCGCGAGAGCGAGTTTTGATACTGGAAACTGAAGACGATGTCCGGCTGGAACGGGTCCACCGCCGCGTCGCCGCCATCGCCCTGTGACGCGCCGTGCCAGGTCTGGCCGCCGTCCTCGGTGAAGGCGTTTGCGTTGTCCTGCAACCCGCCGAGGATGTAATTCGGGTCGGTCGGGTGCAGGCCGATGCCGATGAACAAAAGCGTGTTCAGCCCCTCGCTCAGGCTCTCCCACTGCGGCGGGTCGGCGCTGGCGTCGCTCGTGCGGTAGATGCCGCCGTCGCCGCCCACCCAGGCCACGTTCGGGTCGTTCGGATCGAACGCCAGGCCGTGCGCGTCCGGGTGCATGAGGCTGCCTTCTTCCGGCGGCGTCATGTCCGCCCACGTTTCGCCGCCGTCGGCGCTGCGCCGCACGACCCCGTACCAGGCAAAGGTGTCCTGATCTTCGCTGAACGAGCCGCCGACGTACATGACGTTCGCGTCCGTCGGGTCAATCTCCACGATGTTGTCGTAGGTGCACTGCGGCGAGCTGCCGCCTCCGGAACAGTAATCGCCCACCTCGGGCAGCCACTCCCACGTGTCGCCGCCGTCTGTGCTGCGGATGACCCACGACCACGGGCCTTCATTCTCGTCCTGGTCTACCCAGTAGAGGCCGCCCCCGGCCATGACAACGTTGGGATCAGATTGAGAGGCGGCGATCTCGAACCCCTCGATATAGGGGACGTCATTATCCGCGCCGATCAATTGAAGACTGACTTCATTTTCCTGCTCCCAGACTTGCAGGGCGGCACTCACATCCAATTCTTCCCAACTCGCGCCGCCGTCACGGCTCCGCAGGAGGTGCGCGCCATAACACTCGACGTTGCACAGCGCGGCGTAGAGGGTCCCATCGCCGGAGATGTCCAGGTCCATGAACCCGCCGAGATAAGCCGTGACGCCGGACTCCTCGCCGGGAAGGCAATTCCCGAAGTCGGAGCAGGAAATCAGGCGCTCCCACGTATCGCCGCTATCCGTGGACTTGAAAACGCCGAACTCCGGCTGACCGGGCGGGGCTGAGTACACCGCCGTCTGACCCGAAGCCGCGTAGAGGTTGCCCTCGCCGTCGAAGACGAGCGCCGTGACCGATGCGGCATTGAACTCCTCCGCGCCGATCAGTTCCCAGGTTTCGCCTGCGTCCCGGGTGCGCATGATGCCGTTCGCGAGGAAGCCGTAGTCCGAAGAGAGCTGGCCGTCGAACTCGCCCAGCAGCGCATAGAGCGTGTCGGGGTCGCCCGGATCCATGACGATGCCGCCGTAGATCAGCGGCACCTGATCGTCGGTGAGCGAGCGCCACGTCTGCCCGCCGTCCTCGGTCTTCCACAGGCCGCCCACCGAGGCGGCCGCATAGACCACGTCCGAACTGCGCAGATCAATCGCGAACCCGTTGACGCGCCCGCTCCCCGGCACCTTCCCCTGGGGCATGTTGATCGCATCAATCGGCGCAGGGCCGGCCGCGCGCCACTCCCCGCCGACGCGCTCGTAATTCGCCAACTCGGCGTACGCGGCCAGCAGCGCGCCGCGGTCCACCTCGCCGCCCGCGTTGACGAGCCTTTGATATATCTCGCTCGCGCGTTCCTCCAGTCCCTGGGCATCGCTCTCGGTGAGGTTGAGCGAGAAGAAGCCATCGGCGTCAACGCCGCCCCCTTCGGGCGTGGGCGTAGGTTGCTCCGGCTCAAGCGTCTCAATCGGCGGCAGGATTTCGTCGCCTCCGGCCGAGCAGGCCAGCGCAGCCAACACGAGCGTGGCGAATGCGAGAAGGGGAAAGACAGGTTTCATGCGCTCACTTCGCCATCGTGATCGTCAGCACGAGGGGGTCGGGCGCGTCAGAGGCGACTGTGAAGCCCTCGTGCCCGGTGGCCTTGTACCCCTTGGCCACCACGATTATGGCGTACGTCTGCTCACGCTCCAACGGGCTGCCGAGCGCGAACTCGCCCTTGCTGTCCGTCTGCGCGGCGGTGTAAACGTCCTTGTCCTTCTGCCCGCCGTTGATGAATTTCTGGATGGTGACGCCCGGATTCAAGACGAGGATCGTCGCGCTCTTGACCGGTTTCTTCGTCTTCTTGTCCGTCACCTTGCCTTCCACCGTCACCGTCTGGCTCGCAGCGCCGCCGCTTTCGCCTTCGCCCACGCTCACCGCGCCGGCGGTCAAGAGCGTCTTGCCGCTGTAGAACTGCACCCCCCACTCGCCTTCGTCAATCGGCCTCTCGTCCTCGTACGAGATCGGGTACGAGTACAGGCCCTTGCGGCTGGAGGCTTTCAACGTCTCTTTGTCGGTGAGGACGGTCTCGCCGTCGAAGGTGAAGACCGTGACGAGGGTGGTGCTCTTGGGGACGCAGTTGTACTGGAAGACGGGCGTAACCGTGGTGGTCCCGCTCGGGTACTCGCTCACCTGCTCGTCAATCTCGCCTTCATCGTCAAGCGTGACCCAGGCGACCTCGCTCGCCTGCATCTTCGTGCATCCGGCTAATGCGGCATCAGCGTTCATCCCGGCCATCGGAGCAAGCGCCGCGCTCTGCCGCATCAAGCCCGGCTCCGCCGCCAACGCGCTCCAGGCCGTCGCCGATACCACCAGCGCCGCGATGGCGCTCCCCACGAGCAATTCAAGTTTCCGTCTCATCTCATATTTCTCCCAACCATGCTCAAGAGCCAATGGACGAAATTCATCCGTGAAATCTGTTCCATCCTCGACCACGCACAATACTCAAAGCCCGCGTCCCCGCGGGCGCCCACGCCCACTCGCTCCGCTCGGGGTGCTTCGCGAAGGGCGCGGACGTAGAGCTATTGGAATAATAGACTGTTCAGAAAGCGCGCGAACAGCGGCTCGACTTCTTCCACGTCGTCGGGCGAAGTCAACAGGGTGACAACAATTGCCCTGCTGCCATTCGTGAAGATGTAGTCCGCGCCCTCGCGCACTTCGGGAACCGCGCCGACCAGGCTCAACGGGTCCACGTAGGCGAACCGTTGGACGAAGGCCGGTTTGCCGTTTACCACCGACGCGCCGCGCGACACGACTTTATAGGCCTGAAAGTCGGTGCCCCTCTGGCCGCCCAACGCATCCGCCACGCTCTCGGCGTCTTCCGAGCCGCTCAAGTCCCGCGTGAGGATGGCGAACTCCGCGCCCGTGCCCACGTTGTCCACCACACGCAGAACTTCGCCCTCGTCCGTCGCGTCGCCAAAATAAGCCGGGTACGCGCCCCGGACGCCGCCCTGGTCGAAAGGCGCGGTGCGGTTTACCGCGTTGTTCCAGGCCAGCGCGCCGACGATCAGCATTGCCACAAGCGTGCCGACGGCGGCGTAGTTCGCCCGCCGGTCTCCTACGGTTGGGTCAATCGTCGCCGCGGGCTGATCCCCGCCCAAACTTCGGGCGATGTCGCGATTGATCAGGTAATACACTACCACCGCCACAACAATCGCCAGGCCGCCCGCCAGCAGCAGCCCGGTGAACGATGGCAATCCCGTTTCGGTCCCGATCATCACCTCGCCGGGGTCGGCGATCCCGCGCACATAGTTGAACAGGCCATTGAGCACCGCCGTCAACAGCAGGCCCACCGGCAGCCACCAGACCGGCTCCTGTTCCAGTTTGGAGCGCCCCACGAAGTATCCCAGCAGGCCGCCAAACGCCGCGCGGGCCAGCGCCACCTCGGTCACAAAAATCTCGCCCGCGCCCAGCGCCGCGCCGCCGCTGGACAAAATAAACTGAAGGTTCAGCGCCGTGGCGTAGCCGAGCGCTGCCGCCGTGCCGTAGATCACGCCGTCGGTGCGCTCGTCGAACTCCGGCGAGTCGAAAATGAAGTAGCGCAGCGTCGCGTACACGACGAACGCCTCGACCGCGCCGGGGAGGAAGATCGAGCCGAGCACAGTCGTCAGCGTATCGCGGTACAGCCAGTCGCTCACCTTGAAAAACTGGTCGGTGAAGGGAATGCCGAGCGCCCCCGCCAGCGCCAGCCCGATGAGGAACATCCGCGCTACGTTATGCACCGGCTCCGGCTCCAGCCGGTCCTGCTGGTAGAAGAAGAACAGCCACAGCGCCGCCGGGACGAGCGCCATGACTACGCCGACGAGGAGCAGCGCGCTGCCGCCGAGGTTGGGCTGGAGCGCCGCGTCCACGCCAACCAGCGCGCCCACGAACACCAGCAGTCCGACCACGCCGGCGATTTCCGAACGCCACACGCCGCCGCGCTTGTAAGCGGCTTTGGCATAGTGCTCGTCGCAGAACCACCGCCCCGCGATCACCTTTGTGCCGGGGCGGGTATGATCCACACAACAGACTTGTCCCGTCATGCGCTTGCCTCCAATCGTCAATGATAGATAAGGTACAATGACCTCACGCTTACATATTCAGTACCTCACGAAGCCCTGTTCGCGTCGCAGTGCAATCGCGAAGCGCCCTGGCGGCCCTGCCGCCCGAACTTTCGTGATGTGCTGATATTCTATGCTATTCTGACTTGCTGGCAACACGCTCCCGCCTGAAGGAGTCTCATTTCATGCGCCTGCTTCGCCTCAGCCTGCTTGCCATCATTCTGCTGGCGGCCTGCGCCCGGTCCGCGCCGCGGGTTTCCCAGACGCTCGTCTACGGCCTGACGCTCATCCCCACCGGGTTCGACCCGCACATCAACGCCTCCGCCGAGCTTGGCATCCCCCTCACGAGCGTATATGACACGCTTGTTTATCAAGACCCGGCGACGCACACCTTCATCCCTGGCCTGGCGGAGAAATGGGACATCTCGGCCGATGGGCTGGTTTATACGTTTCATCTCCGCGCAGACGTTAGATTCCACGACGGCGCGGACTTCGACGCGCACGCGGTGTGCGCGAACTTTGACCGGATTGCCGATCCGAACAACAAATCGCAGAAGGCCGCCGGGATGCTCGGCCCGAACGACAATTATCAGGGCTGTGAGTCGCCCGACTCACGCGCGGCGATCATTCGTCTCAAACAACCCTACGCGCCTCTGCTCGATTCACTCTCGCAAGTCTATTTCGGCATGGCCTCGCCAACGGCTTTGGAAAAATGGGGAATTGCCGATTACCAGTTCCACCAGGTCGGCACCGGCCCCTTCGAGTTCGTCGAGTACGTCCCCGGCGACCACCTGACCCTCGCCCGCAATCCCGATTACAACTGGGGGCCGAGGCTGTTCGCAAATCGCGGCCCGGCCTATCTCGAAACGATCACTTTCAAGTTCTACGAAGACCCGGCCACCCGCGCGATCGCGCTCGAATCTGGCGCGGTGCAGATCATCGGCGAGGTCCTGCCGCAGGACGTCGCCCGCCTCGCCCAAGACCCGCGCTTCAGGCTGTACGCTACGCCTATCCCCGGCCAGCCGCTGCAAATCTATCTCAACACCCAGCGCGCCCCCACCGACGACCAGCGGGTGCGCGAGGCCCTCTTGCTCGCCGTGGATCGCCCTGGCCTGGTCAGCGCCGTGTTCGGCGATTACTCGCCCATCGCCGCCGGCCCCCTCTCAGCCGTCACCTTTGGTTATTCGGCAGAGACCGCCGCCCCGGCTTACGACCCCCAACAGGCCGCCCAGCGCCTGGCCGACGCGGGTTGGAAAGACAGCGACGGCGATAGCCTCCTAGACAAAGAGGGGCGAGACCTGACGATTGACTTTGTCTTCGGGCCGTTTGGCCTCATGCCGCAGGCGGCGCAGCTCGTCGAGGCCAACTGGAAAGCGCTCGGCGTCAAGGTGAACAACACGCAGGCCGCCAACTTCAATGCGCTCCGGGACGCGCAGGCCAGCGGCGAGTACAACGCCATCGCCCTCAACTTCTTCGGCTCCGACCCCGACCTCCTGCGCGCGTGGTTCGCCTCCGATGTCTTCTTCAATTGGAGCAAGGTGAACGACCCCGATCTCGATCAGCTTTTGGCCGACGGCTTTCTCACCACCGACCCAACCCAGCGCGCGGCCATTTACGCCGAGGCTCAAAGGCGAATCAACGACCAGGCGCTTCTTATTCCCCTGCGCGACTACGTGAACCTGAACATGGCCTCGGCCAAAGTCACCGGCCTGCGCTTCAACGCCCAGGGCTGGTGGCCGTGGTTGGTAGAGGTGAAAATTGAACCGTAGGTCACGCTGGCAGCGTGACTGCTATAGAGGTTAAGATCGGCGTCAACGGATGTGCAACGGATCAGTGGATAGCGCGCAGCAAATCCGTTGATCCAGTAGAAAGGATCAGTCTATGTTAGGCAAAGGCGCGATGATCTGGAAAATCCGGGAATGGGCGGGGGGTGATCCGGCGGCCCAGGTTGGGGACGCGCAGGCGCTCGGCCTGAACTGGGTTGCCTTGAAGGTCGTGGATGGCACGCTCGAGCGGTGGGAGCGAAACCTGCCAAAGCAGAACGCGGACCTCCTCCCCGCCCTGGTGCCCAGACTAGCCGAGGCCGGCATCACGGTCATCGCTTGGGGATGGACTTACGGGCGGATCCGCAATCTGCCGTTCACCAGCATCGCCGCGCTGGAGGCGCAGCTCACCGCCGAGATCGTGGCGCGCTACGCCGGGCTGGGTCTGAAAAAGGTGTACCTGATCGACGCCGAGCATGATTACAAAGAGTCCTATCGGCGCCCCGGCCAGGTAGTGGGCCTCAACATGGCTGGTGAGGCGACCAAGTACATGACCACGCTGCGGGCCGCGGACCCCGACCTCCGGCTGTACCTATGCGCCTACCGCTACCCTTCAGTGCATGGCGACTTCCCCTGGGCGGCCTTCCTGGCTGACGCTCACGGCCACGCGCCGCAGGTCTACTTTCTGGAGGACGTGAGATCCGAAGGGGGCGAATTGCAGTTGGCGCGCAGCCTCCAGGAACTGACCGCGCTCAAGCCGCTCCCTGCTCTGCCCATTGGGCCTACCTACCGCCATGTGAGGAGGGATGGGAAGGAGTGGCAGGCGACTGGCGAGCAGTTGACGCGTTTCTTTGCCAAGGCCAAAGCCCTGGACTGTGAAGGTGTGGGCGTCTGGACGCTGGAGCAGGCGACGGAGGAACAGCGGCTGGCCCTTCAAGCGTTCCAGTGGGAAGAGGCGCAGCCCGAGCCGCGCGTACGCTGGGAGGATCTGGATGCGGCTGCGAAGGATGCGCTGCTGTTCCGAATGGCGCAAAAAGTAGGACTTGTTGACCAAGACGGCTTTGTCCTAGAGGAACCGGTTTAGGACGGGGCAAAGGGACTTTCGTGCCCTGGGAAATCAAGCGCTTAAGCGTCATTCATCGGCTGTGATTTTCAGGGCAATATCCGTGACGAAATCTGGGACGGTGAGCGTGTGCTGGCCAGCGGAGATGAACGACGTGCCAAGCCTCTCCCCCGTCGCCGGGTCGTACCAAATCGCCGCGCCCGTGACAGGCACGTCGGCGGTGAGGCGCAGGCCGCTGGTGGGGTTGGCGTGATCGGCGAAATTGACGAGGTAAGCCGCGTAAGCGTCCCGTGAACGTAAGCCGTAGGCGCGCACTTGCTCAGGCGCGGAAGCGACGACGGACACGGGTTTCGCCGCCGGGTCAAAGCCGGCGGTAAAGGCTTGCAACGCGCGGACGTACCCCCGCTCCTCCGGGCCGAGGTAGATGTTAGCCGCCCCCGCTGCGTAATCTTTGCCGAACGACGAGTTCCAGAAGATGAGGCCCGCCTGCTCAAAGAACGCCGTCCAGGCCCGCAGGCGCATCCGGGTCGCCGAACGCTCATCCCAATTCACACCGCTGTTGCCGTGTTCGCTGAAGAGGATGGGCTTGCCGAAGGGTCGTAGCGACCGGATTCGTTCCGCCGTCACGCGATCGGAGTCGAACTCGCTTTCGGTCTGATACCAGTGGGGCGAGACGATGTCCATCACGGCCAGGTCGGGCCGCTCCCAACTGGTGGCAATGGGGTGATCGTAGGGATCATAATCGCGCACGGCCTCCGCCACCCGGGCGTACCACGCCTCGCTCGCCGTCGCCTCGTTCATCAACTCCCAGAAGTCCACGTAAGCCGCATACCGATTGACGAAGTAACGCACATAGCGCTTGACGGCGTCCAGGTTAGGGCTATCCTCGGTCTCATGCCGGAAGGGAGGGTCGAACGCGAAGATGTTGGCATAAATCCGAAAGCCCTTCGCGCGCAAGGTTGTCACCAGCCTGTCGCCCCAGTGCGCTTCCTGCTGGCGGTAGAGGTTCCCCTCTGGCGCAATCCGCTCCCAAAGCCGGAAGCCGCAGTTCTCGGCGGTCCAACGCCACAGGTTGAAGCCCGCCGCCGCGTACGCGTTGAGGTACGTGTCCATGTCTATCTTCGAGCCAATGTGCAAGTTATGCGGACGGAAGCCGCCGTCAAAACCGAAGTCGTCGAACGGGTCGCCGCTGTGGTCCCGATCGTTGGTGCAGTCCTGCAGACCAATGGGATAGTAAGGCGTCCCGTCGTCGAGGACCCAATGGAAACGGTTGGGTTCGTACACCCGAACAAAACCATGCTCGCCGGACTCGATCACCATGAACTCGCCGGCGTCGGTGCGCGCGCCGGAAGCGTCGGCAAACTGCGACCACCAACGATAGCGCCCCACCTCGGACGGCGCGAAGCGGACTTTCCATGTATCCCCGCCGTCGTAGAAACCGCCCACGACGATGACGACGCCAGAGGGCGCGGTGAAGGTGACGGTCAGCGCCGCCTCATCCCACGGGTTTGCGTACCATGCCGCCGGGTACTCGAAAGTTCTTTCATAGACCGTGTAGCGTCCAATGGCGATTTCTGGCGGGGTTGGCGAGAGAGCCGGCGAGGGAGCGAGGGTTGGGGAAGATATGGGGCGGGCCGTTGGCGAGGCAGCCGGGGTGAACGTAACCGGCGACGGTGGTGGAGGGGTAGCCACTACGCAGGCTGCCATCAACCAGACCACGAGGGTGAAGAGCGCCATGCGGGGTTGCATTTTGCCAATTCTCGTATGATGAGCGCAGACGAGCAATCCAATTCGGACCGGAGAACCAGGCCCAGTTGCATGGGCGAGGTTCAGGATGATAATTGAGATCAGCGAAGTGCGCTGGTTGACTATCGAGGACGCATGTCGGCGACTGATCTCGGCCCGGCGAACGAGCAAAGGTAGGTGCAGCATGGCCCAGCAAGGCAAACGACAGCAGCAGTGGGCGAACATTTGGATCACTGTGACCCTCACCGCCCTCTTGACGGCGTGCGCCTCAGTATCCCCGCCACCCCCTACTACGGCTGCGTGGTCTGCAACGCCGCTCGCCTCGCCAATCTCCTCTTTAACTCCCTCCCCCACGCCAGCCTACACGCACGCGCCCACTCCCTCCACCACGCCGGTCCCATCGAACACACCAACACCCCAACCCTCGACCCGCGTGGTCATCCTGATCATTATAGACGGGGCGCGCTGGATCGAAACCTTTGGCGACCGCACCCACGAATTCATTCCGCATCTGGCCAACGACCTCGCGCCCCTCGGCGCGATCAACACCCAGTTCTACAATGAGGCTTCGACCTGGTCAGTCCCCGCCCATGCGGCTATCGTCACTGGAGCCTGGCAGGACATCCCCAACACAGGGCGCGTGCGGCCAACCGCACCGACGATTTTCGAATACTACCGCAAGGCGACCGGCGCGCCCGCAGACGAGGCGGTGTTTGTGCATGGCTCGTACATCGAGCCGGTGCTCACCTACAGCACCCACCCAGACTACGGGGCAGATTTCGGGGCGCGGATGTTCTTTAGCGACTACCTCAACCCTCCTTATGACGATGGGATGTGGGCCAATGCTCGGCAGGTGCTGGCGGATTTACACCCCCACCTGCTGATGATCAGCCTCCTCGACCCGGACGAAGCCGCGCATGAAGGGCAATGGGACGGCTACCGATTGGCGATCCAACACGATGACGAAATCATCTGGGATTTGTGGCAGCAGCTGCAAGCGGACCCCTTCTATGCCGGGCAAACGACGCTGATCGTCACCAACGACCATGGGCGCTACTGTGGCGGCGGCTGGCAGCAGCACGGCGGCTCTGACGAGTGCAACCGTCATGTCATGTTCCTGGCCGTCGGGCCGGAAATTCCGCCGGGGCTAGTAGTAGCGCAACGTCGCACCCTGCGCGACATTGCCCCGACCATCGGTTATTTATTAGGTTTTCACACCCCGCTCGCCGAGGGGGAGGTCATGGCAGAGTTGTATGAGTGATAGTTGAACCAGGCAAACGCATTTCTCCCCGCCCCATGCTTACTTACCTCCTCCGCCGTCTCCTCGCCTTCCTCCCCGTCCTCTGGGCCACGGTCACGCTCGTATTCCTCGCCCTGCGCCTGACCCCTGGCGACCCGACTGAGACTCTCTATGCCGAAGCGCAAATCTCGCGCGAGCAACTGGCCGCCAACCGCGCCGCGCTGGGGCTGGATCGCCCGCTTCTTGAACAATACGCCTCGTTTCTCAGCCAGTTAGTGCGCGGCGACCTCGGCGCTTCGCTTTTCACCGGACGCCCCGCTACCGTGACCATCTTCGAGCTCTTCATCCCGACCGCCGAACTCGCGCTCGCCGGGTTAACCGTCGCCTTCAGCCTCGGACTCGCGCTGGGCATTCTCTCGGCCACTCGCCCGGCTGCTTTCGTCAAGCCGTTCGCGAGCGCGCTCACTGCCCTCAGTCAGTCGCTGCCGGTGGCGTGGACCGGCCTGCTCAGTTTGTGGCTGACCGCCGGGCTGTTTAGTCTCAACGCCTCCCTCCTGCTTGAGTTAGCCTTGCCCGCCCTCGTATTGGGCTTCGCCATCGCCGGGCCAATCGCCGGGGTGACGCGCGCCAGCCTCGCCACGCTGCAAAACGAAATGTACATCGTCGCCGCCCGCGCGCGCGGCGTCACCGGCTGGCCGCTCCTCTGGCACATCCTGCGCGTCGCGCTCATCCCCATCGTCAACATGACCGCGCTGCAGGCTGCGTTTTTGTTCAGCGGGACGGTCGTCACTGAAACCGTGTTCGCCCGCCCCGGCCTGGGCCGCCTGCTTGTGGACTCGCTCCTCCGCAAGGATTTTCCAGTGGTGCAGGGCCTTGTGCTCCTCATCGCCGGGCTGTACCTGTCCTTCAACCTCGCCGCCGACCTCATGGCCGCCGCGCTTGACCCGCGCCTCCGCGCCCGCTTTCAGTAATCGGTGAACAGTCATCAGTGATCGGTGTTTGCTTCCTCCCTGCATGAAACTCATCCCCTTCGCCTGGCTTGCTCTTCTCCTCGTCATCGCTCTGCTGACTCCGGTCTTTGCGCCTTACGATCCAACCGCCGTCAACCCGGCTCAATCGCTGACTGCGCCTTCCAGTCAATATCTGTTGGGGACAGACCTGCTCGGCCGCGATGTCTACAGCCGCTTGTTGTGGGGGACGCGCCGCACTTTGGGGATGGCGCTGCTGGCTATTCTCGTGACTGCCGTCCCCGGCGCGGCGCTGGGGTTGGCCGCCGGGAGCGCGGGGGAGGGATGGGAGAGCTGGCTCATGCGCGGCCTCGAAGTGGCGCTGGCGCTGCCCCAGTTGTTGATCGCGCTCGTGATCGTCGCGGCCTTAGGGCAATCGCCGTGGGCGGTAGGGTTGGCAGTCGGGGCCGCCGGGATCGCCAGTTTTGCGCGCCTCGCCCGCTCTACCGTTCAACAGGTGCGCGGGCAGGCGTACGTCCAGGCCGCCGAAGCCTTAGGTATGGCGCCCGCACAAATCGTCCTGCGGCACGTCCTGCGCAATATTGCCGGGCCGTTGGCCGCCTTCACGACGATCCACTTCGCCTGGGCAATCCTCAACACGGCGACGCTGAGCTTCCTCGGCTTCAGCGGCAGCCCCGCGGCGCCTGATTGGGGGACGATGTTGAACGAGGGGCGGGCTTATCTCGTCACCGCGCCCTGGGTCAGCGCCGCGCCGGGCGCAGCGATTACGTTGACGGTGCTCGCGGTGAATACGTTGGGAGGCGCGTGGGGCGAAGGCAGACACAGACGAGACTACAATACCGTTGGATGATCTCTCCCCGTATCATGCCGTCGAGAGGTTTCAATCACTTCGCCTGCTGCGCCATATACGACACGATTCGCCGCGTCAATTCGGCGTCAGCGCGGGCGCGGTGCAGGTCAGGTGGGAGCGTGATGCCACAATGCCGCGCGGCGTCGCCGAGCCTGTGCCAGCGGTAATTCCCGTGATACCTGTTCCACTCGCCATGGAACTGCGCGTAAAGCTTCATGGCGCAGCGCCAGGGCGACTCGCCGTGTTGGGGAGCCTGCGTAAGCCAGGTCGCATCAAGCCCATTGGCCCGCGCCGATTGAACAAGGCGAGGCAGATCGAAGTCGAGGTTGTAAATCACCACCAGCCGGCCTGCCAGCGCCGCTTGCAAGGACGGCCAGATGTCTTTGAAAGAGGGCGCCGGGTTGACCATCGCATTGGTGATGCCATGCACATCGGCGGCCTCGCGCGTGATGGGGATAGTGGGACGGATGAGGCTATCGGTCAGCACAGCCCCCTCGTGATCAATCACCGCCAGCTCGCAAATCTCGTGCGCCCCCTTCAAGCCGGTCGTCTCCGTGTCAATGAACACGGGCTTCCGATCCCACCAGTCGCGCGCGGTGCGGATAGCGTCGGCGCGAGGTGTCATTGGCGCGTCTCCTTACGAAGATAGGCGGCCATTTCCTCAACCGGCGTCCGCGCCGCGTCGAACCACTTGATCCCCGGATCGGCGGGCTTGAACCAGTTAGCCTGGCGGCGGACGAACTCGCGCGTCTCGCTTTTGATGCGCCGCGCGGCCTCCGGCAAATCGCACTCCCCGCGCAAGTATTGACCGATTTGCTTGTACCCCAGCGCCGACAGCGCGGGCAGGTCCCAGCCGTAGCCCTGGGCTGCGAGCGCGCGCACTTCGTCCACCAGCCCCGCGTTCAACATGGCCTCCACCCGGGCGTCAATCCGGGCATATAACTCGGGGCGCGGGAGGGTGAGACCGATCGTCGCCGCCGAAAAGGGGGGCGGCGATTTGCGGCGCTGGCCGACAAACGAAGCACCGGTCGTCAGGGCAACTTCGAGCGCACGGATCACGCGGCGGGGGTTCCGCAAATC
>Ga0209341_10001245_pt1:15000-17500 | contig 25454 bp, 18 predicted proteins | sample RifCSP13_2_FD_184020 | JGI IMG/M metagenome (GOLD analysis project Ga0209341, IMG submission 184020) | Soil microbial communities from Rifle, Colorado - Rifle CSP2_sed 13_2 (SPAdes) (version 2) | ecosystem: Environmental > Terrestrial > Deep subsurface > Rock core/Sediment | place... | reverse complement strand
TCACAAACCTCGTGTGGGGCGAATAGTTTTCATTTCCCATCTCATGGAAAACCCTTTTCGCTCCGCTTAGCCTTATCCCCCTCGAGGGGTATTTTAGTGATAGGTTCTATAGGAACTGGACGGTCCTATTTGGTCAAATACCTAGCGACAAACTCCTATGTTCCTTTCATTACAGTATTTCTGAACAAGTTCCTGGATAACAAGCCTAAGGGTTTTCTTATTGATGATAGGGACGATATTGATGATAGTGACGATATTGATGTGAGTGACGATATCGACCGTGACCTTGATACGGAGCTGGAGCTTCTAACTAGGATGAATGTACTAACTATGGATATGATGCCGGAAATAGACCGATTTTATATCACCCTTCAATTCGAATTAGCAAAAGCAATGTCTCCTTGCATAATATGGATTCCAAACATTCACGATCTGGATGTGAATGAGTCGAATTACTTATCCCTCGGTCTATTAGTGAACTATCTCTCCAGGGATTGTGAAAGATGTTCCACTAGAAATATTCTTGTTATTGCTTCGACTCATATTCCCCAAAAAGTGGATCCCGCTCTAATAGCTCCGAATAAATTAAATACATGCATTAAGATACGAAGGCTTCTTATTCCACAACAACGAAAGCACGTTTTCACTCTTTCATATAGTAGGGGATTTCACTTGGAAAAGAAAATGTTCCATACTAAGAGATTCGGGTCCGTAACCATGGGTTCCAATGTACGAGATCTTGTAGCACTTACCAATGAGGCCCTATCGATTAGTATTACACAGAAGAAATCAATTATAGACACTAATATAATTAGATCTGCTCTTCATAGACAAACTTGGGATTTGCGATCCCAGGTAAGATCGGTTCAGGATCATGGGATCCTTTTCTATCAGATAGGAAGGGCTGTTGCACAAAATGTATTTCTAAGTAATTGCCCCATAGATCCTATATCTATCTATATGAAGAAGAAATCATGTAACGAAGGGGATTCTTATTTGTACAAATGGTACTTCGAACTTGGAACGAGCATGAAGAAATTAACGATACTTCTTTATCTTTTGAGTTGTTCTGCCGGATCGATTGCTCAAGACCTTTGGTCTCTACCCGGACCCGATGAAAAAAATGGGATCACTTATTATGGACTTGTTGAGAATGATTCTGATCTAGTTCATGGCCTATTAGAAGTAGAAGGCGCTCTGGTGGGATCCTCACGGACAGAAAAAGATTGCAGTCAGTTTGATAATGATCGAGTGACATTGCTTCTTCGGCCCGAACCAAGGAGTCCCTTAGATATGATGCAAAATGGATCTTGTTCTATCCTTGATCAGAGATTTCTCTATGAAAAATATGAATCGGAGTTTGAAGAAGGGGAAGTAGAAGGAATCCTCGACCCGCAACAGATAGAGGAGGATTTATTCAATCACATAGTTTGGGCTCCTAGAATATGGAGCCCTTGGGGCTTTCTATTTGATTGTATCGAAAGGCCCAATTCATTGGGATTTCCCTATTGGGCCAGGTCATTTCGGGGTAAGCGGATCATTTATGATGAAGAGGATGAGCTTCAAGAGAATGATTCGGAGTTCTTGCAGAGTGGAACCATGCAGTACCAGATACGAGATAGATCTTCCAAAGAACAAGGCGTTTTTCGAATAAGCCAATTCATTTGGGACCCTGCAGATCCACTCTTTTTCCTATTCAAAGACCAGCCCCTTGTCTCTGTGTTTTCACATCGAGAATTCTTTGCAGATGAAGAGATGTCAAAGGGGCTTCTTACTTCCCAAACAGATCCTCCTACATCTATATATAAACGCTGGTTTATCAAGAATACGCAAGAAAAGCACTTCGAATTGTTGATTCATCGCCAGAGATGGCTTAGAACCAAGAGTTCATTATCTAATGGATTTTTCCGTTCTAATACTCTATCCGAGAGTTATCAGTATTTATCAAATCTGTTCCTATCTAACGGAAGGCTATTGGATCAAATGACAAAGGCATTGTTGAGAAAAAGATGGCTTTTCCCGGATGAAATGAAAATTGGATTCATGTAATAGGAGAAAGGTTTCCCATTCCTTAGCCTGAAAGATATGTGGCCATGAAATAGGGATTAAGTGGAACAGAATTGACTGGGTGGTAGAGTCGTGGAAACACCTCCTTCTTCCATATTTTGGACACGGAACAATATGTTACTGCTGAAACATGGAAGAATTGAAATCTTAGATCAAAACACTATGTATGGATGGTATGAACTGCCTAAACAAGAATTCTTGAACAGCGAGCAACCAGAGCGATTCCTCACTACATCAAAAAATTTCCATTAATGAAAGATGTAAATCCATTGGAAAAATCAAAAATACGTATGTCGGATGAAATGGTGGTTGTTGCTATCTGCTCCAATAACGAATCGTTGGTTTAACTGAATAACTAAATGAATAACTAAATAAAATAGATAGAACCTTCTCTTCGTCTCAGGTCGATGGATCTTCTCAATTGGAAGATCCC
>Ga0209341_10001242_pt1 | contig 25497 bp, 26 predicted proteins | sample RifCSP13_2_FD_184020 | JGI IMG/M metagenome (GOLD analysis project Ga0209341, IMG submission 184020) | Soil microbial communities from Rifle, Colorado - Rifle CSP2_sed 13_2 (SPAdes) (version 2) | ecosystem: Environmental > Terrestrial > Deep subsurface > Rock core/Sediment | place: Rifle... | reverse complement strand
AGGCGGCGAGGCCCAGGAGGAGGGTCCCCAGGAGGGGCGCGGCGATCCACTCGAACTCGGGCGCGTGCACCTCGATCGGGGAGACGGGCTGCGGGGGCGCCGGAGGCGGGACGGCCAGGGCCGTGAGGGGCCGCGTCACGTCGCCCGCCCCGGACCAGTCCGTCATCGCGAAGACGAACCGCAGGTCGCTCGACGTCGGCGGGATCGGGATCGCGCCCTCGATCGCGCTCGCGTCCTTCGCGACGGGGACGGGGGACCCCGGGACAGCGGTCCACCCGTTAGACCACGCGGAGAGGGTCCGGGAGGTCACCCGGCCCGCCACGCCCTTCACCTCGAGCACGTAGTCCGCGAAGATCCCCTCGATGGGGGCTCCGCTCGGATCCGAGGCGTTCACGTCGACGTACACGCGGAGCACGTCCTCCGCGGTCCGACGTGGCTCCGGCGTGCGGTTGGACGGGCCTCCGCCTCCGGGGGGTCCGGGCGGGATCCGGACGACGTGCTGAGGGAGCGCCCCGTCGAGGAGGGTCCCGTTGACCTGGACGTAGAACCAGCCCGTCATGCCGTCCGTCGCGGCCCCGTACCGGGCGATGTCCACGTCCGTGTTGTTCAACCGCGCGGGGTCCGTGTCCGCGATCGTGTCCGCGGCCCAGTCCGCGAACAGACCGTCGACCTGCTTCCGCAGGCTCGGCGCGCCCACATACGCACGGACCGGACCGCCCACGACGGACACGGGACGGGGCCCCGAGGCCCCGAGCACCTCGACCTCGATCGCGTCTCCGGACAAAAATCCCGGGGCCAGCACGGACACGCGCAGGGACGCGGTTGGCTGGGCCCGGGTCAGGTTGATGGATTCCGCCGAGAGGGAGGTCGTGACGCCGGACGTCGAGGTGAGCTGGAACCCGGAGGCCGTCCAAGTCTCCGCGTCCGACGTGATGCCGAACGCGTCCGCCCGGATCTCGACGAGCTCCGTGGCCCCCGCGCCGACCACGGCCGCGAGGGGCACCACCTCGAGCCGGATCGCCCCGGGGCGCAGGGAGAGGGACACTTGGCTCGCGCTCCGATCGCCTTCGAAGTTGTCCGCGTACACGCCGATCCGGAACGCGTCGGGGTCGAAGGCGGAGAGGTCGAGCGTGGAGATCCAAAGCTCGAGCCCCGCGGCGGACGCGGCCCCCGACACCCCGGGACCCGCCTGCCGACGGCTCCAGTTGAGCTCGGAGGACGCGGGGAACGCGTACGCGCGCGCGGCCTCGAGGGTCGCGTTCCCGCCGTACGCCTCGACGACGACCTCCGCGCCGTGGCCCGCGAAGTCGAAGCCCGTGGCGGGGTCGCCGTCCGCGTCGATCAGGAAATACACGCCGTCGTAGCCGACATCGTCGCCGAACATCGTGCCCCGGGTCGAGGCGAACAGGAACAAGTCGTCACGGTCCAGGAGACTCGCGAAACGGACCAGGTCGACGTCCGGGTCACCGGAACCCGTCGCGGCCGTCAGTCCGGGCACCGGGGCCCAGTCGCCGAAGGTTCCGTCGATCGCGATCGGGGAGGCCGGGCCCGACGCGGGGAAGTAGAGGGTGCCGAGGGCCACGAGGGCCACGACGATGCCCGAGACGAGGATCCCGGACGCGGTCCGGTGGGGGGGCCGAGGCAGATGGACCTCCGTGATGCCGGAGCCGTTCACGTAGCCGCGGCCGTTGATGAAGCCGTTGATCCGACCTCGGCCGTTGATGAACCCGTTGATCATGCCGCGGCCGCCCGCCCCGTTCACGATCCCGTTCACGGCGCCGTTCACCGCGCCGTTCACGGCCCCGCGGGTCCGCGCGCCCGGGCGGCGGAAGACGGAGCGGGCGCGGAAGCCGGACGGGGTCGGGGTGTGGGGCGCCTCGGGGCCCCTCGAGGGTGGCGGCGCGGGCTTCTCGCGCACGGGAGCCTCGGGAGGCGAGGCCACGGGTGTTGGCTCGGGTTCGGGGGGCGGCTCGGGCCGCGAGGGCTCGGGCGGGGCATCGGGTTCCGGGAAGGGCTCGAGGTCCTCGAGGAGGGAGTCGAGCTCCGCGAGCTCCGCTTCGGGCGCCTCCTCGGGCGTCGGGGGCGTGGGGCTGGGTTCGGGGGCCGCCTCGACCGCGGTCATGCACGCGGGGCACCGACGGGCGCCCGGGGGGAGGGGCTCGCTGCACACGCGGCACGTGGGGAGGTCGCTCACGACGGACCGCTGGAATTCCTGGATCTCCTGATCGAGGGCGGCCGTGTCGACGACGGACCGCAGGCTCGATCGAAGCTCGGCCGCGCGGGGCTCGCCGCCCGCCTTCGCGAGCAGCCGCGACTGCGCGAGGGCGATCCGGCGCTTCGAGGGCGAGAGGCCCGACGCCCGGTCGAGAGACTGGAGGGCCTCCCGGACCTGGCCCATCGACTCGAGCAGCAGGCCCCGGGCGTACCACAGGTCCTCGTCCTCCGGGTCCTCCATGAGCCGCAGGTCGTAGAACGCGAGGTGGCCCTGGTCCCCGTCCCGCACGAGGCCGCGACGAGTGGGCTCGTCCATCTCCTCGTCGTCGAACGCGGCCCGGCAGTCGACGCATGCGGACGCGAACGCGGAGGTCACGGACCCGCACAGGGGGCACTCGTACTCCTCGTCCAAGATGGACTCCTTCGAACGGGCCCGGGGGAACTCGAGGACGAACCGGAGGCCTTCCGCGATCTCCCGCGCCCCCGCGGGCCCGATCCCGGGCACGGCCGCGAGGTCCGAGGCCGCGGCGCGCTTGATCTTCCAGACCGCCGTGTAGCCCGCATCGAGGAGGGCGCGGGCCCGCTCCTCGTCGACGCCCTGGATCCGCCGGATCTCCTGGGCCTCGCGCTCGTCGTAGTCGCCCCGGATGCGGCGGGCCCGCCGCTTCTTCGCCCGGCGGGGCGATGGAGGGCTCGGGGGTCCGATCTGGTACCCGCACGTCGGGCAGGTCGCGTCGTCGGGGGACAGGAACGTCGCGCACATCGGGCACGCGGACGGCCGTCGAGCCGGCGTCTCCGCGGCGGCAGGTGCGTCCGTGAACGCCTGCCTCGCATGGCAGCGGTCGCACAGGAGCTGGGTCGTGTTTGGTGAGCCGCAGTCCGGGCAGCTCAGCGTGCCCCCGACCTCCGCGAGGTCCCGGCGGACCGTCGCGCCTCCGCACGTGTCGCACACGACGAGCGGCAACAGGGGGCCGCCGCACGTGCCGCACGGGGGCAGCTCCGAGACCCGGCGGGTCATCCGGGGCCTCCCGCGAGGGCTTCGAGTTCCCGCGTCGCCTCCGTGAACGCGGGGCGCGCTCGCACGGCGCGGTCGAAACACGCCCTGGCCTCCGCGGCCCGGCCGTCTTCGAGGTACGCGCGGCCCTTCTGGTACCACGCCTCCGCGTACGCCGGCCGGATGCTCAGGGCCGCGTCGAAGCACCGGATGGCCTTCGACACGTCCTTCGATTCGAGGAAGGCGGTGCCCAGGTTGAGCCAGAGGGCGGGGTACTTGGGGTCCTCGGCGAGGGCCCGCTCGAACAGCCCGCGCGCGGCCCCGAGGTCCCCTTCCCGCGCGCGGATGATCCCGAGGTTCATCAGGGCGAGCTCCGCGGCCGGGTCGATCTGGAGGGCCACCTCGAAGCACTCCGCGGCGCGCGTCGGCCGGTCCGTGTGCAGGAGGGCGAGTCCCTTGTTGCACCACGCGTCCACGAAGGACGGGTTGATCTTGAGGGCCCGGTTCAGGCACCGCAGGGCGTCCATGGGCCGCCCGAGCCGTTCGAGGGCGACGCCCAGGTTGTTCCACGCGGGGGCGTACCGCGGATCCGCGGAGGCCGCCGCCTCGTACGCCTCCCGGGCCCCCTCCGCGTCCGCGCGGCGGAACCGCTCGTTCCCCCGTCGGACATCCCAGAGTGCGCGGGACCGTCCGTCCCGGCCAGGAAGAGGGAGTACCCTGAGGGCTCGGCGGAATCCCTCGAGCATTCGGCCATCTCACTTTTTATACGGTTAATGGAGTTTCTCCCGCTGTTATCACCCGTGGATGTTGGCATGGAGCGCGCGGTCGTCCTCTGCGACGGGTATTTTGGGACGAGCACCGGGAAGACGGCGAACGGCCTGGTCCGGTACTCGAGGCGCTATGAGATCGCGGGCGTGATCGACGGATCCAGGGCGGGCCGGGACGCGGGGGAGGTCCTCGACGGCACGCCGAAGGGCATCCCGATCGTCCGCGACCTGCGGGAGGCCATCGAACGCTGCCGGCCCGAGACCCTGATCATCGGGGTCGCGACGTTCGGCGGGTACATCCCGAAGGAGTTCCGCCCGATCATCCGCGAGGCAATCGAGAGCGGGCTGCACGTCGCGGCGGGCCTCCACGAGTACGTGGGCGACGACCCCGAGTTCGCCGCCCTTGCGGCGTCCAAGGGGGTCGCGCTCCTCGACGTCCGGAAACCCCGGCCCCTCCGGGAGCTCGAGCAGTTCTCGGACCGGTCCCGCCACCTGCCGTGCGTGCGGATCCCCGTCCTCGGCACGGACGGGTCGATCGGGAAGCGGACGACGGCCCTCCTCCTCACGGACGCGCTCAATGCGGCCGGCATCCGGACGACGTTCGTCGCGACGGGCCAGACGGGGCTCCTGCAGGGCAGTCCGTACGGGGTGCCTCTCGACTCGATCAAGGGGGACTTCATGGTCGGGGAGCTCGAGGCGGAAATCGTGCGCGCCCACGAGGAGACGCGCGCCCAGGTCATCGTCGTGGAGGGGCAAGGGAGCATCTCCCATCCCGCCTACGTGTGCGGGACGCGAGCGATCCTCATGGCCTCGATGCCGACTGGGATGCTCATGATGCACGCCCCCGCGCGGAGGACGCGGAACTTCCGGCGGGACGTGGTCGCATGGCCCATGCCGACCGTCGAGGAGGAGATCCGCTGGCTCGAGTTGTTCGCCCGGGAGGCGAAGGTGTTCGCGCTGGGCGTCAACCACGAGAACATGACCCGGGAGGAGGCCGACGCAACCGTGCGGGAGTGGGAGGCGGCGCACGGGCGGCCGTCCGCGGACCCCCTGTGGCACGGATGCGGGAAGTTTGTCGATGCGGTCCGGAGGATGCTGTGAAGATCCCCAAGTCCCATCCGCGGCATGACTCCCTCGTCCGGCGGGAGCGCCTCGTCCGCGCGTGGAGGGCCGGCATCGTCGTGCCGGAGGGCCTCATCGCCCACGGCCGGGGGGAGGCGTGGGACTACCTCCTCGGGGAGGGATCGAGCGCTCCGGCCCTCGTCGCGGAGAAGGCCGCGGCGGCGCATCTGGTCGCGGCGAAACGCCCTGTCATCTCCGTGAACGGGAACGTCGCGGCCCTCGCCGCGCGGGAAGTCATCCGTCTCGCAAAGGCGATCCCCGCGGAGGTCGAGGTGAACTTGTTCCATCGATCCGAACGCCGTGTTCGAGACATCGCCCGGATCCTTCGATCGGCGGATGGCCGGCGACGCGTGACAATCCGCGGCCCGCGGCCGGATGCGAGAATCCCGGGGCTTGAATCCCGACGGGCCCTCTGCCATCGAGACGGGATGTTCCGCGCGGACGTCGTCCTCGTCCCTCTCGAGGACGGGGACCGCGCCGAAGCCCTCGTGAACATGGGGAAGACCGTCATCAGCATCGATCTGAACCCGCTGAGCCGCACGTCCCAGCGTGCGAGCATCCCGATCGTGGACGAGCTCAGTCGGGCCGTCTTGAACATCGAACGCTTCGTCCGCGACCTACGTCGGGACCGAGAGGAAGCGCGCCGGATGGCCGACGAGTACGAGCGAGCCGGGAACCTTCGGGCGACCTTTTCGTTCCTGGACTGGCGTCTCTCCGTCCTGTCGCGGAAGCCGCGGCGACGACCTCGACGGAAGCGCAGGACTCACGTGAAGTGACCCGGTTTCCACTTGATCGAGCAGCCCATCGGAGGGACGAACGTAGTGGGCGGCTCGCGCTTCGCGACGAGGGCATCGAGGACCTCGCGCATGTACGGCTTCTTGACCCCGCGGGGATCCTTCGAGTCGTCGAGCTTCCCGCGGTACCGCAGCTTGCGGTCCGAGTCGAACACGAAGAAGTCGGGCGTGCACACGCCGCCGTAGGCCTGCGCGACCTGCTGGCTCTCGTCCCGGAGGTACGGGAAGTTGTAGCCTTTGGCCTTCGCCCGCTCGACCATGTGGGGGAAGTCGTCCTCCGGATAGGACGCGGTCTCGTTCGCGTTGATCGCGACGAACTGGACGCCCTTCCCGGCGAAGTCACGCTGGGTCGCGACCGTCCGGTCCTCCCACGCCTGGACATAGGGGCAGTGGTTGCACCAGAACGCGACGACGAGGATCGGCTTGTCCTTGAACGACGCGAGGGAGTACGTCCTGCCGTCCACGGCCGGGAGGGAGAAGTCCGGAGCTCTCGATCCGACCGGGAGGCCCTGGTACTGGGTCAGCTCCATCGTATGACCGGCACGGCTACGCGCGGCCGTGCCATAAGTCTTTGCCGCGGGGCGCAAAGGTTGTGAGCCCGAGGGGGATGGCGGACGCGTGAGGCGGAGCGTCGCGCAGTTCTCCCTGACCGGGCTCACCCAGGCCGCGGTCCTCGCGAGCGCCCAGGGATTCGCGTCCCAGGAAGGGATGTCGATCGTAGGCGGATCGCCGAACCACGTCACGATCGCGCGCGGGAGCGAGCTGTGGACGGGCGAGCGAATCGTCCGGGTCGGGGCATGGGATGCGCCGGGAGGGGTCCACGTCGCGGTCGAAGCGTGGGCCGAGCTGTGGCCGTGGGGCGCGTACGACGCGAACCCGCGTGCGATCTGGGGATTCTTCGCGCGCCGCGACGCATGGAAGCTGGCGACGTACTTCGTCGCGCGGCTCGGCGTGACGGGCCGGAGCGCGCATTTCGTCGCGCGTGAGACACAAACTATATCTGCGTCGCGCCCAATCGACGATTCCCGTGAGTTGACGTGAAGTACGTCGTTGTCACGGGTGGCGTTTTGTCGGGGCTCGGGAAGGGGATCTCGACCTCGTCAATCGGCGTGTTACTGAAATCGAAGGGACTGCGGGTCTGCGCCGTCAAGATCGACCCGTACCTGAACGTCGATGCGGGCACGATGAACCCGTATCAGCACGGGGAGGTGTTCGTCCTCGACGACGGATCCGAGGTCGACCTGGATCTCGGGAACTACGAGCGGTTCCTCGACGTGAACCTGACCGGGGACCACAACATCACGACGGGGAAGGTGTACCGCGCGGTGATCGAGAAGGAACGCCGCGGGGACTACCTGGGGAAGACCGTCCAGATCATCCCGCACGTGACGGACGAGATCAAGGCCCTGCTCCGCGCGGTCGGGGAGAAGGAGGGGGCCGACGTCGTCCTCGTCGAGGTCGGCGGGACGGTCGGAGACATCGAGGGAATGCCGTTCCTCGAGGCGGTCCGCCAGCTCGGCCAGGAGGAGGGTCACGAGAACGTCCTATTCGTCCACACGACCCTCGTCCCCGTGATGGGCGCGGTCGGCGAGCAGAAGACGAAGCCGACCCAGCAGAGCGTCCGCGAGCTCCGGGCTGCGGGAATCCAGCCGAGCGCGATCATCGCGCGCGGGGAGCGCTCCCTGGAGCCGGACATCAAGAAGAAGATCGCCTTCTTCACGGACGTCCCCGTCGAGGGAGTCGTGAGCGCGCCGGACGCGGCCACGATCTACGACGTGCCGCTCCTCTTCGACGGGCAGGGCCTCACGGAGTACGTGATGGGCCGGCTGAACCTCTCGAAGAAGGCAGAGGACATGGAGGAGTGGAAGGAGTTCCTCGAGAACCTGAAGAATCCCGAGATGGAGGTGACGATCGCCCTCGTGGGGAAGTACACCCATCTGAAGGACTCGTACATCAGCCACATCGAGGCGTTCCACCACGCCGCGGCCCACGCACGCGTCCGCGTCCACCTCAAATGGATCGAGTCGATCGACATCGAGAAGCGCGGGACGAACGAGTTCGAGGGAGTCGACGGGATCCTCGTCCCGGGCGGGTTCGGCGACCGTGGGATCGAAGGGAAGATCGCGGCGACCCGCTTTGCGGCGGAGCACGACATCCCGTTCCAGGGCGTGTGTCTCGGCTTCCAGCTCGCGACGGTCGGCTTCGCCCGGGCCGCGCTCCGACTCGACGGGGCGAACAGCTCCGAGTTCGATCCGAAGACGCCCCACGCCGTCGTCGACCTCCTCCCGGAGCAGCGCTCCGTGAAGGGGATGGGCGCGACGATGCGCCTCGGGGCCCACGAGATCTTCCTCGACCCGGCCTCCGCGACGGCGAAGCTGTACGGCTCGACGACGATCCACGAGCGCCACCGTCACCGATACGAGATCAACCCCGCGTACATCGAGAAGCTCGAGGCCGCGGGCCTCCGGTTCGTGGGCCGGTCCGACGACGCCCGACGGATGGAAGTCCTCGAGCTGAAGGGCCACCCGTACTTCATCGCGTCCCAGTTCCACCCGGAGCTGCGGTCCCGTCCCCTGCGACCGTCACCCATCCACCTGGGCCTCGTGAAGGCCGCCGCGTCGCGAGGCCGCAAACCTTAAGGGATTCCGGACCTTGGTCCGTGGGTCCATGACGACCTTCGGGTATGACCAGCTCCTCGCGCGCGCGAAGAGCGCGCTTCCCCAGGCCCTGACGAGCGGGGAGCGGTTCCAGATCCCGGAGGCGGACATCGTCGTGGAAGGGAAGACGACGATCCTTCGGAATTTCATGGACATCGTGGAGGCGATCCGCCGGGACCCGAACATGGTCCTCACGTACCTCCTTCGAGAACTCGGGACCGCGGGCGCGCAGGACGGGCGGCGGGTCGTGTTCAAGGGCAAGGTGACCGGGCAGCAAGTCGCGGACCGGGTGCGCGCCTACGTGGACACGTACGTGATCTGCCAGGAATGCGGGCGGCCGGACACGCGCCTCGTCAAGGAGGACCGGGTCGCGATGCTCGAGTGCGACGCGTGCGGCGCGCGGCGTCCGGTGAAGTCCGTGAAGAAGGCCGCGAAGGTCGAGGAGGCGCCCCTCGTGGAGGGGAAGATGTACGAGCTCATGATCCAGGACATCGGGAAGAAGGGGGACGGGATCGCCAAGCTCGACAAGTACATCATCTACGTCCCGGGCACCGCGAAAGGGGCCATCGTGAAGGTCCTCATCGAGAAGATCGCCGGGAGCGTCGCGTTCGGACGGGTGTCCCGGGAGTAGGCGGCCCATGCCGCGGGAGCAGCTGTCCGTCCTCGCGATGGGCGTCGTCCTCGGCCTATCCCAGCTCCTCGCGATCCTCGTTTCGGGGACGTTCCGGGACAGCGGCCTCCAGGCGTTCCCGCAACCGGAGAACCCGACGAACGCCCTCGTGTACATCGTGATGATCCTCGTCTTCACGGCGGTCATTCTCGCGCTCGTGAGATACCGCCGGCGGGACCTCGTGAAATACGTGATCCTGGGCTCCATCTTCCTAACCCTGGTGTTCGTCCTGCTGCTTCCCCTCCTGTACGGCCTCTACTTCCTGAGCCCGGGCCTGTTCGACACGGACCTCGGTGGGAACCTTGCGACGGTCCTCGCGTTCGGCGTCGCGGGGCTCCTCGTGGTCGGCCTCGTGAAGTATCCGGAGTGGTACGTCGTGGACGCAGTGGGCCTCGCCGTGGCCGTCGGAGTGACCGCGATCATGGGCATCTCGTTCGGCGTGCTCCCTGCGATCCTCCTCCTCACGGGCCTCGCCGTGTACGACGCCTGGGCCGTCTACCGGACGAAGCACATGGTGGCCCTCGCGGACGAGCTCACGACCCAACGGCTCCCCGTCCTCCTCGTGATCCCGAAGCGGGCGAACTACTCGTTCCGGGCCCAGAAGGGCCTCAAGGAGCAACTCGAGTCGGGCGAGGACCGCGAGGCGATGTTCATCGGCCTGGGGGATCTCATCATACCCGGCGTGATGAGCGTGTCCGCGTTCAACTTCCTGAGCCCGAGCGTGACGTTCCTGGGCGTCCCCGGGCACGTCGCGGTCGCCCTGATGACGGTGGTCGGCAGCCTCGTCGGGTTCGCGGTCCTCATGCGCTTCGTCGTGCGCGGAAACCCGCAAGCCGGACTCCCGCTCCTGAACGGAGGGGCAATCGCGGGGTTCCTGGTCGGGAGCGTGTCCGTGTACGGCTCCCTGACGGCCGGCATCCTGTGAGCCGCGGCGCAACCGTCTTATAGCCCGGTCCGCTTGGCACGGTCCCTCGAGGTCCCGCGATGGCCCTGTGGCAAGGACGTTCCCGACGAAAGCCGACGGGAGGACGGTACCGACCCCTCCGCAAGAAGCGGAAGCACGAGATCGGCCGAGAGCAGCAGTTCGCGTTCGTCGGGCCTCAGCGGCTCAAGCTGTACCGCACGAGGGGACGGAACCGGAAGGTCCGCGTCCTCGGGGCCGAGTTCGCGAACGTCCTCGACCCGAGGACCGCCGCGACGAAGAAGGTCAAGATCCTCACGGTCAAGGAGAACCCGTCGAACCCGCACTTCGTGACGCGCAACATCCTGACCCGCGGGGCGACGGTCGAGACGGAGATCGGCCTCGCGAAGGTGACGTCCCGGCCGGGCCAGGACGGGGTCGTGAACGCGGTCCTCGTCACGTCGCCCGGATGACGGGCCTCACTCCGCGGACCTCGTGATCCCGACGTCCTTCGCGAGCGCGTACGGCACGAAGTTCGGGATGCTCACCTCGCCCCACCACATCATCTGCTCTGTCTTGTCGCTCAGGGCCACGACGTTCTGCAGGAGGCGGATCAGGTTGTCCGTGACCCGGATGTCCTTCCACGCCTCGACGACCTCGCCCTTCCGGATGTGGAAGATCCCGTCGCGGGGGATCGTGCTGAAGTCCCCCGTCACGTAGGACTGGTACCGCGTGTACCATGTGTTCGTGAGCCAGAGGCCGTCCTTGACCTCCGAGAAGATCTCGTCCTTCGTCCAGTCGCCCGGCTCCACGAAGACCGCGTGGGGCTCGGGGGACACGAGGCCCGCGTTCCCGGTCGTCTTGGCCTTGAAGCGCTTCGCCGTGGACGTGTTGTGGAGATACGTCTTGAGGATCCCCCTCCGGACCACGACGTTCCGGCGGGTCGGCACGCCCTCCGCATCGAACTTCCTGCGGCCAATCGAATCCGCGGAGCCGTCCTCCATGAGCGTGAGGGCCGGGGATGCGATCCGCTTCCCGATCTTCTTCCCGAAGGGAGAGAGGCCCGCCGCGACGACCCAGGCGCTCAGCCTCCCGACCGCGTTGTCCGTGACCGAGCCGAAGATGAGGGGGTCCAGGACGACCGTGTATCGGCCCGGCTTCCCGGGTTTCGGGTCCTTCGAGAGGGCCGCGACGCGTCCCGCCTTGCGGCCCGCCGCCTCGGGCTTGAACTGGGACAGCTTCGTGCCGCACGCGATCCCGTGCCCGCTCGACTCGAGGGCGAGCATCGCGCGGATCGACAGGTACAAGCTCGCGCGGTGGTCTTCCGCGTTGACCCCGTTCGAACTCACGAGGTGGTGCCGCTCGTCGTACTTCCAGAACGATCCCGCGCACTCCTTCGCCCCCTCCTCGAGGGCCCCGTGGATCGCGGCCTCCACGTGGTCCGCGCCGTCGTCGAGAGCGATGACCTTCGGGTCGGGGCGCGTCCGCGCATACCGGAACGGGCCCCGCGCGATCCCGCCGTACTCCGGATTCTCCTGGGAAGTCTTGGCGATCTTCACGAGCCTCTCGACGGCCGGGCCCACCTTCGAGAGGTCCTTGATGTCGCTCAGGAGGACCCGCCGGTTTACGACGAGGAACACCCATGCGGTCGACTCGCGCCAGGCGTTGCTGATCACGGGTTCGTTCCGCGCGAACCGGATCTGGTACGAGCGGTTCGTGACGACGTCCGCGACGGCGTCCTGGGCGCCTAGCTTCACGGCCCTCTCGACGATCTGATGGGCGATGTCCTCCATCCGGCTCACCTCAGGTACACGTTGCGGAGTCGCATGCTCGGCCCGCCCATGCTCGCGTCGAGGGCTTGCCCGGGGTCCGACTTCCCGCAGAAGCCCGCCTCGAACTCGAGGTCTTTCCCGACCGCGTCCACGGCGGACCAGAACGTCGGGGTCGTGAGCTCGATGACCGTGTTCCGGACCGGGTGCTTGATCTCCCCGTCCTCGACGAGATACGATTCGCGGCCCGCGTACTTCGCGTTGTACCGCTTGTCGTCGATGTTCCACTCCATGAAGCTCTTCATGTAGACTCCGAACCGGACGTCCTCGAGGAGCTCCTCGAGGCTGTGGTCCTTGGGCTCCACGAACGTGTTCGCCATCCGGACGATCGCCTCGACGTTGTAGTTCACCGCGCGGGACGCCGCGTTGCTGCGCGTCCGCAGGGCCGACGCGGTCTCGCGGTTGTGGAGGAACTCGTGGACCTTCCCCTCTTTGTACAGGTACCGACGCCTCGCGCGCACCCCCTCGTCGTCGTACATGTAGTACGCGATCGCATGCTCGAGGGTCGGATCGTCCACGACGTTCACGAGATCCGAACCGACCCGCGTGCCGATCGACTCCGGCGTGATGAACGATTTGCCCGCCTGGCTCGCCTCCCTCCCCAGGACGCGGTCCGCCTCCGTGGGGTGGCCGCACGACTCGTGGGACGCGATGCCTGCGACCTGGGGCCCCACGACGAGGTCCATCTTCCCCTCGGGGGACTTCTTCCCCTGCACGAGGGATGTCTGCATGGAACGCGCCTCCTCCAGGACCCGGTTCGTGAGGTCCCACTCCCGGATGCCCTCCCAGCCGCCCGACCAACCGTAGTTCCGGTGGGTCTGCTCCACATCCCCATCGTTCACGAGGGTCAGGAAATAGAACACGCGGAGCCGGGGACTGTACGAGCGGATTCGCGAGCCTTCCGAGTTCGCGAAGTCCTTCTCGATCCGGTTGTTCGAGAGCTGGAAGTACCGCGCCGCGATTTTGTAGCCGAGCCCGAGCAGCTCCTTGTCGACTCCCTGCAATTCCGCGATCTTCTCGTCGACGGGGACGTCCGCGAGGGGCTTCTTCTCCGGGACGGACCAGTCCGCCACGATCGCGTCCTCCTGGGCGAACCGGATCGGGGTCTTTCGCCTGGAGGCCCGGGCAATCGAGATCGCATCGCCGACGGCGGCCTTCACGTCGGACTTCGTGAGGAGATTCGTCGCGGCGAACCCGAGGCTCCCCTTCACGAGCACGCGGATCCCGATTCCCTGGTCCTCCCCGACGTACAGGGCGTCCAGGACGCCGTTTTTCACGATGAACTGCTCCGCGTTCTGGTGCTCATAGCGGGCCTCCGCGTACGCGGCGCCCTTTTTCATCGCGGCGTCGACCGCGAACTCCGTCAGATCGAGGTCCGGCATGCGCTCCGCCCCCGCAGAGGGGGGAGGAACGCGGGGAGACGCTTAAAGCGTGCGGACTCCGCGGGAAACCTTATGGCGGGGCGCCGCATCCGACGGACCGTGCCGAAGGGAGACCGACCGATCGTCCTGTATCCGGCATACTTCGACCTGGCGAGGACCCGGGACGAGGGACGCCGCGTCGCGAAGAAGTGGGCCGTCGAATCCCCGACCGCCGAGGAGATCGCGGCGGCGGCCAAGGCGCTCGGGCTCGAGCCGACCGTGGAGGAGGACCACGCGTTCCCGTCCACGCCGTGGAAGAAGGACGGCCGGGTCCTCGTCCGCGCGGACTACTTCAAGACCTCCGTCGTCCGGAAGGTCGCGGAACGGATCAAGACGTCCCGCTGAGTCAGCGCGGGTTCTGCATCGTGCGGATGTCCTCGACGAGCCGTTTCCCCGAGGCGACCAGGTCGACGGAGTGGATGACCGCGCCGAGTTCTCGGAGGGTGTCCTCGACGCTTTCGTAGTTCACGGAACTTCCCTCGATCGTGACGAGCACGCTCTCCGTGTCCTGGTCGACCTCATCGAGGGTGCAGCTCACCCCTTCCACGCCCTTCAGGGCGCTCAGGCGGCGGGACATCTCGATGAGCGACGGCTTGTGAGGCTTCAGGACGTCGAGGACGAGTCGCTTGATTTCACTCACGAAGTCGTGGCTCCGAAGGGGGCGTCCCATCGAGGGCCTCGATATTAAACGTTACTGGCGGCCTGCGCGCGCGGATATCATCCTTGCCCCGTCGTGACCTCCGCTCCGTCGCGCCCGACGATCATCGTGTGCTCCGTCTGGGACACGATCCCCCCTCCCGTGTCGACGAGGGCCGCGTACGTCATGATCGCGCGCTTCCGGAGGAGGCGGTTCAGGAGGGCCGGGGCCCGGGGATTGAGCTGATGGGCCCATCGCTCCGCGAACGGCAGGGACCGGAAGTTCGCCGCGAGGAGGGCGAGGAAGGCGGACGCCTCGGGATCCGGGTCCGTCCCCGGGCGGACGACCCGGTAGATGTTCCCCGTCCCGCGACCGTCGACATGGCCCGAGCCGGACGAGGCGAACGGCTCGATCGCGACGACCTCCCCCTCGAAGAGGGTGTCGTGCCCGTGGGGCACGTTCGGGACGCTCTTCCCGGCGTGGAGCACGTACCGCTCGATCGTGTGGCCCGTCAGGTTCCGGATCGGCTTGTGCCCGTGGGACTCGATGGCCCTCTGGATCCCGGCCCCGAGATGCTTCGTCTCGACCCCGTGCCGCACGGCCTCGATCGCGGTCTGGAGGGCCAGCTCGGAGGCCCGGATGAGCTCCGTCCAGTTGCGCGTGCCCACCTCGACCGTGAGCGCCGTGTCGGCCACGTACCCGTCGAGGTGCGCTCCCAGGTCGATCTTCACGACGTTCCCCCGGCGTAAACGGAGGGGGTCGTCGTGCGTGGGTGTGTAGTGGGCCGCGACCTCGTCGATCGAGAGGCATGTCGGGAACGCGGGACGCAGCCCGCGCTTCCGGAAGACGTCCTCGACGGCCTCCGCGACGTCGAGGAGGAGGGCCCCGTCCTCGACGAGGTCCACCGCGTGCTCGCGCGCCTCCCGGGAGACGCGACCCGCCCGCCGGAGCTTCTCGAGGATGTCCGGATCCATCGGCTACGGCCCCTTCGGAAGGGCCCCGGGCCTAAGGATTTTTGCACGCGCCCCCCTGAGATCGACGACCGCGGACGGGACCCCGAGGGAGGCCGGGCCTCCGTCCACGTACACGTCGACGCGGTCCGAGAGCTGGTCGGCAGCCTCCTGACACGTGACGGGCTCGGGCCCGTCATGGCGGTTCGCGCTCGTCGACGTGATCGGGCCGAAAGCTCTCGCGAGGAGACGCGGGATCGGATGGTCGGGGACGCGGAGACCGATCGTGCCGGCCTGGGACACGACCGGGCCCGGCGCCTCGGGGGTCGCCTGGAGGACGACCGTGTACGGGCCGGGAAGGTTCTTTCCGCAGAACGCCTCCGCGATGGGCGTCCGTGCGCCGAACCGGAAGACGTCCGCCACGGACGCGACCGCGATCGAGACGGCGAGCTCGCGCGGTCGCTCCTTCGCCGCGTACAGGCGGTCGACGGCCGCGATGCGGAACGGATCGGCCGCAAGGCCGTACACGGTGTCCGTCGGATGGACGACGAGGCCGCCTTCGCGGAGCGCCCCGAGGATCCGGTCCACGGCGGACGCGTCCAACACGAACTTGGATCCCACGTTCGTGGCTCGGAGGACAATGGCCACGGGCGTCCCCAACCGACGCGGTCTAATGGACTTTCGCGGGCGCGCGGAAGAGCAGGTACGCCTCGTGACCGAGCCGATCGTCCGGGGGCTCGTACGGATCGAGCTCGAACCCGGACGCGTCGGGGACGCGGGACGCGATCGCGCGGGTGAACGGGGCCGCGTCCGCCGAATCGGCGAACTCGGCGAGCGGGACGAAGGCCGCGTCGCTCACTTCGACGCGGTCGGGCCTGGGCTCGCCCGACTCGTAGGCCATCGTGAAGATGAGGAACGTGTCGTTCACCTTCGGGGTCACGAGGTTTCGCACCGCGATGAGGCGGCCCGCGCGCCCGATGATCCCGGTCTCCTCGAGGACCTCGCGTTCGACCGTCCGGACGACGGACTCCCGCGGCTCCACGTAGCCGGACGGGATGGCCCATCGCCCGGCCCACGGGCCGTACGTCTTCCGGACGACGAGGAGGGCGTCCCGGCGGACGAGGAAGGCGCCCACCCCGACCGTGATCGGATACGACGCGACGTTCGCCGACATGGGGACCTCGTACGCGCCTGGACGGGATGGCTTTTATCCCTCGCCGCGTTGGCCCGCGTCGGCCGGTGGCTCGATGGCGCGCAAGGTCACGTACACCCCACGCCGCTTCCTCCCGAGGATCTGGGACCTGCGAAATTACGACGTCGCCCCGGACGGCCGGACCCTCGCATACGGTGTGCGCCGGAAAGACCAGTGGGCCGTCCTCGTTCGGGACCTCCGGACGGGCCGGGAGCACCCCGCGATGCGCACGGTGGAGTCCGTCGGGAATCCCGAGTTCTCCCCGGACGGGAAGTGGCTCGCCTTCCAGTCCGACTTCGAAGGGGACGAGAACCACGATATCTTCGTCGTGCCGACGAAGGGCGGCCCCGCGCGGCGCCTCACGGACGATCCGATGGACGACGCGTCCCCGCGGTGGTCGCCCGACGGCACGAGGATCGCGTTCGTCTCGAACCGATCGGGGGATCGGGAGAACGTGTTCGTCGTGGACGCGCGGGGAGGCGAGGCCCGACAGCTCACGTTCGAGGAAGACATCGTGAGCGACATCGCGTGGCGGCCGGACGGGCAGGCCATCGCGTTCGTCGTCGGCACGGGGAACCGGGACTGGATCGGCCAGGTGGACCTCGCGGGCCGGTCCGAGAGCCTGGTCGCGTTCCCGGACGCGGAGGCGGGCTTCACGGCGGACTACGGGTCCGCGGAGCCGTGGTCCCCGGACGGGAAGGCCCTCGCGTTCGTCTCGAGCGTCCGCGACCGTCAGGACATCGGGGTCCTCGACCTCGCGACCCGCGAGGTCGCCTGGATCGTCCAGGGGCGCCACGACGCGTCGCGGCCTGTATGGTCCCCCGATGGCGCGCGGGTCGCGTTCCTCGAGAACCGGGACGGGAACATCCGGCTCCACACGATCCGCAGGGATGGCCGGGGACGCCGGCCTGTCTCCCCCGCGGAGGGCGTCGCGAACCGCGCCGCATGGCATCCGGACGGGCGCGGGTTGTTCTACCAGCACTCCACGGCCCTCCGGCCCGCGAGGCTCCTCTTCGTGCGAGGAGCCCGGCCCGCCGTCGTCGTGGACGCGGCCCGGACGACCCTCCCGAACCCGGAGTTCGCGGCCCCGAGGCTCGTGCGGTATCCATCCTCGGACGGGACGATGATCCCCGCGTGGCTGTACGTCCCGCCGAAATCCCGCGCCCGCAAGGCCGGGATCGTCGTGCCCCATGGCGGCCCGGAGAGCCAGACCCTCAACGAGTGGGACAGCGGGGACTTCGCCCCCCAGTTCCTCGCGGCGGAGGGGTTCACGGTCCTCTATCCGAACTACCGGGGCGGAATCGGGTATGGCCGCGCGTGGCGCAGGGCCGCCGATCGGCGGCTCGGAGACCTCGACGCGCAGGACACGATCGCGGGGGGCCGTTGGCTCCTGGAGAAGGGGCTCGTCCCCGCGGGCCGGCTCGGGGTCCTGGGCACGTCCCACGGAGGCTACCTGACGGCCCACTGCCTCGAACAGGCCCCGGACCTGTGGGCCGTCGGGGTGAGCATCGTCGGATACTTCAACTGGCTCACGGAGACGACGACGGAACGCGGGAACCTCCAGAAGTACGACCGGTGGAAGATGGGAGATCCCGCGACGCCGGAGGGCGTCGCCCTCTTCGAGAAGCTGTCCCCGATCCACTACCTGGACCGGATCCGCGCGCCCACCCTATTCACGTCGGGAGGCCACGACCCGCGGTGCCCGCCCACGGAGGCGCGCGCGATGGTCGAGGCGATGCGTCGCGCGGGGAAGACGGTCGACCACCTGGAGTTCCCCGACGAGGGCCACTGGCCGCGCAGGCGGGCGAACGAGATCCGGTTGTACGAGCGCGCGATCGCCTGGCTGAAGCGGTTCCTCCCGGACGAGGCCCCTAGAGGCAGGTCTTCGCGGCACTGAGGAACGCGTCGATCACCGCGGGCTCCGCCTGCGTGCCCATGGAGCCGATCCGAATCGTCTTGCCCCGGAGGGGGCCCAGACCGCCTGCGATGTGGACGTTGTGCTCGTCCCGGAGTCGCTCGACGAACTTGCCCGGGTCCAGGCCGGGCGGAGGCGACACGCACGCGACCGTGTTCGAGAGGAGCGGCTCCGCCGCGAACGGGGCGAAGCCGAGGGACGCGAGTCCGCCTCGCAGTTTCGCGGCCATCGTCGCGTGCCGCGCGATCCGGGCCTCGAGGCCCTCTTCCTTCACGAGCTTGAGGGCCCGGTGCACCGCGAAGAACAGGTTCGACGAGATCGTCGTGGGGGACGGATGCCAGTCGCCCCACTCCCGCTCGTAGCGGTCCCACGTGAACAGGTTGAAGTACCACCCGTCCGCGTCCTTCGGGTCCGCGGACTCCCAGAGGGAGGGCGCGACCGCGACGGGCGAGATCCCGGCGGGCGCCGCGAGGCACTTCTGGGACGCGCTGAACCCCGCGTCGATCCGGAGCGATCCGAACGGCAGGGGCAGGCCCGCGAGGGAGGAGACCGCGTCCACGAAGACGAACGCGTCCTTCGCGTGGGCCGCTTCGACGACCTCCGCGAGGGGGTTTGTGACCCCCGTCGAGGTCTCGTTGTGCACGATCACGACGGCCCGGGCGGGCTCCCGGAGGGCTTTCGTGAGGCCCTCCACGTCGGGCCCCTGGCCCCACGGGGAGGGGACGACGGCCACGCGGAGGTGATGGGACTCGAGGACCTCCCGCATCCGGTCCCCAAAGAACCCGTTGTCGACCACGACGGCTCGGTCCCCGCGTCGCAGGAACGTGTGGGCGAGGGCCTCGATCCCGGCATGGCCGGGGCCCAGGACGGGGAACACCCTGGCCTTCGGGGCCGCCCAGACGTACCGGAGGAGGCGCTCGACCTCCCCGTATGTCTCGACCCATGCGGGGCCATAGTGCGGTAGCGCCGGCTTCGCCAATTCCTCCTGGACGCGAGGGTGGAGAGGGACCGGCCCGGGCACGAGGAGGAGGGGGGCGCGCATCCAGGCCTCTCATGAATGGACGGGACGCTACTTCAAAGTGTCCCGCCCCGTGTCAGCACGGAGCACGTCTCAGTCCCGGATGCCGTTCTCCGAGACGCTGAAGACCGCCTCGGCTTCCGGGAGGCTCGGGGAATCGATCAGGCGGGCGATCCGCTTCCCGCCTTTCGACTTGCGCAGGTAGATCCGGAACGTCGCGCTGTGTCCGACCACGTGCCCGCCAACGGGCCGGGTCGGGTCCCCGAAGAACGCGTCGGGCTTCGCGTGGACCTGGTTCGTGACGTAGATCACCGCGTTGTGCAAATCCCCGAACCGCATGAGCTCATGGATGTGCTTGTTGAGCAGCTGCTGCCGTTCCGCGAGGACGCCCCGGCCGATGTACTCCGCGCGGAAGTGGGCCGTGAGAGAGTCGATCACGATGAGGCGGACGGGGAAGTCCTTCGCGAGCTCGTCCGCCTTCTGGACGAGGAGCATCTGGTGGTGGCTGTTGAACGCCCGTGCGACCTGGATCCGCTTGAGGATCTTCTCCGAGTCGAGCTCAAGGGCATCCGCCATGTGCCGGATGCGCTCCGGCCGGAACGTCTGCTCCGTGTCGATCCAGACGGTGTCCCCGTCGAGGCCACCGTCCTCCTCTGGGCGCGTCACGTTCACGGCGAGCTGGTGCGCGAGCTGGGACTTGCCCGATCCGAACTCGCCGAACGTCTCCGTGATGGCCTGCGACTCAAGGCCCCCGCCGAGCAGCTCGTCCAGGGCCTTCGAGCACGTCGTGAGCTTCGCGACGCTCTTCCGGCGCTCGAGGATCACGTCGCCCGTCTCGAAGCCGCCCACGTCGACGGCCTCTCGGGCCGCCAGGATGATCTTCTGGGCCACGTTCGTCCCGAGCTCCGCGGCGTCCGCGACCATCGCGGGCGAGGCTACGGCGAGGCCCATGAGGTCCGTGAACCCGGCCTCGCGGAGCTTCTCCGCCGTCGCGGGGCCTACTCCGGGGAGCTCCTCGATCGACTTGACGGTCGCAGCGATGGCCACCCTTTCACCCTTCGTCTCATCTCGGACCATGCCCTAAAAGGTAACACGGGGGGGTGTGTGAAACTATCGATTTTGGGCCTATCGCCCGACGTGCTCACGCCTCGTTCGCGGTGCGGGCCGTGGACGACCCGTCGACCTCCCGTGTCTCCGGCCCGTTGGCCGAGGTATCCCGCCAACCGCTCGCGAGTCGGAGATAGAGGAACACGGGCTCGCCCAGGCGGGCGATCATGAGCCCCTTGTGTGTGAGGGAATACCGACTGTCCGCCGGACGCTTCCCCACGGCGTCGCGGGTGATGAGCCCCATCTTCTCGAGCTGCCGGAGCTTCGAGCGGAGGAGGGGCGTGCCGATCCGCCCGAGGGACCCCCTCAGCTCGGAGAAGGTGATCGATTTCGTCAAGTGTGCGACCGCGAGGATGTCGAGGGACCATCGGCCGAAGATCGTCCTCGCGATCTTCAGGTTCCGGCGGACCGTGGTCTCGATGTCCGCGTCGGGCATCGCCCCCGACCGGCGGTAGATGTCCTGGGAGAACCGCGAGCACGTCTCCGCGAGGATCGTGAACCGGTCCATGAGGTCCCGGAAGAGATGCTCATCGTCGGACCGCATGGTCCCGGGGCGTCCGCGATGGGTCGCCGAGCTCTCCCGCTCATGCCCGGCCTGATCCACGGTACTCCCCTCGCCCGCCAAGTGCGAGGGCTCGAGGACTGTGTTCGCACGCTCGGTCACGGCCCGGCGACAGACGCGTGTGGGTATTTGGGCCCCATGTGTACAACATGATATCACCTGTGTTGGGGAACGACCCTCCCCGGAGCCCCTCCGGAGAGGCCATGGACCCGCGACCCCGGGCCGGCCGCCGCGACCGCGGTCACCTTTTTCCATCCCCGCGTGATGTTCGAGGGCGGTGCCCGAGCGCCTCTCGTTCGATCGCGTCGCGTCCATCTACGACGACACGCGCGGCCTGGCCCCCCGGGTGCTCGCGCGCGTGCTCGACGTCCTCGTCGAAGAACTCGAGGGGGACCGCGTCCTCGAAATCGGCGTGGGGACGGGGCGGTACGCGGTGCCCCTCCAGAAGAGCGGGATCGACGTCGTCGGGATCGACATCTCGCGGAAGATGGTCGAGCTCGGCCTCGCGAAAGGTCTGCGCAATGTCGTCTTCGCGGACGGGGCCCGCCTTCCCTTCGAGGACGGCACGTTCGACGTCGCGACGACGAACCACGTCCTCCACCTCGTCCCGGACTGGCGGGAGGTCCTCGGAGAACTCGCGCGCGTGACCCGGACGAGGTACTTCAGCGTCCTCGAGGACGGGGACCGATGGCCCATCAAGACGGAGTACGACCGGCGGGTCCGGGAGGGCGGACATCCATGGAAGGCGCCCGGCCAACCCGAGCGCGGCCTGCCGGACCTCCTCACGCCCGACGTCGTGATGCCCGTCGGGCCGTTCCACGAGGAGATCCCTGCGGACGTGCTCCTCGACGAGCTCGACGGCCGGATCTACTCGTCCCAGTGGGAGGTGCCCGAGGCCTTGCACCAGCAGGTCATGGCCGCGCTGCGGGACGCCTGGGCGGGCCGGGAGCTCTCCCGGTCGTACTCGATGGCGATCACGTTCTGGCGGGTCGAACGGATCGCGGCGTTCGCGCGATCCCGTCAGATGTCGTGAGGCGCGCCCGCGAAGGCGATGAGCGCCTCCCGCTCGAGGAAGTGCAGCTGACCCGGGATCACGATCGTATGCGGGGGCGGTCCGAGGTCCCGCTCGATGAGATCCCCGATCGAGCCCGCGGCCGCCCGGACGTCGGGCGACCCGACGCGGCTCACGACGCACGCGAGCGCGGAGACCGCGATGGCGTCCGTCTTCGCCTGGCGGGCCACGTCGACGAGGTATTCCAAGGCCTCCCTGGGGTCGAGGAACGTCCCGTCTCCGAGGACGTCGAGCAGGACGAGGCTGTGGAGCCCCGCCCCGCGGTTCCCCGCAATCGCCTCGACCGGGCTCGACGGACGGAAGGCGGCCGTCGGCCTCGGGACCGTCGTCGTCCGGCCGAACTTGTATGCCTGGAGGCCGAGGGTCCCCGCGACCGCGGTGAGCACGGACACGCCGTGAACGATCCGGGTCGGGATCCCCTTCGCCGCGGCCCGGAGGCGCAGGTCCACGTGGGTCGTCGCGACCATGGGGTCTCCCGCGACGAGGAACGCGACTCGGCGTTCCTTCGCCGCGGCCAAGATCTCGTCCCCGGACTCGACGCGCTCGCGGTCCAGGACCAGGACCCGCTTGCCCACGAGGCTTTCGACCCTCTCCGGGCCCGCGCCCGCCAGCGCGGACGTGTAGAACTCCGCGAACACGGCGTCCGCGGCACGAGCTTCTTCGAGCCCCCGGAGCGTGAGCCCCTTCTCGTCGTGGAGCCCGAGGCCGATGAAGACAAGCTCCCCCATGAGGCGCCGAACCGCGCGGGGACGAATGAACGTTTGCTAGAGGAGATTCTCGATCGCGAGGAGCACGCCGAACGTGAGGGCCGCCACGACGGACATGCGCACGGCCTTCAGCCACGGCCTCCGCCCCGTGAGCTTGCCGAGGAAGAATCCCGCGCCGAAGATGATCCCGATCCCGGTCACGCTCGAGACCGCCGCCGCGACGAGGAAGCTCGGTAGGACGCCGACCTGGAACAGGACGAGCGGCACACTCGTGATGCCCGCCACGGCGAGCGGGGCCAGGAAGTTCACGAACGCGATCGAGATGCGCGAGATGCGGAGGTCGCGGGAGATCCGCGTGTTGTCCAGGCGGGAGAGCATCGCGCGCTCAAGGTGCTGAAGCCGCAGCTCCCCCTCCGTGTGCTCCGCCTCGTACACGCTGACCCCCGTCGAGATCCCGATCGCGAGGCACGCCGCGAGCATCGTCCCGAGGGCGAACTCGAGGCCCAGGTCCGGCTCCGCGGTGGTCGCGGCCAGGATCCCGAGGACGACGAACGTGGAGTCGAACAGCGTGTTGACGAAGTAGCGGCGGAACAGGTCCGCGAACTCGACCAATCAGGCTCCCACGTCCCCATGGAGGGGGACGTTATGAGCCCTTCGAAAGTTCTTCATAGCTAGGCCCCATCGCGCCTCCCATGGAGGCGTGGTGCGTCGCGGTCCCTCGGGAACGGGCCGAAGAGATCCGTCGCGCGCTCCAGGAGAAGGGACTCCTCCGGACCGATGCGCGCATCGTCCCGGAAGGCCCCCGCGTGTACCTGCCCACCGTGCACCCCGTGGATGTGGGCTACCCGGTCCAGCGTCGTGCTTTCGAGGGGGGGGCACGGCCCGTCCGTTCGTACCGCGAGCTCGTCGAGGTCCCGGACGGACTCCGGCCGCGGTTGCCCTCCTCGTTCGACGTGATCGGCGACATCGCCCTGATGAAGATCCCGGAAGAGCTCGTCCCGCATCGGGCGGAAATCGGCCGGGCCGTCCTCGCGTGGAACCGAGCCCTCCGGGTCGCGGCGTGGGACCGCGGGGTGAAGGGGGGCTACCGGGTCCGGGACGTCGAGATCGTCGCGGGCGAGCGACGGACGACGACGGTCCACACGGAGCATGGCCTCCGCTACCGGGTCGACGTGGCGCGGGCGTACTTCAGCCCGAGGCTCGGCACGGAGCGCAAACGGGTCGCGGACGCCGTGCATCGGGGCGAAGCGGTCGGCGACCCCTTCGCGGGAGTCGGCCCGTACGCGATCCTCATCGCTCGGACCCGGGATCCCGCCAGGGTCGTCGCCTCGGACTCGAACCCGGTCGCCGTGGAACTGCTCCGCGCGAACGTCGGGTCGAACCGGGCGGCACGCGTCGATGTCCGAGAGGGCGATGCGAGGGCCGTCCTGGGAGGCGCGGCCCCGCTCGACCGGGTCATCCTCGACCTGCCCCATTCCGCGCTCGACTTCTTCGGGGACGCCCTCGGCTCCCTGGCCGGCCGCGGAACCGTCCACCTGTACGGAATCCTGGAGCACGCCGAGCGGGAGAGCCGGGCCGAGGAGATCCGATACCTCGTGGAGCGCGAGGGGCGGTCCCTCGAGGACCTGCGCGTCCATACGGTCCGCGCGTACTCGCCGACGCAGCATCACGTCGCGTTCGACGTCACGGTGGGTCCAGCGTGACGCCCCGCTGACCCTGGTACGTGCCGGATCGGCGGTCGTACGTCTCCGACGCGGGGGACTCGAGGGTCAGGAACACGAGCTGCGCGAACCGGTCGCCGATCGCGATCTCGAGGGGATCCGACGACCCGTTCAGCGCGCCGAAGGTCAGGGTGCCCGTGAACCCTGCGTCGATCAGTCCGAACGACGCGAGCACGCCTCGGCGGGCCCACGTGGTCCGGAGCCAGATCTGACCCGCGATGTGGCGCCCGAGTGACACGACCTCTCGCGTGCTCACCGCGAAGCGGACCATCGGCGGGACGACGGCCCGACCCGACGTGACCTTCGCACGCGTGGCCGGGACGACGACCTCCGCGACGGCCACGTCGTACCCGTTCGGAGTGAGGTTCGTCTCCTCGAAGGGTTCGATCCGGATCTCCCCCTTGGCCCGGTACCTCCGGAGGTCCCCGTCGGAGAGGAGCGCCACGGCCGCGCGGTATTCCGGGGCGGCCATTAAGGGTTCCGGGGCTCCACCCACATCGGGCCTCGAAGGGTATGTACGGAGACTTTCTCAGGAGGACGCGCCATCGGATTCAGGTGGCTTGCCATGGACGCCGTCCTCCTCGAACCACGACCCCGGGAGACACCCGAGGACGCATGCCCGCACGCACAGGTCCGGGCGCTCGGGACGGACGCGAACACGACGTTCGTCCGGTGCCTCGCGTGCGACCGCATCCTGATCGTTCAGGGAGGTCGGGCGTGGACCCTGCGGGCCTGAGCGGACGCGGTGCGCCCGCGTCGGCTCCGAAGGTTTAAGCGAGTCCCGATTCTTAGGCCGCCTCAAGGTCGGACCATGGATTTCCGCCTGACCGAGGCGCAGAGGCTCGTCCAGGAGACCGCCCGGGACTTCGTGGATCGGGAGCTGATCCCCCACGTCCGGGACTGGGAGGCGAAGGGCGAGGTCCCGCGGCCGTTCTACGACAAGATGGCGAAACTCGGGTTCCTGGGGGCGCCTGTTCCGGAGAAGTACGGCGGCGCGGGGATGGACTACGTGTCGTTCGCCCTCCTCGTCGAGGAGATCAGCCGCGGCTCGTCCAGCGTGCGCACGACGATCTCCGTCCAGACGTCCCTTTCCGAGACGACCCTCATGCTGTTCGGGACGGAGGGGCAGAAGCGGGAGTGGCTCGTGCCCCTCGCGAAGGGGGAGCGGTTCGGTGCGTGGGCCCTCACGGAGCCGGAGGCGGGGAGCGACGCGGCGAACCTCGGGACGACCGCGAGACTCGATGGAG